>Ga0310125_10000213_pt1 | contig 25796 bp, 25 predicted proteins | sample CB11b_Tmax_Bot8__FD_203508 | JGI IMG/M metagenome (GOLD analysis project Ga0310125, IMG submission 203508) | Marine microbial communities from Western Arctic Ocean, Canada - CB11b_Tmax_Bot8 | ecosystem: Environmental > Aquatic > Marine > Oceanic | place: Canada: Western Arctic Ocean | collected... | reverse complement strand
TAAAGTACGTTGCCCAGAAGATTGCCAAGTTTGGTGTTTACAGCCCTGTTGGCCGTGCTCAGCGCCTGCGACAACTGTACGCGTCAGCAGACCCGTTGGAGGCCAAGTACCTCACTAAGCTACTAGTCGGCGCGCTCCGTACAGGCATGCAAGCCGGCAGGGTCGAAGAAGCGATCAGTCTAGCTTTTGACGAACCGCTCGATAAGGTGCGTCGTGCCCACATGCTTATCGGTGACATCGGAGAAGTCGCAGAGAGAGCATGGCATCACAAGCTGACGGACATCCGCCTACGGCCATTCCGTCCCGTGCGCTGCATGTTGGCCCATCCTGCCGCCAACACTAGCGAAATCTTGGAACACCTAGAATTGCCGGTCATTGCCGAATCCAAACTAGATGGCATTCGCGCCCAGCTTCATGTATCACGCGGGCGCTGTCGGCAATATGCACGCAGCCTAGAAGAAGTTACACACCTTTTCCCCGAGCTAAACGCCGCGGTTGAGATACTTGACGACGATTGGATCTTGGATGGGGAAATCGTTGCCTGGCAGGACGGACCCTTAGCTTTTGAGGAGTTACAACAACGGCTTGGCCGGCGGCAGGTTCCCCTAACACTGTTGCTCGATGTTCCAGTCGTCTACCACGCATTCGACGTGTTGCGAGCCTCCGGGAAAGACTTGATAGACGAACCACTCAGTTCACGGAAACAGGTACTGGGAACTATCCCCAACGTTGGCGCTGTTCGCCGCATTGAACATGAGTTGGCCACCACTCCAGAGGCCGTCGGCACCTTGCTTGAAACAGCCCTCGAGGCTGGGCAGGAAGGGGTCGTCTTTAAGGATCCAAAGAGCACATACCATCCAGGCTCCCGCGGACGTGCATGGCTTAAACTCAAGCGCCCGCTTGGCACCCTAGACGTTGTCGTGACAGCTGCACAATATGGGCGTGGAAATCGAGCCGGATGGCTCTCCGATATGACCTTTGCCATTCGCGGCGAAGACGGAAAGCTCATCGACATCGGCAAAGCCTATACTGGGCTAACTCACTCCGAGATCCGCACACTAACTGAACACTTCAAGGCAACCACGTCTAAACGTTCAGCTGACGTACATGAAGTTCAACCGACGGTAATACTGGAAGTTGCCTTCGGAGGAATTCAACGAAGCAATCGATATGCCAGCGGGTTTGCTCTCAGATTCCCACGGATTGTCCGTCAGCGGAAGGATCTGGGGCCCCGTGATATTGACGACGTCCGACAGCTTGAGCATCTATACAAAACGCAAAAAGGACGCCGGTCACTATAAGCGCTGCAGATGGCCGCCAGGTAACAGCCTATTGCTGGATGACAATGATGCCACCTCCAATTTTCGAGATACGAACTGAGAATTCTTAGTCACCGCCTTCTATGTTCTGCCACCTATTGCTTCTGTAGGTTCCGGACTCATTTCTATGACTTCCATGGTTGCAGTTATCGGTAACGCCGAACCTGACGACACACGGGACAGTGTCGCTGAACAGGTGGGTATCGCCATTGCAAGGGGCGGCTGGGGATTAGTCTGTGGCGGACTTGGTGGCGTTATGGAAGCCGCGAGCCGCGGTGCCCACTCGGTTACCAACGGTACTGGCCCTCCCATCGTCGCTATTCTCCCAGGCGTTGACAAAGCCGCAGCAAATCCATATGCCGATATCACCATCCCCACCGGGCTTGGTTATGCTCGCAATCTTCTAGTTGTCCTGGCCGCAGATGCGGTCGTTGCGATTGGCGGCCAAAGTGGCACGCTCAGCGAAATAGCCCATGCTTGGCAAGCAGGGAAGCCAGTGTGCGCCTTTACGGGCACGCCGGGATGGGGTGCACAGCTGGCCGGAGAAACGTTGGACGAGAAACGCCCAGACCAAGTCACGGAGATCAGATCGATAAAGGAACTCGAAAATTGGCTGGAGAGAACACTAACCTTGTAGCGCCTCTACCTCATCAGTTAACGGCCCGATGATCTCCATCAGGTCAGCTACGACACCGTAATCTGCATATTCAAAAATTGGTGCTCGTGGGTCCTTATTGATAGCGACTATGACGTCACTGTCGCGCATTCCAACCACGTGCTGGATTGCGCCCGATATGCCAAGGGCCAGATACAAACGCGGACGAACCGTCTTGCCGGACGACCCTACTTGGAGTCCGCGCGGAAGCCAACCATGGTCCACTAGGGGTCGTGATGCTGCCAGTGTTCCTCCAATCGCTTTGGCCAGCCTCTGAACCAGGTCCAAGTTCTCTTTACTCCCCACTCCCCGGCCAGCCGCAACAATCACGTCCGCCTCGGTGATATCCCCTGCGACCACCTCGGCTTCATCGAAGGCTCCAACTTCCCACCGAATCGCAGCAGCGTCAATTTCAATGGGGAGCACCTCCACTTCGGCGCCTAATCCAGTAGATTCTGGAACTACAAATGCCCCACGCTGGCACGTGGCCACTTGAACCCCTGGTTCTATGCTTCGCTGTGTCGCGATCAGTTTGCGCCGATAAACCAATCGCTTGCCAACAAACCCTGTCCTCCACTCCACATCAATACAATCGCTAATCAGGCCTGTGCCAAGCCTGCTCGCTAGCACAGGAGCTAAATCACGACCAAGGAAGTGCGAATGCAATGCGAGAATCGCCGCAGGTTGGCGCTCCAATGCCAAAGGAACAATCGCCTGCGCATAACCATCTGGAGTAAAACTGGCCAGGGCGCTGTTGCTCAAGCTGATGACCCGGTCGCACTGCCCTGAGACCCGCTCGGCCAGTTCTTCCACTTCGTCACCGCAAACTACAGCAACCGCCTCGCCATCCAGTCTGCGCGCCGCTCCAAACAACTGCAACGAGTCAGTGTCCAACTGGCCTCGGCGATGTTCGACAATGCACCACACTTCGCGGCTCATAGTACCTTCTCCTTCTCCCGTAGCAGCGAGACAAGTTCGCCAGCGATGGCTTCGGAGTTGCCCTCTAACATTTGGGCTCTCTCGCGCTGTGGTGGGTAGGAGTACTCAATTGTTTCAACCAGCTGAGAGCCACTTAAATCAAGGCTGGAGAGTTCCAAGCGAACTAGATCCTTCCGTTTAGCGGCCATGATCCCCTTGAGGCTCGGGTAACGAGGCTCATTAAGCCCAGTCTGAATGGTCAGAACTGCAGGCATCTGCAGATTCACTTCAACAAAGTTTCCGCCCTCAAGCTCTCGACGAACATTCAGAACACCGTCGTTCCCGACTTGGACACTGATTGCCATGGTTGCCGCAACGTAACCTAGCTGTTCCGCTACCAGCACCCCAACCTGCGAGCCGCCAAGATCGTTGCTCTCGACACCTGCCAGGACAAGGTCCGGCTGGATCGGCTTGAGTGCGGCCGCCAAGACTGTAGCGCTCAAGAAAGCATCGCCCATAGATTCCTCTACAGGAATGAAGATGGCATCAGTGGCACCCATCGCGAGTCCCTTCCGGAGGCTTTGGACCGCTTCCTCAGGGCCGGCACTGACAACCGTTACCTCAGCCTCATAGAGTTCCGCCATTCGAATACCCTCTTCAACCGCGTAGAGATCGTATTCATTTAGCTCGTAGCGAAAATTGGCGCGCTGCACCTCGCCATCAGTGCCGAGTTCAATCCGCGACTCAGGTTCCACCACTGCTTTCATTAGAACAGCAATCCGCACGTAAACCCTCCTACTGGACCACTATCTGTGGTTTGGGCCTGTCGACAGAACGAAACGCGACAAACTCGCTGCCCATCCTGTCGACCTAAGACTCAGCCTTTCCTCGTTCCGCTGTCCGCAACTCTCGCCGATGCAACGCGCGTTCATAGATGGCCTTTTCATCAGGAGTAGAGGGGATCAAATCCGGGACCTCGACTGGAACACCGTTCTTAACAGCAACGTATACCAACCGGGCTGTTGTCGTATGTGAAGTTTTGCCAGTAACTGGATCCTCCCCGGCCACATCCACCTTCACTTCCATCGAAGTGCGCCCGGAACAAGTTACCAGGGCCTCAAGCACAACAATGTAACCTTCGGGAATCGGAGCATGGAAGACAATCTGGTCGATCGCTGCGGTAACGACCAACTGGCGGGCGTGACGCGTTGCTGACACCCCACCAGCAACATCTATCCAGTGCATCAATCGTCCCCCTGACAGTGTCCCGTAAGGATTCGTATCGTTTGGCATAACTAACTGAGTCATTTGTACATACGATTCATGCATCTGGCGTTGATCTCTTTCGGTATTCGTCATCGATCAGACCTGTATCTCCATGAGATCGTGAGCGACCTCGACTTGGGGAAAGAGTGACCTCGCTTCTTTAAGCAGCGGACTAGCATCAACATACCGAGCTGAAATATGGATGAGCAGAAGGTGATTTGCATCAGCATCCGCGGCTATCTGTGCCGCCTGCCGTGCGGTGCTATGGCCTTTCTCACTCGCTTCGAAGGAAAGATCTTCGCTAAATGTAGAATCGAAGATCAAAAGACCAACACGGTGGGCAAGCGTTAAAGCACCCTCGCAAGGTCGCGTGTCGACGCAGTAAGCTAGCGCGCTTCCCGGCCTAGGCAGGCCCAACACCTGGGACGCCTCTACAACAGTGCCATTAGGCAGTTCAACTCGTTCACCACGTTGCAACGCTCCAAACAGAGGGCCTTCCGGAACCCCAAGCTCGAGGGCTGCTTCCACATTGAAACGACCGGGTCGCTCCGCCTCTTCGACACGGAATCCAAGAGTGACTCGATGATGATCAAGCACCCGACACGAGACCGTACACCCCCCCATTTCGATTATAGGTCCTCCGGTCGACTCGATTGCTTTCAAGACGTAGGGAGTTCTTAGCCCAACATGCTCGCGCGCAGCTTCGAGTAACCCTTTCAGGCCGGGAGGCCCAACAACGGTAAGGGGCTGCTCCCGCCCATGCAGGCCAAGTGTCTGCAAAAGACCGACTAGGCCGTTGACATGATCGCCATGGGTGTGAGAAATGAAGATCGCGCGTAGCTTGCCAGACCGCAACCCTGCCTTGACCCATTGCAATTGAGTTCCTTCTCCACAATCAAAGAGAAAGATGTCTCCTTCGCGCTGGACGGCGACGCAAGTCGTGGCACGCCTAAGCGTGGGCAGCGAAGCGCCGCTTCCAAGTACTGTGACATAGAACATAACAAACCGATGGTACTACTCCCTCTCGAGCGCAGCAGCACATCAAACCGCAATCCAGCGGGTCTTTAATACACGAAACTGGTGATAGGGTTTACCAAGCTCCAGAAAGACCTTCTTGACATGCGAGTAAGCATCATCATCCCAATCCTTGACGAAGCCAATCTTCTGCCTCGATTGCTTGACAACCTACAGGGCCTGGCGGCGGAGATAATTTTTGTTGATGGAGGCAGTACTGATGGCTCGATCACTTTAATGCGCAAGGCTGGTTATCGTTGCTTCGAAGCCCCCGCTGGTCGTGCTATCCAGATGAATGCCGGTGCGGCTATCGCAAGTGGAGACGTCCTTCTCTTTCATCATGCTGACAGTTTATTGCCCCGTGGTTGCCTAAATAACATTCGCCGCTCAATCGAAAACGGGTTCGTAGGCGGGAGCTTTGAACTGCGACTTGACACTTCTCGAGCACTGTTCCGGATAGTAGGCTTCATGATCACACTGCGGAGCCGACTAGCCGGTGTTTCCACAGGCGATCAAGGGATGTTCGTGACCCGTGCTGCCTTCGACGAGCTCGCTGGGTTCACTGAACAGCCCATATTCGAGGATGTCGACATGAGTCTCCGACTTCAGCGTGTTGGCCGTGTCTGCCAACTCCACCCACCAATACTGACTTCGTCGCGGCGATGGGAGATTCAGGGGGCCTACCGGACAGTTCTTCGCATGTGGGTATTGCGTGCTCTTTACTATGTGGGCGTAAGTCCACAACGATTGGCCCAGTACTACGGAGCTCCACGATGAAGCCAGTTAGGCCCCAGTCACATGGGAGATTGCGGTCGTTCCGTTTCCCCTCTCCAACATTGGTTGTTTACGTACTTCGTGAGCTCGCGGGACCAACGCTGATGGGTTTCGGGCTTTTCACGTTCATTCTTTTGATGAACTACTTATTAACTCTGGCAGAGCTCATTTTCCGGGATGGAGTTGGAATTGCTGATGTCAGTCGGATCTTCCTGTACAGCGTGCCGCAAATAGTCGTCTTGACAGTTCCAATGGCCGTACTTGTCGGTGGACTTGTAGCCTTCGGACGCCTTTCTGCAGATGCTGAGATTATTGCCATGCGAAGTGGAGGTGTCAGCCTCTACCAGCTTGCTTCCCCCATGCTCATTGTTGGCGCAGCTGCGACCCTATTGAACCTGTACCTGAGCCTCCAAGTTCTTCCATGGGGCAATAACGAGATTGTTCAACTACGGTGGCGTTTGATCAATTCCCGGACTATTGCTGGCCAAATACGCCCTCGGGTATTTGAAACCCGATTCCCCAGCTTCACACTGTACGTTCAAGATCTCGTTGGGCCCGAACAACAATGGGAAGAGCTTCTCCTTGTGCGAACGGACCAGTCCACTCCCCAAGTCATAATGGCCAAATCAGCCCAGCTGGATTATGACGAAGGGACCAGGGAGGCTTGGCTGGAACTCTTAAACGGATACACCTACCTGGGGGGAGACACCGAGGAGGACTTCACGGTGGTCACCTTTGAGTCCCAAGGAGAGCTTCTCCGCGACGAATCAGGTTTTGATGCAATCGCACCTGTTCAAAAAGATGAGCGCATGATGCAGCTTGGCGAGCTCAACGCCAAGATCGTAGAACTCGAGAAAGCCGGGTTGCCGTTCGCAAAATACCAGGTTGAGGTGCACAAGAAATTTGCTATCCCTATCGCTTCCTTAGTGATGGCACTCATAGCACTCCCTCTAGGTGTATCAACAAAGCGGCATACCAAAGCCACCGGATATCTCGTTGCCATCGGCGTGATCGCGATCTATTACCAATTCATTGAAAATGGTGAGAAGTTTGCAGAGGAAGGTGTTATCTCAGCCTGGCTCGGGATGTGGATGGCTAACATCCTTGTTGGTGGGGCCGCTCTATTCTTGCTGCGGCGGAAAGCACGTGAAAAGGACTTCGGCGTATCAGATCGCATGCTCCGGTGCCTCGACTGGCTCTACGGGAGAGCGTTAAAGACCTGGGACACTTGGGGTCCTCGAAATGGCCCTCGTCGTAAATCGATAAAGGCTTCGATCCCGTCGGAAGTCGGAGTTTCCAACATTAGAGGCCTGCGTTTTCCCCGAATCCTGGACCGCCTGGTCCTTTCTCAATTTGCACGTATTTTCCCGGTGGCACTTCTCGGCCTCGTCGTGATGTGGCTTACTGGCGAGTATTTGGAACGCGCTGACGACGTCTACTCGGCCGGAGCGAGTCGCTGGGTGATTCTTGAGTATCTCGCATTCCAACTGCCACTCATCCTCACAATGACGATTCCAATAGCCACCATCCTGGCAGTGCTGATTGTCTTCAGCTTAATGAGCAAACACAATGAAGTCGTGGCCGTTCTGGCTGGGGGTACGAGCGTCTTTCGTCTTGCAGCACCAGTGCTAGTTCCGGTAATCCTCCTCACCGGTATTCAGTATGGAATCTCCGACTATATTGTCCCGTACACCAACCAGCGAGTGGCACAGATCAAGGTCCTTCTGGAGCTAACCAGAAGCAATCCGCGTTTCACGCCAACTCAAGGCCATTGGGTTCACGGCGAAGGCAGCTACATTTTTAACTATGCCGACTACGACCCGCATCAGATGCGGTTCCAGGGCTTGCGTGTGTATCACCTAGACCAAGAAGAATGGCGGCTCGCTCGCATCGACTACGCCAACCAAGCACGGTGGGAGAATGGCCAATGGATCGGAACCGATCACTGGCGCCGAGATTACATCTACGACCATCAGAACAAAGTGTCATCCCCCGAGCTATTAAGGGCAGAGAGTAGTGTGCTCCCAATCGAGGAAGGGCCGGAGTATTTCGACATTGAACGACGTCTACCTGAACAGATGAGCGCCAACGAACTGCGCCGACACATCGCAAACCTTGAAGCACGTGGTTTCGATGCAGGTAAATATAAAATTGATCTTCAACAGAAGTTCGCTTTTCCGACCATCGTCTTTGTCTTGGCAACTGTCGGGATCCCTCTTGGTTTTCGAATGGGCAAGCAAGGGACCCTGTCGGGAATCGCTATGGCGCTTGCTCTAACAATGCTTTTCTGGCTGACGTTCGTTTTCTTTCGCGCCATCGGGTCAGCGGAGATCCTGCCGGCTATGCTCGCCGCCTGGGCGCCCCACGCCATATTCCTCGCGCTCGCCGGATTCATTACGGCGGGGCTACGAACGTAGCCTGATGACGCAAGTTTAGCCGGGCACCGCTGTAGGCATGTCGGATGGGGCCAGGCCAAGATCACTGTTTAACTGAGTGGCGTTGCGCAATTCTTCCCAAGTGAATCCTGGCTCCTCACGACCAAAATGGCCATATGCCGCAGTCTGACGATAGATCGGTCGCCTCAAATCTAAGTACTCAATCATCGCCTTGGGAGTCATGTCGAAACTATCGCGCACAATCTCAATAATTATTTCTTCGCTGGTCCGGCCGGTTGCATGGGTATTAACCATGACAGAGACCGGTTCGGGCACACCTATAGCGTAAGCAACTTGCAGGGTAAGCTGCTCCGCTGCACCTGCCGCGACAAGGTTTTTTGCTACGTGACGCGCCATATAGCAAGCAGTTCGATCAACCTTAGTACAGTCTTTTCCTGAAAAAGCTCCGCCACCATGTCCCCCAACACCACCGTACGTATCGACGATGATCTTACGGCCCGTCAAACCGCAATCACCCTGTGGCCCGCCGGTAACGAAACGACCCGTCGGATTGATGTGATACACAATGTCACTGGACGGCGGAGTGCCTGTATCGGCGAGTATGGGTTTGATCACATGCTCTTCGATGTCCCTATGCAGATCAGCCTCGCTCACTTGCGGTCCGTGCTGGGTGGAAATTACTACAGTATTGATCGACTTCGGCTTATGCCCTTCGTATTCGATTGTTACCTGCGACTTGCCGTCTGGTCGTAAGTAATCAACCACCCCATCCTTGCGGATCTGGGAAAGTTGGCGAGCAAGCCTGTGAGAAAGCATGATTGGAAGGGGCATGAGCTCAGGCGTCTCGACGCTAGCGTAGCCGTACATCAAACCCTGGTCGCCAGCACCACCGGGATCTACTCCCTGGGCAATGTCGGGCGACTGTCCGTCTAGAGTTACCATGATCGCACAGGTCTCGCTGTCGAAGCCGAACTTTGCACGCGTATAGCCGATATCTCTGACGACTTCCCTAACAATACTGGGCACATCGAGAACTGCGTCGGTGGTGATCTCTCCCGCAACCACGACTAAACCAGTGGTCACCATGGTTTCACAAGCGACACGACCCATCGGATCAACCGACATAACAGCGTCTAGAACGGCGTCCGAAATCTGGTCAGCGATCTTGTCCGGATGGCCCTCAGTAACCGACTCGGCGGTAAGAACATGTGATTCCTGATTTGCCATAATCCAATAGGTGGAAAAAGGGAAAGAATATGCGCTAAAGAACGTCCGCGCGGAAAGGAAAGCGCCCCGAAAGTTAACACGCGCCTAACAGGCAGTCAATTGATGGAATCCCCTGAAACCCTATCTCAGAGCTGGTTCTCAGCTAACCACGACTTCACAAGGCGCCGCTCAATCGAGGCATTCGGTGCCTTGCCGTCTAGTTTCGCGGTACGTAATCGTTCTAGGACTTCTCCCACTAGCGGCCCCTGCGGAACACCCAATTTTTTTAGCTCAAACCCGTCCAGTTCAGCCGCCACACCGTGTAGCTGGTCAAGGTAAATTCGCACCATTTCAGCCTCAGCACTATCAACACCGGCTATCGAAGCACCAACGAGAAGAGCGCCCCGATCTATCTCACGTAATGCACGCTCGACCATGCTATTCAGTCGCTGCGAAGACGCACCTGAAAGAAGACTGGTCGCCCGGCACCAAGGCACGCCAGAATCAATCAGCGGGCCACGTTCCTCTCGACTCAAACGTAGCTGGCTTGCAAGATTCCAGCGTTCTTGCGATGACAAACCTCTGGCGCAGCAGCCCAAGACCATCAACCAACCCTTGGGTTTAGCGACTAGGGACGCCCCACCCTTCGCCTCCTGCCACCACTCAATTAACTCTTGAAGTCCATTTAAGACCTCGCGGTGAAACCGTAGGCCAGCGTGCACCACTGGCAATACGCCTTTAACTTCAAGTCGGTACGGGCCCTGGATCGGCGATTCCATAAACATGACTCGTAGTTCCTTGCAAACCCTTTCACCAGACACAGTACCCAGGTAACCCCCAGAAATAGCCTCATCCATCCATTCCTCAGTCCTAACCTCAATCCTGTAGCCATACCGCAAGGAGAAGCGCAGCGCTCGAAACACGCGCGTCGGATCGTCGGCAAAGGAACGTGAGTGCATTACTCGAATGTGTCCCTCTTCCAAATCCAGACGGCCATCATGAGGGTCGATGAAGGTGCCAAAATTGGACTCTGATAATGAGATCGCCATCGTGTTGATGGTGAAGTCACGCCGCGCAAGATCACTTTCAAGGTCACCCGGAACAATTTGTGGCAACTGTCCTGGCCGCTTGTATTCTTCGCGTCGTGCGGTGGTAACGTCGATCCGAGAACCGTTAGCAGTCGTCACAACTGCCGTCTGGAAAGCATGATGGCGAGTCAGGTTCCCACCGAGACCGCGGGCAAGGTCTTGAGCTACACCCATCCCATCGCCCTCAATGACAACGTCCAGGTCAACCTGGTCCGTACCGAGTATCAAATCGCGAACGGATCCACCAACAAGAAAGGCTCGTCCGCCTCTTGTTACGGCCATCTGCCCGCAGCGATGCAGCCAGTCTCGCTTTTCGGCGTCCAATTTGTCGAGCAATCGGCTCATTGTCTACTCATGCCCGTGGATGGTATCGATCGTAAACCCGTCGGAGTCGTTCTCGGTCGACGTGAGTATAAATCTCAGTGGTAGCAATCTGCGCATGTCCAAGCATCGCTTGAACAGACCGGAGGTCCGCGTCCCCCTCCAGCAGATGGGTCGCAAACGAATGGCGAAATACGTGCGGACTTACCTTGCTGGCCTCTATCCCCGCCGAAGCCGCGTAACGTTTTACACACTGCCCAAATCGTTGCCGGGTCATGGATGACCCCTGTTGAGTAAGAAAGAGTGCTGGCTCGTTGTGGCGCCTCGAATGAACTGGTCGCGCCTGCCCTATGTACCTCTCCACCCATTGCCGCGCCTCCTTGCCCAGAGGTACTAACCGCTCCTTGCCGCCTTTCCCGCGGCACCGAATAAAGCCCTCCTCAAACTCAAGGTCGGTAAGTCGGAGGGAGATAAGCTCCGTTACCCTGAGGCCGCTACCATACGCTACTTCCAGCATCGCTCGGTCGCGAACACCAGCCGGTTTCTTGGTGTCCGGTTGGCACAGAATGTCTTCAATTTCCTTTCGGCTTAGCGACTTTGGAAGTCGACGAGGAACTACTTTAGCGATTATCAGCTCCGTAGGGTCATCTTGAAGACGGCCCAAAGCGACGCAATATCTATAGAAACCTCTTAACGCCGACAGGCCACGCGCAATCGATCTTCGGCTGACACCAGCTCTGACAGTTGAACCGCATCGCCCACACAGTCCCTCCTCCGCCTCAGCCGTGTCCAGCGTTGTCCTGCAGGATGGACACCAGTCCTTGGTCCGATATGACAAAAAGGCCCGGATCTCATTAGGCGTCGCCGCGAGTGGCGAGTGTCCTTGTTCGGCAGCCCAGTTTCCATACGTTTTTAGGTCACGAAGGTACGCCTCAACGGTATTAGGCGACCGTCCAAGCTCGACACTCAGGTGCTCCTCAAAATCGTCTAGCCAACCACCGAATTGGGCTCCTTTGGATGCCATCTCCTTCACCCCGTCAGCCTTGCTGACCCAGCCCCAGCAGCACACCATGGATCTCTACCACTTCGAAATTCCTGGAAAGGAGATCGAAAACACGCATGGTGATCTGTTCGCTCTAGCCACCTTGGGCCCGCATTTGACGTAGCTCAGTAAGTTCTGGAGCACGCATCAGCACAACAGCCGCAAGGTAGGTCAAAATGCCGATTCCGATTATCGCCCCCAACGCTAAGACCCGCGTAATGACAGCCGCACCTGTATCACCCATCAGGGAGGATCGCAGGCCCCACACGACCCAACCCATTACGGCAGAAGCGGCCGCAAGCCTCGCATAACTGGCCAACAGGCTGCCACCACCAAAACTGCCAACGCGGCCTCGCAATAGAACAAGAAGGACGCCGAGGTTCAGGTAAGCGGCCAAGGAGTTGGCTACGGCGATCCCGGCATGACCAAACCACGGTATCAAGCCGAGGCAACCCAGCACATTCACCACCATGGCGACTGCTGCTATTTTCACCGGTGTACGAGTATCTCGCATAGCATAGAACCCCGGTGCGACAATACGGATCCCCGCGAACGCGATCAGGCCAACACTGTATCCAGCAAGCGCTGCAGCTGTCATCGACGTTGACTCAGCGGTGAACTCGCCATATTGAAATAGGACACTGACAATCTCTTCCCGGAGAATCAAAAGGCCAACCGATGCTGGGATGGTAATCAAAGCCACCTGTCGGAGCGCAAAGTTCAACGTCAATAACATCTCATCATTATTCCCGTGCGCTGCTTGCCTAGACATCACCGGTAAAACAACAGTGGCGATGGCTATTGCGAACACACCGAGCGGCAACTCAGTTAACCGGCCTGCCAGGAAAAGGCCCGTGATGCTACCTTCCGCCAACCAACTTGCTAGTGATTGGCCTACCAAGATATTGACCTGGGTAATCCCAACTCCGAAGAGGCCCGGAATCATTAGCGCGCCAATTCGCTTTAATGCTGGATCGCCAAACAGATTCCCGGGTCGAAATCGCATACCCAGACGCCAGCCGTGCGGAACTAAAGACAACCACTGCAGAAAGCCACCGAGCACGGCGGCCATAGCCCATACGTATATGGGCGCGTCGACCCAGACCATCAAAATCGCTGAACCAATTAGGGTGAAGTTGAAGAAAATGGGGGTAAACGCCGCTGCTGCGAACCGATCACGGGAGTTGAGCAGCGCCATTAGTGCCGAGGCTGCGGAAATGAAAATCAGGTAAGGGAATGTCACCCTCATCAGGTTACTGGCAAGTTCCCAGGCCTCAGGTTTTCCTGGAATCAGAACCTTCTCGACCAAGAATGGCGCAAATAACATACCGAAAACGGTAAGGACCGAGGCACCCCCAGCAATGGCAAAATGAAATCTATCGGCGAGCCTCCAGAGTTCCGCCTCTGGCCGGTCCTGCGCCTCCCGTTCAAAAACTGGAATAAACGCAGCAGCTACGTTTCCCTCACCGACCACTCGACGTAAAATATTGGGAAGCCTGAAGGCAGCTACATAAGCATCGCTTGTGAGCGTTGCGCCAAAGAAAACCGCGAAAACTTGATCGCGCACTAACCCGGCCACACGGGAAAGCAGAGTGATGCCCGCCACAGTTCCCGCAGATCGAAGCACGCGGCCTCTCTGTACGTTTCGGGCGGCAGATGATTGACCCAGAATAGAAGCCGTCCTATTCTTTTCTTCTATCTTCAACAGGATTTACTCATAAATGCCGATAATCAAGTCTGCCAAGAAACGAATGCGGCAAAACGTTCGCCGACGGTCGCGTAACCGTATACGTCGAGCAACTCTTCGCACCTCGATACGCCGACTTCACGAAGCGATCGAGGCTGGAAATGGTGACGCCATCCAGGTCCAATGGGTCCAGACCCAGAGTCTCATTGACCGCACGGCACGGTTCGGAATCATTCATCCTAACGCCGCAGCACGGACCAAATCTCGCCTGGCACGCAACATTCAGCGAGCTTCTGCGAGCTAACCACGGTTTTCTTAAGCAGCGCAAATGCGTCTGCAAAGTCCCTCAAGGACACCCCGACTCCCTGGACCTCGCTGTGTTTTCACTGCCACATCGGACTCCGAGCACCTCACTAAAAGTTCTTCTAACTGTCCCAAATCGCACTCCGCGGCAGCTTTAGCGATTACTCGTCGCTGATTCCAACGTCCCCCGAGTTGCGATAGTAATTCACGTTCTGGGCAACCACGGGAAGAAAGATCACACGCCGTTATGAGTTGACGGACGACCCAACTCACCATTGCAAGTAGCCTGACCGGCTCTTCCCCGTCATCCAACAGCCTGTTCAGGACCTGCACTGCTGATACTGCCCGTCTCGAAACTAGCGCGTCCGTCAACTCGAATACAGAATGCGAACGGCTCCGACCTAGAAGCTTCTCCAGGTCATCGGCTGACATGGATTCACGGTCGGCAGCAAACAATTTAACCTTGTCTAGTTCCTGGCTAAGTTGCTGAAGTTCAAGGCCGACCATCTCGAGAAGATAATCGATTGCCCCAGGAGCCATGGAGAAACCGCGTGCGTTAGCGGAATTCTCGATCCACCGACGCACCTCCGCTGTGCTTTCGATTCGCTGGCAGTTGATCTTCGTCGCACGGTTCGTGAGTAGTTTGGCCGAGGCCCGTCGACTATCAAGCGTCGGCGCCTCGAACACCAAACAAGTCGCACTAACGGGAGAATCCAGATACTCCGCGAGAAGTTCACTTTCGGCTGCCGTCCCAGGCTCAAAGGAACGTATAACTACCAATTGGCACGGCCTGTCTGTTGCCTGCAGGAACAACGGTAGCGATCTTGCAGCATCCAGAAATTCGGCCATTTTCCCAAATTTTCCGTCGATCTTATGAAAGGCTAAATTCGACTCATCTTCGCCGCAAACAACTCCTCTGAGCGCTTCGATAGCCTTGTCGCGGAGAAACACCTCCTCGCCGACGACAAGGTACACAGGGTCAATATCCCCACGCTTAAGAGTGCGGTTCAACTGCCTAAAGTTGATGCCACTACTTTGTGGTGCTCCGCGCCGCGCCACCTCAGAATCCTTCTAGAATGCTCGACACTACGGTGCGAGCGAACTCTTCAGCGATTTCATCCACCGCAACATTGCTCAAATCACTCAAGGCAGTCGGATCAGTCTCAATTTCAAATTCCTGGCGAAAATAGAACGAATTATTGGTGTAGAGAATTTCATTCTGCACCAAATCTCGGAAATTCACTTGGGCACGAATCTGGACTAGAAAGTTGGTGGCCTCCTCATCGGGATTCAACCCGATTGGTGTGACGTCAAATGCAGTGATCGTCCCCGTAAGCTCAGCGTTGGCGCCCGCCGCGTCGGCAACCATCGTAAAGTTCCCCCGGGACACGAATTCACGGGTTACCGCATCTGTTATACGCACCTCTACTTCGAACCGCGGTGTCGTGTTGGCGAAAGTCGGTATCGCTACCGTCTGGATATAATCTGGCAGAAAGGAGCCCGTCCCGGTCAAGGAGTAACCGCAACTTGCCATGCTGCCAATCACCAGTGCAAGCAATAGATTGGCAGGAGACGTGTAGCAGCGCATCTGCGAATAATACCGGCTCAAACCTTTCACGCCCCGAGCGATCATCGGGTGTTCAAGCTCACGATTTTGCCCGGCACCACAACGCTTCGAGCAATCGAACGTCCCTTTACATGCCTTACCACGTTGGAGTCTTTTAATGCTTCAGCCACTAAAGCATCCTTGTCCACAAGACCTGCGGGGACCTCGATACTGCCACGCACCTTGCCATCCACTTGAACGGCCATGCTGACACTTTCACGTGCCAAAACAGAAGTGTCGAAAGTCGGCCAAGCCTCATCGACGACATACCCTCCATGGCCCAGCATCTCCCACAATTCCTGTGCCAGGTGGGGCGCGAATGGTGAAATCATCAAGACCAACCGTTCAAAGACATCGCGATAGACCCATGCGGCCATGTCTGCCTCAGCAACTGGAACCGATGCGGTCGCTGCATAACATTCGTTCAATAGTTCCATCAGCGCCGCAACCGCAGTATTGAAGTGCAACCGTTGATCGATTTCCCGGGTAACACGGCGAGTTGTCTCGTGTGCCTTACGGCGAAGTTCAAGGAAGGGCTCAACCAACATGGCCTCATCACCAGTCCCCAGGACCCCCTCCAGAGCCACTCGCGATCCCTCAATCATGGAAAAGGTGCGGGTGAGGAAACGCGAGCACCCTTCGATGCCTCCCTCGTCCCACTCAAAATCCCTTTCTGGGGGCGCTGCAAACAGAACGAAGACCCGGGTTGCATCGACACCGTACCGGTTAACCATCTCGTCAGGATCGACAACGTTACCCTTTGACTTCGACATGGCGGTGCCGCCCATCAGGACCATTCCCTGTGTTAACAGGCGAGTCACCGGCTCACGAATTGAAAGCAGATCGAGATCCGCCATTGCTTTACAAAAGAATCGAAAATACAAAAGGTGGAGTACAGCATGAGTAATGCCGCCAATGTAAATATCGACTGGGCCCCAGTAGTCAGCAACGCTCCGACCAAACGGATGGCTCGCATCGCGCGGTGAGAGGTAACGAAGGTAATACCAAGAGGAACAGACGAAGGTATCCATCGTGTCCGTTTCACGCTTCGCTGGGCCACCACAGGTTGGACAATCCACGTTCACAAAGGATTCGACACGGCCTAGTGGTGATCCGCCAGACCCTGTGAACTCGACTTCTTCTGGAAGGGTTACGGGCAAATCGTCATCGGGCACAGAAACGACCCCGCAGTCAGGGCAATAAATGATCGGGATGGGCGTGCCCCAGTAGCGTTGTCGTGAAACACCCCAATCCTTTATCTTGTACTCAATCGCTTTCTCGCCGAAGCCTCCGGCATTGGCGTCCTCAAGCATCCGTTGCTGCGCCGACTCGGATGTCATTCCTTCGTAGTCACCACAGGCTGGCAACAGCACCCCGCACAACGATGCGGCCTCTTCCATCTGTTCGGGATGATCGACCCAAGCGGGAGAATCTCCTTCTCCAGGTCTGATTACCGGACGAATAGGCAAACCATATTCTCGAGCAAACTCGAAATCCCGCTCGTCGTGTGCGGGCACCCCCATTATCGCTCCAGTACCGTAGTCCATCAGAACAAAGTTCGTGATCCAGATTGGCAGACGTTCTCCATTGAACGGATTAATAGCGTAGTGCCCGGTAAAGACTCCAGTTTTGTCGCTACCCTCCCCTAGGTTTTGCCGGCGAGGCATTTTCTCAAGCTTGTCGATTGCACTCGCAAATTCTTCGGGGCACTGTACGGCATCAGGACCTGGGCCCGCTTGCCTCCACCTTTTCGCCAACGGATGTTCTGGAGCTAGAACCACAAAGGTTGCCCCAAAGATCGTATCGATCCGCGTGGTAAAGATCACAAGTCCTTCATCACAATCCTCAACATCGAAAGTAACCCGTGCACCGTGACTCTTACCGATCCAATTGCGTTGCATCGTGCGAACGCGCTCCGGCCATCCATCCAGCTCATCTAAACCATCTAGTAACTCGTCGATGTACGCCGTGATCCGAAAAAACCATTGCGACATACGACGTTCTTCGACGACCGACCCGCACCGCCAACAAAGATTCTCCTCTACCTGCTCGTTAGCCAGCACCGTCTCACAGGAAGGGCACCAGTTCAGCAGCGCTTCTTTTCGGTAAGCAAGATCTCGCTCTAGTAGACGAAGAAATAGCCATTGGTTCCAGCGGTAATACTCAGGTCTGTGGCTTGCAATTTCCCGTTCCCAATCGTAAGCAAACCCCATGTCCTGGAGCTGGCTACGCATGACGTCAATATTCTGCCGAGTCCATATCGCCGGGTGCGTATTGTGTTCGATGGCAGCGTTTTCTGCCGGCATGCCAAACGAATCGAAGCCCATAGGGTGCATGACATTAAAACCCCGCATTCGGCGATAACGAGCAACAACGTCTCCAATCGAGTAATTACGTACGTGACCCATGTGGAGCTTGCCCGAGGGATACGGAAGCATCTCAAGGCAGTAATACTTTTCGTTGCCTTTACCCTCGGTTATACGGTAGACGGCGTCTGCCGCCCAATGCTCTTGCCACTTTGATTCGATCTTGCGAGGGTCGTACTTCATGTCCAGGTGTGGTTTAGGCCCTTAAGTGCTTGCTCATACCATCAAGCACACCGTTGACAAAGGATCCGGCCTCCGGGTCACTGAACCGTTTAGCGAGTTCGACCGCCTCATCGATGACCACTGCCGCGGGCGTTTCTTCTTCGTAGACAAGCTCATAACCACCGAGCCGTAAAATACTCTTCTCTACCAGGCCGAGCCGATTCATCCTCCAGTGGCGCGCGTGCTCAGAAATCATAGCGTCGATTTCTTCGACATGAGCCACAGTACCAAGCACCAGTGATGCGGCAAAGACAATACGATCCACGAGTGCAACCTGATCATCGCGCCGCTCCTGCCTGCTGATCTCCACAAGGATCGAGTCGGTGCAGATCCCTGCGTGCTCAAGTCGCACCTTTAAGTCTTCCGGGGTTCCGCTAGCTTGCTCTATATCCGCACCCGTGTGGTCATGACTTTCGCCATTCCGATTACGGTCATGCATCCCCCAATATTCCTGCAGGATAACTTCAGGGGCTGTCCCCGTCATCTCCCACTGGTATAGGCATTGGATCGCGCTCTCACGAGATTTTCGACGCTTGCCCATCAGAATTACTTCCTACTGAGATCAATAGAAGAGGTCGTTTCCGGATGCCTCTCTGGGATCAGCGAAAAAAGCTTCGCCATCTTGATAGCAGTAATAGCCGCCTCGGTGCCTTTGTTTCCCTTGTTGCCACCCGCACGTGCCACTGCATGCTCGCGTTGCTCGCAGGTCAAAACGCCCCAAATTGCCGGAGTGCCCGAGTGCACTGCCACTTCCTGGATTCCATGTGCGACAGACGAGCACAGATAGTCAAAATGAGGGGTTTCTCCTTTGATTATTGCTCCAAGGCAAATTATGGCGTCGAAGCGCTCGTCGATAAGACGTGCCACCGTCATTGGCAGCTCAAACGACCCAGGGACTTCGTAGACGGAAATGTTGGAGTTCGAGGCACCATGAGCCGCTAGTGCCGTTTGTGCCCCTGCAAGGAGTGCTTCTGTGATGTCAGCATTGAAACGGCTCACAACCACCGCAAAGCGAAATCCTGCAGCAGCTTTCGGCCCCAACTCGCTATTATCAAGGAATTCACTCATCAATCCAGTTCTTCCACTGTCTGGTGAAGAAGTGACACATTTTACAACCTACCGCTGATAACGGCTCACGTTGGCATTGTGTTCTTGTAGCGTTCGCGAGAATGCGTGCGACCCATCATTGCGCCCAACGAAATACAGATAATCTGTTTCAGTGGGATATAGTGCCGCGACAATGCTAGCTTCCCCCGGATTACCTACTGGTCCGGGGGGCAGACCCACAAATCGGTATGTGTTGTACCGGGACTCATTATCAAAGTCACCCCGCCTTATGTCGCGGTCGGTACGACCTTCCAGTCTCAGCGCGTACAACAAAGTCGGGTCACATTGAAGCAGCATCCTACGTTCTAGGCGATTATGGTAAACGCCCGATACCAGGGCCCGCTCATCTGGCTTCCCGGTCTCGGCCTCGATTAGAGAAGCGATTATCACTGCGTCTCGGACCGACAAACCTGGCTTTTCAGCCTGTGCCACCGTTGGCGTCACCCACGCCCGCCGGAATCTATCCACCATCATCTCAACGATGGCGGCTGGTTTCATTTGATGCGAAACATAATAGGTATCTGGAAACAAATACCCTTCTAGATCCTTTGCCTCAGCGTCAAGGTCGGAAACGAGAGCTGCATTCCCTGTCGCCTCCCAAGCCTCTTCGTATGAACCAAAGCCCGCTCGCGAAAGCACTTCGGCAACTTGCCATCGGGTAAAACCCTCTATGACCGTTATCTCGGACAGCAGCACCCGTCCTTCAACAATAAGTGCAGCCACTTCCCGAATGCTGGCCGCCCCTTCGAAGCGATATCGTCCCGCATGGATTGCGCCAGCGGTCTTGTTCCATCGCATCCACAAACGCAGTGAACGGGCACTCCGGACCAGGCCTTTCTCTTGAAGGTCCAGTCCAACCTCCCCTGCCGACTGACCAGGCTCGATCGTCACATCCGTCACCACGGCGCCATGAGCAGAATATGGAGTGTCAAGTACTGCGACCAATGCGCCAGTAACCAAGCGTAGCGCCACGTAGATAGTAAGCCCAAACAGAATCGCAGTCTTGCGGCAACAAACTGTAGTCACTGTCCGTTCTCCCATGGCGCGATTTTATGGTCAGCTGATGTATTAATCGTCTGCCGATCCAAAAAGCTCTGCAAGATTATCGCGGCTGCTATCCGGTCAGTTGCTCCTTTTCGCTTCTTGCGACGGACGCCTGCCATAATCAGCAAGCGCTCGGCCTCTGCGGTGGTAAGACGCTCATCCCAGAGCTCCACCACCACACCTAGCTCAACACGAAGCTGTTCAGCAACCAATTCTGCGTTGCGCGCTTCCGGTCCATGGCTACCATCCATTCGCTCCGGAAGACCGACAACGACACCAACAATTTTCCGCTCTGCCACCAACTTTGCCAGAGCTTCTATGGGCGGCGCTCCCCCTTTTCCCGCGGAAAGCGTGGTCAACGGATAAGCGATACTTCCACTTCCATCCGAAACCGCAACCCCGTAGCGGCGATGGCCAATATCAATCCCCATCCACGTCATTTGGGAAACCTATCACACCGTCTCGTAGCAAAGATTCGTGTTAGATTTATGTTCTATTGCCTTATATTCACTAAATGTATCCATGTACCTAACTAGACGCCAGAAAGAAATCCTCGACTACGTAAACAAACACGTCGACGATAACGGTTACGCTCCAACGCTAAAGGAAATTGGCGCCTGGTTCGGGCTCTCGTCTCCCGCAACTGTGTATAACCACATTGAACTGCTTGTACAGAAGGGGTACCTAAGGAAAACTCCCCATCAAGGGCGTGGCATCGAGCTCGTAGACGGGGAGCCCCTGCGCACCGTAGAGATACCAGTCCTTGGCCAGATCTCAGCCGCACGCTTAATTCAAGCGACAACTCCTGGAGAGATCGTCAATCTCCCTCCCAATTTCGTTACCCGTAAAGCAATTTATGCTTTACGCGTGCGCGGCAATTCCATGATTGATGAACAGGTCTGTGATAACGACCTCATTATCGTGGAAGACCGGACAACACCAGAGGATGGCGAGATGGTCCTTGCCTTACTGGAAGACAAGAATGTCTTTCTCCGCAAATATTACCCCGAGGGGCAAAGAGTCCGCCTCCAACCGACAAATTCGGCAGCTGATGCATGGTTAGTCGACAAGGAAGCAGTTCGCGTGCGGGGCGTGGTCGTAGGTCTTATGCGCCGTTACCTATGACATCGCGCTCGAACAGATAGTTCATCGCCGCCAGATAACCGCTCTGGTGACCCAAGTCAAAATGATGACCCTCTAGCTTGTGCCCTATGAGCTCAGCCTCATCCGCGAGGTACTGAAATGCTGGAACATCATCCCACTCGCCTTCTGAAAGTGGTCCTGTAGCCTCCAGTGCATCATAGAAGCTGGGGCCTAACACGTAGCGGGCACAACCGCGCAACACTGACTGCGACTTCGGCGTGGTGAAGGCCCCGTCGGACTTGTCTCCAAGTCGCGTAATCCTGTAATCCCGATTCTCGATGGGTTCAAGTTCAACCTTACCCACATTTCCTAGTAAGAATCCCTGCCCAGGTCTCACTTCGATCAAGCCAAGGGAAGCCTGCCCAGTACGAAAATGTGCACCAGCGAGTTGCACGACCGGTGCACAGGGCGAATCGAACCAGTTGTCCGGCACGACAACACCGAATGAATCGTCGCCGGTCCACGGCCGGCAACGAATTAGTGCGTCTCCTAAACCCGCCGGGTGTGACTGCTCAATAAAATGAGTTTCGACACTCACGGGCCAGTCGGATGAGGATTGGCGGGCTTTTATATGCGCCGTTACCATCGGTTGGTCTGGTGCCACCACAAACGCTATCCCCCCCACCTCTGCCTCCAGGGCCTCGTCAATCGCCCAATCAATCATCGGGCGAAGACCCACGGGGAGGAGCACCTTAGGGATCGCATTTGTGGCAGGTCGCAGTCTAGTGCCGCGGCCTGCCGTGGGGATAATTGCCCAGGAAAGCTGGCAGGTTTCCTTCATCCGCAAAGAACGCTACCCCCGTTTACATTGACGATTTCTCCGGTCATATAAGAAGCTAGGTCACTGGCCATAAAACAGACCACCGCAGCAATTTCTTCCGGCTTCCCGGCCCTACCAAGAGGGATGCCAGCATTTATGCTCTCGCCATCGGCCTTCAACGCGGCGGCAGCCATATCAGTGTGCACCCACCCCGGAGCGACGCAATTGACCCGAACCCCAAAGGGTGCAAGTTCGGGTGCCAACGATTTTGTCCACGCGATCATGCCTCCTTTTGAAGCCGCATAATGCGCATGTCCTGCTTCTCCGCGTTGCCCAGCCGTCGAGGCGATGTTCACAATCGCTCCTGCCGTGGAAGACTTCAGGTGCGGTACCGCGTAATGCGTGACTAGGTACATGCCTTTCAGGTTCACATCTAGCATTTCGTCCCACTGCTCTTCAGTCATCTCTTCAACTAGAGAACCTTTCCAAATCCCGGCATTACAAACCATGATGTCAAGCCCTCCCCAGCGTGCCACACAGGCGTCAACAAGTCGTTTGACCTCTGAGGGAACCTGCACATTGGCAGCGCACGGAAACGCATCTCCACCGACTGCTTTAATTTCGGCGACTACGCGCGCGGCCGCCTCTTTTTTGTTCTGATAGTGAACCGCCACAGCTCCACCAGCGTGCGCAACCGCCAAAGCAATACACCTGCCAATTCCCCTTGAAGCCCCAGTCACGAGGGCTCTCCGCCCCCCAAGATCAATTTTCGTCATGGTCATCTCCGTGTACACGTCACCACTCGCCAGCCTCCAAAAAGCGTGGCGGGCTCGATTCGATCGATCTCAATTCCTGCCTTCTCAAATAGCGACTCCAACGGAAACTCTGCGTGGAAGCCCAGTAACCGAGAGGTGATGCCCGACAGACCGGACCACAGTTTAGCCGAGCGAGGCTTGTTAGGTGAAAAGTGGTTAACAACGACCATTCGTGCACCCGGTCGGCAGACCCGTTGCATGTCCTTCAGTAAGGCAACAGCATCAGGAGCAGCTGAAACAACGAACGCTGCTAAGGCAGCATCGAAGGTGCTATCAGCAAACGGCAAGCAAGTGCCATCTCCCTCAACTAGGGCCGCGGTGCGGTCAACCGAGTCTGCGCGCCAACGCATCAGTGCGCGTTCTAGCATTGGGCGGGAAAGGTCTACGCCAACAAGGTGACAACCTTCCGGCAACAACGTTAGCGACAGTCCTGTTCCGACACCAACCTCTATGGCGTAATTATCAGGCTTCAACTCCATGCATTCGAACGCTCGGCGACGAGCATTACCAAATAGAAGACCAAATATCCAGTCGTACACTCTTGCCCATCGTGAGTACGCTGACTTCACTGTGGTCACATCCATGGCACTCATATTCCACGCTTACCACCGCCCGAAAAAATCCATCTCATCCCATCCATGGCAAGGTCGACAGGTCCTCCAAATGTAGCCTGAGCCTCTAACTGGCATTCCTTTAAGATGTTTTCATCCCGGGCCCCCAAATGCATAAGAACCAATTTCCGAACTCCAGCCTCAGCTGCCACAATGCCGGCCTCGCGGGCACTAGAGTGACCACCCGAGAAGGCCTCGCGTAAGCGGTGCGGTCCTCCACAATCATGCAACAAAATATCGGCACCAGTCGCTAACCGAGTCACAGAAGCACAAGGCCGCGTATCGGATGAGTAGCAAACCGCCGCTGCTTCCGTTTCAAACCGGAGGGCGATCGTATCGCACGTGTGGGCAACCCCAGTGGCCGTAATTCGGAGACTAGGTACCCGGAGAAGTTCACTCTGCCCGGCCGCTGATATCTCCGTCAAACGAATAGCCGGATACCAGTCGTCGGTCAGTTCATGGACCGCCACCATCTCCGCAACGGTAGCCAACGTTTGGGCCGGGGCCAGCAAGTCGATTTCTTCGACTCGCCCTTCAATTCCCATCGCGTGGACCAGGTGCGGGAACCCATACACATGGTCGATATGTTTGTGGGTCAAGATCAAGCGACGAAGTAAATCCATGGACAACCCACGGGCTTCCAACTTGTGAACAATAGAGCCCGGGCACTCGATCGCAGTCCACCCTTCCGCCGCACCAACCAACAAGCTACTGGTGTCCCGAGATGAAGTTGGGTAACCACTGCCGGCACCCAGTATCTCCACAATCAGGTCCCCTGGAGTTACCGACACAAGCATAGCCCTACCCAAGTGAATCTAAACCCGGCTGCCGAATCCCCTTCTCCACGGCTTCTCGAAGCAAGCGGTGCTGCAATTTTCTCAAGTCGCCACCTTCTTCTGCCAAAGCTGCCCTTTGAGCCGCAGCGCCGTTTCCAAGCTGAAGAATTTCAGAGACAATATCTAGATATCCGGTGGTGCCCAACTTCGTTGCCGCGGGCCATGCAACCTCAACCATACGCTCCACTAGTGCAGGCATCGAGACAACTTCTGAGGTCTCGGCATCGATAACGTCCGCACTCAAACCAAAGCGCATCCCTTTCCAACGAAGATCTTCCAAGTAAGCGCCGGGCAAGTAAGGCTCTGGTTTACCAGCACGATGTGCGTCGCCGTATGCGACAACCAGAGCCTGCACCAAGGCAACAATGGCGGCCGTCCGGGGCACAGAGATCTGAACATCGCAAGCACGAAATTCAACGGTACCGTACTCGGGATGTACTCTTACGTTCCACCATATCTGCCGGGGCTTCGTAATAGCTGACGCGGCAATTAATGCATCCATCTGGGCAGCAAACTCATCGTAGCTTCTTAGCTTCGGCGGTATTCCTGCGCGAGGGAAGGCCCCGAAGGCATATACGCGCGCGGCGTCCCAACCAGTGTCAACTCCATCCAAATATGGTGAATTAGCGGCCAGAGCGATCAGCGGGCCGATCCACAGTCGCATACGATTCGCGACGTAGACAGCACGCTCGGCGTCGTCAACGCCAATGTGCACATGAAGCCCAAACGTGATGTTTCGCTGAGCTACATACCCCAGTTGCTCCCTGACCCATTGGTAGTCCGGCGTGCTCACAAAACGCTGCTGGTGCGGGTCGGCGTACGGATGCGTACCAGTCATTCCTAAAGTGCACGCTGACAACTCTGCCAATGCCTGAACCTGGCGTCGCTTATCAACGAGGTCTTCAATTCCTTCCTCAACGGATTCGGAAATCTTGGTATTGGCCTCAATGAGCGTCAATAAAAGATCGTAGCTTAGATGTTTGCGTAACTCTGGGCCCGCCGACGCCATAATCTCGTCAGCCTTAGGGACCAGATCGCCGCTCTCCAAGTCGCAGAGTTGAAACTCTTCCTCAATCCCGATGGTTGGCAGCGGACTAGGTTCAAATCCAATAGGCATCTATGGTGCTCGCGGACGATACAGTAGGGACAAGCGATCTTACCAAACAGCCGAGCACAGTTCTGAAACAACCATGCTACTCATTTTATGCGGGCTTCAATTGCATTGAGAATATCAAGTGCCGTGGCCAGCGCCTGCCTCGCCGACTTCCCGTCAGCACGTGGGCTAGTTCGGCTTGTA
>Ga0310125_10000212_pt1 | contig 25835 bp, 19 predicted proteins | sample CB11b_Tmax_Bot8__FD_203508 | JGI IMG/M metagenome (GOLD analysis project Ga0310125, IMG submission 203508) | Marine microbial communities from Western Arctic Ocean, Canada - CB11b_Tmax_Bot8 | ecosystem: Environmental > Aquatic > Marine > Oceanic | place: Canada: Western Arctic Ocean | collected... | reverse complement strand
GTGGTATGCAAGTGGCTTTGTGCATCAAGAATGCCGGAAATACCTAGCTGATGCATCCATTGACGCTGCGGTTTGGGAATTGAAGCAATCAAGAAATCATCAAGAACCACATCGGTAGCTGTAATTTTCACGTCTGGAACGGTTCTACCTTTGTCGTAAGCAATGACGCCGTGCGCGATGAATTGGCTTTCCTGGTTGGATAGCCCCTGTGCATGAATCTGGTTAATCCGGGTCTGCTTGCTGCCAATAACAAGGTTGCCATCAGTAATGCGAAGCGGATAGGGCCAATGTTTATGTAAGACGTGAACGCCCTTGGCACGGACAATGGTTTCAACGGCGGGTTTGACCCCCTTCCCGCCGGGGCTTGTGACGTGGCTCACCAGATCAACCATGCCGCCGGGATCAAATACTGGCCGTTTTGTTGAATGGTTTGTTGCCGCATTCTTCTTGCCTGACGCATGAATAATTCCATCGGCGATCAATTGCCGATGGGCAGGAGTATTGAAAAATAAATCCAAGATGTCACGATGTTTTTGCCGCGACATGGCTTGATACAGATGGTGGTCAATTGGCACCCCGGTCGCGGTAATGGTTAGATCTAATGCTGCGTGCGGCTGCGGTGGCCATATCCTGCCGGAAAGCAGGACCTTTGCGCCGGTTGGTCCTCGTCCTGAAAGTGAAACCAACTCAATCTGGTCTTGATCGAAATTGATCTGTCCGTGAATTGACTGCAGTGGATAGGCAAAGCGGTTATATACAGCATCGACATTATGGAAGTCGATCGTGCCCTGGTAACGAAGTTGTCCTCCATGTTTATCACGTATGAAAAGTACTTGGCTACTGAATTCGCCGTCCGGGTTGTATTTCCGAAACTGCTGGGCAATGTTTTCCGGGAGGACCATGAGGTAACGCGTGTCCTTTGGGAGTGTGAATTTCGGCGCTGCCACAGTCAGTTCTAGTGGCGCATCAGCATCGAAGCCGGATATGGTCCCATTAATCGTGTATTCGATGCCCTCGATGGTTCCACGCAGGCTGTCCACGATGATTCGATCATTATGAAATGTGAACGTTCCTGAACCTCCGATCATTGGCAGGCCGGCTTTGCGGAAAGGGGTGTAAGGTGGGATTAGAACGACGTCATCGAATGTGATCTGAGCATAAAACTGATTGCTTTCCAGATCGTATCCGATCCAAAGTTTCTGCATTGTTCCAGTTGGACCTTGTTCGTGCTCATCCCACCACTGACGCCACCGGCTCGGCAACCAGTTGCGTTGTGGGCTTTCCAGTGCGAATTGGTCAACTTGGGCAGTGAAGCTCTGATCACGGGGATTGAACGATCCGTTAACCGTTGCCCCGGGTGTACCGTCGGGGCTGACCTGCCGGATGACAAAGTTATACATGGCCTCTTTACCGCTTGCTGCCGACAAGTGTCCTTCAAATGCAGTCTCATTTAACCTGGTGAAGCGGGCTCCCCGTGCTTCGGAAAAGTGAATACGACCATTGTCCAGTTGGATTTCAGGTAGTGTAAATGGCAGCTTTTTCAGAGGTCGGCTGGCGCTGTATTCTTGGAGGAGTTGGTAGTTGAATTTGCCGGTTTCCAGGTCTTCGGTAAGACAGATTACCGGTCGGGTAATATTAAAAACACTGGGTTCGAAAGTCCCAATCAGCAATGACCATAGATTATGTTCGATATAGATATGTTCTGCTTCAAATAGCTGTCCAGCTTTATCAGAAGATTTTGGTAATCGAATCACGACGTGATTCAGTTCGATCTTGCCATCAATCCCAAATTGAGCGGCGTGGATCTCTACTTCAGCGCCAATAATAGCTTCTATCACCCCCTGCGCAAGGTGGGCAGCGCCTCGGGGGCTGGCGATGTACCAGCAGACGCTGGCGATTAACAGAATGATAATCGCCAGTTTAAGCCGCCATCGGTACCACAGATGCCGCCTGCTGTCTCGTGAAGTTTGAGAGCTCAAAAGTTTTATCCCACCTGGTTCTTTGCCCGCTGATATCGCAAGCAACGAGTCTCGGCATAGGGTTGAATATTGTACGCGGATTGCCATCGGATCGCTGGTTCCGTATTGGGCAGGCTGCGGGAGCCTGTCGCCTGGTCCGCGGGCAGGCACTTGGGAAATCCGCTATCTTTCTCTCGTTCTTTAGTCGTTGTTTTGGAGATTATGCCATGGATACCGTGCCTGCTATTAAATATGAGGACTTCGCCAAATTGGATCTGCGTGTGGCTACCATCACGCAAGCCGATGCGCATCCGAATGCGGATCGACTGCTCAAGTTGCAGATTGATCTTGGGGATAATCAGCCGCGTCAAATCTGCGCCGGTATTAGGCAGCATTACAATACGGAGGATCTGGTCGGCAAGCAGATTGTTGTTGTGGCAAACCTTGAGCCGCGCACGATTAGGGGCGAGGTGTCCAATGGAATGCTGCTTGCCGCAAGTGTCCTGGACGGCGGCGAGTTGAAGGATATTGTATTGCTTACGCCTTCGGCAGTGACGCCAGATGGGTCCTCCGTTGGTTGACAGGCATCGGCCCAAAAAAAATTTGGGGATCTACTGATCTTCAGAACCTTCGTCGGATGCATCAACTTGCGATTCTGTGAAAGGATCGCTTTTGTCGACTTCAGGTACGTACCCGACACGTTCCACCAATGCTTCGTAGGCCAGTGGATCTGATCCCAATTCATCGACATAGGATTGTGTGATTAGATTTAGGGCCACAAGCGGGTTGGCGACGGCGGCTTTAAACTGGTTGGTTGTGATTGGATTGAATTCCTCCACGCGGACCAGCAGAAGCACCTGTTTCTTATCTAAACCAATCGCATCAATTGCCACCTCATCGCCCTGCCTGGCCAGTTCAAATATTCGATCCACCAGTACCTGGTCAGAACCGATACCCACGATATTTGGGACAGCTAATCCACCAAGTAAATCTGCAACGCGGCGGGAAAATGGCGACGGCTTGCGAATGTTTGTGCCAAGCTGTTGGGCGATGGTCTCCAGTGTCTCTGTACGAGCACGTTTCAGCCAGCTTTGTTTATCGTTCTGCAACATTCGGTACCCGGCCAGGCGTTTGGAGTCATACGTGACCCGCGTGCGGATCTCCTCTAGTGATGCAGGGCTGTGTGCGGGTTGCACATCGATGAGGCGAAAGATATAAAACGATTCCGCAGCTGTCAGTGGCAAACTCGCAATCGTCTTCTGAAGGCGACGTGTGGCTAGGTCATTATCTGAGTCGGGGCTTAGTTCTTTTGCGCTAAAAACATAATCAGTAAAAAGGGATGTGCCATTATCAGTTAACCTGCTGAGTCCGATACCTGGCAGGTTGCTAAGCGCTTGGCGGTCGAACCAGCGGTGATCATAATGATGCCACGATGGCAGGATTCCAAAGCGTTCCTGTAAATTTTCGGCAAGCTGATCAAATCCTATTGGTTTCCAATTGGCGTCATTATCCACCATGAAATAGCCAGATGCTGTATCAAGGCCGCGGTTATCATTGACAAGCATGGATTGCGCAGCTTTGAGCATCTCTTGGCCAAGTTGCTTGGCATTGTCCCGGTACAACTGATTTAGGATCTCTTGGCGCACTTGTGCATACGGTTTGACCTTGGGGTTACCTGGGGTCGAAGAACCCTGCGAGGTGTTGTCCCCTTCACTGTTTTGTGGAGTTTCCGGTTCCAAGAAGTCCGCAGGGTGCTTGGTGTAGTAGGCCAGGGCTTCGCGTTCTTGAGTTTTCTTTTTGGCTTCTCTCCGCAGAAGTGCGGCTGGGATCTCAAGGTATTCGATCTTGACACGATCCGGATAGCGGTAGCCAAAGCCATGCGGTTCGCTTTCGCCAGGAAGTATCTGCTTGTATTTATCAAATAATTCAAGCAACTCTTGTTCAGTGGGCATTTCTATCTTGTCCGCGTATACGTCGGTATTGACGGCGACTGCCGAGATGCGGACTGTTGATTGATAGTCGTAAATGAACCGCCGCATCAGTGGGCGGCTTACGCGGAAACTGCCATGTGATGCACGCAGAAACCGCTCCAGGTGATCCTCAGTCGAATCCCGGAGGGTTTGTAGATAAGCCAAACCTCGCAAAGACGCTTTCAGGGTCAAAGGCATACTGGTTACCCCGTAAAGCAGTTCGCTGTAGTGCTGTACTGTGATCCAGTCACGTACAGCAGCATGAAGCATGTCGATGGTAATCTGGTGCCGCTCAGCGATCTGAGCTAATTCCTGTTCGCCGATGCCGGTGTTTCTTAGAAATTCGGCGGCTTGAGCCAAACTTGCTACCACGCCAACCTCTTCGGCTTCATGTCGCATCAAAAGCCACTGCGTTGGCTCATAGGCGCCCACTCCTGCCCGCAGCACGTACTGGAGCAGTCCCAGTTGATTTGCTGCTGCTTGAATATCGATCGCAGTTACTTTGGCTCCGTCGATATAACCCAAGGTCCGCTTTTGTGGGTTAGGCCCAAACATCTGCATTGTGGGCTGAACAAGAAATGCGATCATCAGTAGCGATACGCCGATCGATAGGATGTACCTGTTGTACTTGCGAAAGAACTGAAGCATGGATCATGGTTCCGGTTGGTTAAACGCCACTTGCGGCGGGCGTTTTTTGCCGACAGCTTACTGGCCGAATCGCCCAAGTGTACTGGATGATCCGACTCCATCGGGGATTAGGGCGACCCCGATAGATGTGAAATCGTCTATATCGTCGTTACTTGCTACCAAGATAAGGGTCCAGCGGGGTAGTTTTCTTTCAATTGTGACTTCTGAGCGTCGGCTTTCATTTCGGTTCAGGTCCCACCTCTGGCTGGCGCCGATACGGTATTTAGACGTGAGTTTGTAGGTCAGGCCCGCCTTGATCAATCTGCTGGCAATAGGGTCGAGGTCGGCATATTCCAGGTGGGAACTCAAATGGTTTCCATGGGCAATCATTGCGCCAACATGCCATTGTGAGAGGTGGTGATGTTCAATACTCTGTGTGACATCAGCATTGACAGCGAACGTGTCGCTTAACATCCACATCAGGTCGGCATAGAAATGATCGCCTCCACGTGATAGTTCGGGCCGGTAAGGAAAGAACCGAGCGGGGTCTATGTCGGTGTCTGTGTCATCGGTTCGCAGGACCAGATCCGTATTGATGACCAGCCAATCAAGGGTTCTCCATCGTCCGGGGCCCCCTCGCTGCGTTTGAAGTCGCTGGCGGAGGCCCAGGCGGGCACCACCACCTTCCGTGATGTTTTCCACGTCCACGTCATAAATGGGGATATCCTCGGGGTTGAGGGACGATACTGCGACAAATAGGTCTGCATTGGGTTCAATGACATGACGTAATCGGTGTAGGCCCAAGATGGGATCCTCGACGTCATTGTTCGTTTTGCTCAAGGATGTCCCCAGTCGTGTGCCGACAATACCCCAGAACCGAATTTCATCATCTTCGCCACGAAATTCAGAAAAATCATAATCGTAAAATGTTACACGGCCAGCGCCATAGGGAACTACATCAATAGTGCCCCATCTCATGGGTGCCTGTAGTTCATGCCGGGTGTCAAGGCGATTGACATAACCACGCGGTACGCCAATTAAGGCATCAACGTTATTGGTGTTAACAGTTTCATCAATGTCCGTCGGATCAATGGTGCGGGTTCCAAAGGTGGCCAAGGTTTCGGCCGCGTTAAACCCACGGTCCGCCGGCGAATCGCGTCCGGCCCGTATTCGCATCCGGCTGTATCGATTTTCAGTGAAATACGATAAGCGGCCGTTGAAAAGACTTGTGCCAATTCTATAGAACCCAATTTCAGGTAATTTCTCAATTCCGTAACCCGGTGCTTGCCATAGGGGGGTTTGCGGGGTGAAGTTCATCAGGTCGTACTGTGCCAGAAACGTAAACGCAAGGTCTTCGGTTTGATGTTTGAGGTAGACTGAGGATTCATACGGTTTTTCTGTTTCCGCTTCAGTACGCTCGAATTCTTCAAGAAAGGTTGCGTCAGAGACATAGGCCAACTCCATCGACAACTCCCAATCCTTCTCCAGTTCCTGCCGATGTTGCCATCTTAGGGTACCACGCATTTTCCCAGCGTGGTTTAATTCTCGGTTGCTGATTTCATCCTTGCCATCGTCATGTGCCACAAGGTAACTGTTGGCGTGTCCAAACATGCCTGGTTTGTTGTACTGTAGATTCAACCCGGTTGAAGGTCCGTGATCACCACGGTAGTCAAGCTGCGCGGATAAAATAACACCCTTGGGCTGCGTCAAACCTACAAGTGACCAGACATCCCAGTGTGTGGTGACTTGTGTTCCTGACTCGGTCCGGCCCAGGTCAAGCCGTCTCAAGGCAGTTCGTCCGGCATCGCCTTCAAAGTCCGGCAACCAGCCGATTGGCGTTGTGCCGATCTTTGGTGTGATGCCTTTTGCCACAATCCGCACCTTCGGAACGGTATTTCGATCAGACGGATTTTCCATGTCAAATCGAATTTGATTGACTGCTATTGAAAAGTGCGGCTCGGCAAACTCGCTGGTTGTCAGAACCGCTTGGTCTGCACGAAAGCTTTTCTGTGACAGCATGCGGAGTTTCTTGGCATGCACATATAGAGGTACCTTTCGTCGCATGTCCCAGGTATAGAAAACTGCATCGAGTACCACTGCCCGTTGGGTTGCCGGCTCGAAATACACTCGTGGTGCCCTGACGGTATATGTGCCATCCGAAATGATCACATTGTCCTCTAGGTAAACACCCTGTACGTCACGCGGGGTGATGCTGCCTGGTCGGATCTGGCCATCGTCTTGCTTGTGTAGAAACACGACCACATTCTGAGCCCTTAAGGTCAGCGCTAAATCACGCGCTTCACTCTCAAACGCCACATTGACATCCCCTTCCAATATCAGCACATGACCGTCGTCCGTCGGTCGACCAATCGCCTTTTTTGAAAAGTCGATAATAACCACGCCCTCAAGAGGCAGTTGGTCGTCATGTGGGTCTTCTTCGGCTGCGAGTGATTTGTCAACTGTTTGTGTGCTCCAACCACCATCGGGCACCTGGTCAGGGGTTCGGCTGATTGACTGGTGGTGGGTTGCAATCCGTTTCATGGCGTCCTTGACCCATTTTTCCCCGGATGGTTCAGGCAATCGGCGCATGAGGTTCGTTTGTACCCGAACGGCACCATTCGTAGAGCAGGTGACGAGTAATTGCGCACCCTCGGCACTGACCGGCCCGGAACCCGCCATGTGACGCGGTTCAATGAGATATATGGATAGATGATGGATCAGGCGACCAGGAGATCGTTCAGTTTCAATCTGCACGAGCGCACGTTCAGCGCGGAATCCATATGAACCGACTTCGATCGTCACATTACCCTCAACGCGCAGGTACTGGTTGTGGTTGAACGACCAGGTCAGTGTTTTATCTGCCCGGAGCAGGGCATTTGCGCTAACCACAGGATCTGCAAATGGGGATTTTGAGTTGGAACTTGTTGCGGCAAATACGGACCACGGTGATATATACCCGTGTACACAAATAGCCAGCAGTGCAATAAGCCACCGTCCACGTTGGCCCTTGAAATTAATGCGGCTTTGTGGCATCAGCCCGGACCTTTGGGAGCAGTGAAATATGCGGTCTGGTGACAAGGCGTTGAAGTGAGCCGGCAATTTCCCATGGGTTAGCATGATGAATCTAATGGCTGCCCATTGCCAATGGTGTGCCCGTGACAGTTGGTTCAATATTGGACTGGTTCTTAGTGCTGGACGGTGGGAGACGATCAGGATGAAGTGGTGTGGCGCGTCTGAGGACGACGATTTGCCACACGTCGAGTAATTGCAATCTGAAGCTGTAGTCAACTTCAAGGTCGATGCCATCCAATACATCCTCAAGGGCCAGATCACTGCGCCAGCCAATTTTCATGAATAATGGGTTAAGCAACTTCTCTAGGCCTGCAATTACATGATAAGTGGACTGGAAGTGGTTTGATAATACGATCCGGCCACCGGGTTTTACCAGCCGACCGGCCCAATGCAGCAATCGTGCAGGATCACTTACGACCGTAAGGGCGTGGCTCACCATGACATGGTCAAACGTGCGATCAGGAAATGGCGGCATCATGGCATCAGCCCGAACCAGTTGGCAGTGTGAGAGGTGGTCCTCCCGGCATTTACTCGCGGCTTTGGCGAGCATGCCTGCGCTGAGGTCGACTCCCACAACCGTTACATCTTGCCGATAACGTCGCAGCATCAACCCTGTGCCTACGCCTATATCCAGTACCCGATCTCCAGATTTGAGCTGCATTTGCTCTAGAGCACGGTGATACCGGTGGTCCACAAGGGCCCCGAAACTTCGATCGTAGATCTTTGACCATAGATCATAGATCTGGCTTGTTGTAGCCTCATTCATGCCCATGGCGATTTACTACAACCTTGTTTAGAGTACGACGACTTGAACCCAATCCAATACGATGGTGGCGACCCTGTGTCGGACTGGAGATTGTAGGTCGACCGGGCGCAGAATAGCTGCAATTGACAAGGGTTGCCACCTGCTGGGGTAGATATCGATAATTAGGTTACTGGTATGGTTAGGCTTGCTTTTATACCGTCGTATTTCTTTTTCCTTGTGATATGCTCGCCATGGTTGCTTGGTCATGAGGGCGGAACACTTGAGTCCAGTTGGGACCGCCGCCGCACACCGGCCGTGGAGGTATTTGAGCGGGCCTCAAATTCGGTGGTTAATATCTCCACCACGCAAATAATCCCAGTACGGTCACCGTTCGGCATCGACCGTTTTTTCGAAGAGCTTTTTGAGTTTCCTTCTCGCGGCTATTCGCGGCATAGTGTTGGGAGTGGATTTGTCCTGCATTCGGCAGGATATATCGTAACCAATGCGCATGTTGTGGCCCGAACCACGGAACGGCAGGTCATTTTTGCAGACCAATCAAAATATGATGCAAAGATTATCGCCATCGATCCGAGTCATGATCTAGCCATACTTAAAATCGAGGCTGGCAAGCCACTTCACCCCGTTCACCTAGGGGTGAGCAGCGATCTTATGGTGGGTGAGTCAGTCATTGCCATAGGTAACGCCCTGCGATACCAGCACACAGTTACAGCGGGTTTAGTCAGCGCAATAAATCGAAAGATTGAAGTGGCGGACAACGTGTCGTTCGATGGCCTGATCCAAACAGACGCCCCTCTTAACCCCGGCAACTCTGGCGGGCCATTATTCAATGTGCTGGGTGAGTTGATTGGGGTTAATACGGCGATCCGGGCAGGTGCTGAGAATATTGGGTTTGCTATTCCTGTTGACCGACTACGGGCGTTGCTTCCCGAGTTGCTCGATGTGGAACGGCGATATGGCTTCGAATTCGGCTTGACGGTCAGTCAGTATCATGCCGACGATGGATTTCGGGTGCGTGTCGATTCGGTTGAGCCGGGATCTCCTGCCGACCGGGTTGGCCTATTAAAACCTGCGGTATTTATTGACGCAGTGGATGGCAAGCCAATTCGTCACCCCAGTGATTTTCATGTGGCGTTGTTGGGGAAGGTGCCCGGTGATCAAGTCACGCTGGCAGTGCGGTCTGGTAATGCTCCCAAAACCGATGTGCAGGTCCACCTTGCGGTACGGCCACGCCCTGATGGTGACAAGCTCTTGCGGAATTTACTAGGCATTGAGGCGACACCGTTGACACCGAAAATGGCCCACGATCACGAGATCCCGCTGTTGGGCGGCTTGGTCATCCAGCGGATTGAACGGACTAGCCCCGCAGATCGGGCACAGTTAGAACGTGGTGATCTGCTGATTCAGATCGGCCGTCACCACTTGGAGGGCTTTGATGGCGTTGGCGACCTGCTGGATCAGGTGAAGCCTGGCGACCGTGTCATTATCAGGATTCTGCGTATTCATGACCGTACCCAATACCTCTACGACCTGTCACTGCGGGCCCGATAGAAGATGCGGGTTGCCAAGTCAGTTAGAATGTGCTGTTGCTATGAAGATAACGATTAATGGTACATCCCAAGAAACGGATTCGCAGACGGTTCGCGACCTGGTGGTCGATCTGGGATTTGGATCCCAGCCGGTTGCGGTTGAACTTAATCACCAACTCGTTGTCCGTCGAGAACACGAGCATACGGCCATTCAAGAAGGTGACATAGTTGAAATTGTGACGCTCGTTGGAGGTGGCTAATCGCCAGCATATTTACTTATGACATCAACAATGGTAACAAATAACTTGTCGACCGACGAACCTTTTCTCATCGGAAGGCATAAGTTCCAATCCCGTTTGATTGTTGGTACCGGCAAGTACAATACCTATGAACTGATGGCTGAATCGCTGCAAGCCAGCGGTACGCAGGTTGTGACGGTTGCGGTTCGGCGAGAACGACTTGTTGATGACGAGGGTCGTTCACTACTGGAGTTCATTGATACGGATCGTTATACGATTCTTCCTAATACGGCCGGCTGTTTCTGTGCGGACGATGCTGTACGCGTGGCACGGCTTGGGCGTGAGATCCTTGACCAACTTGATAATCCAGGTAAACAATGGGTCAAACTCGAAGTGCTCGGTGACACCAAGACGCTTCTTCCTGATCCGCAGGGGACTCTTGAAGCGACCAAGATACTAGTTGATGATGGCTTCGCCGTCTTGTGCTATACCAGCGATGATCCAATTATGGCAATGAGGATCAAAGAGGCTGGCGCAACAAGCGTGATGCCTGCAGGTTCGCCGATTGGCTCCGGTCAAGGTGTATTAAACCCCAACAACATCCAGCTTATTCTTGAGATGTTAAAACAGGGCGACCCGGACTATCCAGTGATTGTTGATGCGGGTGTGGGTACGGCAAGTGACGTGGCGATTGCCATGGAGTTAGGCGCTGACGGTGTGTTGCTCAATACCGGTGTGGCCCACGCAAGGGATCCAGTCACAATGGCTCACGCCATGCGCCACGGAGTCATCGCCGGCCGTCAAGCCTATCTCGCAGGCCGAATTAAAAAGAAACTCTATGCCACAGCATCAAGTCCGTGGTCAGGTGTGATCAGCTATATTCCCGGCGAATAAAAGAGGTCGGATAAGGTGATTATTTGGGTGCACGTCGGATGACGAGCGTGTCATTCTGGCCGCCGAAACCGAAACTGTTTGATAAGCAGACTTCGATCTGCGCCTCCCTTGAAACGTTAGGAATATAGTCAAGATCGCACGCCGGATCGGGTTGTGCCAGATTAATTGTAGGGGGAAGTTTCTGATCGCGGATGGCTAATACACATACAATTGCCTCAACAGCGCCAGCAGCGGCGATGAGATGCCCCATCATGCTCTTGATGGAACTGATTGGAATTTCCTTGGCATTTTCCCCGAAAACTGCTTTGACGGCTTTGGTCTCGATGAGATCGTTTTCTTTAGTGCCGGTGCCATGGGCTGAGATGTAGTCAACATCACTTGGGGCAACTTCAGCATCCTGTAGTGCTTTTGTCATGGAACTGATCGGCCCGCGGCCTTCCGAGTGCATATCAGTGATTCGAAACGCATCGGCACTTGATCCGTACCCCACGATTTCGGCGAGTACGGGTGCTTTGCGTTTTGCTGCGTGATCCAACGTTTCAAGAATCAACATGGCCGCCCCCTCGCCGAGTACAAAGCCATCACGGTCAACACTAAACGGTCTGCTTGCTGTGGTTGGCGAATCATTGCGCGTGGACAGTGCGGTTAGGCGATTAAATCCTGTGACGCCGAGCGGATGAATCATCGAGTGGGCGCCGCCGGCGATCATCACATCGGCATCACCACGACGCAAAATGGAGGTTGCTTCTCCAATGGCCTGGGTTGAAGCAGCACAAGCGGTCAGGCAGTTATATGCCGGCCCCTGAGCTCCGAATTCCATGGCAAGGTGGGTTAGCGGCATGTTGGGTTCTTGTTGAATCTCCCGTACCGCTCTAAGTTTCTGCGCGGCTACAGTCCCCCACTTGACCGCATCAATTTGACGCCGTTGGTCATCCCATGCAGACAGGTTAGACGCAAAGTAGTTTTTGAAATCGACAGATCCTTCACCGGATCCGAGATAAATGCCCAGACGTTGAACGTCAAGGTCAGGGTATGAATTCAATGCCGCATGGGTCCACGCTTGTGCGGCAGCGCCCAGTGCGAATGCCGTATTCGAGCCGATTCCATCGTGCAGGTCACTGTTGGCAACGAACTGGCGGTAGTCAAAGGACTTGACTTCAGCTGAAAATTGAGTGGGGAATGTGCTTGCGTCAAACTGGCGTGTCAGCTGTACACCACTGCGGCCAGCTAATAAGGCATCCCACACCGTTTCAATGTTGTGTCCTAATGGGGTGATCCATCCGATTCCGGTAATGACAACTCGTTGAGACATCTGTTTCATCAATTCATGCTATTGGGAGCATGTTTACTGGTAAGGTGACCAATCGAATATTGCGGTTAACTTGTCACGACGTTTATGGAGCAGGTCCTCGTACAGCTGTTGAGCTTGGCTGGGGTCGACGATGTCGTACAGGCCATCCACGTCGACCTTACCCTCGGCGAGCCATTGTAAGGCAGTTACGAAGCTTGAGAAATTACTGGCTTGGGCGCTTGGAATTGGGTGTAAAGGGATCCCCCATTCCGTGCCACCTCGTAGTGTGACGTTGTTGAAAAACACGGCAGATAGTATTTGATGGGCAAATATTTCTGTGTGTCTACGCCAGTGGGCGCCAATCAGTACAACTTCACTGCCTTTACGCACGACGCGGCATGCGTCCTCAATAGCCTTTTCGTGACCCGAGCAATCAATGGCCAGTGCAAAACGCTGTTGGATCGATTTATCTTCGACCGGTACGGTCGACCATATGTTTTCATATGGGCCATCATTGAGCAGACGGCGTCGCGATTCAACAGGGTCAACGGCACTAACCCGATATTGGCAAAGGGCAAAGATTTTGGCTGCAAAATGGCCAATAGGCCCCAGGCCCGTAACCAGCACCTCGGAACCAGGCCGTGCTCTGGTGGTGGTTAGTGTGGTCATGCTTACAGCCATCAAGCGTGCAAAGGCGGCTGTTTGGGGTGACAAGCAGTTGGGTACAGGGACGACCATCTTTCGTTTGACCCGCTGATGCGAAGTGTGGTGGCCTAGGCCAAACACAAGATCGCCACGTTTAATGTCAGTCACCTGTCGGCCAGTATCTTCAACTTCAAAAATGGCCGAGTAACCCATGGTGCGTGGAAACCGCTTGCCAAGAAAGCCATCATTTAACTCAGTACCGGGACTGATCAGTGTGGCAATTGTTTTGCCGGATATTTCATTTGGTTCTAATGGGGATGGATCCAGTTCCGCCTCGATCAGTTCGACCGTCTGGTTGGCCGTAAAGGTGACAGAGTGAAAACGACGGGTTGCCATTGATCTGGTGCCTTAGGATGATGCGTTGTCGTCATATCTTTTAAGGACTAGTGCGGCGATTTGGCCTCCCAGGCCACAACTACATATCAGGGCATACTGCAAATCAGCTGGCCGCATGGCCGTTGTGCCACCTGCCAACTCTGGCCAAGGTTGCTTGCAGTTGACAATCGCCGGCAAGGTTTGCTCAGCTAACGCCTTGGCGGCAATGCATGCATCCAATCCGCCGGCACCGGCAGAGCAGTTTCCGAACAGGGCTTTGTTGGGTATGACTGGTAATTGGGACAGATAGTCACCAAATACTCGTTTTAGTGCGGCTACTTCTGCGCGGTCAGAAGCGGGATGACCGATCCCGGTTGGGATTACCAAGTCGATCTGTTGGGGATCGATACCGGCTTCCCCTATCGCGATTAAAATAGCATTGTCAATGCCACGGCCTTCAGGATCTGGAAGTAAGTTTCTTGCATTGCGGTTGATCGATTGTGCCGCTCCAAACCCGACGATTTCGGCGTACCCCGTAGGTTTGTTCCGGATACGGCGTTGCTCAAATGTATCGCGGGCCTCTAGAACCACAATTGCACCGCCTTCACCAATGATGCTTCCGGCTGCAGTTTGGCAAAAGGGGCGTGCGGCAAGTTGCGGGTCATCCTCTTCGGTTGTGTTGTATCGGCCCGTCATCAGCAGGCGCAGAAATTCCGTTGGATTCAGTTTCGAATCAGCTCCACCACAGAAACACATATCAGCATCACCGCGTTGAATTACCCGCAGTGACTCACCAAGGGACAACCCCGCTGACGCTTCAGTGCAGGTGATTGTGTTACTCGGCCCCTGTGCGTCATGGAGTATTGTGACATGGCAGGCCAGCATGTTGGGCAGGTATTTCAGTAGCCACAGTGGCGTCAGGTGTTGCATGCCCTCCTGCCCCCACTGGTGGATATCGAATGCGCCGTTTGCATCGCGTGCTTCAGCCAGACCGCTGGTAAGTTCATCCAATTCCGCTGCGATTAAACCAGCTCCGATATGCGCACCCATGCGTTGTGATGAATAAGACCGATCTTCACCATTGTCTGTTGTAGCCCGCGTTTTAATGCCTGCATCGCGTGCTGCCAGATCAGCGCCGGCCACGGCCAGACCAATGTCGCGTGCCATGACCTTCGTTGCCTTGCGATACCATTTTGGGACATACTTTTGGGCTCTAAATCCAATGATCTCCGCGGCAATACGGCAGTCAAAACTCGATGGGTCAAATGATTCAATGGGGCCGATAGCGGTACGACCTTCAAGTGCAGCTTGCCAAGTTGGCTCGATGCCCAAGCCGACCGCGCTGGTTGGTCCAAGGCCCGTTATGACGACATGTCGGCTCATTGCGCGGCAAGTTTACGCATTTCACGGCAGAATGAACAGCAAGGCGATTCCAACGCGGCATCGATTGGGGCCGGTGAGGGATGGCCCATGTCGTCCCGCTATGGGCATGTTGAATCTGCTATGATAAAGCGGTTGTTAACCCACCGGATCATTCCCTGTCTTGACGTGAAAGACGGCCGTGTCGTCAAGGGTGTCCACTTCTTAAATCTACGTGATGCCGGTGATCCCGTAGAAGTGGCCAAGCAATATGAGCAGGATGGTGCCGACGAACTGGTTTTCCTTGATATCAGTGCCAGCCACGAAGGCCGCCAGATCATGCTTGATGTGGTTGCAAAGGTGGCAGAATGCTGCTTCATGCCATTTACGGTTGGTGGTGGTGTCCGTACGATTGACGATGCGGCCGCATTGGTCAAATCAGGTGCTGAAAAAGTCAGCATCAACACGGCTGCAGTGACCAATCCGCAGGTTATCCAGCAGACGGCCAAACGCTTTGGCCGGTGTGCCACGGTGGTGAATATTGATCCCAAGCGGGTCCAGCGTGATGGCAAGATGGTGTTCGAAGTGCACACGCATGGTGGCCGCCAACCCACCGGCCTGGAGGCCGTGCAATGGGCTCGGCAGGTGGTTGAGTACGGTGCTGGCGAAATTGTTCTCACAAGCATGGACGCTGATGGCACGCAAGATGGTTACGATCTGGAGATGACAGCGGCCGTCGCGGCAGCGGTGGATGTGCCGGTGGTGGCTTCTGGTGGCTGTGGTGGTCCTGAGCACATTCGCGACATACTGGTCAAAGGCAACGCAGATGCGGCCCTTGCGGCGACTATCTTTCATTACGGGCAGTATTCGATCGGCCAGACCAAACGGTACCTGCATGATCATGGGATACCTGTAAGGTTAACCGAAGCGTAGTACACTCATGAGCACAATGGTTCCTTCCATAAGTATGAAAGTTCATTCTTGACTGATCAGGCGAACACATTGCGCGATTCGTTGCCCGAACGTTCCGATACCCAGCACTCACTGACCCAAAGTGAACTACGCAAGTATTTTGAAGCGGCGGAACGATTCGAAGCGACAGATCTGTTTTTGCGCAGTGACCATGTACCCTGTATGCGGATCGCGGGGAAGCTCAAGTCACTGGAAACACCCCCACTGGATAGCGAGAAGTTTGAGGCGATCATCCAGGAATCACTCCGTGCAGCTCACTGGCAGAAGTTCTTGCAGGTAGGATCCGTTGATCTGGGCGTTGATCTGAGCGCAACGGCTCGATTTCGGGTCAACATCTTTCGAACACGCGGGCGATGCGCTTTGGCCGCCCGCCGTATCAACCCGAAAATTCTTGGTTACGAAGAACTTTATCTGCCAAAGAGTCTCGGCAATATTGCGGCCAAGCGTCAAGGACTGATTCTTGTATGCGGCACAACGGGTAGTGGCAAGAGCACCACGATTGCGGCGATGCTGCAGCAGATTAATCTGGAACGAGCCTGTCATATTTTGACGATCGAAGATCCTATTGAATTCCTTTTCTCCGATGCTAAAGCGTTGATCAATCAGCGGGAGATCGGGATTGATGTTCCCAATTTCCAGACCGGCTTGAAATCAATGATGCGTGAGGGACCTGATGTTGTACTGATTGGGGAAGTAAGGGATAAAGAAACGTTTGAAGTTTGCCTTCAGGCGGCTGAAACTGGGCAGCTTGTTTTTGTGACTCTTCATGCCGCTAGCACATCACAGGCGTTTGCTCGCATCTACGAGTTTTTCTCTGAACACGACCAGGGTGCGGTTCGCCATTTGCTGGCGTTCCACATGCAGGCGTTCATTTGCCAGAAGCTTGTCCCCACGCTGCGCCAGGATGCCCAAGTTGTGCCAGCGGTGGAGGTTCTTATGCAAAGTCCGCCGACGCGCAAGTTTATCCTTGCTGGTCGTGAACATGAACTGGATGGTGTGATTAAGGAACAGCGTGCATCTGGGATGCAATCTTTTAATGACAGCCTGATTGATCTTGTTGATCGCAACCTTGTTGATCCAAGGGTCGCCAGGGAACTTGCGCCGAGACCTGAAGAATTCGCCATGCGCCTTAGGGGTATTGAAACCGAGTAGCAATTGTAATTGTTGCCTGGTGATAAAGGGCTTACGATGACGACCCTTGCACTGGTTCTCATGATGCGAAAGTTAAGTAGATGACCCTCCTTGCCATCGCTACCGGCGATACTGCTCATCCGGCATACTTGATGAGCGCGTTCAAGCCGATTCTGTTTTTGATTGTCGTCTCTGCTTGGGGGTGGGTCCTTGCATTCATTTCGGATGATGCGGTTCGTTATGGGTTGACAATGCGCCGCATCTGGGAGTTGATACACCTTGGCAGCTGGGTGGTGGCAATCTTGATCGGCTTGATGATCCCCTTCTTCTGGCTTGGGCTGCCAGTCATGCTCATTCTTTTTGCCATGACGTTCAGTGGCTACACCATCTTTCGCAATACGAAGGTGCCCGAAGCTGTGCAGTGGCGGCTGTCTTTGGATTCATGGCGACAGAAGATGAACGCTCGGGATCAAGCCCGAGCACAGAAACAAGCTGTTGTGAGGATGATGAAAGCCGATGGCGAGTTGAAGGAGGTGCCTACGGGAGACGACCTTTATGTTGCGGCGCACGGTGTGCTTGAGCAACTACTAGGTTTTGCCCTTCCGCGAGAGGCGGAAAGAATTGATGTGGTCGCAGAATCACACAAAGCATCTATTGCGGTGCGTGTGGATGGCGTCAGCTATCCATTGCCAGAGGTTGATCCCAAGACAGCAGTTGCGCTGATCGGGTATATGCGTGAGCATGCGGGTATGGACCTGTCGGAGCGTCGTCGTCGCCAACGCGGGACAACGAAGATTCACGCTGGTGACTACGGTGAACATGAGTTAACCGTGGTCTACTCCGGGACAACGCGCGGGCTTTCCCTGATGGTCGAAATTGATCGGCAGAAGCTTTTGTTGATGCGGTCCGAGAATCTGGGTTTTCTTGATTCACAGTACAATCAACTGGCGCCAGTTCTTGATGATCTCAAGCATGTTGTTCTTGTGGCTTGTCCGTCGCATCAGGGTTTGACATCAACGCTTAGCAGCCTGGTCAGTCACCATGATCCCTACACCCAGAGTGTTGTTACTCTTGAGGATGAGATTGAGGTTGACTTGGAGGGTGTTTCGCAAGAGGAGATAGAACCGGGTACCGATGCGGAAACGGTGGAACGTCGTCTTGCCGCGATTCTGAGGACTGAGCCGGCGGTTGTCATGTTAAGTCGGTTGACTGACCCATCGCAGGCACGGCTTGTCGCCGAGAATGCCGGTGACACGAGATTTTATCTGGGTTTGCGGGCCGACGAAACATTTGCGGCCTTGAAGGTCTGGCTCAAGGCAGTGGGGGATACAAAGCGAGCGGCATCTGCCTTGGGAGCCATTGTTTCGCAGCGCCTGGTGCGCAAGATCTGCCAGACCTGCCGTGTGGCTTATAGACCGGACGCGTCCATCCTCAAGAAACTCAACCTGCCAAGCGATCGAGTTCCGCAACTTTTCAAGCATTCTGGCAAAGTCATGGTGAGCAAGGATCGTACACGACCGTGTCCGGAATGCCATGGAATCGGATATCGTGGCCGAATAGGGGTTTTTGAAGTGATGGTGCTTGATGATGAAGCTCGTGGTGTGCTGGCGACGGGCCAGTTGAATCAATTCCGGGCTCATCTTAGACGGCAAAAGATGGTTTATCTTCAGGAGGTTGCATTACTTAAAGCGGTTGAAGGAATGACGAGTGCCAGTGAAGTAAACCGGGCGCTGACTACGGATAAACGTTGACGTGTTGACTTGCCCCCAGCGGCCTGAAGGTCACTAAATAGGAACCTGTAACCCGTAATCTTATGACTCAAGTTCTGGTCGTCATCTTCTTGATCTTTATGGCCTACATGTGGTCGCACTACGGCGTGTTCCGAGCGGTGTTGCATTTGGTGACAACGATCGTGGCGGGATCGTTGGCAATTGCTTTCTGGGAACCGTTGGTCTTTCAGTTCGGCTTCGCGATGAAGCCTGAATATGCATGGGGCATATGGTTACTAGGTCCATTCGTACTCTACATGGTTGCCCTGCGATTCCTGACAGATAAGTTCATAAGTTTGAATGTTGACCACACCCTGCTTGCAAATGCGATTGGCGGAGGTGTCTGCGGACTGTGTTCGGGGATTTTGACTGCCGGGCTTACCGTGATTGGCTTGGGCTTTCTACCTCTAGACTTTTCGTTTGGCCAGTATAAGCCTCTAACGATCACGCACGCAGGCCACATTGAAGACCACCATAGGCTGTGGCCGCCGGTTGATGGCATGGCGGCCACCTTCTTTACGCGGCTGTCGGGTGGTGGTTTTTATGGAGGCGAACCCCTGGGCCGATACATGCCTGAGTTGGCCCGTCAGTCATGGTTGTTCAGAATTCGTGCAGATGGTGGTGAGATGGTTACCGCCGTCAGGGATTCTATTGCTTTTGGCCGTTGCCTAAAGCATTCCATGCCGTTGGATGCGACCAAGTTCGATCAGGGGGTCATCGCCGGCCTGCAAAAAGCGATGGAAATCAAGGGGCTTGATGAAACCCGGGCCAAGCAACTGGTGATTGTTGAGACGACGGTTTATTTCAAAGTGCCACCTTTTGATTCTGACCGAATACTTCGACTTGCTGCACCACAGGTCCGACTGCTCGCCAAGTCGGGCGAGGGCCGTCAGGTCCATATGAATATGCATTTTCCCGTGGCTTTTGTTGAGACTGACATCAATGGCCACCCATGGTTTGAGCCTGTCGATTCGCTTCGTGATGGGCTGGTTTCGGCTAATACGAAGCCGCAGATCATCCGTTGGGTGTATGTCCTGCCCGATGACGAGGAGCCATCCTACCTATTGGCGCGTCAGTTGCGTTTGGAATTGCCCCCCGTTGCTGAGTACCAAGACGAGCACCGTATCGTTAAGCAGGCCCTGGGGAAGGTCAAGCCACCAAAGGCCACCGAGAAATCAAGTAGGAAAAGACAGTCATCCAAACTGACCAAGCAATCGGGTAAAAAGGCAACCAAGAAGCCCAAGGAGATCGAGGTCACGGATGAATTGTATACATTGATTAACATTGAAAAGGCAGACACCTTCTTGACATTTACAGAGCAGAAGATGCATTTCGGCAAGGGCGAGGTTCGATTGCCGCGGGGTCGGGTTCCCAAGCACTTGAAATGCCACCGTGTCTACACGCCACCGGGACAGGTGGCGGTCCGAGTTCGGCTTGCCGAGCAGAGACTGCATACATTGCTGGGTAGAGCACGCGCGTTGGCTGCCAGCTTGGGCCCAATCTGGATTACCGATCATCAAGGTGACCAGCATTTTCCGATTGGTTACGTCTGGGTTAAGCGAGGCAAAACGCTGGTATTTCATTTTGAAGAGTTCAGTGAAATCCGATATGCACGTCAATTACCGCAAAATCCAGGTGAAAATGATGTTGTTCATCTTTACTTTTCAGTTCCCAGTGGTGTGAAGATTGTTTCGTATCAGCTAGATCAAGATGTTTACACACTGGATACACCGTTGGAAATTCAAAAAGAAGAATAATCTACTCGAGACCTGGAATCGTTACAGGTGCACCAACTCTGCAATAAGCGTGTTGTGGTCATGGGCCTCGGCCGATTTGGTGGGGGTGTGGGTGTCACGCGTTATTTAGTCGGTCAAGGTGCGGATGTCCTAGTTACGGATACCGCATCCAAAGAACAACTGCGCCAGAGTATTAATGAACTCGGTGATCTATCCATTGGCATTCGTTTGGGTTGCCACGTCACGAAAGACTTTACCGATGCAGACCTCATAGTTGTCAATCCAGCCGTTGACCCACAGAAAAACCCCTATCTGCAGGCGGCTGAAGATGCTGGTGTGGCCATGACAAGTGAGATTCGTTTGTTGGTTGATCGGTTGCCGGAACGTTTACGTACCATCGGTGTTACGGGGTCAGCGGGTAAATCAACAGTGACGGCGATGATCGGTCATATATTGGCCCAGCCGCGACAGTATGAACCAGTATCTCGCGTCCATGTCGGCGGCAATCTGGGTGGATCGCTTTTGACCGACTTAGATCAAATTAATGCGCGGGATTGGGTCGTGCTGGAGCTTTCTAGCTTTATGCTCCAGGGTCTGAGCGAAGACCAATGGTCGCCGCACATTGCGGTCATCACAAACATCTGGCCAAATCATCTTGATCGACACGGCACATTTGAAGCCTATGTGCAGGCCAAGCAGGCCATCGTGAAGTATCAGTCCGACAATGATTGTGCTGTCCTGCGGCAACAGGACGTCAACCACTTTTCAAGCCAACTTGGTCACCGCCTGGAATCTGAGGGTGTTGTTCTTCTAGGCGAACCAAGTGGTGCGCCATCAAGTGGTTCTTTTGCATCATCGTGCGGCCATCAACGTATTAACGCGATGATTGCCTCCAGCGCCGCAAGTCAGGCAGGTGTTCGGGATGATCAGATTCAACAGGGTATAAGCACCTTTGTTGGTTTGCCCCATCGCCTGCATCGGGTCGGCACATTTGACGGTGTTGAGTTTTACAATGATTCAAAAGCCACCACGCCGCAGTCCGCTATTGCGGCGATGGGGAGTTTTTCTAATCAGTGTTTGCATGTCATTCTGGGTGGTTACGACAAAGGTGTTGAACTGAACCGCCTGGCATCCTGTGCCTCATGCCATTGTCAAAGCGTTTGCACAATCGGCGCAACGGGCCCTGCAATTGCCCGGCTTTGTGAGCAACAAGATGGTGGCGCCAAGGTGTTCTGCTGTGGGACCTTGGATCGGGCGGTAGGTCAGGCAATTGCAAATGCCCATTCCGGCGACATCGTGTTACTTAGTCCAGGCTGCGCCTCGTGGGACCAGTTTGAGAATTACGAGAATCGGGGCAGTGCATTTATTGCGGCAGTTCGCGGGGCCTGCTGTGGCGATCCGTGATTCGGAAGTTCAACCGGCTGGTTCTGATCAGCCCAGATCACGTAACTTCGCAACGCGCTGAGCTGTTGGCGGATGTGTCGAGAATAATTTCCCCAGTGACTTACCACTAAACGGCTGCACGATAAACATGTGATTCTGGGTCTCCAGGCGCCCATCGTGGAGTGGAATACGCTGCGATGCCGCGTCAAGCTTTTGGAGGGCACTAATCAAACCGGCGGGTGTGCCAGCAATTGAGGCGGCGTCAGCATCGGCAACAAATTCACGGCTACGGCTAATAGCCATCTGGATAATGGCTGCAGAAATGGGTCCGAAGATGACAAGGAGCAGGCCAAGGAGCGGATTACCATCACGGCTGTCACTTCCGCCAAACCAGAGCATTATCCAGCCAAGATAGCTGATTACACCGGCAATCGTTGCCGCTACACAGCTGATGAGTGTATCACGATTCTTGACATGGGCCAGTTCGTGCGCCATGACGCCCTCAAGCTCCTCGTAGGAAAGAAGGCGAAGTGCGCCGTGGGTAACAGCCACTGCGGCTTTTGAAGGGTTACGGCCAGTAGCAAATGCGTTGGGTGCATCTTGGGGACAGATATATACACGTGGCATGGGTAGGTTGGCATTGTTGGCCAATCGCTGAACCATGGTGACCAAGTCAGACGCAGTGCGTTCGTCGACCTGCTGGGCACGCATCGCGGACAAGGCAATCTTGTCACTACAAAAGTAAGCGATGATATTCATCATGCCACCGAGTAGAAATGCGATGGTCAGTCCACCGGTACCAAATCTGGAGCCAATCAGGAGCAAAAATGCGAACATCAATCCCAAAAATGCAGCTGTCTTGGCATTATTTACAAATTGGGTCATCATCAAACTCCTCAATGGCGTCGGGTCATAGTATTGCAGAATTTAATGGTTTGCGGTGCTATTTCCATGGGCAACTGGTGTGCCACAAGTCGCCATCTTCGTGGCTTGGGCTGGTCTTTAACTGCCACCAGTTCATTTTCGGCGTTTATACAAGTATTAATGAACATTCCCCATTTGATTTACGGCCATGGCAGTGCGGCCATCCGCCAGGTGGCGACGACCATCAAGGCGAGAAAAGCGATCCGGACCTGCCGAAGCGGCAGGCGATGAGTGAGGATTGCGCCAAAGCGGCCACCAATCCATGCAGTGGGCGCGAGCATGAACCCAAAAAGAAGTCCATCGGTCCACGCTACATCGTGCTGGTAGAGCGTGGCGATCTTATAGGCGGACCCAATCGTTGCGCTAATACAGATAATGGCGGCACTGTTTGCAATACAGTTGCGAAGCGGAAGCTTCATGACGACCTGTTGCAGTGGTACCGCCAAGGCCCCGCCGCCGATACCAAGAAGTCCCGCCGTTAACCCCATGGCACTTCCCACGGTGGTGGTTCGGCTTAACGTTAAGACCGGCTTTCCCGCCAACGGTTCTCGATTTGACCGAAGCCGACGCACGTTTTCGTAGATGACGTATAGTAAAAAAAAGGCAAGGATTCGGCCCAGCCATTTACCGCCATCAGCACCGGAGAATACGGGTAGGTTGCTGATCGCCACGCCGATCAGCACGGTAATTAATGCCACGGGTAACAACTTTTTGAGTACAGGCACCATCACGGCCCCGGCCCTGTGATGCCGCATCGCTGCTGGAATAGAAACGGCCACATTGGCCACCATGGCCGCCGCTTGATACAGGTGTTGGTCATATCCAAGAACAATCGTCATACCGGGGATTATGATGACGCTGCCCCCAACGCCCAGCATCCCTCCCAGCACGCCAGCGACCAGGCCAATTAAGCCGATCTGCACAGGATTAAGCCAGTCAGCAAATTGATCCATCATTATTGGGTCTCAGCTCCTAGAATACCTTTGATGGTTACGAGGCAAGTCAACCAGGGTGGCGGTGGGTTCACGCTCATTGAATTACTGGTGGTCATCGCGGTGATTTCCATTTTGTTGGGGATGGTTCTGCCTTCACTGCACAGCGCCCGTGTACATTCTCGCACGTTTGCGGGGCTTTCCAACCTGAGCCAAATCGGTCGCGGTTTTAGTTCCTACCTCGCGGATTATAAGGGGACATACCCCACAGGTTGGCGGCAGGATTTATTCCCGAAGATGAGTGGCGAAGATACAAACTGGGCCTGGATCATAAATGGTCACTTGTCCAAGATGCCGTCGAATCGGCAAGCTGTGGCGCAGTACGAAACAAGTAGTATTTTCCGTGACCCCAGTGCCGCCGTTGATGGTGGTTCGATCCATTATACCGGTCATCCCATCATTCTCGTGGATGTGACCCGAACCTCATTGACTCATTATCGTGCTGGCCAGTTGGTCAGGTCAACCCAGGTTGTTTTGGTTATGGATAGCTCACAGGTGCCACCAGGAAACAATGCAAATGCGACTGCTGTAAATATCGATCAGCACAGTCTCTGGGATGAGCAGAACAGGCCGGTTTATTACGATCCCATGGCTGTCGATAATGGCCAGTCCATTGCGCCTGGTCCGAACGAAGATTCATTGGCTGCAGCAGGGTTGATCCGCTGGCGACAACACAACAACACGTCGGCAAATTTTTTGTTTTGTGATGGTCACGCAACGACTCTCAAGCCGCGTGATATCACCAAAGCGAGTATCCGCCCCGATCAGTAAATGCCGACGCTTACGGGTCCTTGGGAAGTGCGACAAAGATCTTTGACGCTGCGTTGGTACCCAAAGTGACTGGGTCGCAATGTTTAGGCGAAACGGTTACGGCATCACCATATTTGTCATAGGCGTCGATGGTGATTCCCATTCCCGGGGTAAGACGGTGTCGTTCGGCGAACTGTAGAAACTGGGTGTTTTGGTCGCTCACGCGTGTGATGTGCCCTTGTTGCCCCGGTTTGCAGTCGGTCAGGCTGACAGGTTGCACATATTCTAAGTGGCCCTTGGCGGTTGGGATCGGGTCCCCGTGTGGGTCAACGGTCGGATATTCCAGTAACGCATCAATCTTTTCAAGAACAATATCTGAGATTGCATGTTCGAGTTGCTCAGCTTCATGATGAACCAACGACCAGTCAAGGCGGAGGACTTCAACCAGCAGCAATTCGACCAGTCGGTGTCTCCGCACGACGTGCAGGGCCATCTGCTGGCCGGTTGATGTAAGGCGTACACCCCCGCGCGGTTCATAGTCCACTAATTGTGCATTAGCGAGTGTTTTGATCATTGCCGTGGCAGTTCCAGGTGCGACCCCAACAGTTGTCGCGAGGTGACCCATTGCCACGGGGTTGTCCACATCCGCTTGCTCAAGGAGATAAATATGTTTGAGATAGTCTTCGACGGTTGCACTAAGCATGGTTCTGGCTTCTATGAGACCATTTCTGGGGCCGGCCGTGGAGCCTACCGGGACGTTTGACCGCCATGCGGAGGCAGCTATACTTTTATAGGCAAAAATGTCCATTTTGTCTATCCAAAATATCGGTGTAAGCCGGGATGCAGTGTCAGATGGGGTACTAGGGATGATCTGGGTATGAACTTTTTCTGTAGCAGAATTGTCGGATTGTGCATGCTTGGAATGGTGGTAGGCGTTGCGATGCCAGTGGCCTCGGCGACACGCTCCTATCCATATAAGGTCATCACCACCACGGGCATGGTGACCGACATCGTCAGAGAGGTTGCTGGCGATAAGGCACAGGTTGTGGGTCTCATGGGCGAGGGCATCGATCCTCATTTATACAAACCAAACGCTGCGGATGTGCGCAAGGTTTTGGCCAGTGATTACATATTTTTTAATGGCTTGATGCTTGAAGGCCGCATGGCAGACACGTTTTTCAAGGCTGCCCGCCTGGGCAAGTCCGTCTACCCTGTGACGGAATCCATTGATCAGGAATTCCTTCTGGAACCACCTGGATTTGCTGGTCATTGGGATCCGCATGTGTGGATGGATGTGGTCGCATGGTCCAAGTGCGTTGAGGCCGTGCGGGAAGCGTTGACCGACGAGGATCCTGTCAATGGTGAATACTACCGCACCAACTGCGAGGCCTATCTCAAGAAACTTACCGGCCTGCACCAATACGTTAAAACTGTTATTGCCTCAATCCCCCAAGCC
>Ga0310125_10000211_pt1 | contig 25926 bp, 22 predicted proteins | sample CB11b_Tmax_Bot8__FD_203508 | JGI IMG/M metagenome (GOLD analysis project Ga0310125, IMG submission 203508) | Marine microbial communities from Western Arctic Ocean, Canada - CB11b_Tmax_Bot8 | ecosystem: Environmental > Aquatic > Marine > Oceanic | place: Canada: Western Arctic Ocean | collected... | reverse complement strand
CTCTCAGGTGATCCGCACACCTTCCGTATCGAGGCGTTGCCACTTACCGATCGCCCTCGACGTAAAGGTCGCAGCGCGGTGCTCGCCTTCATCTACCCAGACTAATCCGGCTCATTCACTCCGAGCGGCACAGCATACCGCCATCGACGACGAGAGACGTGCCCGTGACGAAGCTGGCTTCGTCGGAGGCCAGATATAACACGGCGTTGGCAATGTCCTCGCCGGTGCCCATGCGCTGGGCCGGTACCATCTTCGCATAACGGCGGCGCTCTTTGGCCGACACCTTCTCCTTGTCCCACAGTGGTGTCAGGATGGCCCCCGGCAACACAGCGTTGACGCGGATATCCGGACCAAAATCGATGGCCAGCGTCCGGGTCAGTCCCATGAGGCCCGCCTTGGCCGAGTCGTACGCCGTCGACTTGGCGAAGCTGACCAGAGAATGCACGGAGGCGGTGTTGACGATGGCGCCGCCACCGGTCTTGCGCATGATGGGTATGCCGTATTTGGCGGTGACGAAGACGGACTTCAAGCCGACATTGAGGGTTAGATCCCAATCCTTTTCATCCAGCTCCGTGGCGATGCCGTGGCGGAACCAGATGGCGTTGTTGAAGAGGATGTCGAGGCGCCCATAACGACGCTCCGTGCGCTCCAGCATGCGGCGAATCTGCGCTGTCTTCGATATGTCGGTCTTGACGAAGGACGCCTCGCCGTTGGCAGCGCCGATCTCGGCAACGACGCGTTTGCCATTGGCTTCATCCACGTCGGCGACTGCCACCGAGGCGCCCTCCCGGGCCAGACGCTTGGCGGTGGCCTCGCCAATACCGGAGGCGCCCCCCGTGACGATGGCGACTTTGCCGCTGACGCGGCCTGCTGATGTTGCTGTCATAGGACCTTTCCTGTGTGAGACTGCGTGGATATCGTGGGATCAAGAATGCACCCCGCCTGCACCAGGCGGTCCTGCAAGTCGACGATGGGCACCTCGCGAGAGCCGTAGCCGCCACGGGCGGCGAGGGCCGCCGCCGTGCCCGCCGCCTGTCCCATGCCCATGGCGTTCGCCGTGACCCGGCTCGAGGCCAGGGCTTCAGATGTGGCCGAATGGCAGCGTCCCGCAACCCACAGGTTGTCCACCCCCTGGGGCAGCAATGTTCGATAGGGGATGTCGTAGGGGGGCACCACGGGCTGCTCATGGTAGCCGGCGTCGTCCTGTGGGTGCCGGTCGAGGCGCCAGGCACCGAGGACGATGACATCGTCAAAACGTCGGGCCTGGCGGATGTCGTCGACCGTAAGGGTGACATCGCCGACGATGCGGCGCGACTCGCGGGCGCCGGCGGTGGGGCCGCTGGTGAAGAAGTAGGCGTCGGCGAACTCTGGCAACTCCTGCTGCCAGAGCTCGAACATGCGCCAGGCGTCGGCACGACCGCGGATCTCCGCCTGGGTCCAATCCTCCGGATTGGTACAATCCCCGGGCGTGCGCACGGCGTTGAAGTAGATGTCGCGTCCGGAAAAGGTCGCCGGCCAGGGGCCGCCGTACAAGCCGATGCGCCCCGCTGTCCGGGCCCGTTCGAGGACGGCTGCACACTTGCGACGCAATTCGAAGGTGAGTTCCACATAGGCGATGCGGAAGTGCAGCGCCATAGGTTGCAGCGACTCGACCTGCTCGTAGGGACAACCGGCCCAGGCGGCGACGTCGCCGTCGCCGGTGGCATCGATCACCATCTTCGGGCGGATCGCGACGAGGCCGGCCTTGTTGCTCAGGATCACCGAATCGATGCGGCCAGCCTCGACCAGAACATCGGCGACCTGCGTGTGGAACAACGGATGTACCCCGGCGCCGAGCAGGATTTCGTCCGCCGCTCTTTTGAAGCGCTCCGGGTCGCAGCGCGGGATCAGCCGCTCGGGGTGCTTCTCCACTTCGGTGAAGTCACCATTGACGTTGTAAGCGTGGTCGCCACCGGAGCCGGGGGGGATGACTCCCATGCGCTCGAGCATCTCGAAGACGAGGCCGCCAACGACGGGTCGCCCGGTTTCCTCGTAGACGAAACCGTCGAAGGCGGAGCCGATGACGTTGGTGAAGAAACCGCCGGCGAAGCCCATCCGGTCCACCGCCCACACCGATGCCCCCTGTCTCGCGGCGGAGACCGCCGCGCCGAGCCCGGCCAGGCCGGTGCCACAGACCAGTACGTCCGGTTCGGCGATGACGGGAATCGACTTTGCGTACGTGACACTCGACATGCTGCAAGCTTAAGCCCAGGCGCGGCGTAACGACAGCCCACTTGAGTCGGTGTGGCTCCGAGAGCTTACTTTGATCTGATCGTAAACCGGAACTGGGAGAACAATTGCATGAGTGCACAGATGGAGGGCAGTCTCACGCGGCCGGCACCGACCGGCATCGGTGGGTTGCTGCGCAATATTGGTCCCGGTGTTGTCGTCTCCGGGTCCGTCGTCGGTTCTGGGGAGCTGCTGGTGACGACGCGTATGGGCGCGGACGTCGGCTTCGTCTTCCTCTGGGGCGTCATCGTCGCCAGTGTCGTTAAGTATTTCATCCAGCTCGAGTTGGGTCGTCAGTGTCTGCTACATGACGACACGACGATCGCCGCCCTCGATCGTGTTCCCGGTCCCCGCTTGCTGAAGACCTCCTGGGTGGCCTGGTTGTGTGCCATCGGTTACTTCTCGGTCTTTGTAGCGGTCATCGGCATTCTCGGTTCTGTCGGTGGCCTGTTGGCGTCGGTTCTGCCGGCCATCCACTACAAGATCTGGGCGACTTTCGTGTTCCTTCTCGTTGTCGCCCTGCTGTGGCGTGGGCTGTACCAGGACCTGGAGAAGATGGTGACCGTGCTGGTTGCGGCCTTCAGCCTTGTCGTCATCGGTTGTCTTGTCGTACTACAGGGCACGCCCCACGCCATGGACCTCACCGAGATCGCTTCAGGGTTCACATTCGCCATGCCCCCGGATGGCGCCTTCATCGCCCTCGCCTTGATGGGTTCGGTGGGGGCCACCGCCGTCGAACTGTTCATGTACCCGTACTGGGTGCGTGAGAAGGGGTATCCACGCTTTATCGGTCCCGACGATGGCAGCTCACAGTGGCGGGAACGATATCGTGGTTGGATGCGGGTGTTGGCCATGGATGCCGGCGTCTGCACCGCCATCGCCCTCGTCATCACCTGTGCCTACTACCTGCTGGGCGCCTCGGTCCTGTCACGGCTGCAGGTGATGCCCGAGGGCATCGCCGTCGTCGACCAGGTGTCGCTGATTTTTACCGAAACCCTCGGGCCGACGGCAAAGGGTGTGTTCATGGTGGGCGCCTTCTGCACGCTGTTTTCGACGCTGCTCGTTTTTGCCGCCAGCTCGGGGCGGATCGGCGTCGATTTTCTGCGGCAGGTCGGACTGGCGGGTGTGCAGAGCGAGGCGGGGCGTGCCCGTTGGATCCGTATTCTTCAGACCACCTTTCCAGCGTTCTGGCTGTTCGTCATCGTAGTCAAGGGGGACACTCCTTTTCTACTGGTGTTGCTGGGCGCCAATGCCAACAACCTGCTGCTGATCCCAATGGCTTACGGTGTGTTGCACCTGGCGATGCGGGAACAACAGGGGCGGCGTATGTCGTTGGCCGTAGAGATGGGACTGATGCTGACGATCTGGGCGATCATCAATTTCACGGCGATCAATCTGTATCTGACGCTGACGGCATAACACCCCAGGGCGTTGAACTGTTCGCGGTGACGTGAAAGGAGCGCTCGCCCACATGGTAGGCGACATCGAGTTGCGGTGTCTCGATCCGTCGGTGCTCCTGGATGCGTGATTCCAACAGCAGGTCGAGCACACCGCTGACCAGCAAGGTTCGTTCGATGGGATAGGTGGACTGACCACTCTCATACATCTCGTCGATGCGGAGGATCACCGCATCGAAGCTGCGGTTGTCGTGCCGACTGCGCCATATCATCGTCGACAGTGGTTCCTGCTGTCCTTCCACGTCCACGGCGACACAGAAATCGCCGGCACCGGCGGGCAGGCGGAAGATCGCCGTTTCCACGCCGTCACGATACCACACCCTGAAGAGCGCCGCCTTGTCGTCATCTCGCGGGTCGGCTGCGGGTCTCTGGCTCCGTTCAAGCGTCGCGTCGAACAGCTTCTGGGCCCAGGGCGTGGCGTCTAGAAATTGCCAGATGGCAGCTCCTTCCAGGCACTGCACGGCGGCGACGACGAGGCCATACCGAGCTCTTGATCCAAGGGGCAACTCGATGTCGGGATAACGGTAGTTCACCGGCAGAGAGGATCCCGCCATGAAGGGGAAGTCGAGCTCCTTCGAGATGTCGTACATGCGCTTGGCATGGGTCCAGCGATACGACAGGTGCTTGTCGTTGAAGACCGGCACCGCACGATGGCAACGCCGGAAGGTGTCGGTGATCTGCAGGAACAACTCGAAGCGCGGATACAACTTCTGCTCTTTGTCGTTGACTTCGTAGTCACCGAGTTCGGCGACAAGGAGCACGCCGTCCACGGCGAGTTCGTCGGTGCCGAGGGTCAGCGCCTCGTGGATCGTGGCCATCCTCGTTGAAGCCGAACAGATACTTGCCAACGATGGTCCGTGCGTGGGACGCTTTGTCCTTCCAGATGACGGTAGAGATGGCGGCGATCTTCTTTGGCTGACTCATGGTTTCTCCTGAGGCATACCACCGTGGCGTTTGACGAGCTCCGTGTATTTTACACCCGACCCACCGAACAGATCGAGGGCGCTGCCCACCGTGTAATCGAGCCGATTCTGCCCGAGGCGCTCGATGCGGTCCACATCTGCCATGGAGCGCACGCCACCAGCATACGTTGTCGGCAGTGGTGTTGTATCGCCGAGGCGCGCAATGAGTTGTTCGTCGACACCCGTCTGCCTGCCTTCCAACTGCGTGGCGTGGATAAGAAATTCGCAGCAATAGGCAGCGAGCATCTCGAGATTGGCCGCCGATACCTCAAAGTCGGTGTGCTGTTGCCAGCGATCGGTGGCGACTACGTAACGACCGGACTCGTCGGGTGCACAACTCAGATCGAGCACGAGATGGTCACGGCCGGCCGCTTCGGCAAGGCGTTCCAGGTTGTCCTGCTGCAATTGCCCGTCGCGGAAGACGAAAGAGGTGGCGATGACGCTGCCGGCGCCACGCTCGAGCCACAGGGTGGCGTTGTCGGCGTTGATGCCACCGCCCAGGTGCAAGCCACTGGGGTACGCAGTCAACGCCTCGGTGGCGGCCTCCTCATTGCCCGGTCCCAACATGATGACATGGCCACCGGCAAAACCATCACGCCGATACATTTCGGCGTAGTAGGCAGGGGGGAGAGCGGAGTTGAAGTTGGTCTGCGGCGCTTCGCCATCGCGCAGAGTACCGCCAACAATCTGCTTGACGCGGCCTTCGTGCAGATCGATGCAAGGACGGAAGCGCATCAGATGCGGTACTTCGCCACACGTTCGGGATCCAGCCGTACGCCCAGTCCCGGACCGATGGGCGGGTAGATGAAACCACCCTCGATGCGCAACCCATGGTCGACAACGTCGTCGGCCTGATAGACACAACCGTTGACGTCGCAGGCGAAGCCGATGTTGGGCATGGCGAAGGCAAGGTGTGCCTGGGCGGCGGTGCCGATGCCGAGTTCGGGCATACTGCCGATGATGCAAGTCAGACGCGCCGCCTCGGCGATGCCGAAGATACGCGCCGCGGGTCCGAGCCCACCCGCTTCGGCGACATAGACATTGAAGACGTCCACGGCGTCTGCCTTGACGCAGGCCATGGCATCGGCGGGGGTCCATACGGACTCATCCGCCATGATAGGTACCTGCACCGATTCGCGTAGAAAGCGCAGGCCCTCGAGATCGCGCTCGTGCAGTGGTTGCTCGACGAGTTCGATGTCGAATGCCTCCAGCTCACGGATGTAACGGGCCGCCCTCTTCGCATTCGGCCAGCCCATGTTGGCATCGACGCGCAGGATCAGATGGGGGAATCGCTGGCGCAGAGCCGTCAGGTTCGCCAGATCGGCATCGTGGTCGCGGCCCACCTTCATTTTCAGCGTCGAATAGCCTTCGGCGACGAGGGCATCCGCCTGGGCGAGCACTTCCTCAACGGTGCCCATCGACAAGGACCGGGACAGGGCGACGCGGTCACGTACGGCGCCACCCAGCAGCTGATAGACGGGGACGCCGAGACTCTTTCCAAGGATGTCCCACAGGGCCATTTCCACGCCTGCCTTGGCGGGCGCGGACCGGGGCGACAACAAAACATCCATCGCATCGGTCACCAGGCGAATCTGGCTTGGGTCGAGCCCCACGAGGGCTGGGGCGAGCAGTCCGTTGATATCGTCGGCGCAACCGCGACCCAGACGGTCCCAGATGCTCGACGCCTCCCCGATACCGGTGATGCCCACGTCCGTCTCGATCTCGACGACGGCATTTTCACTGCCGGCGTGGGTGCCGAGACTGCAGGTGAAGGGCGTGGGTCTGGGAACGAGGACGGCGGTGGCACGGACGCTGGTGATCTTCACTGCACGACTCCTTCAGGTGACGCGGCCATCATGGGGGCTGCGATTTCATGCAGTTGAACGATACTCGCTCAGGACGGTCGTACCATGCCGGCGAAGTTCCGCACGTTGCAGACCGTCGACCCGTTCGGACAGGTCCATCTCCCTGGGATGTTGCACCAGGAGCCAGCCATCGGTGGCGAGCACGCCGGACTGCCCAACGGCTGACAGCAGAACCTCGGACAGGGGGTGACCATTGTGTCGCGCATGATACGGTGGGTCCAGATAGACGATATCGTAACTACGACCATCGGCGGCCAGGTCGGTGAGGGCGCCCTGGCCACGTCGACCGAGAAGCTCGAGTTGGTTTATCCCCCATTGGCGCATCAACGCACGCAGCAGATCGCGTCGCCGGCGGTCGGGTTCGACGGCGGTCACCGTGGCGCCACGACTGTATGCCTCGAGGGCGATCTGCCCTGAGCCGGCGCAGATGTCGAGAAAGCGGAGACCCTGCAGACAGGACCCCAGGCGATCGAAGACCGCTTCTTTCAGCCGGCCCGAGGTGACACGAATGTCACCGTGGCGTTTGGGGCTGAAGGGGATGGTGCGGCCGCGCAGGCGGCCGGTAACGATGCGCACAGGGCGACAACCGGGCCGGAGTTGAGGTGGCGCCGGCCGGTGTCGCTGTTGTAGCAGCGACTACGCGCCGACAGCTTCGTTCACGGGTTCCCAGGAGATGCGGCCGTCATCAACGGCGAACCGCAGACTCTCCATCTCGGAGGGGGGCGCCGTGGTCGAGATGCGCGCCCCATCCGTTCCGCAAGACACGACTTCGGCGGCGCTGGGTCCACAGTGGATGTCCAGATGTGCCGTCTGGCGAGCGAAGTCGAAGCCGCCCTCCTTGGTCTGCTGGACGACTCGGGGTAGAATGAACTCCATCGACGATTCGCCGGCAATGGCACCGCCGATTTCAACACGGCACTGGCGTTCGCTCAGACCGTCCACAAGGTGCTCGACTCGGTCTCCCAGCCACTCGACTCTGCGTTGCAACCGGTCCCGTTCCAGCACCGCCTCAAATAGCTCCCGCAGGCTTTTCAACAACTGCATGAAAACAGGCACCGTCGTTGATGAGGACCCGCCGTCCCGTCAGTTGCGCGTGGTATACTGAACCGGTGACAACGATGTCCCCCTTCGCTTCGACACGAATCACCTGCTGTGCCGCGTCGTGAATACTCCCCAGGATGAGGACACTGCGCTAACTCTTGACGACGTGGACTAACGCCAGGTGCCCCCTGCACGAGAACGTCACGATCCTGCCTCGGGACCGAGGACGGGGATCTCCGTCCTCCGCCCTTCGTTCATGATGGCGTCGCACGCACTCTGAATCTCTGCGCTGATCACGGAACTCTCCGGACCTTCCCTAGCGTAATACAAGGGCCGATTCTCCCAGCAGTCGGATGCCTTCCATGGTCTCCGCAAACTGCAGGGCGCCATCGAGTAGCGCGTTGAAAGTTTCGACGCTGGGCGGAATCGACGGTCTCGACATCGTGGAACCCACGCACCGTCGACATTCGGTGAAAGAACTCTGTGATCGAGGGCTCGTCATCGACTATCAAGATCTTCACATCACAACTCCTGGTGGGACCGGTGGTTGGTGGCGGGAGGAGGGAAGCAACGCGCTAACGAATGACGGCCAGCCGCTTGCGTGCCTCCACGCCATCTGCCTGCAGCACGGTGTAGTAGATCCCTGCTGCTACCAGGACACCGTCCTCATTGGTTCCGTCCCAACGCACGGAGTGACGTCGTGCCGAGCGCTCGCCCAGGTCAAAGCGACGAACGAGGGCGCCATCCGCGGCAAACAGGGTCAGCCGGGTCTGGGTGCTGGCTTGATCGAGTTCAAAACTGATGTAGGTCCCGTCGTGCTGTCCTGGACGAAAGGGGTTGGGTACCCCGGATTCCAGGGCCAATACATTCGGCGCTGGACCATCGTTAAGCTCTGGATCGTAGGTGACGATCACCTCGTACTCATAACCGATGCCGACGACGTCGACATTGCTGAGTACAAGCACGACTTCATCCCACGCGTCCCAGCCCCATATGGAGATGCTACCACTGGTGCCGACATCACGCACCTTGAGGCTATCCGCCGATATCAGCAGCAGTTGGCGGCGCCACCTGCCCCGTGCCAGTTCGGTATCGATCGTTGCGCCCCCGGGCAATAGCTGGGGTTCGAGTCGGATATATGCCCGTGACATGTGATCCAACCGGCCCGAGTCACTGAGGGCGACCTTTGCGGCGACGGGAAAGGCGGGGGTGAACTCGGATGCGTAGCTGGCACCATCCTCGAAGAAGCCCTCACGAAAGCGATCGCCGACAAACCAGGACCAGACCCCCAGGTCGCAATATGCCCCCTCGATGCCGGCGTCACTCACGTCTTCAACACCGAGGACGTTACCGTTGTAGTTGCGCAGGGCGCTGTCGAAGTTGTCGAGTCGGGCACTCTGTCGACGCTGATGCTCTTCCCAGATCCAGCGGATGACGTCGCGACCGTAGCGTTGATCGAGAAAGTGCCCGAAGACAGCGGCGCCATAGGAGTGGAAATCCGCCGAGGGAATACCACTGTCCAACGCGCGGGATGGGTTCAGCAGGAAGGAGCAGACGTACTGGAGATAATCGTCCAGCTGCGGATAGGCGACATCTTCCATCCATGTCGCCGACGCCTCCTGCCACCAACTGCCGTCACTACCCTGGTAGTAGCCGAATTGGATCACGTGGAAAATCTCATGTGCCAGGGTCACGCGCAAGGCGTCGGTGCCACGTGTTCCCGAGTAACCGGGACAGATGAAGGAGCCGCCAAAGATGGCGTTGCTGAAGTCGTTGTCGACCTTGAAATAGGCGGGACCGGAGCCGCCATTCGAAATCGGGTAGGTAATGCCGTAGTGCCCCCCCTGACCCAGATCGACCAAATAGATATCGACCTCATTGCCACCACCAATGCCACCGTCGACGGGGGGGACATGGTAACCGAGGACGTCGATCTGCAACTGCCAGGCACTGTCGGCGACGACGGCTGCGAGATCTACATAGTCGGGAATGCCGTTGCCGTCGTTGTCCGTCGTGTCCACGGCGTCACGCCCCGTCATGTCATAGTGCAGGCGGAAGTGTCCTGCCGGTGAAACGACCTGATGATCGAGGTCTGGTCGTTTCAGTGCGCTGGCGAGCAAGCCGCGCGCTAGCGGATCGGCGTCCTGGCGAGCTTCGGCGGCGGCGACGGCGAGGGGTGTGCCGCAGAATTGTGGTTCCGCTGGTTCGAGTCTGAGAAGCTGCCTGGCTGCCCGCACCCCCTGGGCTGTCGTCACCTTCGCCTGGATCACGGAGACATTCAGTAGCAGAACGCAAAGAGCAAGTGCGGTTCGCATCGTTGTTTGGTATCGCTTTCTCATCCTGAAACGGGCATTACCACACGACGGCGATCTTGCCACGCTCGAGGCGGGCGCCTTCGAAACTTCGCAGGTCATAGATGTAGATGCCGGCAGCAACGGCAAAACCGGCGTTGTTGACACCCGGCCAGAGAATCTCCCGGCTCCTCTGCCGCTGATCTTCCTCGAAACCACGCCAGATCATCTCCCCCCCAGATCGATAGATCCGCAGTCGCGAGAACAAGGGCACACCACTGAAACTCATGAAGGGATCCTGCCCAGGGCGGAAGGGATTGGGGTAGATGACGACGCCAGATGTCGGCACCAGACGGACTGCCTGAAAGGCACGATTGTCGTCGACTTCGACCTCTTCGACGATGTGGTCTTCCGGATCGACCTCAATGAGGAACACCGAACTTCCGTATCGTTGCCAGGGCACCAGTAAGCTGGCGACACCACCGGCTTCGACCCGGCCGTGGTAGGTGTGCTGGAAGACGACGGCACATGCCGTCGAATCGGCGGCGCATGCGGAGACGCGTACATCGAAGGGTGCCGCCAGCGCCACCGCCCCTAGATTGGTGATCTGCACGAGCAAGTCGTCATTCTCGTTGCGCAGGTCACCGCCAAAGACGGCAAGATTTGGCAGGCCTTCCTCGAGGCCGAATTGGGCCAGTGTTGCCACGGTGAGACGGGTCACGGCAGCGACCAGTTCCCAGTTGATGCTGTCCGGCAGGTCGGTGACGCTGTGATACTGGGTATTGATCCGATAGTCGCCCGCCAAAACAGAGGCCGCATCCGCATCCGTGGGCAGATAATTCTCGATGCCGAGGATGGCGTCGTATCCCTTCGCCCAGAATGGCTGGTGATCGCTGAGACCGGCGAAACGATCCTCGAGAACATCGAGCTGCAGTCCAATGGCGTAGCGCTCATTGACGGCTCGCATCAGATCGACGAGCCAGATGGAGGAGGGGTTGCTGACCAGTTCGAGACGGTCCGCCAGATCGTTGAATCCGACCATGTCGAAGTTGAGGACGCCAAGAATCCGGTCCCCCCGCGCCCTGGCAGCATCGGCGTAGTGGCGGCTACCCCACAGACCGAGTTCTTCACCTGACCAGGTGATGAAACGAATCGACCACGGAAAGGGCCCGGCGGAGGCCAGGACACGGGCACTCTCGAGGACGACGGCGACACCGGATCCATTGTCATCGGCGCCGGGTGCGGGGTGTGTCAGCCAATCCCACGGCCCTGGTGTCTCACCGACACGGGCCAGGTCCGCGCGACTGCTGCGCTTGCCGATGGCATCGTAGTGACCGCAGATGATGTAGCTGCCGGCCTCCGGGTCGGTACCCCTCAATTCGCCGACGACATTGAACATCAGTGAATCGCCGGCGGTGATGCGGAAGCTGTCCAGTTGAACCGCCTCGGCGCCGAGTACGTCCGCCAGTTGTTGACGCAGATAGGTCGTGCTGGCAAATGTCTCCGGCCGTCGCGCGTGTCGTGTGCGCACGTTGCCGTGCACGGCGCCGGCGGCGGGATCGATCAGCGACAGACGCTCTACATCGACACGCAGGCGTGTGGCATCGACCTGATCCAGCAGTGCGGTGACGGCGGCGGAAGGTTCCCGTGCCGCCGCACGCGCCGCCGCTGGTGAGGATGGCGCGGCGTAGTGGTCGGGTAGGGGATAGAGGAAGTGGTCACGCTCGAGCAGTTGTGTCAATCGGGCAGTTTCCAGGCGTACAAGGCCCCAACCGTCGCTATCCTCGTGGATCAGCTCCACTCCTTCGATCCGTCCTCCACCATGCAGGTGATCGGCGAGATACCAACCCTCCCCCGCGGTGGCCTCATCTGCAAAGATGACGTTGAATCCGGCATCGGTGAGTCGTCGGGAGGTGATCTGGTCGCCATCGACGATGGCGAGCCCGGGGGCCACGTATCGCAGATCGCCCAGCAAAGCAAGATCGCCGGGGGTGGTCCAGGCCACCCCCAGGATATGATCTGTGGTAGGCGTATCGGTGCTTGACCAAACGGCAGGCAACGATGCGATGAGGACGAGAGTGAGCGCGGCGCACGGCAGCAGGCGTCTAAACATGCTAAGAATATACGACCCAGCCAACAGCCCGTTAAGGCGGATCAGCCGGGGGAATCATCGACAGGGCAGATTCTACGATCTCGTCGGCGTTGACCGTGTCGCACAGGACTTTGGTGGTGCCAAGAAGGCCGGCACCGAACGGAACAGGGCCTTGGCGAGGTTGTCGGGCGTCAGATCACAGCGGATCTGTCCGCTCTGCTGGCCCCGCTCGATGGTGTCGATTAACAATCCGGAGGTGCTGGCGTGGTGGCGTTGTAGCAACGCGCGAATCTCTGGATCGTGCGGGCCCAGTTCGACGGCTGTATTCATCGCCAGGCAACCCCGTTGCACCGGCTGGTCGCAGCACATGAGAGCAAAGATGTGCAACCAGGCGCGCAGGCCATCCAGTGGCGTGTCGGCATTGGACAGGGCGGCGTGCGTCTGCCGGTAGCCCTCCTGCAGATAGCGCGTAAGAGATTTCACAAAGAGATCATGCTTGTCGTCAAAGGCCTTGTAGATACTTCCCTTGTGCAATCCCGTGGCCTCCATGAGGTCGGCCATGGAAGTCGCCTTGTAGCCCTTCGTCCAGAACATACCAATGGCCGCATCAAGGGCCTCGTCCATGTCGAATGTGGTCTGGGCATGTTCGACCGTTAGAAGAAGAAGAGATACTCGCATTGCAGATAATCGTCACGACGCAGTGGGAATATCGGGTTATCGGTGTCATCACCCAGTCACCGAGTCGATCCATCGACTTGCCAAGCAACGACTGACCTTCCCGTGCTCGCACGGGGACAATCGCCATGAAAGCAGGCAGGAAGCCGACGGAGTAGAAGAGAGTGGTGATCATGCCCATGGCGGTGATATTGCCCAGATCACCGCCATGGGGGGGAGTCGGAAAAATTCAGCGACGCCTCTGCGCATGGCACTGAGCATCGTGATAAGGATGTGAATCGAGTCAGCCACGGCGAGTGTCATAATGATCGTCGGTGCCGCCGAGGAGGTAAAGGAACGCACGAGAAAGAGGGTAACCACGATGATGATCAGATACATGGCGGGTACCAATCGTACCCATGTCCAGCATGCTCATTTCGAAGAGGCGTTGTTCATCATGACCATGCCGGTCAGATGCACATCGACGTCATACTTGGCTTCGAATCGACGCGCAGCACGTAGGGAAGTTGCCAGGCCTTCTCAGTCAGCAGTTCGATGGCGTCGAGAATGGCGGGCTCAAAGACTTGATCCCCCCATGGGGCGATCGTGAACAGCACATTGTCGATCTTTGTGTAGGTACGCTGGAGTTTCTCGAAGGCCTGCAACTCCGGATTGTCCTCGGAGAAGGAGACGCGATAGTCGTTGTTGAAGGCCAGGTTGGCGGCACCGGAGCCGGCGAGGGAGCCGAAAATGACAAGCCAACGCCAGCGGATATCCCATTACGGAACCGATCGGTCAGCAATAAATCAGAAACCACCACCGGATGGGCGCGGGCATCGCCATTGACCCCCCGGGTTCTGTGAGATGTTCCCCAGTCTGCAGGGGAGTGACTTCTTTAGTCTCCTGTAGCGGGTATTGCGTCCGTGTCGCGGCCACGCAACATCAACGCCAGGCCTTCGATTGTCAGCCAGATCTGCAGCAACAGGGCGATCGAGCCGATGAGCAGGCCCGGGATGTTGCCGCCGTCGTAGAGGCTGCTAAGGGTGTGGGTCAGAGCCCAGGATGTGAATACAAGAATGATGAGCGATGGCAACAGGGTGACGATATAATTGCGGCCCTGTTGCTTGAGCCAGTAGCTGATGACGATCAATGCCAGGCCGGCGAGCAATTGATTGATGCTGCCAAACAGAGGCCACAGCAAGAGTGCTCCCTTGCCACCGGCACCGTTATAGAAGGCGAGACCCATCGCGGTGATGACGGCCAGCAAAGTCGCCGGATGCGGCTTCCTCAAGGCCTCGATCTTGAGATCCACTGCCAGTTCACTGATGACGTATCGCTGTAGACGCACCGAGGTGTCCAGAGTGGTGCCGGCAAAGGAGGCAACGAAAACGCCCATGAGGACGACGCCAATCTCCTTGGGCAGACCGATGGTGGCGATCATATTGGCTGAACCTTCAACAAAGGCGCCGACCTTGGAACCGATGCCACTCGAGGCCATCCACGAGCCGTAATGCGTGGCAAAGGCGGCCGGTCCCGTCAGCACCTGGCCATCGGCGGTCGTGTATGCCAGGGCGAGGCCACCACCGCAGGCGATCAACACGATCGTCGCCAGAAAACCCTCGGTCAGCATCGAGCCATAACCGACGAAGCGAGCATCCGGTTCGGTTTCTACCTGCTTCGAGGAGGTGCCGCTGGAGACGAGACAGTGGAAGCCACTGATGGCGCCGCAGGCGATGGTGATAAAGAGGAAGGGCATCCACGGTGGTGCGCCCTCAGGTGACAGATTGAAGGCGGGTGCAACCATGTCCGGTGCGGCGACAAAAATGCCGACCACGAGCAACACCATGACGACGATCAACTGCCAGGCATTGATGAAGTCCCGCGGCTGCAACAGCGTCGTGACGGACAAGGTGGAGGCGATATAGGCGTAGATGAGCAGCAGCACGGTCCAGACCCCCGTCGCCGGCAGACCGGCGATCTCCGGCATCGGCACGGGCAGATAATGGCCGAGGGCGATGCCGCCATACATGGCGGCCACGGCGACAGCCGTCACCTTCGTCAGATTGGCAGTGCCGTCGAGGATGATGCGACCCATGACAATGGCGATGGGGATCTGCAGCCACACGGGTAACACCGCTGCCGGGTACATGTCAAAAATAATGGCGATGACCATGCCGAAGATGGCGATGACGATGAGCAGGGCGAGGAAGACGATGATGAAGAACATGATCTTCATGTGACGGTTCATCACCATCCCGGTGATCTCCGCCATCGTGTGCCCCTTGTGCCGCAAGGAAATGACGAGGGCTCCCAGATCGTGCACGGCACCCATGAAGATGGACCCTAGAAAGACCCAGAGCAGGGCCGGCACCCAACCCCAGATGATGCCGATGGCGGGACCGACGATGGGTCCGGTGCCGGCGATCGAGGTAAAGTGATGGCCGAAGATGACCTGCTTCTTCGTCGGCACGTAGTCGACGCCATCCTCCAGCTCTCGCGATGGCGTCAGATTGTCGACGTTGAGACCAAATACCCTACGGCTCAGATACCGGCCGTACGTATTGTAGGCGACGAGATAGCCGAGGCCGGCGACGACGATGATCAGGATACTTTCCATATTGAGTTCTCCAAAGGGACAGGCTGGATAATTCTCCCAAAACTAACCTAACCCCGATCTCCCACTGGTGGCCAGCAATCAGCTTGTTCATGGCCTATACGGGGCTCTGCGCGTCGGTTCCCATATGCGCCGCCACGTCAGACCACAGGCCAGCAGAATCGCACTGGTGGGAGCGCGCAGCCTCATGCCGTCGCGGCAAGTGGTCGGCGCCAGAGTGCCACAGCGCAGGCCAGTACATGAAAGATGAGGCCCGAGAAGACGCCGACGACGAAGAGGTCGATCCCGTATAGAGCAAAACCAGGGACCTTGATGGCGAGGCCGACGGCCGCAGCCAGGGCGGTGATGGTGAGCAGACGGCGTTCGCAGCCGAAGGCTACCAGTGCAGCGGAAAGGAACACGCCGAGACTGTGGATCGGTAACAACCAGGCGAAGACGCGAAACAGTGGCACAGAGGGCGCGAAGTTGATTCCCACCATCCACAGCAGCAATGGTTCGCCGACAAACAACAGTGCCACCGCCACGCACAGGGTCCCTGCAGTCAGCGTGGCTGCGACCTGGAGGAGTGTCCGGTTGGCACTCTCAACAGAGGGGCCCTGCGTCGCCTTGACCAGGGCCGGGATCGTCGCTGAGGCAACGACGTAGGCCAGGAAGAAGAGGCCCTCCACCCACTTGAAAGCGGCGCTATAGCGCGTGACAAGTCCTTCGTCGCCGATCCATGTGAGGATGGCGGGGTCGACACGATAGAGAAATTGCCCACAGAAGAACAAGAACAGAAAGGGCCAGAGGCGGACGGCGAGTTGGCGCCAGATGAGGGGCAATTGCGCCGACTTCGTCGTCAGGCGTACACCGATACGGCGACTGGCGATCACGAGGGGCAGCACGTAGGCGAGGGTTGCTGAGCCGATGACGATGGCGAGTCGCCCGAGACTAGGATTTGGCTGCACGAAAAGGAGCAACCCCAGTAGTCCAGTGCCTGACGCCAACAGACGTGCAAGGGCCGGAGGGCCGATGTGACCGCGACCGATACAGATGGCACCCAGCAGTGTTGATCCAGCACGGATCAGGGCACAGCAGGCGATGACGGCCAACACGGGACCCTCAATTCCCGCGATGAGGAGAAAGACGAACAGGACGGTCAGTAACGATGCGGTGAAGAGTCCGGGCAGACGCTGGTTCAATTCTTCGAAGCGCGCAGTGGCTTCACGGTTTACCATGTGCTGACTGCCCCAGTGCACACCGACCTCAAAAACGCTGGCCAGACTGAGGGCGTAGAAATAGGCATCGATCTGCAGACTCTCGAACCATCTGAGCATGAGGACGACCTCGATGGCCATGCCGCCATTGTAGATCGCCTGACTGGCGACGAGAATCAGAGTCGATGTTGTGAGGCGCGGTGACACGGAGCAGATACCTATCAGCAGATAGAGAGAAAGCGATCGTCGAGGCGGCGGCTCGTCTGTCGCCGCAGGACCGCCTGTTGTGGCCGCCATTTGCTGCAGGAGGCTTGGTGCGGCTGTTAACGGATCAACTCGATCTCGAAAACCCAGGGCCAGAGTTTCCCCGTCACAAAGATGCGTTTCGTCAACGGATCATAGGCGATGCCGTTAAGGACGTTCGCCCGTTGGCGTTCGCCCGGGGTAAGCAGTCCCCGCAGATCGATCCACCCGGTCACGTCGCCGTCAGCAGGGTTGATACGAGCAACGACATCGGTGGCGAAAATATTGGCCCAGATCTCGCCCTCCACCCATTCCAACTCGTTCAAGCCCCGGATGGCCTTGCCCTTGTGCCGCACCTCGACGCGGCCGACCTCGGCAAAGGTCTCCGGCGTGCGTCTGGTCAGGTATGGGCTGCCATCACTCATCCACAGATGTTCGCCATCGTGGGTCAGCCCCCACCCGGTCGTGTCCTGCGTCGCGTAGGCAAACTGCCCTGTCGGAGTCAGGCCCTCGAGGTCATAGACGAAACCGATCATCGATCTCCACGTCAGCTGGTAGATGCGACCATCCAGTAGCGTGATCCCTTCGCCGAAGTACTGTTTGTCGAGGATGACCTGTTCAAGGATCTCGCCGGTTTCGATTGAGACACGTCGCAGCGAGGACAGGGCGTCGAACGACTGCAGCCGCGTACCACCCCCGGTCCCCTCGAGAAAGTCCCCATCGACAAAAACGAGGCCCTGTGTGTAGGCGCCGGCGTCGTGTTCGAATTTGTTGACGATGTCGTACGACCAGAAGGGCACGTCCCCATCGGGAAGCGTCGGTGGCTCCGGGTCTGGCTCGTGGTTGCCATTGGCCGGATCCGAACCATTACAAGCCAGGCCCGTCAACAGCGTCGCGAGAATGAGGAGATATCTGCCCATACTTTGAATGTAACGTGCTTTCGCTTTGTTTTCCCACTATGGACAAAGAGATCGATTGGCATGGCGTGCGCGATGAGGTCGCCGGCTATCTGCAGGACTTGATCCGCATCGACACGACGAATCCACCGGGTAACGAAAGGGTGGCGGCAGAATACATCTCCGGGGTGCTGACACGGGAAGGGTTCCGCACTGCGCTGACCGAATCGGCGCCGGGGCGTGGCAATGTCACCACCCGCCTGTCTGGTGGTGCTGGGGAGCCGTTGTTGCTGCTCGGGCATACCGACGTGGTCGCCACCGACCCCCCGCACTGGACACACCCGCCCTTTTCCGGGGCGCTGGTGGACGGCTACATCTGGGGGCGGGGTGCGCTGGACATGAAGAACATGGTCGCTGCCGAGCTGATGGTCATGCTGCTGCTGAAGCGAACCGGCGCGCGGCCTGATCGGGATGTCATCTTTGCCGCCACGGCTGACGAGGAGGCCGGCAAGGGTGAGCACGGCCCCGGTTGGCTTCTCGACCACCACCCCGAGCAGATCGAAGCGCCCGTGATCCTGACCGAAGGGGGTGGCCACGACGTCGTCGTCGGCGCCAGGCGTTTTACCACCTGTCAGGTAGGGCAGAAGGGCATCTGCCGCATGAAGGTGACCGCTCGTGGCCGACCGGGTCATGGTTCGGTGCCCCACGGAGACAACGCCGTGCTGGCATTGTGTGCTGCACTGGCGCCGTTGCAGAGGGCCCAGCTGCCCCTACACCCCTCGGCTACCATGCGAGCTTTCCTCGAGGGCGTCGCCATCGGTCAGCCGGAGGCGCTCGCCGCGGATCTGCGTGCCGTGCTTGATCCGGCAGAGAGCGACGCTGCCTTGGTGCGTCTGCCAATCGATGCGGACACGCGAGCCCAGTGGGGTTCTTTACTGCGCAACACCGCCTCGGTCACCATGTTGCAGGCGGGAACGAAGATCAACGTTATTCCCTCCGAGGCGTCGGCGTGGGTCGATGGCCGTCTGGCGCCGGGGGCCACGCAGGATGGTTTTCTCAAGGAGTTGCGTGCCTTGGTGGGGGATGATGTCGAATTTGAAGTCGATCAGTACAATCCGCCGCTGGAGGCCAGCGCCGAGGGCGGGCTCTACGACGTCATCGCCGACCGGATGGGGCATCACGATCCAGACGCTCCGGTGATACCGAGCCTGTCTACGGGTGGCACCGACGCCAAACATATCGTGCCACGGCGGCCGGGCACGCAGGTCTACGGGTTCATGCCATACCGGCAACAGCCGGGACTGGAAGAGATGCAACTTATCCATGGGCACGATGAACGCACGTCGGTGGAGGAATTGTCGTTTGCCACGCGCGTGCTGTACGACATCGTCGTTCACTACACTCACTGTGAGACGCAGCAACAGGAGACGAAATGAGCGAATGGTTTGAAGAGGACACGACGATGCTGTTCATCGGCGACAGTATCACCGACTGCGGGCGTCGTGGCGCCGAGGCCCCCCTCGGGGCGGGATATGTGCGGGCCTTTACCGAGTTGGCGACCTCTCGCTGGCCGGAGCGGAACATCCGCTGGATCAACAAGGGCATCGGTGGCAACAAGGTCTCCGACCTGCGTGAACGCTGGGTTGACGATGTGCTGTTTCACAAACCCGACCGTCTGTCGGTGAAGATCGGCATCAACGACCTGCATTCCAGTCTGCGCGGTGCCGAAGGTGGTGTCGATCCGGCTCGCTTCGAGCAGCTCTACGATGAGATTCTCGATATGACGAAGTCGGAGTTGGGTTGTCCCGTGGTGCTGGTGTCGCCGTTCTACATCTCCAAAGACACCTCCGGGCAGACCTTTCGCAGTCAGGTCCTCGAACTCCTGCCACAATACATCGAGGTCGTGTCAAAGATGAGCGACAAATACGACACCCTCATGGTGCCACTCCACGACGTCTTCCAGGAGCAACTCGCACACCGCGACGCAGACACCTTCTGTCCTGAACCCGTGCACCCCAACCACGCCGGGCACACGATCATCGCCGAAAATATTCTGGCGGTCCTCACCGAAGCGGGCTGAAGAGGTGACAAGATGATCGATTTCTCACGCTCCTCCTTCACCTGGAAACACCATCCATGGGAAAAGGATGAGTACTACAAATACACCGGCGGCTTCGTCGGCCAGGTGGGTCAGGTCTACCACGTCCGTTTTCGCCTGGAGGCCAAGTGTGAGATCACCGACGAATCCGGTGCCGTGACGGAACTGTATTGTGGAGCGCCCTGCCGCTCGGAGTACACCATCGCGCGGCGCAATCTTTTCCAGATTCCCAGTGCCGAGTGGCGCCTTGCTTTCAGTGCCACGGACAGCATCCCCATCGCCCATCGCCCAAGCTGGGAGTCAGAAGCCGTACAGCGTGGGCCGCTGTCAGAGGTGTTTGCCGAGACCCGCCTCGACCTGCGGCAGGCGGGGGACAGTCGAACTCTGCAAGATGGCGGCGAAATCGTGACGGCGACACTAGCAAATGAGATCATGAATGTGCGCTCCTCCTATGAAGATGTGGAGCGTAAAGTGACGGTCACCGTCGAGTATCCCGTGAATCTGATCAACATCAACGAGGAGAATGGTGAGTTTCAGATCTGCACAGGCCCCGTCATTCTCCCGGACCTGGCTACCTGGGACGGCGAAGGCGTGTCGCGCGTGTTCCTCGCGCACGTTGCGATCACCGCTTTTGACCACGTGGAATTCATTCTGCAGCGGCACGTCGCCGCTGCCGAAGAGGAGCGGCAATGGCTGGATGCCCCGCGGGGCAGGGACCGGTACGAACTGTGGGATCCGGCGGTGTCGCCCACCGGCCATCCGCCCGAACGTCCGCAGCCTACGGTCTACAACGAAACCTGGGAACTGGCAGGAACGAACGTCATTCTGTCGGTGCCGAACCCGTAGGGACAAAAAAGGGGGCACGCGCCAGATGACACATGCCCCCCAATGGTCCAGGTGATTCTCTATCTCTAACTCTTGATTTCGAAGATCGCTTCGATCTCGACGGCAACGCCCGTGGGCAACTGGGCGAAACCGATGGCGGAGCGCGCGTGGAAACCGTCATCTCCCTCAAAGATCTTGTGCAGCAGATCCGAGGCGCCATTGATGACCAGATGCTGCTCGATGAAGTCTAGTGTCGAGTTGACGCAGCCGAGGAGTTTGACAACCCGCAGACCGTCCAGTGATCCCACCTCCTGGTGCACGGACTTCAGAATGTTCTCCACAACTTCCTTGGCTGCCGCGTAGCCCTGCTCGACACTGACTTCTGCGCCGAGTTTGCCCTTCTGCGTTGAGGTGTGACCGGAGGTGATGATAACATTGCCCATGCGAGCGGCCATGTTGAGATACGCCTTCTCGGCATCGTCCGAAAATTTGAGGCCGAGTTCGAGAGCTCTTGCTTCAGCGCCCATGGATGTTCTTCTCCTGAATTGGGATTGGGTGTGTGGTAAAGTTGGTCAATAGACATTCCAGATTGTACGAAACCGACCTCGCAGTGGATCGTCCAATCGCTCCATGTGCGCCCCCATACGTTCGCCCAGATCGCGCCGCACAACATCGTACGCTGGGTCACCGTAGACATTGTTCAGCTGATAGGGATCCTTCTGCAGATCGTACAACTCGCCCTGGTCGGCGGAGTTGAAGGTCAACTGATGGGTGCGCGTGCGCACCATGCGTTGCTGGGCGACGGTGAAGTGACGTTCGAAGACGCAGTAGACGTCATCACGCTCCCAATCGGTCTGGCGGCCCAGCGTGGCGTCGAGAAAGGAGCGGCCATCGAGTTCGTCCGGCACGTCGGCCCCAGCGGCATCGAGCACCGTGCACATCAACTCCTGCAGGTAGACGAGATCGTCGTTCACCGTACCGGGGTTTTCACAATCGGGGTGGTAGACGACGAGGGGGATACGATAGATCTCGTCGTACATGAACTCCCCCTTCTCGATCAGCTTGTGGGCGCCCATGCAGTCGCCATGATCGGCGACGTAGACGACGATGGTGTCCTCTGCGAGGCCGCGCTGCTCGAGGTGATCGAGGACCACTCCGACGCAGTCGTCAATCAGGGTGCTGTGACCATAATATCGGGCGGCGATCTTTTGAAAACCCTCCCAACCATAGTCCCCGAGACCCCAGAGCCGTTCTACCAGATGCTGACGATAGGGTTTGTTTTCGAAGGTCTCGCAATAGCTGGGATGCTCGGGAATCGACGCCGGGTCATACATGGAGAAGTACGGTTCCGGTACGAGGCAGGGCGTGTGTGGTCCCCAGTAGTTGGCCCACAGGAAAAAGGGCTCCTCCCCGCCTGAAAGTTCGTCGATGATGCGGTTCGTTTCGTGACTGACGAAATATTCGATCGTCGATTCCAGTGGTCCCTCATGCAGGGCGAACATCTCCTGGCGTTGGGTGCCCGGATTCGTTCCGACGAAACGTTGTGACACCGTCGGCAGGCCCAAGCCCTGCTCCTTCAGGTAGTCGGCGTAGGGATTGCCCGTGCGTGGTGCTGCGCCGAACTGCAGCCCAGGAAGAAGATTCGACCCGGGGAAAGCATACCCCATGAAGTCCTGGCCGGTGAAGCCCATCTGGCTCGGGCCGCGCTGCTCGTCGACGTGCCACTTGCCGGCATAACCGCAACGATAACCGGCTGGTGTCAGGTAATCGGGGATGCCACGAACGCCGTCCTTGATGCACAAACCATTGGCCGTGACCCCATGCTTGTGTGGATACAACCCGGTCATGAATGAAGCCCGGGCGGGGGAACAGATCGCCGTCGGTGTGAAGGCGCCATCGAAACGCACACCCCGCTGCGCTAGACCATCGATGCGGGGCGTACGACAGATGTCGTTGAGACCATAGGCGCTGACCGTGTCGAGACGTTGCTGGTCCGACATGAGCACCAGGATGTTGCGTTTTCCGCCTGGCATCAGCGATCGTCCCGGCGCAGGTCGAGCCAATCGGCCTCTTCAGTCGACAGCTTGAGGTCGAAAACCTCGGCATTCGCTTTGACCTCACCCGGCGTGCGAGCGCCGACGAGGGCGTAGACGTCGAGTTCCGGATTCCGCAGGACCCAGGCGAGCGCCACAAGGGGGACTGCAACACCTTTTTCGCTTGCGAGTTCGTGCACGCGGTCGAGGCGCTTCCAGTTGTCCTCGTGCCAGTATGATGTGACGCTGGAGCCGTCCATGTTTTCGCGCACGGATTCTGCGTTGTCTCGCGACAGCACGCCGGAGAAGAATCCGCGTGCCAGACTCGACCAGGTGAACAGGGGCATGTTCTGCGCAGCGTACCACTCGCGGTCCGCCGCTTTGGACGGACCGGAGACACTGAGACAGCCCTCCCACGGCACTTCCTTTTCGTCGGCGAGACTGAAGTTCGGACTGGAGGCGACGAAACCTTGCAGTCCATTGGCGGCGGCATAGTCGTTGGCCTGGGCAATCCGTGCCGTCGTCCAGTTGGAGCCACCGAAGGCATGAATGCGACCGGCATCGAGTTGCTCGTTGAGGGCATCGACGATGGGCCCTACGGGGACATTCTTATCGTCGCGGTGCAGGCAGTGCAGATCGTGGTACGAGGCCCGCTGCCGAGCGAGAGAGTCGGCGAGGTCGGCGGCGATATCGTACGACGTGACCCGCCGTCGATCGCCATTGTGGTGACAACTTTTGCCCAACACGAAGGCCTCGTCACGTACGCCACGCTCTTCCATCCAGCGACCCAATACCCGCTCGCAGGTACCACCGCCATAGAGGGCGGCCGTGTCGAAGGTGGTGATACCCGCCGCCCACACAGCGTCGAGCAGTGCGAAATCCTCTTCCACATGATCTTCATGCAGCATGATCGTGCCTTGCACGATCCGTGAAACCTTCTTGTCCGTCCACGTGGGCTGACCGTATTCCATCTCGTCTTCTTCTCCTCTATTCCATCGGGTAGGTCAGGCCCCACTGGGCCCGAATCGAGTCCAGCAGTTCCATCAGTGCCAGTGTTTCGTCGAGTGGCATGACGTCACTCTCCTTGAGCCCGGCGCGTAGGCAGCGACCGACTTCGGCGGCTTCGTAATTGTAGCCATTGCCCTCCAGGGGCAGGTCGATGTGCTCTTCCTCACCCCCGCGTTTCACGCTGAGGGCGTCACACTTGAAAAAGGGGGTATGTAGCAGGATGGAACCTTCGGTGCCGAAGATACGGGCTTCTACGGAGGTGCCGGTGCGGACGGCGCAGGAGAGGACGGCGAGTTCACCACCAGGATATTTCAGCAACATCGCCGACTGTTCGTCGACGCCGGTTTCGCCTATCTGTGTCGTGGAGACGACTTCGGCTGGCCGCGGTCCGAGGACCATGCTCGCCAGGGACGTTACGTAAATGCCCACATCGAGCAGGGCGCCGCCGCCCAGATCGGGGTTGAACAGACGACCTTCGGGATTGACACCGGCACGAAAGCCGACGTCGGCCTGCACCATACGTACGTCGCCGATGGCCCCTGCCGCGATCAACTCACGGGCACGGACGACGGCAGGAACGTAGCGTGTCCACATCGCCTCCATGAGGAAGATGTCGCGTTGTCTGGCGACGTCGATCACCTCTTTTGTTTCACCGGCATTGATCGTGAAAGGCTTCTCACACAACACGGCCTTGCCATGTTCGAGCAGCAGGATGCTGTTGTCCTTGTGAAAGGGGTGGGGTGTCGATACGTAGACGGCATCGACGCCGTCGTCAGCGGCGAGCTCGTCGTAGCTGGCATGACGACGGGGGATGCTGAATTCGTCACCGAAGGTATTGGCCGTTTCGATACTGCGTGAGCCAACGGCGACAAGCTCGGCGGCGGCTGTGTCGGCGAGGCCGCGGGCAAACTGGTGAGCGATGTTGCCGGTGCCGAGGATGCCCCAACGAATGGGCTCAGTCACTTACTGTCTCCTTGTTTTGTGCAGTAGTGATGTCTTGATCAGTCTGTGCTGTGGCCGTCCGGTTCGTAATAGCTTCACGTCGTCCTCGTGGCTTTCGCCTCGAGATGGTCTTGCCGATCTGGGTGCATGTAATGACAGACGGTTATCCTCCAATGGCGAAGTCGCGGGCGTTTTCGAACATTTTCAGCCAGGGGCTGAACTCCCGTCCGTCCCATTCGGCTGGCGCCCAACTCAACTGTACCGTGCGGAATACCCGCTCTGGATGAGGCATCATGATAGTGACTCGTCCGTCGGCGGCAGTCAACGCCGTCAGTCCGTCTGGCGATCCATTTGGATTGACCGGATAACCTCCGGAAACTTTGCCATGATTGTCCACAAAACGGGCGGCAATTCGTCCAACCTGCTGCAATTGCGCCATATCTGTGTCGGTCAAAAACTCCACACGCCCTTCACCGTGAGCGACTGGCACGGGGATCTTTGCGCCCGCCATACCACGCAGCAGCACCGAGTCGCTTTCCAGGATTTCCACCGTTGACAGCCTGGCTTCGAACTGCTCAGACCGATTGCGCAGGAATCTTGGCCAATGTCGGGCACCGGGGATCACGTCTCCCAGCAGACTCATCATCTGACAGCCATTGCAGACGCCGAGAGCAAAGCTGTCCTCGCGCTCGAAAAATGCTGTGAACATGGAGCGCAATTCGTCGTCGAACAGGATCGTATTCGCCCAACCGGCGCCGGCACCCAGCACATCACCGTAACTGAAACCGCCACAGGCGGCGAGGCCGGCGAAGTCAGCCAGGTCGGCACGAGATGCGAGCAGGTCGGTCATGGTTACATCTACCGACTCGCAGCCGGCGGCGTCGAAGGCGGCGGCCATCTCGAGTTGACCATTGATGCCCTGTTCGCGCAGGATGGCGACGCGGGGCCGTTGCTCTTTGGCGATTGTTGGCGCGCCGAAGTCGTAGGGAACGTGGAAGTTCAGTCCTGGATCGGCCCGATTGCTGATGGTTTCGTATTCCTGGCGGGCGCTCTCCGGGTCGTCCCGTTGTTGCTGCATACGGAAGGTGAGCTCCGACCAGGCCGATTGGAGGGTACCCAATTCCTCACGGTAGATCTCGGCTTCACCCTGGCGCACGATGAGTCGGTCATCGGCGGTGGGTGCACCCACATCGACAAGGCACGCGCCGTGCCCCTGTTCTGCGAAGGTGGCGCGCACGCTCTCCAGATCGGCGGCGCGCACCTGCAGCAGGGCGCCGATTTCCTCATTGTACAGTGCCGCCAGGGCGTCGACTTCTTCGGGCAACTCCAGGCAAAGACCGCGACGGCCGGCAAATGCCATCTCAGCGGCGGTGACGAACAAGCCGCCATCAGAGCGGTCGTGGTAGGCGAGCAACAAGTCTGCGTCGAGCAGTGACTGCAC
>Ga0310125_10000210_pt1 | contig 25926 bp, 25 predicted proteins | sample CB11b_Tmax_Bot8__FD_203508 | JGI IMG/M metagenome (GOLD analysis project Ga0310125, IMG submission 203508) | Marine microbial communities from Western Arctic Ocean, Canada - CB11b_Tmax_Bot8 | ecosystem: Environmental > Aquatic > Marine > Oceanic | place: Canada: Western Arctic Ocean | collected... | reverse complement strand
CTCGGCGCTGGCTTCAAAACTGGTCGGCATTTCATGTCCAACTCCCATCAATTCCAACTTAATCAGCCGAACTGGGCCATTAAAGAGTAAGTCGATGTGTGCAGGAGCCACTTTAACTAAAGTCCCATCTGCTGGAACTGCATCCTTTAAGGCCGTATGAGCTAGAACAGACATGGTAAAAAGCAAAGCTAATGACGTTGCGAGTACGGCTCGTATTGGCGTGGATATTCTCATTGGGAAACCTTAAATTCAGTAGATTCTTGAAGTCTAGGCCACTGACCATTCAACAGGAAGCACCTGATATGCGGCATATTGTCGCAGAAGCCCTATTTCCGCTTCCAAACATGATTTAGAGGTGACAAATTAATTTCATCAAAAACCATCTGAGGTCGCGAATGCAGCACTGTCAGTAAAATTTCCGCAATATCCAAGGCTTCAATTGCGTTTTCACTGTCAGCACCCGGTTCAAAATCCAACTCGTCGAAAAAAGGTGTTCTCACAGCTCCTGGATTAATTAGAGTAACTCTAACTTTCGATTTTCCGCACTCCTCACGCAGAGATTGCGCAAATCCCCGAATCGCAAACTTACTAGCACAATAGATACTGCCCTGACGGGAACCTTTTAAAGCCGCTTCAGAACCAGTAAAAACTATATCCGCCTCACCCTGCTGCTTAAGCGTTGGCAAAAACGCTTTCGTGATTATCGCGTGGCTCATAAAATTTATATCCATAACCATGCGCATATCAGCGACAGATAACTGTTCAAGAAATGCCATCTTTCCCAGACCTGCATTATTTACCAAAGCCTTGATAGGTTTGTTGATTGACTTGAGAATGTCATTACTTGCTTGAGCCAAGTTATCTAGGACCGAGACATCTAGCTCCTCGATCCTCAAACGATCGTGCTCGACCTTAAAGGAGCTAAAGTCTTTCGCGATAGCAATCACGTCATAACCGTCAACCAGCAAAGCCTCAGTCATGGCTAAACCTATTCCTGACGAAGCTCCCGTAACAATAACCACCTTATTTTTAATACTTTGGCCTTTTTCCATATTTGAGCCTAAACCTTATGCACACCGATAATATTGTTTGGAAGAAACGAATTCGAATAACTCTTCTTCTAAAACTTGAAGACACTTTTCTTCTGTGTCATCCATGAGCGAAATCAAGCCATTAGATTTAACAGTATCTCGTGCCAATAGAGGCTCGTCAGGATACAATTTTACGATTCTCTTATGAAAGTCTGCAGGCATTCTAAACATTCCAGTACTAACAGAGTGAATCATGCTTCCGTCAAGACAAGTAAACACTTCTTCGAATAACATTTTGTATCGTTCCAAGTAAAACTCATCAAATATTACAGGTTCGAATCGCAATGCAACAGGCCAACCCGCCTCCTGTAATTTCTTTAACGACTCCAAGCGCTTAGCGATTGATGGTACTTTATGCTCCCATCTATCGGTCGATTGCTGATCGGTAAAGCTCATAGCGACTACACAATTTGCAAGCGGCTCTATCTCTAATAATTTTCTGATCTGAGTGCTTTTCGAACGAATCTCCAATGTGGCTGTGGGAAGCTCTTCTAGCAATGGCAAAAAATATTCACAAAAATTACTTACTGGCTCCAAGGCCAAACTATCGCAGTCATAGCCGCTATAGAAGACCGCCCTGCTTTCACTTTCAGCGACAGTTGCAGTTATAGCAGCACCAAAATCCTCATAGTTCGTGAACAATACGTAGTTTGCTGAACGATACATACCCTGCAAGAAACAATAGCGGCAATCATAAATGCAGTTCATCATATGAGAAAAGTAGTAGCTTCGATCCTGATTGAAACCATAACCCTCTGGTGCTGGTAACACTATGTTTCCATATTTCTTTGCCAGTATCAGAGCAGGTGCTTTTTTCTGTAAGCGAAAATTTTGACCCGAACGGTTAAATACCTGACCATAACGTTCACAAGAAATTTGAGGCACATCTGGAAATCGCTCCAGCAATTGCAGTACTCGGTCGCTACCAGCTACTTCTTCTTCTATATAAATCGCTGAAAACATCAAATCATTCTACTCATCACTCAGTCTCTGGAGGAGCGCAGCCCTGCGTCAAGGCCAATTACTAATTCTCTGGCATTGGCAAATTTCTGGGAACATACCGAAGTCAATTCATATTTCTTTGAAAGAGCGTAATATCTTTGGCACAGGCGCAAGATTTGCTGCTGGTGTGAAACGCTTAAAGAATAATTTTTCTGCAATTCTTTGTATTCATTAGGTAGGGCATAAGCTTTATCAAATTCATCAGCCAATTTGAGTAGCTGCTTAAGCAATTTTGCTAGGCTCTTACCATGACTTGCGATCAGTGCAAACACGCTTTCACGCTTAAATTGATTAATGGGTGTAGCAAGATTATCTGAAATAATTTTGAAACATTGAATAAATTCTGAAGACGAATATTCGGACGCCGCCCGATAAAAAGCCGCAGCTTCCATATCGTATACTGCCAATCTTAGATACACCGTTTCAGGCTCATCAACGGTACATACTTCACTTGTTTCAAATCCTTCTATCAGCATACCGGGGTAGCAACATTCCCCAGTTTCTTGATCGACTATCTTGTGAGCTAGGTACCCGCTCCCCAGTTCAGCTGTTCTATGTCCAGCTATCCCAATATTTAGCCAAATTGCAGCCAGCCCCGGCTCAAGCTCTAAATACTCTAATTGCCAGCGATAAAGGGCCTGAACCCCTTGAGTCATTGCACCCTTTCCCATACCAGTAACTAACAAAATAACGCCATCTTCATTCATGTAGGTCTGCTCAAGGCCAGAGATTGGAGACTCGCCCTTTGAAAAAACCTTTAGCAACCCAAACTGCTTTATCAATGGTTTAGCTTCAAGTAAGTGAGCTACGAGAATATTGATTTTTTGTTTGCGCATTATCTATAAAATATATTTAGAAACATGGGTAATTTATTCTCGACTTCAATATTGTTACTGGGATTACATCGTTTATTTTATAAAAAGCTACTACGCTAACTATGAATCGAAAGAGTATGCGTCAATCACGGCGACGAACTGCTCCGCTAGATCTAAATTATTTCTCTTCAATGCGCCACTTATTAAGATTAAACACTTTTCTTTAATAGCACTGATAGCTAATGTGCGTTGCTGTTCGTTTAGTACCGAGCTATTGAGAAGATTTTCCAAAGCTACCACACGAAACCTATCCATGCCCCAGTGTTCTTTTGAAAGTTGGTCATCATGACCTCCATGTTTTTCCAGCAAGGGCTTATCAACATAGAGCACGGGGTAATGACAACATATCCGCAACCAGAGGTCATAATCTTCACATGCAGGCAATGATTCATCAAAAACCCCAACCTCATCAAACAACGTTCGTTCTATGATTACTGCTGAAGGGGATATCAAACAAAGGGGCAGGCAGCGCTCAAAAATTTTTCCACCAAATTTTCGATGCTTTTTCATCGGGTTTACCCGCTGGCCATTTCGGATCCAAATTTCATCAGAGTGTATTAAGCGGAAGTTCGGCGCGGCTTCGAAAGCTGCTCGTTGGACTTCAAGTTTTTTATCTAGCCAAACATCATCAGAATCTAGAAACGCCACCCATTCGGCAGATGTTTCTACTAGACCTCGGTTGCGCGCTGAACTCACTCCTGCATTTTCTTGATAGACATACTTAACTTCGGGAAAGGTTGACCTAATAAAGTCTTGCGTTCCATCGCATGAGCCATCATCGACTACACAGATCTCTTCTGCTGGGAATGATTGTCTCAAAACAGACTCAACTGCTCTGCCAATCAAATTACAGCGATTGTAAGTGGGGATAATTACTGCAATAGAAAATTTCACGAGCAAGTTACCTTAAATGGCTATGACTTAACTTCTCGATTTAGAAAATGGGTCGGTACTCTTAGCGATTTAAGAATGTAAAAATGGGAACCGAGGTCCCCATTTAATTATAGCGGCTTTATTCCTCTATCAGTCGTACTTAGCCAATTCCTTTCTCGCAATAACACGTCGGTGAACTTCATCCGGCCCATCAGCCAAACGCAAAGTTCGCTGGCTTGTCCACAGTGCCGCTAAAGGAAAATCTTGTGATACTCCAGCTGCACCATGCATCTGAATAGCTCTATCTATAACTCGTAATGCCATATTAGGAACGGCAACCTTAATCTGGGAAATCGCATCTCTAGCAGCCTTGTTTCCGATTGAGTCCATTAGCCATGCCGCTTTGTAAGTTAACAGACGACACATCTCAATTTCAATTCGACTATCAGCTATAACATCGTAGTTACCACCAAGCTCCGCCAAAGGTTTACCAAAAGCTTCGCGGCTTACAGCACGTTTACACATAAGATCTAAGGCTTTTTCAGCTGCGCCGATTGAACGCATACAGTGGTGAATGCGGCCAGGTCCAAGACGACCTTGAGAGATTTCGAAACCACGCCCTCGACCAAGGATAATATTACTCTCAGGCACCCGTACATTATGAAATTTTATATGCATGTGGCCGTGAGGAGCGTCGTCTCTACCGAATACTTGCATAGGCCGAACTACTTCCACGCCTTCTGCATTCATAGGTACTAATATTTGCGATTGTCTATTGTGCTTCGGAGCATCAGGATCGGTTACCACCATGGTAATCATAATTTTACAACGTGAATCCCCGGCGCCGGAGATATAAAATTTCTCACCACTAATGACCCACTCATCTCCTTCCAAAACAGCTCTAGTGGAAATATTAGTTGCATCAGAAGAAGCAATGCCTGGCTCCGTCATCGCAAAAGCGGAACGAATTTTTCCTTCTAAGAGAGGCTCAAGCCACTGTTTCTTTTGCTCTTCAGAACCATAACGCTCCAATACTTCCATATTACCAGTATCAGGTGCGCTGCAATTAAAGGACTCAGAAGCCAGACGGCTTCTACCCATGATTTCTGCAAGATGCGCATATTGAAGATTAGATATGCCAGCACCGCCTTGGCTTTCGGGTAAAAAGAAATTCCATAAGCCAAGCTTTTTGGCCTCATCTTTTAGTTCAGCTAAAATCTCTTCTTGCCGTGAGGTGTGAGACCAGCGATCACCGACTCCTACCTCGTGGTGATACTCTTGTTCAATTGGCTCTACTTTTTCTTCTACGAACTTGCGAATTTTTTCTCTAACTTCTACTAAATCTTCTGATAAACCCAAATCCATCATTTCACTATTTTCCTCTATAAATACTTAATTACTATAAAATCTAAATCGCTTTTATCCCGCTATTGTACCACCACCATCGATTACAATCGTCTGACCTGTGGTAAAAGAACCAGAACCAGAAGCTAGGAATACGGCAGCCCCAGCGATTTCGTCTGGCTCACCGATCCTACGCAGGGGATACTTAGACACAGTTGCTTCGTATATTTCTGGATTTTCCCACAGCGCTTTGGCGAAATCCGTTCTTACTAAACCTGGCGCAATACAATTCACTCTTACATTTCTTGGCCCCCATTCGACTGCTAAGTTGCGCGCCATTTGCATGTCTGCAGCCTTTGATATGGCATAGGCGCCCAGAGCATTACTACCCTTTAAGCCACCGATAGACGAGATTATCACTACCGCACCTCCACCTTTCTCAGCCATTCTAGGAATAGCCAGCTGGCAAAGCCGGTGAACGCTGCCTATATTGGCATGCATTATCTTATCAAATGCTGAATCTGGTATTTCCTGAGAGCTACCAAAAAAAGGATTAATCGCTGCATTACACACTAGAATATCGATAGAGCCCAATTCTGACTGTGTTTTGGTAACTAGGTTCTGCAATTGCTCTTGGTAGTTGATGTTGCAAGATATAGCAATGGCTTTGCCTCCCTGCGCAATAATATCTGCTGCTACTTCATCACAAGCATCTTGGTTGCGACTAGAAATTACAACTATTGCCCCTTGCTCAGCCATTCGTTCGGCAATTGCCTTGCCAATACCCTTTGTCGATCCTGTAATCAGGGCAATTTTTCCCTCCAAGTTAAATAGACTCATTTCTTCTCCAGCATTGATCTGCTAATAAATGACTTCACAAATTGTAGGCCGACCTTGTTAAATCGTCGAACAGTTCATGAAGTGGGAAACTAAGCTAACAATTCACTCCCCGAAGAACAAGAAAATTAGCCTGCTCATGGAAAGGTTGTCTTACTCGGTCCAGGGGCGCCTTCCTTTAGAAATGCTCGTGCCGCCATCCACGGGTATCACCGCGCCGTTAGTATAGGCTCCAGCTCGAGAAGCCAGATATGCCACAATGCCAACTAATTCCTCAGGCCGGCCAATCCGATGCAGTGGGCAATCATCTTCAATGTCAGTAATAAAATGTTCAAAAACATAGTCAGTCATCCGTGATTCGAAGAAACCGGGAGCCACTGCGTTCACAGTGATTTTCTTAGGTGCCAAATCTATCGCTAAGGCCTTAGTAAGGTGATGCAAGGCTGCCTTGCTAGCGGAATAAGCAAATGTTGGTACCCTCTGGACAATAGGCACATGAATACCGTCCATGGATCCGATGTTAATAATTCGCCCAGGGTCATCGTCGGTAGCTAATTTTGCAAGCTGCGGAATCAGGTCTCGGGTTAAAGAGAAAACTGCATTAAGATTGGTACTAATTACTTTTTCAAAACCATCGTCTGGATAATCCTCTAACTTAGCTCCCCAATTTCCACCCGCATTGTTAATGAGGATAGACAAACCATCGAAACAATCATCGACAGCGGCCACAATTTTAACTCTTTCTTTATTTTTAGTAACATCTGCAGCTACGGCAAAACAATCTCCATATTTTTCAAGTTCAATTAGCGCGATGTCACACTTATTTTGTTTGCGAGAAGCAATAAGAACTCTTGCGCCATTTTGTAAAAGACCTTTCGCCATAATCAATCCTAATCCACTGGATCCACCAGTAATTAGAGCAGTTTTACCTTTCAAGTCAAAAAGTCTATTTAAATTAAATTCATCCATTTTATTAGTACTCTCGACGCCTGCACTTACTAGTCAATTATTTTAACTAATTGCTTGCCAAAGTTTTTACCTTTTAACATGCCACGCAAAAGGTCAGGTGCATTTTCTAGCCCCTCACCAACACATTCTTTATATCTAAGCTGCCCTGATTTAATCCAGCCACCAAGTATTTCTGTAGCTTCAACCCAGTTATCTCGCCATTCCGTAACCACGAAAAAACGATGCTCTGGTATCGAATCTAAAGCTTTGAGAATATGGAATGGTGTTTCCGCTTTCGTGATGTCTTCATCATTGTAATTTGAGATATAACCACAGATAGGAACACGAGCTCCCTTATTCAACAATGGAGCAACCGCTTTTGTTACCGCTCCCCCAACATTCTCAAAATAAATATCCACGCCATCGGGGCATGCTTTAGCCAGAGCTTGCTCAAAGCCTTCCGCTTTGTAATCAATACAAGCATCGAAGCCGAGCTCATCCACAACATATTGACATTTCTCCGGCCCACCAGCTACTCCGACCGCACGCAAGCCTTTAATTTTGGCAATTTGGCCCACAGCAGAACCAACTGCGCCGGAAGCAGCAGCGACAACCAAAGTCTCACCAGGCTGCGGCTTCCCTACTTCAGTCAAGCCAAAATAGGCAGTGCGACCTGGCATTCCGACTACCCCTAGATGTGCTGATAAGGTTCCGTTATCCATATTAACTTTCATAATTCGAGGATCATCAGCATTAGCCACAATATGTGTCTGCCATCCCATGTGAGCGGCCACTGTATCTCCTTCCGCAAACTTATCAGAGTTAGACTTTAATACGAAACCTGAAGACTCACCTGTCATCACATCACCTATTTCCAGTGCAGAAGTATAAGATTTCACATCATTCATTCTTCCTCGCATATAAGGATCCAGAGAAAGCCAAGATACTTTAATAAGGATTTGATTTTCTCCTAGTTCTGGAACTTCAGTCTCAACAAAATTGAAACATTCGTCTTCCGGTTCTCCGAAAGGACGTTTGGCAAATAGTACCTGGGTATTTTTCATTTTGTATCCTATCTATAGTTTCTGCACTTGTTCGCTTAGGTGATTCTATGAATTTAAAATCGCCAGCCAAATTGGCTGGGCCACTAAATCTAGAGCGCAGAAGTCTAACTTAAGCCGGCCACTGATAACAGCGCAGAATCCAAAATACCAAGGCCTCCCTCAAGCTTATCTCACTCACTAATAGAGGCAGAATTATTCGAACCACTCGATTCCCGTGAGAGAGTAATTAACAAATCTCTCTCCAAACAAGACTGAGTTAATTGCGTTACCAAGTTATCTAGATTCAGCTCTCCAGCACAGAGAAGGCCGCTTCCGCGGGCAGGATGAATAGCCTGAGGATATTTTTGTGCCAATCGGTCTTCGACTTCGATGGTATTCACCCCATTCTCCCTATTTCAGTTTTTGGGTATATTTGACTCAGCATCAGGGGATTAATAGCAAGCGGTTTAACTCGATACCAATAAGAATAGAGTTTTCTAAATCCAAGTTTTTCATAAGCCCTTTTAGCTGAATAATTGGCTCTTTCCACCTGCAAATATCCGTGAGTTGCCTCATTCTCCGACCCCCATTGCAATAACTGGTTAATAACACTACTGGCCAAACCTTTTCGCCGTGAATGTTTATGAGTCGCCATCCCGAACACGCCAATAGTTTTTCCTGCCTGAACAGACATGCCGCAACTAACCGCCTTTCCCGTGTAATCACGAGCAACTAAAAAATGCGATGTTTTACTTCGAGTGCTGAGCATGCCATGAAATATGCGACTCTTTTCTTCACTTGCAAGAGTTAGCTCCGCCCAAGCAACAATCCAGTCATCAATACCACAGGGATGTATGCAGAAGAGATTCTTTAACTTATTTCCCTTTGTGCAGCGACTCTTTTGCAAATGGACATTGGAATGGGTTTCTAAATTCACCAACATGACTTCTGTATGTGCTTCTAAAGCATAACCAGAATTTGCCAAGTAACAATCAAGTTCCTTAAACTGCTCAGCCGGGGCATTGCCGGGATCAATCACTCTCAAAATTGCAGGTAAACGGCGCTTGCGAAAAATACCCTCAGTCACACTAAGCATATTGATAAAGTTAAATGGGGCACGCATGAACAAAGTCAGCGAGTTGGATCGGGGGTTCAATCCTTTGGAAAACCTTAATACTCCAAAGGGAAGTTCTTTCTCGTGTAACGCGGGCCAAGCAGTTCGCGAAGCTTGCTCAATATCTACAACATTCATGACTAATTTTCCTTAATTGTTATATCTAGAACCTAAACATCACCCAAAAAAAACCTCTAAGGCCGAAGCGTTAGAGGTTTTTTAATCGATTCTTAACTAGTTAAAACCACAAGTCTCCGGAAGCCGCATCTGCTGCGCGCGCAGAACGGCGAGCCGCTGTGGTAGCTACTGCGTCTTCTACTAAGAAGTCTGGAGCTTTAGATTTAGTAGTTAGTCTCATTATAAGTTTCTTCTTTATCGTATAATTGAACGTTTGTTGAAATTCAATTAGGCACCAAACAAATTACGGTTTGATTCTGTGAGTCGCGGACTTTATTGGAATCCGTTTTTAGAGTCAACTCCTAATAACAGTATAAAAATTAAATTTAGGGCCGGAAATTAACAACTATTAGTCGACAATGCAGTCATTGCTTCTTTATGTGAAGCTATACAGAGCGGCAAGTCATCCAGGTCAAAGGAAAGCCGATTCTGCGAAGCGTTTTACCGGCGATTGAGATGCTGCGTCAAATAGTTACGATTAAATATTGATTTTTAAGAGATAATTGTTCAAGGTTAAGTAGTACTTTCAAATTCTCAATTGATCACATAGCTATGTCTCAGCAAACTCCGAAAAAGCCTCTAGCGGTAATAGTCGACAATTCAAAAGGGGTACTTTCCACTCCGGAGCGCTCTAGCTCTGCACTTTCGCCGGCTGCACCCATCGTAGAGAAAGCGGGAGAAGCAGAGTCTCGCGTGACTAAAAAAACAGTTCCAATCGATTTCTCCGATTCGAGCTTCTATCAAAATCGAGAACTCAGCTATTTGGAATTTAATCTTCGAGTATTGAGCCAAGCTAAAATAGATAAACATCCGCTGATCGAACGCCTAGTTTTTCTCTTAATTTTCAGCTCTAACCTAGATGAATTTTACGAAACTCGCGTATCTGGGCTAAAAAAACAATTAGATTTTGGTCGGCAGCGCCCCGGACCTGACGACAAATATCCAGAACAGGTTCTGAAAGAAATCCACGAACGGGTACGCATCGCACTTTGTGCACAATACAAAATTTTGAATGAACAATTGTTTCCAGCTCTAGCTGCGGAAAATATCCGCTTTCACCATCGCAGTCAATGGAATGCAGAATTGATCGAATGGACGAAGGATTATTTTTTCGATGAGGTATTACCGGTGGTAAGCCCTTTAGGCCTAGATCCCGCCCACCCTTTTCCACGACTAGTTAACAAGAGCCTAAATTTTATCCTTTCCCTAGATGGAAAAGATGCGTTCGGAAGAGATAGTGGTTTAGCAATTGTGCCTGCTCCGCGTTCGCTGCCAAGACTTATTAAAGTTCCTGAAAGCATAATGCCCGAAGGCGATAATTTTGTTTTTCTCTCATCTATAATTCACGCCTTTGTCGATGAGTTTTTCCCAGGAATGACCGTAACCGAATGCCATCAATTTCGCGTTACCCGAAATTCAGATTTAGAAATGTCCAATGTAGAAGTTGAAGATGTTGCCAGTGCCTTACAGGGTGAATTGCATAGCCGTCGATTTGGTGCGGCGTCAAAGTTAGAGGTAGGAATGGAATGTCCAACGGAGCTAACTGAGTTCCTTTTGCAACGATTCAACCTCACTAAAGAAGAGTGCTTCACTCTCGACGGTCCGGTAAATCTGCAACGGTTGACCGCCTTGACCGATATGGTCGATCGCCCGGACCTTCGTTTTCCAAAATTTTCTCCTAGCACGCCTAAAGCACTCCAAGAAGATGCAGATATTTTTAGTGCAGTTGAAAAAGAAGACCAATTACTGCTCCACCCTTATCAGTCGTTCATTCCAATAATTGACTGGTTGAGACAGGCAGCTAAAGACCCTGCCGTACTATCCATCAAGCAAACTCTGTATCGAACCAACGAATCTTCAGAACTGGTTGAAGCATTAGCTGAGGCGGCTCGCAATGGGAAAGAAGTAACTGTTTGTATTGAACTGCGAGCAAGGTTTGATGAGAAAGAAAACATCCAATTTGCCAGCATCTTACAAGAAGCCGGCGCAGTAGTTGTATACGGAGTAATGGGTTACAAAACTCACGCGAAAATGCTGTTGTTCGTGCGGCGTGTAGGTAAATCATTAAAGCGCTACGCCCATCTTGGCACTGGTAATTACCACCGCAAGAATTCATTACTCTACACAGACTATAGTCTGATGACAGCTAATGAAATTGTCTGCGCAGATGTTCATAAAGTTTTTCAACAAATCACCGGCATGGGTAAGAAAATCCATCCAAACTTACTGATTCATGCTCCTTTCAATTTGCGGAAGTCTTTAATCAAGTTAATTGCTGCGGAAAAGCTAGCTGCACTTGAAGGCAAGCCTGCAAGGATATTGGCCAAACTTAACTCTCTAACTGACCCCGCAATAATCAAAGAGCTCTACGCCGCATCTCAAGCCGGGGTGCAGATTGATTTAATAGTGAGAGGAATCAGCTGCCTTAAAACAGGCATACCGGAAGTAAGTGAGAATATTCGCGTTGTTTCCGTGGTGGGCCGTTTTCTGGAGCACTCGAGAGTTTACTATTTTCTCAACGGCTCTCACCAGGTTTACTGCGCAAGCGCTGATTGGATGGAGCGAAACCTTTCAAATCGAATAGAGGTCTGTTTTCCGATTCTTAAAAAGAAGCATGCTGCTAGAATAATGAAAGAAATGGAACTCCATTTAAATGACGTTGGACAAAGCTGGGAGCTCATGCCGGATGGAAGTTATAAGGGAAGGGATATCGAATCAGCAAAATCAGATGATGTTCAATTAAAACTATTACGACAATTATCTCAGTCTTAGCTCAAAAGCTCGGCTAGCAATCTTTTAACCAGCCCCTAATAAGTTATCCCTTGGCTGCTAAACTTACACTAGGCAAACCACTTTGCTCCATGGCCGGGTAGGTTTTTCCATTTTTTACCATGAAATCAAGCATTCCTTCTCTCAAAGCGGTGGCGCTGAATTTTATTAAATTAATTTCGTAGGCCTCCATTAAAGCACTGAGAATACACCAACCAGACAACAATAAATCTCTACGCCTTTCTTTTAACCCTGGAAGTTCGGAATTCATCACTATCGCAGTCGCAAGAGTTGATTTAACTTCCTGTAGAGCACGATAACTAATTTGTGATTCACCAAAACCCTGTTCATGGCAGATTGCAGTAAGCATTTTTACCGTTCCCGAGGATGCGTAAGCTTCGTTCCACCCTACTTTACTCACTCCCACAGCTACGCTTTGAAATTCTTTCAGTGCCGCAGCTACACCAAGATCCATTTGTGACTCTAGTGCTGCAATAGATAAATTTGATTCATCAAAGAACTGGTCACGCCAAGCCACACTGCCAATCGCCAGACTTTCGGTAATAAGACGTTCCTGAGACTTCCCAATAATCACTTCAGTACTGCCACCACCTATGTCGATTATTAAGCGGTGGGTATTTACTACCGGTAATGCGGTAATCACCCCCGCATAAATGAGCACAGCTTCCTGCACTCCACTAATAATTGATATATCAATACCTATCTCAGCTGCAGCATTGACAAAATCAATAGCATTCTTTGTCACACGAAAAGTATTAGTTCCTAACGCCCAATATTGCTGTATGGGGTATTCGTCCATTAAAAATTTAAAATGTTGGAGAGTCGCCAAACCACGCTCGAATGAAGCCGACGAGATTTCTCCACTACTACTAACACCCTCGCCCAATTGCACCTTTTCACTACAACGTTCAATTATTGGGATATGACCATTTTCCCATTCACCAATAAGTAGATGAAAACTATTTGAGCCTAGATCAATGCATGCATACATAGAAAGTCAACGGCCCAGTGGTGGATTGGCGCAAGGTTAGCACCCTGCAGGACTTACTTAGGCTATCGACTTAATGGGGGCAAAAATTAGAAAACAGACTTTGTAGAAGCAGCCAGAGAATTTGAATCGCTAAGAGTAGCCAACCCCCGGCTGCAAAATTGATGCAGGAAGCTAAATCATCGATTGTTGAAAATTTTCTAAACCTATTTTATCAATAAGAGTGAGTTGAGTCTCAAGCCAGTCAATATGCTCTTCCTCACTATCCAAAATCGAACTCAGCAAATCTCTGCTAACAAAATCCCCAATAGATTCACAGTAGGCAATACCATCTTTGAGATCTGGGCAGGCAATCATTTCGAGCTTGAGATCACACTCGAGCATTTCCCGAGTATGCTCTCCAATTAGAAGATTACCTAAATCCTGCAGGTTGGGTAAACCTTCCAGGAAGAGAATGCGCTTAATCAGCTGATCAGCGTGCTTCATTTCATCGATTGATTCATGATGTTCTTTTTCTGCCAATTTATTAAATCCCCAGTCTTCGTACATCCTGGCATGCAGAAAATACTGGTTTATCGCAATCAGCTCATTTCCGAGCGCCGTATTCAAATGTTTAATAACTGTGGCATCTGCCTTCATGAAAAACCCCCTTAAGTTCGATTTGCGCTAGCATCGCTTTTTGTCTCCGTTTTGTCAATAAAAATTCACTTAAGTCTTTGTTTTTAAAGGATAAACTAAATGATAAGCAATCCCATTTCGATTTGGGCGCCAGTCCTTGCCAGGCCAGCAACAGTGCTGTCGAATAGAAGGTTCTAACGCTAACTTAAAGATTGCTTGGCCGTTCGAAATTCTGACCAGAGAAGAAAAGCCGCATTCGCTGCAATGCTGAACGTATACCCGATGATAATTTGAAGCGTTGCGGGTAATTTTCCTAAGAAGTTACTGAATTAAGTAACTGGTTAGAGCAGGGTTCACAGAGGGAGTCGTTGCTGGAATTAATACTCAACAGGATATTGTCTAGCAGGCGGCGTTCACAAAAATTGCCGTTTTGTTGTATTCATTCACGATAGTTTGAGCTAATTTACCACACTTACCACACTCACTAGCAACACCTAGTTTGGTACGCACATCCGTCAAACTACTTGCACCACCACGACAAACGTCGCGAATCTGGTGATCAGTAATTTGTCTGCAAATACATACGTACATAACGTGCCCTCAAACTGAGTGTACAATGTAAATGATAATGAGAATGATTGTCAACTAGATTTAGATCTGCTACTTTAATATATCAGTCAACATCTTAAATCTTTCTTCGAAGTTGTTTATAAGTATTTGTTTTAAATACTTTTTGGCGTAATAATGGCTCAATCTATCCTTTCCAATGCATCTAGCGGAGATCGCTGTGTTGTTGTAGAAATAGCATCAGAACCTCCAGAATTAAAGAGTCGGCTGTACGCTCTCGGTATTATTCCTGGCTCATCTTTAGAAATACTCCGATTCGCCCCCCTCGGAGACCCAATGCAGGTGAAAATTGGTGGTAGCTTCGTGAGTATTCGTCGAACTGAAGCCAACATTATCACCGTGGAAAAACAGTAAATTCATGCAACACATCGCACTCATTGGCAATCCTAACTGTGGCAAAACAACGCTATTTAATATTTTAACTGGTGCGAGGCAAAAAGTTGGAAATTGGCCTGGCGTCACAGTGGAGAAAAAATTTGGTTTTTTTGAGATAGACGATCAGCCCTGTGAATTGGTCGACCTCCCTGGAATCTATTCTTTAGAACAAGATTTTCAAGGAATCGATGAGCAGATTGCCCAGGATTACCTTGAAGAAAGTGACATTACCTTGATCGTCAATATTGTAGATGCCAGCAACCTCGAAAGAAGCCTAGTCCTTACCCAGCAATTGCTGGAAAAAAACATCCCATTGGTCATTGTCCTTAATATGTTGGATGTGGCAGAACAGCAGGGAATGAGTATTACACCAAACACATTGGCTAAGCAGTTATCAGTGCCTGTGACAGCAATGGTGGCCTCCAGAAAACAAGGTGTTAATCATCTGCTTGAGAATCTGCAGGTGATTATTTCGAAGCCTCATTCTGCTGGACTTACAGTGAAACCTGACGTCGCTGAAGACAACGACGATCGAATACTGCGGCGCTACCACAAATCTAAACAATTGGTGAATGGCGTGATGGAGATGTCCCCAACTCATCACAGTTTGTCAGAGAGCATCGATAATGTTCTGCTAAATCGCTGGCTCGGCGTTCCGTTTTTTCTCTTCATGATTTACCTAATGTTTACGGTGGCAGTAAACCTTGGAGCAGTGTTCATCGATTTCTTCGATATTCTGTTTGACGCTGTGTTGGTGGAAGGAACTACCTGGATATTGGAATCAATATCGACTCCGGACGTTTTTATCACTCTACTGGCACAAGGTGTAGGTGGCGGCATAACGTTGGTGGCAACATTTATTCCAGTGATTGGATTTCTCTATCTTTGTTTGTCTCTACTTGAAGATTCCGGTTATATGTCTCGAGCTGCATTTGTAATAGATCGACTCATGGGCGGTATCGGTCTGCCAGGAAATGCCTTTGTTCCTCTCATCGTTGGTTTTGGTTGCAATGTCCCAGCCGTAATGGCTGCCCGCAGCCTAAATCGCGACAGTGATAGACTACTGACAATTTCTATGGCCCCCTTTATGAGTTGCGGTGCTCGCTTAACAGTGTATGCCTTGTTCGCTGCAGCATTTTTCCAAGAAAATGGTCAGAACATCGTATTTGGTCTTTATTTGCTGGGGATTGCTCTTGCTGTTTTTACCGGCTGGATATTTCGCAAGCAACTATTTACTGATGAAATAACACCCTCCTTTCAAGAGATGCCCGCCTATCATGTTCCCGTCGTTCGGAACATTTTGCTAACAACGTGGTTTCGACTTAAAGGTTTTATTTTTCGAGCAGGTAAAACCATTGTCGCTGTCGTTATCGTTTTGAGCTTTTTAAACTCCCTAAGTACGGACTTCAAATTCGGCAACGAGGATTCTGAGAATTCAGTTCTAAGTGTCATTGGAAAATCTATAACTCCCGCCTTCTCACCGCTCGGATTAGAAGAAGAAAATTGGCCAGCCACAGTTGGTCTCTTTACCGGAATGTTCGCTAAGGAAGCAATAGTAGGAACCTTGGATGCACTTTATAGCGAGCCTGCCGGCTCCCCTGACGACGGCAGTCCACCGGACCTTATCGCTGCTGCCGGAGAAGCATTTAAGTCCATTGGTAACGAGCTCTCCGCTCTTAGCGGAAGTCTGACTGACCCTCTTGGTATTTCTATTGGCGATGTTAGTGACGTCGAAGCTGTTGCAGAAGATCAAGAAGTTGAAACCAGCACTCTAACCAACATGGCATCATTATTTTCCGGCCCTTTTGCCGCCTTTTGTTATCTCGTATTTGTCTTACTTTACGCTCCTTGTGTAGCCGTTTTAGGCGCAGTGAACAAAGAAGCTGGTTGGCGCTGGACTATGCTCATCTTCAGTTGGTGCACGGGCCTAGCTTACATAACTGCGACAGTTATTTATCAAATTGGCACTTTCCTTGTAAACCCCTTATTCTCGTCTATCTGGATTTTTTCCATGTTATCGATTCTATTCATGTTCATCGCGAATCTGAAAAAGCTCTCGAGTAAAATGGTACCCAAGAATAGAATCCAAGCTATTCAATTATAGCGGGAGTACTGCATTGCTGGAATCTCATCAATCGGTAATGAAATTTCCGACCCATAAGCTATTCTTATTTGCTTTCGTCATTATCCTCTGCGCCAAACTATTCCTGGCAAGTATATTGGATCTCTATAGCGATGAGGCATTCTACTGGCAAGCTTCTACTTTTCCCGCCTTAGCGTATAGTGATCTTCCATTCATGACCGCACTTCTTATTGGGGCAGGGTCATCAATGGAAAATGGTAGCGCTCTTGCAGCACGCTCCTTATTTCTAATCTTAGGCAGCTGCATTCCGTTTTTGATGTACTGGTTAGCAAAACCAATAACAGATAAACAACAAGCGCTGGAGTCGGCTGCAATTTCTCTCTGTTTGCCTCTGGGTGCTTTTTTAGGTCTCCTAGCAGTGCCAGATGTCCCTTTACTTTTTTTTGGTTTATTTTCACTTGGTTGCTTTGAGCGCGCATTAAGAACTAATGACTTCAGGTACTGGTGCAGTACTGGTCTCTTAGTAGCTCTTGGCCTGAGCACACACTATCGCTTCTTTCTGTACCCCTTAGCAGCAATTATATTTTTAAGCTTCTCACCTATTACCCGACAGCATTGGGCTAACTCGCGGCTTTGGGTCAGCATAGCTATCGCCAGCATCGGACTAGTCCCGATCATATGGTTCAATCTTGCCAATGAGCTGAGTAGCGCCAATTTTTATTTTGTTGATAGGCACCCATGGGAATTTCAAGCCAGCGGCCTCCTGCATCTGTTTAAGCAAGCGGGCTTGGTTACTCCACCGCTTTATGCAGTATTAGCCTTCACTGCGTGGAAACTTTGGCAATCAGCTAAAGAAGGTAATCAGGTAGCTACTTTACTGCTGTGTTTCGCTTTAACTAATCTCACCGTCTATCTCGTATTGGCTCCTTGGACAGACTCCACCAGCACATCAATCCACTGGCCACTACCAGGATACTTCCCACTCCTGGTTTTTGTGCCCTCAGCTCTTAGGGATTTACACGAACTAATAGCTAAACGCTGGAAACCCATTACTGCAGAATATCTCATTTGCAGCATCTTAGGTTTGGGTTTCACTGGCAGCCTAATTGCCTTAATTGGTGTCGGTTCCCAAGCATTTCAATATCAATTACAACCTCTAGTTGGCACAGGAGTGCTGTCAAATAAAATGGCTGGCTGGGAAGAATTTTCTGAATTTACCGAAAAGTTGCTTGCTGAGAAAATGCCATCTAGATTTTCTATCTTAGTCAGTGACAACTACTATACGTCGGCACAGTTAGAGTTTAATGGACTCACTGCAAACGCACTCACCCTCGATAAAGACAAGGCAGTACGTGACGGCCGAATCGCTCAATACCAACTATGGGGAAAAGATGAATCCGGTCTGCTGGATTTCATTGGTAGACCATTAATGTTTATTACAGAAGATTCCACACTAACCATCCCTGATAAACACTCTGTATTAGACAGTATCTGCAAGCATGTGGACAGTATCGAATTAATCGACGAGCTATCACTCTTCAACGGCGACAAAACATTTAGCTTTTTTATAGCTAATCGCGTCGTCGACAGAACTAGTGATCCTGACTATCGATCTTCCCCTTGCCCCTACCCACCTAGAGCTTGGATAGACCTACCAATAGAAGGTGAATCCGTTCAGAATGATCTACTTATTACCGGCTGGGCATTTAACGAAGATTTGGGTATAGACGAAATCGAGCTAGTCATCGATCAGAATCCCATAGTCACGCTTAACTACGGAATTGCTCGCAGCGACGTAGTCGAACAAATCGGTGTAAAATCAGATCCCAACGCCCCAAACATCGGCTTTGAATATGTATTGGACTCACACTCGATTGAAAATGGTACCCATGATATCGAAATTAAGATTATTGATTCTCTGGGTAATGCTACAAGTTATGGCAAACGTCAGATCAGAGTGAATAATTAATGGCGACTAAACGATAGTTAAAAAATTTAGTAAGGAGCTAGCATTTCAACTGCTATCTTCCATTCATTGCTATTAGTAAACCGCCAGAGCCGAAGATAACTCGTCTGAAACCCTTGATCTGCTTCATCATCACTTGTAGCCATGGTGCCATAGGTATAACCCATCTCTTTTGATGTCGATAAATAACCACCAACATAGCTTAGGGTAATTGGATTTGTAGTAAATAGCTGGCTATCCAAGTAAGCACCGTACACCGAGCTAGCTGCTTCGGCGCCAACTGCTGGAGCCATGCCTGGCAAGTAGACTCTGGCATTCTCCAGTCCATATCTGAGTAATGCCCGCTGCCCTCCACGAAAATTAATCGACAAACCGAAGAGATTGTCGGCATCAATTAGATCCTGCAAAGTGTGAGCTGCATCGCTCACGAGTGCCGGGTTGGCAGTTTCTCCTATTACCGGCCGCGTATCCTCGAAATTGGGCTCTACTTCTAAACTCAAAACTCCTGGGATAGTTACTACGATATCTGCCATTAACTGCCAGTTTACTTCCTGCTTGCGCCAAATCGAAACAAGATGACCCCACTGATCCGGGTTATCCTCATCTCCTATAACAATTAGAGGTCCTGCAGAAAGACCCAAGTCACCATCCCTAGATACGTCTACATAATGTGCCTTCCAGCTAATTTCGTTTCCTTGAAAATTATCTATAGCATAAATGTCCTGGGCATCTTTCGGCCCGCCTGGACGAAATACCACAGAACCCTCGCCGAGAAATTCGCGAAATGCTGAAGCGCGACCCACCCGAGAAGCACTATCGGAGAAAGACTGGTCTCTCGCTACCAACTCAAACCAGTATTGTTGCTGGCTTCGCTCCTGGGCATTTACAGAGAAAAATCCGCTTAGGACTATCCAGGCAAGGAGGCTTTTGTTGAGATTAGGCAATTGATTAACCATGATGCTCTTTTGGTAATTATTCGACTAGGGGAATACTAGCTGCATTCTAGTATCATATATAGAAGGAAATAAATATTTCCCTGTGCTTGGCCAACTACCCATTGATAATTATACTAAAAATAAGCCTCCACTTAGAATGTTCTGGAACTTTTGAACCGATAGAATTCCACTTTCTATCGAGGGGAAGAATTCACTCTATCATCGAAGAACCTGGTGCCTTCTCAAGGCAGTCAATTTGAATCCAAACCACTGAGTCTGGCTTATGATTTAAACGCACGTTAATCCATTCCTTTTGTTGAGTCTGATTGGACTTGCCAGCACCATGAGTTTTACTCAAGAAATACAGATTGCGCGAAATAAGGGTTTTGTCTGTGTAACTGAGCAAGTCAAATATTCTTATGAGATTCTAACAATGGATGAAGTTTCAGCCCATAATTCCGCTATAAATTCTATTCCCCCAGAATCGCGCACTACTGCATATAGGTATTACTAGCTCCGCCTACTGGAGTCGATTTAAGCTAAATTGGCCTGACCCTGGACCGAGTGCCGCTAAAATTCTGAAATTTGGTCCTCCCAAGCGAGTAATCGGGTTTATCCATGACCGGATTAAACTTTTTAATATCAATCTCGGCGGCAACTAATCGAAGTACATACTAGGTACCGAGCTAAGTTAGCGTGAACTAAAAACCTCATAGATTTCTTATTCACCAGTTAACAATAGCCACCTGACTTACAACTCGCGGCCTTGAATCCCTGCAGTGAGGCCTTATAATCGGGCTTCCTCAATCTACGTTGGCATAAATCAATGACTGATGAACTCTGGCAGCAACTTAGACGCGATGCAGAACAAGTAATTCAGCAAGAGCCTTTGCTAGCTAGTTACGTCTATGCCTGTATTTTAAATCATGACAGTCTCGCCTCTGCATTGAGTTTCATTCTTGCGAATAAACTTTCTGACGATGTTATGCCAGTGGTAACAGTACGGGAGTTATTCGACAGTGCATTTGAATCGTCTCCAGAAATTATTGAATTTGCTGTATGCGATATTAAAGCAGTATACGACAGAGACGCAGCAATTTGCTCCTACCTGCCAGTCATTCTTTACCTAAAAGGTTTTCAGTCTATTCAGGTACACCGGCTAGCTCACTACTTATGGAAAAACAGCAGACAGGAACTTGCTCTTTTTATTCAGAGTCGTAATTCAGAAGTATTCTCGGTGGATATCCATCCAGGTTGCATGATGGGCAGAGGCATTATGTTCGATCATGCAACTGGTATTGTAATTGGAGAAACTTCTGTAATTGAAGACAACGTTTCCATTTTGCAACAAGTGACACTTGGTGGAACTGGTAATGAAGGAGGTGATCGCCACCCGAAAATTAAATCGGGAGTACTAATATCAGCAGGCGCAAAGGTGCTGGGAAATATCGTCGTTGGAGAGGGAGCCAAAGTTGGCGCTGGCAGTGTTGTGCTTAATGATGTGGATCCACATACTACAGTCGTAGGAGTTCCAGCCCGCTTAGTTGGTAAGCCTCATTCCGATAGGCCAGCAGAGACGATGGAACAAAATGTGTTTGATGATGAGCCTTAAAGATAGCTAACTCTCTACTACTCAGAAATTGCACTCCAAGCCTGTTACTCCCGTTCACTTTTATTTAGATGAGTTTTGCGCGCTTTTTTCTGGTCATCTAATTAATTTTGTTAAGCTTCTAGTAATAGATCAGCTAAAAACTTGCTCTCATTATCTATTGAGGAAAAATTATGCTTGTAAAAATTACGATTGAACAAATATTTTTCTCCTTTGCGCTAATCTCAATGGTGGTCTTCAACAACCAGGTTAATGCCCAAGAGAATATCTTAAGCGAGGAAAACCGTGCGCGGCTTCAGGAACTTATTGACAGCCCTAATCGTCCCGATGCGCTGCGAGCAAGAAACCAATATCGGAATCCGCTTCCTACTTTGGACTTCTTCGACGTACGGCCAGAACTCACAGTAGTCGAGGTATGGCCAGGAGGCCAAGGTGGCTGGTATCGAAGTATTCTTGAACCATATATCGCAGGCAATGGCAACTATATACCTCTCCAAGCCGATGCAGATGAATCACCGTTTGTGGGAGTCGTAGCAAATGAAAGAGCGGATCGAGTTTTAGTTTTTCGCGCTCATGGATTTATGATCTATAATTTTCCAGCCCAGGCATACTATGATTCAATCTATAAAATATTGAAGTCCGGCGGCCTATTTGGGATAGTTGATCATCGCGGCAATGAAGCAATACCTCAAGACCCTACAGGGGAGAACGGCTATGTAAATCAATCCCATGTGAAGATGTTAGCTGAAAATGCTGGTTTCGAATTGTTGGAAAGCGCGGAGATAAACTCCAACTTATTAGACACCAAGGAATATCCGGATGGGGTTTATTCATTACCACCAACTCTAAGGGGATCGAGACTAAAGCGAAGATTGCGTGCAGAAATGAGAGCAATTGGTGAAAGTGACCGGATGACACTAAAATTCATCAAACCTTGAGATAGTAAATAACTATCACAAAAATAGTCTGACAAATAATCAAGAAAGGGTGCGGAGTTAAAAGTTTAAAATCTAATTGTGATTTTTAGATGGACTTGCTTGCTAAGGTTTATCCTGCGAACTGAATCAATATCCCCGCTGCCACTGCAGATCCGATTACGCCCGCAACATTCGGGCCCATCGCATGCATTAACAAGAAATTATTTGGGTTAGCTTCAAGTCCAACTTTATTCGCCACTCGTGCCGCCATGGGCACGGCTGAAACTCCTGCGGCACCAATTAAAGGATTGATCTTCTGTTTGGAAAATACATTCATCAGTTTAGCCATAAGCACACCTGCTGCTGTGCCAATGGAAAAGGCAACCATACCTAAAGCTAATATCCCCAGTGTGCTCGAAACGAGAAATTGATCAGCACCTAGTTTCGATCCAACTGAAAGGCCCAGCAAAATCGTCACAATATTTATCAAAGAATTTTGCGCAGTATCGGAAAGACGATCAACTACCCCGCACTCTTTCATTAAATTGCCAAAGCAAAACATTCCAAGCAACGGTGCGGCACTCGGCACAACTAAGGCAACCAAGATAAGCAATACCAATGGGAAAAGAATTTTCTCAGTTATCGAGACATCTCTCAACTGAGTCATAGCAATCTCACGTTCATCCTGGGATGTAAGGGCACGCATAATTGGTGGCTGTATAAGAGGAACCAAGGCCATGTAAGAATATGCCGCCACAGCAATCGCACCCAGCAGTTCAGGTGCGAGAATACCAGAAACATAAATCGCTGTTGGTCCGTCAGCACCACCAATGATACCAATTGCCGCTGCCTGTTGGATGGTGAAATCGAAGATGCCGATATCTGTAAGGAACAGCGCGCCTAGCAGAGTAGAAAAAATACCAACTTGCGCCGCTGCGCCTAACAATAGCGTTTTCGGATTTGCCAGCAGCGGACCAAAATCAGTCATCGCACCGACACCCATAAATATCAGAAGTGGGAACACACCTGTTTCCAGACCCATTACATAGAATTGATGCAAAATACCGTCACCAACTGCTATGTCGACGCCGGGGATATTTGAGAGAATTCCACCGAAGCCTATAGGAATAAGCAGTAGCGGCTCAAACCCTTTTTTAATTGCTAAATACAGCAACATCAACCCAATAAGGATCATTACAAACTGGGTAAACTCTATCTGGTAAATACCTGTGGATTGCCACAGTTCCTGCAGACGACTCATTAAATACGCTCTTCCATTATATCGAAGCTATTAACTTTCTTGATTTTTTCTAACCCAGAGACAACAAGCTATCACCCACTTTCACGGCATCACCAGCTGCAACATTAATGGCTATAACGGTACCAAACGCGGGTGAGCAAATTTCAGTTTCCATTTTCATTGCCTCAAGCACAAGAATAACGTCACCCTCCGCAACTTGATCACCAATGGCTACCGTGACTCTGAATACATTTCCTGCTAATGGAGCTGGTACTGCTGTTCCACCACCAGCCAGTGCAGGACTGCTTGTTGCAACCTTCGCAGTAGGAGCTGGTGCTTGCACCTGGGCGAGCTGAGAAATATCACCACCTTCTGTGACCTTCACTACATAGGTAGCGCCTTCTAGCTCAACCGTATAGACACCAGGCTCCTGAATCGGCGTGCTAAGCGCTACTGACTCATTTGTCGGCATAGGCTCAAATGCATCGGGGTTATTCCTATTTTTAAGAAATTTTAACCCTGCTTGAGGGAATAATGCATAAGTAAGGGTGTCATCCACTTCATTAGCTAGAGTAATCCCTTCTTCTTTCGCAACTTTTAACAATTCAGTTCTTTGAGCCTCGAATTCAGCCTTAAGTAAATCCGCAGGGCGGCAGGTAATCGCTTCTGCACCATCAAGAACTTTCGCCTGAAGTTCTGCATTCATCGGTGCTGGTGTTGCTCCATATTCACCTTTCAGCACACCTTGTGTTTCTTTAGTGATAGTTTTGTAGCGCTCTCCAACCAATATATTTAGTACAGCCTGAGTACCTACGATTTGGGATGTTGGAGTTACCAGAGGAATATAACCAAGATCTTTTCTTACTTTCGGTATTTCCTCTAATACTTCATCCATTTTATCTGTGGCATTTTGCTCACGTAGTTGGTTTTCCAAATTCGTCAGCATGCCACCTGGTACTTGTGCTACAAGAATTCGAGAATCGATGCCCTTCAAAGACCCTTCAAACTTGGCATATTTCTTTCGAATCTCACGAAAATAGTTAGCAATATCTTCCAATAACTCAATATCTAGACCTGTACTACGATCTGTAGCATCCAACATGGAGACGAGAGACTCCGTGGGTGAATGCCCGTAAGTCATACTCATTGAAGAAATAGCTGTGTCAACATTATCAATACCTGCTTCCACGGCTTTTAAATAGGTCGCTGTCGAAAGACCAGTGGTTGCATGGCATTGCATGTGAATTGGTATCTTCACAGTTTGTTTTAACTTTGTTATCAATTCATAGGCAACATAAGGCTTTAATAGGCCTGCCATGTCCTTAATACAGAGAGAGTCTGCACCCATGTTTTCGATATGCCTAGCCATATCCAACCAGCTGTCGATTGTGTAGACAGGGCTAATCGTATAAGACATTGTTCCCTGTGCATGTCTACCTTGCTTGCCGACAGCTTTAATCGCAGTTTCAAGATTTCGCATGTCGTTCATTGCATCGAATACTCGAAATACATCTACGCCATTTTCTGCTGCCCTTTCAACAAACTTATTCACCAGATCATCAGCATAGTGGCGATAGCCTAGAATATTCTGCCCTCTAAACAGCATTTGCTGTGGAGTATTAGGCATAGCCTCCTTAAATTTCCTAATTCGCTCCCAAGGGTCTTCACCTACGAATCTGATACAGGCGTCGAACGTCGCTCCACCCCAGGATTCAAGAGACCAAAATCCTACTTGATCCAGTTTTTCCGCAATGGGTAGCATATCGTCTATACGCATTCGAGTTGCGAGTAGAGATTGATGGGCATCGCGTAAAACGACATCAGTTATTCCAAGGGGTGTCTTATTTTCACTCATAAACCTAACCCGATTAGTTCTTAATTCAAGGATTCATATAAACTGTCTGAGAGCATGGATTCCAACCCTGGTTTCCAGCAAAAATACATTTTAAATAAAATTTCTATAAGCTACCTGCGGCAGCTAGTTCGCATAAATTAGTTATTCTTACGGTGCGTCATTATGGCTGCGCTAATTATAGCTAGAGTTTTCTGCTGCATATCGAAGCCACTTTGTTGTGTCATCGTATCCGCACCGTTAGCAGGAACCGTTTCTGGTTGAAATCTGAGCACCAATAAAGACATTAGTCGTGTAGCTAGAATCAACAGCGCAAGAAACAGAAATACTGTACCCATCCCAAATACCGCCAACTCAACGCCTTGACTGAACAAATTATCCATAGTTCGTACCGCTACTTTTCAACGAATGCGAGATAATACTAGATGAGGCTTAGAGAATCTAACCCACAGTGATCAATAGTAGCACTTCGATTTCCCCAGATAGCGATCAAAAAGCCTGAAGTCGCTATTTCTTGGGAGCTTGATTATACTCGTGCAGACAAAAAGAACGATAAATAACTCTAAGGAGAGCGATGTGAAGAAGTTAATAAAGGCAGCAAGTATTTCTCTAATATCTTTAA
>Ga0310125_10000209_pt1 | contig 26006 bp, 15 predicted proteins | sample CB11b_Tmax_Bot8__FD_203508 | JGI IMG/M metagenome (GOLD analysis project Ga0310125, IMG submission 203508) | Marine microbial communities from Western Arctic Ocean, Canada - CB11b_Tmax_Bot8 | ecosystem: Environmental > Aquatic > Marine > Oceanic | place: Canada: Western Arctic Ocean | collected... | reverse complement strand
TACTCTTCGTTTTCTTCCCATTTGTATGCGCCCTTTCGTACCATTTTTGGGGCGCAGTTTCCACCTAAGCCTGTGGTCCTAAAATAGGGGGTAAGCGCAGCCCTCCCGCCAAAAGCAAATTCCTAGCAGTTTCCACGTCCCTGGGCGTCCAGCAACGCATCCCGGACGAGACCCGCTTTCACCCCAAACTGATCGGCCAAATCACGAATGGACGGCAGGCGATCGCCTGGCTCAAGGCGCTGCTCCTCGATAAAACGACCGAGTTGGTCAACCAGCGCGGCCGATCCTTTGGCGAGTGCTGCCGATGGCATCGTCTTGGTGCTCAATTTGTTCTTTTTCCCGTGGTTTCTGACTGTAACGAATTCGTCGAGATTCTCGGGCAATTGCCTGCTGCCGCCCGGATTCCGTGGGAAACCCTGGCGAGTCTCGATATGGAATGACATGCTTGACGCAGCCCCTCGCTCTGTTATTGATAATCACTGATCGATCAGTGTGCAACCAGTGATTTTTCCGAGAACTAGAATGAATCTGAGCCAGATGCTTCCGCTGACTATGGCACTTCTCTCGATGCCCCTAGGCGCGTTTGGCGACGAAGGGAACGCGGGTCGCACCGAGTTCTTCGAAAAGCGAATTCGCCCGGTGCTGGTGCGCCACTGTTACGAATGCCATTCGGCGGCGTCCACGAAGCTGAAGGGTGGCCTGCGGGTCGACAGCCGCGAGTTCATCCGCGCAGGCGGAGATTCCGGGCCGGCGGTGGTCCCGGGAAGCGCGGCTGAGAGTCTGCTGCTGCAGGCGGTGATTCAAGGCGAGATGCCGCCCGAGCCCGAGAAGAAGCTTCCGGATCAGGTGATCGCGGATTTCGTGAGGTGGATCGAATCGGGCGCGGTAGATCCGCGCGACCAGCCGCCGACTGCGGAAGAGACGGCTGAGCTCTCGTGGCAAACCGTTCTCAACGAACGCCGAAACTGGTGGAGCCTTCAGCCTGTGGCAGAGAACGATCCGCCCGAGGGGGCGGAGCAACCGATCGACGCTTTCATTTTGGCGAAGCAGCGGGCTGCGGGAATTCAGCCGACGGAACCGGCTGATGCGCGAACTCTGGCGCGACGGCTACCGCTCGTGCTGACCGGGCTGCCGCCGGCAGCTGCGGAGATCGAGCAGTTTATGCACGAATCGAAGAATAATCCCGATGTCGCGTACGAAGCGTTGGTCGAGCGGCTTCTCGATTCGCCTCATTTCGGCGAGCACTGGACGCGCCATTGGCTGGACGTGGTTCGGTTTGCCGAGACGCATGGTTACGAGTGGAACCACGAGATCCGCGATGCCTGGCGTTACCGCGATTATCTGATTCGAGCTTTCAATGAGGACGTGCCGTACGACCAGCTTGTCCGCGAGCACATCGCCGGCGATTTGCTGGAAATCCCGCGATTAAACGGAAAACTCGGGATCAACGAGTCGATCATCGGGACGGCGTTTTGGCGATTTGGGGAATTGGGTCACGACAACTGTGTCGACTTCCCGGAGATTCGCTTCGACGCCCTCGACAACCAGATCGACACTTTTTCCAAGGCGTTTCAGGGCCTGACCGTTTCGTGCGCCCGCTGCCACGACCACAAGTTGGATGCGATTTCGACGAAGGATTATTACGCGCTAGTGGGAATGTTAGAGAATTGCAGCCAGGTGGTGCACACGCTCGATTCCCCCGAGAGGATCGCCGGGGCCGCGTCGGAGATTCGGCAGTTGAAGGTCGCGCTTCGGCAGCAACTCGGAGAGACTTGGCTTGCAGCGATCGAGCCGATGAGTGGTACGATTCTGGCGGCGCTTGCAGGCGAAACCACTTTGCTCACCAGCGCTCCCCCGGGCCGCGAGAATCCGGCGTATGCGTTGAAGCCGTTTGCGAAGCCGAAGCCCAGCGACCATGCGGCGCTTCGGTCGGCGAAGTGGATCTGGGAACGCCCGGGCGCAAACCAGAATGAACCGAATACCGTGCCGATTTACGTTCGCTTCGTGTTCGATCTGGACGAGTTGCCAGAGAAGGCGGCGCTCCATGCCACTGCCGACGACCGGGTCGTTTCTTACGTCAACGGTCACCGTCTGGGCGTGAACGAATCGTGGAAGACTCCGGCACGTTACGACCTGGCGAAGCATCTTGTGAAGGGTCGGAACACGATTGCGCTCGAGGCGGCCAACGGAACCGGACCGGCAGGATTGATCGCGTCCGCTGTGATTGATGGCGAGGCATTCGGTTCGAACGCGCAGTGGAAAGTGACGCGCAAACTTGCCAAAAACTGGACCGCTCGAGAATTTGACGATACCGCCTGGGCCTCAGCCAGCGAGTTGGGACCGTCGTCGATGGCGCCGTGGAGTCTTGTCGACCCTAACACGGCCACGAATGTAGACATCGCAACACGCTGGCAGAAGCTCGCCGAGGAGTACGGTGCCGAACACAGCCGTCGTGAGAAAATGTTTGCCGATAAATTCGATGACTGGGCCGATTTCCGCGCGCCTTCGGGGACGAATTGGATGCAGAGCGGGCTCGGCCTGAGCGGACCAAATCGCGCCGGTGATTTCGCGGTGGCTTACGAGGGAGAGCAGATTGTCGCCTCGATTCTCCCGGCCGGTCTTCACACCAACGTGACCTCCGACAAGCTGAACGGCTCGTTGCGTTCACCCTGGCTCCCGACCGAAAAGAAATTCGTCAGCCTGCAACTGCGGGGTGACCGGCGGAGCATGGTGCGCATCGTGGTCGACAGCTGCGGCTTGAACGAATTTGCCGGCGGCGGCCTCGATTATCTGGCCGGGGCCGGGGGCACAACCAAGTGGAAAACTTTCTCAACCAGTCCAGCGCCGTCTCAACGTTCGTTTATCGAGCTGACGACGCGTTCGGACAATCCGCGATGGCCGGATCGACCGGGACGCGCCGGGACGACAGACGGGAAGGAGCTGGAGGGCTATCGTTCGTCCTTCGGCGTCATGCGGGCGGTACTGCATGATGATCCCGGAGGCCCGCAGCCGGACCTGACGCCGATGCTCGCGCTGTTCGAGCAGGCCTCACCAAGTGACGAATCCGGGATCGCTGCAGCTTTCCAGGCGATCGCGCGCAACTCGATCACCGCATGGAAGGAAGATCGTGCGACCAATGGTGATGTTCACTGGCTGAACTGGCTGCTCCGGACCGGTTTGCTTCCCAACTCCGTCGGCAGCGATCAGCGGCTGCTGGGCGAACTGGTGAATCGCTACCGCAATTTGGCTTCGGCCTTGCCGGAACCTCGCGTGGTTGCCGGACTGGCGGATCAGGGAAGCAACCGAGCATTCCCAGTTCTCCAGGGAGGCGACCCGAAGAAGCCGTTGGGAACCGTCCCGGCGCGATACCTCGAAGTGATCTCCGGGAAGGCGGCGTTCGAATCGTCAGGCAGCGGTCGCCGTGAACTCGCGGAATTGATCGCCAGCCCCGACAATCCACTGACGGCCCGAGTGATCGTCAATCGCGTATGGCATCATCTTTTCGGTCGAGGCATCGTCGCGACCCCCGACGATTTCGGCCACATGGGCGTGGCGCCGACGCATCCGGAATTGCTCGACCGCCTCGCCGCGGAATTCATCGAGGATGGCTGGTCGATCAAACGGCTCATCCGCCGAATCGTTCTGAGCCAGACTTTTCGACAGTCGAGCACACCCGTTGTGGCGAATGCGCAGTTCGATCCGGGCAACCGTCTGCTGCATCACTACCCGGCACGCCGTTTGGATGCTGAGGCGATACGCGATACGATTCTGGCGGTGTCGGGACGGTTGGAACGGACGTTGTTTGGACCCGGCATCCACCCGCATCGGGCGAAGGAGACAGATTATCGCAAGCTCTACATCGGGCCGCTCGATGGCGACGGTCGACGCAGCATCTACATCAAGGTGACGCGCATGGAAGGTCCCCAGTTCCTCGAATTGTTCGACTTTCCGAATCGCATGGTGACGCATGGGCGTCGTGATCGAACGAATGTGCCCGCTCAAGCGCTGGCCATGCTCAACGATCCCTTTGTCATCGACCAGGCGCGTTTCTGGGCGGAGCAGGTGGTGGTGTCGAAACACGATTCCATCGAAGAGCGAGTGCAGGGCATGTTTCAGCGCGGGCTCGGCCGACCACCGAGTGAAGGCGAGCAGGAACGTTTCGTCGCATTGATTCGCAGCCTCGCTGACGGCGGTTCCGCCGATGATGCCGCATTAATACAGGACAAGAGCGTTTGGCAGGACGCCGCGCACGCGATCTTCAACCTGAAAGAATTGATCTACATCCGATGAACCCAGTGACAAAAGATTGCCCCGGTCGCATGCCGCGCTCGATCACCCGTCGACAGTTGTTGGCGACTGCCTCGATGGGTTTCGGCATGATGTCGCTTTCGAGCCTGATGGCCGGGCGCAGTCACTTCGCGCCGAAGGTCAAAAGCGTGATTTTCTGCTTCATGCCCGGAGGGGTCTCGCACGTCGATTCCTTCGATCCGAAACCGGACCTGACCAGGCACGACGGCCAGAAAATCGGCGAATGGGCAAAGGGCTCCAAGAGCATGGGAGCAAACCCGAACCGCACATGGAAGAAGAGTCCCTGGAAGTTTCAGAACCATGGCCAGTCGGGGATTCCGGTCAGTGAACTGTTTCCAAATATCGCCACCTGCGTCGACGACCTCGCGGTCATCCGCTCGACGGTTGCCGCTGTGCCATTGCATGCCGGAGCCAATCTATTCCTCCACTCCGGCCGACTTACCGCGGGCTCGCCCAGCCTGGGTTCCTGGATCACCTATGGCCTCGGCAGTGAGAACCAAAACCTGCCCGGCTACGTCCTGCTCAACAGCGACTCGGTGCCGCCGGGCGGCAAAGAGAATTTCTCCAACGGCTACCTGCCCGCCAACTACCAGGCGACCTCGATCAAAGCCGAGGGCGTGCCGGTCGAAAACATCATCCCCGCGCGCTCTGGGAAGCAGCAGCGCAAACTGGAGTGGTTGCGGCAACAAGACGGCGAATTTGCGCGAACGCTGGGTGAATATTCCGGCATCGAGTCGGCGATTCGAAACTACGAAATGGCGTTTCGCATGCAGACCTCCGTTCCCGACACCCTGGATCTTGCCCGGGAATCGGAAGCGACCCGGAAACTCTACGGCCTCGATGCCGAAGACAAGGATCTGCGCCAATACGCGACGCAGTGTTTGCGAGCCCGGCGACTCATCGAATCCGGCGTCCGCTTCGTTGAAATCACGGCCAACCCCTTGGGAATCGACAATGGAACCTGGGACCAACACGGCAATCTAAAGAAGGGCCACGAGAAGAACGCCCTGGTGACCGACCAGCCGATCGCTGCGTTGATCAAGGATCTCAAGCAGCGCGGCCTCTTCGAAGAGACGCTTATCCTGTGGGCGGGCGAGATGGGGCGGACTCCGCACGGAGCTGGCGGCGACGGCCGCGATCACCACACATCAGGATTCACCGTCTGGCTTGCCGGCGCCGGCATCAAAGGGGGCGTCGTTCATGGCGCGACTGATGAATTCGGAATGGAGGCGGTCGAAAACGTGGTGGAGATCCACGACCTGCACGCCACGATCCTGCACCTGCTGGGCCTCGATCACGAACGCCTGACATACCGCTACGGTGGACGCGACATGAGCCTGACCGACGTTCATGGACATGTGATAAAAGAGATTCTTGCGTAGTGTCATTTGGGCAAAGATATTTTGGCATCCGGTTCCTATGTTAAAAGTTTCGCGATGCAGAAAACTGCAATCGAATCAATTCCACCCCATTAGTCACAACACTCATAGAAAGATCATCAAGACATGAACACATCAGACTCCATCAGTTTGCTTCCTGAAGTCACCGAGTTTCTCGGCAGTGAATCGGTTCCCGCGTTTGTCGGCGGCAAGGACTGCCCGGGAGCCAGTGGCGATCTCGTGGCGACGATTGATCCCGGTTCCGGTGACAAGATAGCGGACATTCACGATCTCTCGGCAGAGGAAATCGATGGCACGGTCGATGCCGCGAACGCGGCGTTTCCCGCGTGGTCGGCGCTTTCGCAGGCGGATCGCAGCGCCATCCTTCTGCGACTGGCGGACGCGGTCGAGGAGCGCAAGTCCATCATTGCCCAGATCGAGGCTTTGGAAGCCGGAAAAATCGAGGCGCAGGCGCAGGGTGATGTTCAGAACTTCGTCGATACGATGCGGTATTTTGTCGGGCTGGCGGACGGGGTCGAGACTCGCACCAAGCTGGAGGTGCCCGGCCACGAGGCATGGACCTACAAAAAACCTTGGGGCGCCTGTGCGTTCATCTTTCCATGGAACTTTCCTTTCCTGTTGATCGGCTGGGGCATCTCTCCAGCCTTGGCCGCCGGGAACACGGTCGTCATCAAACCCGCCGAGGACACCTCGCTTTCCGCCATCTACCTGGCTCGTCTAGCGAAGGAGGTGGGCGTTCCCGATGGGGTGATCAACGTCGTGACCGGCCGCGGTGAGACCGCTGGAGCGGCGCTGGCCAACAACGTCAAAATCAAGCGGATGTCGTTCACCGGTTCACCGGAGGTCGGTCAACTGGTGGCCGAGGCCTGCGGTCGCAACCTGGTGCCGGTCAAGTTGGAGCTGGGCGGAAAAGGTGCCGCGGTCGTGTTCGACGATGTGGATGTGGCGGCGACGGCGGAGAAACTGGTCGGTGCTATCACGTTTCATGCCGGACAGGTTTGTTGCGATGCGACGCGATGGTTCGTTCAAGACGGGATCTACGATGAGTTCGTGGCGCAATGCAAAGACCGCATGGAAAAGGTCAAGATCGGCCATCAGCTCGATCCGTCCAGCGAGATGGGCCCGGTGGTCAACGCAAAGCAATGTGATCGGGTGTTGGGCTATGAGGAGAAAGGTGTCGCGGCCGGAGCGGAATGCCTGTTCGGCGGCGGGCGGGCAAGTGTTGAAGGACTCGACGGGCACTACGTCCGGCCCACGTTGCTTTCCGGATCGCTGGACAACGTGGCGGCCCGCGAAGAGATCTTTGGCCCGGTGGCTTACCTGGCCAAATTCAAGGTGGAAGAGGAGGCGATCGACATGGCCAACGATACCAACTATGGCTTGGCCAACAGCGTTTGGACGAATGACGCCGATCGGGCGGCGCGGGTTGCCGAAGCCATGGTGGCTGGCAACAGCTGGATCAACGCGCACAATGTCTTTGCGCATGGAGTCCCTTATGGCGGCGTCAACAAGAGCGGTCTTGGGGGAGGCGTATTGTCCATCGAGACATTGATGGACTATTACCGCAGCACTTCAGTCGTCCGGCCCCTCGCCTGACGCTTCAGCAAACCACTCTGCCAAAATCCACTCATCGAAAGGAATTCTCGGAATGAAACTGCTATTGAAGACAACCGGTCTCTTTATTGCCTTGGCGCTGATCACGTCGACCGCCAGTGCCGGCAGGCCGATCCCGCTCTGCGCCGGCCCCGTCACGATGGCCATTGATGCGGACAACGTGTTTTTGCGATGCGTCCGCGTGGGCGAACACGAAGTCCTGCGCGCGATCAACGCGCCGATTCGAGACCAGAACTGGTCGACTGTCGCGCCCAAGAACCTGAAGGTCGACGATGGCGGCGATCACTTCCGGGTGACCTTCGACGTGCGTTGCGCGCAGGCGGACATCGACTTCCGCTGCAAACGATCGATCACCGGCACGGCGAAAGGCGTACTCGAGTTCACCTTCCAACACTCCAACTGAAGAACATGTCACAGAATCCACTACGCAAGAAACTGCAATCCGATCAAACTACCCTCGGCCTCTGGGCCACCATGGAATGCGCCAGCATTACCGAGATCGCCGTCGCCCTCAATATCGATTGGGTCGTCGTCGATATGGAGCACGGGCACCTCGACTACAAGGACGCCATGGATCACATCCGCGTCGTCCGCGAGACCGGGACCAGCATCATCATCCGCGTGCCAGACATCCGTGAGGACTGCGTGAAGAAGGCTCTCGATATGGGTGCGCACGGCGTGATCCTGCCGCTGGCGCGCTCGGCGGACGACGTTGAAAGGGGATTCCAGTTCGGGCGCTATGCTCCCCGCGGGGTCCGCGGAATCGGCGGCGAACGCGCGGTCAAATGGGGTTTAGGTTTCAAGGACTACCTGGAAGTGGCCAACGAGGAGACCATGATCATCCCGATGATCGAAACCCGCGAGGCCGGTGAGGACATCGACAACATCCTCAAAGTCGAAGGCCTAGAGGCGATCTTCCTAGGGCCGGCTGATATGTCGGCCACCTATGGCCATCTCGGCGAGTGGGAAGGCGGCGACACCGCCGAGTTGAATCTCGAGATTCGAGAGAAAGCCGCGGCCAAAGGAATCGCGACCGGTGTCGTCGGAACGAGCCTCGAAAACGCCAAGGAGCGTCAGGAACAAGGTTTCAAGATGGTCGCGCTAGGGTCGGACGCTGGACTTTTGATTCGCAGCATTCAGGAAACTCTGGTTGCGCTCGGACGCGATGCCAAACCGCACCTGTGGTTCTAGAACTAAAGTAGCGGAAGATGCTAAATCTTCCGATCGCCTGCACTGAAACGGCGGAATTTTTCGCAAATTCCGCTACAAAAATCCAAACTATGAAAAAGTCGTTCACCCTCTCAACGTTGCTCGCGCTGATGCTGCTGGTTCTGCCGGCAGTCGCAGCCGAGCCCATTCCGCTGCGTGCGGGACCGGTCACGATGATCTTTGACGCCGACAATGTCTTCCTGCGCTACATACGCGTCGGGCAGCATGAAGTGCTTCGCGGGATCAACGCGCCGGTCCGTGACCAGAACTGGGCCACGGTCGCGCCCAAGGTTTCCAACCTGGAGGTAGACGATGGCGGAGATCACTTTCGGGTGACCTTCGATGTGCGCTGCGCCCAGGCGGACATCGACTTCCGCTGGAAGGGCACCATCACAGGAACGGCGGAGGGCGTGGTCGAGTTCACCTTCGACGGCGAAGCGCATTCGGCCTTCAAGCGCAATCGCATTGGTTTCTGCGTGCTCCACGGTCCGGCAGCGGCCGGTATGCCGTGGGTGATCGAAACTCCGGACGGGAATACATCCGAGGGGCAGTTTCCCAAACCAATCTCGCCGCATCAACCGGCTAAAAACCTGCGCGCCGTCACCCACGAAGTCGCCCCGGGAATCCACGCCCGTGTCGCCTTTGAGGGCGAGGTTTTCGAGATGGAAGACCAGCGCAACTGGACCGACGCCTCGTTCAAAACCTACTGCACGCCGCTGGAGATTCCCTACCCAGTGCAACTCGCCAAAGGCGCGAAAGTTTCACAGAAGATTCGCATCAGCCTGGAGGGCGATGTTCCGGACGCGACTGAATCGGGCATCGGCGGCGCCGTGCTTACCCTCAGCGAGACTGAATCTCCGCTCCCACGTCTCGGCATGCAGGTCTCGGGCGAAGTCGAGGGTCTGACTAAGGTCCAATTGAAGCGACTCAAGGCTCTGAATCTCGATCATCTGCGCGTCGATCTAGCGCTGTCCGATGAATCGTTTCCCAGAGAGCTGCGACGGGCGACCCAGCAGGCCAAGGCGCTCGGCGTGTCGCTGCAAATCGGCCTGAACCTCGGCGAAGCGCCGGATTTCAAGACCCTGCTCAGCGAACTCAAGAAACTCCAAGCGCCGGTATCCTACTGGCTAGTCAGCGGCGGCGACCCGGCGCACTTCCCAACCGCGCGCGAGCAGCTGAAGCCGGTCGCGGGCAACGCCAAAATCGGCGTGACCCGAATCACCAATTTCGTCGACCTGAACCGCGCGCGTCCCGAGGACAAGTCCATCGAAGCGGTCGGCTTTGCCATCAATCCTCAGATTCACGCCTTCGACAACGCCTCGATGGTCGAGACGCTCGCGATCCACGCCGATGCCGTCAACAGCACGCGTGAATTCGTCGGAGATCGTCCCTTGGTCATCGGGCCGGTGACACTGAGCCCACAATTCATCGACGGCGAAGACCCACCAGGCGGTCCGCCTGCCGGTCCGCTCCCGACCTACGTCGATCCCCGCCAGGGGACGGACTTTACTGCGGCTTGGACGCTCGGCAGCATCAAGTACCTCGCCGACGCACGAGCGCACAGCGCGACCTTTTACGAAACTGTCGGTTGGAACGGAGTCATGGATGCCGACGATGTCAGCGCGCGTCCTGCAGGCTTTCACTCACAACCCGGCAAGTTGTTTCCGGTCTACCATTTACTCAAAGAGGTCGGCGAATTCGCCGGCGGGACAGTTCGTCGCATCGACTCCTCAGATCCGCTTGCAACCGAGGCGATTGCCTTACGTAAAGGAGGCCGGCTCCGCGTGCTCGTCGCCAACCTGACCGGCAAACCTCAGACCGTGACCCTCCGTGGCCTCGGCGCGCCGGTCGCCGTCCAGCAACTGCTGGAGGACGCGGCAACCAACAAGGTGCCGCCCGAAATCCCCATCACCCTGCCACCCTACGGCATCGCCCGAATCGATCGGGTAATCGACTGATCGAATGATGAACGCATTGCCAAAAGGACTAAGCCGATTACTCCTCGGACTAAGCGCGCTGTTCGCGATCGCCTTTGCGATGGCGTTGGCCTTCGGAAAAGCCGCGATAGCCCCGCACCTGCTGGCAGGCTGCTTTGTCAGTCTCGCGCTGGCGGCTTCGACGGGGCAAGGCCTGCTACGCCAGTTGTCCTTCACGGTCTGGATCGCCACCGGCGTCGTCGTCGGCATGGCCTTTCACGGATCCTTCATCACCTTCCCATCGTGGTTTTTCGGGCTGGGGGATCGCGAGCTGACCGTCCTGTTCATCCCGGTTTTGCAGATCATCATGTTCGCGATGGGCACGACCCTGAGCGCGGCGGATTTCACCCGCGTTTTCAAGATGCCCACCGGCGTCCTCATCGGGCTCGCCTGCCAGTTCACGATCATGCCACTGATCGGATTTGGACTCGCCCACGCCTTCGGCTTGCCGGCTGCGATCGCCGCCGGGATGGTGTTGGTGGGCTCGTCGCCGAGCGGTTTGGCCTCGAACGTGATGGCGTTTATCGCGAAGGCCAATGTCGCGATGTCCGTCACCATGACCGCGTTCTCCACGATGCTCGCCCCGCTCCTGACGCCTTTGTTGATGAAGATGTTCGCGAGCGAAATGGTGGAGATCGACGTACCGGCGATGATGTGGAGCATGACCAAAATCGTGCTCCTCCCGGTCCTGGCCGGTCTGGTTTTTCATCACCTCGTCTACCATCGGCTCAAATGGCTCGACCGGGTCATGCCGGTAATTTCGATGATCGGCATCCTGATCATGACCGTGCTGACCGTCGCGGTCGGGCACGACAAACTCATGCAGGTCGGCCTGGTTCTGGTCCTCGCCTGCCTCATCCATAGCACCGCAGGATTCACGCTGGGGTACTTCGTTTGCAAACTTCTAGGGCGAGACCAGCTCACCTGCCGGACGATCGCGCTCGAAGTCGGTTTGCAGAATTCCGGCATGGCGGCGGGCCTCGCCAAGTCGCTGGGGAAAGTCGCCACGCTCGGGCTCGTGCCGATCGTCTTCGGCCCGGTCATGAACATCATCGCTTCGATACTCGCCAACTGGTGGCGCACGCACCCGCCTCAATCCGAGAGTAATTCTACACCAACTTCGAATGGATAGACCGATACGCCACTTCGCATCCACCATCGTTCTCATCTTCGCCTACACGGCTGGGAATATTTTTGCGCAGGAGACAAGGGATACGACAGCGACCTACTCGCTGGCGGACGACTTTTTGTACACCGACAATAGCGCTGCTAGCACCTGGTCGTACCGGCTGGATGACTCGACCGATCCTACCCCTGTCTTCCCAGTCCTAACCCTGGCAAAACGCGATGCCAACGTCTTGTGGGGCTCCGACTTCCCCGAACCGCCGCTGATGTGGAGCGAGGAGTCCGGTTACTGGGGGATCGGTAGGAACGGCACCGGCGATGAACAGTTCTCGAGTAAGAACGGCACGCGCTGGGCTCCGGGTGAAGTGCTGTTCCACCCCAAAGCTGGCGACTCTGCGGCGGGGTTGGTCATTGCTTGGACGGCTCCCGAGCGCATGCTGATCGACGTTAGCTACACATTTGGCCGCGGCGCGATGCAGGGAAACGGGATCGGCTACGAGATTATTCGGCGCATCGGTGGGAACGATACGCATCTCGTTGCTCTGCGAAACATCGGGAGCAGCGTCAACAATGAGTTGAACGGGATTCTCGTCGCCAAACGGGAACAATTGTTTTTCCGTTTCAATACCTCCGGCGACGCGGTCGGCGACATTACCCGGGCGGAAATCGTCATCAACGGCAGGCCGGCCGCAGCCAGACCAGCCATGGCGCTCCAGCCTTCGGGCGGAACCGTCATGGCAGGAAGCAAGCTCACCTTGACGGCGCCAGCGATTGGTGAGGGAACCGTGCAATGGCACAAAGATGGTAAGCCCATTCCCGGCGCTACCGATCGCAGTTATCAGCTTCGCAGCGTGAAGATGAATGATGCCGGGACTTACTCCGTCGTCATTGGGGCCGCTACAAGCGGCAATGCCACTCTGAAGGTAAGCCCCAAAAGCATCCCGCCAGAGCCGTATGCGTCGCCCGTGCCACGACAGTTGTTCTCGGAGACGCTCGCGGACCAGGTAAAGGAGCTGAAAACCAATCCGCAGATGCTGCGTTTTGCGGCCTCGCGGAAGAGGCTGGCCGCGGATCGCTATCGCCCTGCCTACCATTTCGTCAGCCCGGAAAGCCAGTTGAACGATCCGAACGGACTCTGTTTCTGGCGGGGGCGCTGGCACCTGTTTTACCAGGGCTATCCCCCGGACGAGTTTCCCAACCCGGCAGATCTTGCCAAACGCCGCCAGCATTGGGGACATGCTGTGAGCGAAGATTTGGTGCATTGGCAGGATCTGCCCTACGCCATCTATCCGGGCATTGAAAAGATGTGCTTTTCCGGCGGCACGGTGGTGGAGAAGGACCGGGTGGTTGCCTTCTATCCGGGAATCGGCGCCGGACAAATGGTGGCGACCGCCGACGATCCGTTACTCCTCAACTGGAAAAAACTCGAAGACTGTCCGGTCCGCTCACCCTCTGGCGATTCCTGCATTTGGAAGGAAGACGATAACTATCTCGGCCTCGTGGGCGCCGATCGTCTGGTTTCGTCCAAGAATCTCGTCAACTGGACCTCTCACGGCGCCTTCCTGGAAAACAATCCGTTCCCGCTGGGTGATGCCAGTGCCTGCCCTGGTTTCGTGCCGATCGGCGACAAGCACCTGCTTGCTTCCTTCAGCCACAGCAGGGGTGGTCAATACCTGCTCGGGGACTACAACTCGCAGAGCCACAAATTCAGGCCGTATGCGCAGGGCAAGTTCAACCATGGGGGCGTTTCCCCCGCTGGTGTTCACGCGCCGTCCGTGGCGGCGGATGGCAAGGGCGGGGTCATCAACATCCTCAACATCAACGACGGCGAGAGCAGCAAGGAGTGGGATCAGATCATGTCCCTGGCACAGCAGTTGACCTTGGGGCCGGACTCCCTACTGCAGATCGCACCAGTCGAAGCGGTGGAATCCCTGCGGCGCGACCACCAGCACATCGGTGAGACGATCCTCCCAGCCAACAAGGACCTAGTTCTGGAGGCGATCAAAGGCAACACCATGGAGCTAAGCGCGGAGATCGACCCGAAAATGTCGCGCTGGGTGCAATTGAACATCCTGCGTTCACCGAATGCCGAGGAGCAGACTTCGATCACGTTCTACAACTACGACCGTAAGCTGAGCGTCTGGTATCACACCAAAGGGGTCATCTGTTTGGACGGGACGCGCTCGAGCACCAATCCAGACGTCTGGATCCGACCGCCTGAGAGCGCAGTCCTCGAGCGGAAGGACGAAGCCTTGAACTTGCGGGTCTTCATTGACCGCAGCGTGGTAGAAGTCTTCGTCAACGAGAAGCTCTACCTAGCCATGCGCGTCTATCCGGGACGCGATGACAGCGTCGGCGTCTCGCTCCGGGCCCAAGGGCAGGACGCAACCCTCAAGAAACTCGATGCCTGGCAGATGCAGTCGATCTGGCCATGAACGCCTCTTACCCCCATCAGAATCAAACAACCTATTGAATGAACAGCCTAACACCAAGCCAACCAAGAGCATCGGCCTTCCGCATCGGTCTCACCGGCGATTTCTACAATGACGGCGAACCGGGCTATCCAGATTTCGATCTCGGCCAACTGGAGGGCGAACCGGGCATCGAGCTTGCGACCTTCGACGGGCATCGCGACGAGATCGCTCCGGAACAACTCGCGGGCCTGAACGGCGTCGTCGTGCTGTCGCCGAGTGTGACGCGGCACAGCCTTGAGCAAAGCGACGAGCTGTTGGCCATCAGCCGCTTCGGCGTCGGCTATGACAGCGTCGACGTCGCCGCCTGCACCGAGCACGACGTCGCCGTGTGCATCACCACCGGTGCGGTCGACCGTCCGGTGGCGGAAGCGACCGTCGGATGGATGTTCGCCTTGTCCTACCGGATGAGGGCCAAAGACCGGCTTTTCCGCGAGGCCCGCTGGGATGAGCGTGGCAGCATCATGGGCAGCGGTCTGCACGGCAAGACCGTGGGCATCATCGGGTTTGGGGGCATCGGCAGGGCGGTCCTCGAGATGGTTAGAGGCCTCGGGATGAACCCGCCGCTGGTCTACGATCCCGTCCTCGATCCTGACACCATAACCAAGCTCGGCGGCGAGCCGGTGACCTTTGCCCTACCTAATGGCGCGGGCCGACTTCGTCACGGTGCACTGCCCGTTCAACGAACACACCGAGAATCTAATCTCCGCGCCCGAGCTGGAGCTGATGAAGCGGGACGCCTTCATCCTCAACACCGCCCGCGGCGGGATCATCAACGAAGATGCCCTCTTCGAGGCGCTATTTGCCGAGCGCATCGCCGGCGCGGCGCTGGACTGTTTCGCCGACGAGCCCGTCACCGAGCCTCACCGATTCGCGCAGCTTGAAAACGTGATCCTCGCCAGTCACAACATCGCGTGGACCCGCGAGTTGTTCCGCGACATCGGAGCGATGGCCTCGCGGAACCTGATTGACCTGGCGAACGGGAAGCAGCCGAAAAGCGTCGTGAATCCCGAAGTATTCGACCGCCCGACGTTCCAGAAGAAATGGGATTCGGTGAGGAAGGGGAGGGTGATGGGCCCCACCAAATCTTAATCTTACTCTTAATCCTATTCCCATTCCCATTTCCACGCCAAGACCTCCAAATCCAGTGCCTCAATTCGACCACGAAAAGCTCAAAGTCTACCAACAGTCCATCCGCTTCGTCGCTTGGGCTGATGAGCTCTTGGAGTCCGTCCCAAAATCCATCGCCGTACACAATCAGATCGATCGCGCATCCACCTCGGTCCCGCTGAACATCGCCGAGGGAATCGACAATGGAAGCTGGGACCAACACGGCAATCTAAAGAAGGGCCACGAGAAAAACGCCCTGGTGACCGACCAGCCGATCGCTGCGTTGATCAAGGATCTCAAGCAGCGCGGCCTCTTCGAAGAGACGCTTATCCTGTGGGCGGGCGAGATGGGGCGGACTCCGCACGGAGCTGGCGGGGACGTCGCGACCGGGGGAAGATTTCATCGTTAGGGGTCGGGTTGGTTGTTGTGTTAGTGCAATTTCACTGTCGGCCAACTCGCCCTAACATTCAACTATTTCCCCGGAAAATGCGCGGTTCTGACCTGCCGCAGAACCCGACTTCCGACCGCGAGCACGCCTCGAATCCCCATAACGAAACCCTTTTCGGATACCGTCTAGCTAGTGGTGACGAGCGCTATCGCTGGGAAACCAGCCGAGCGACGGCGTGTTTGAATAACTTTGCATCCGTGCATCTCAACGGCATCATTCAATGCGATGTCTATACCGCCTGCGGAGCATTTGCCGAACCGCGGCGTGGCTCCTGCGTCAGATCCAGCACCTTTACCGGATTGAGGCCCGACTACGTCCACGACATGCCGGCCCTACCTTGCGAGCGGTCCCGACGAGCACAGGAGAGTCAACAGATTGTTCGACGACTCAAGGGCGCGTTGATCGCACTCAGGGCCTCTGGACGATTTCTGCCTCAGAGTTCACTAGGCGGTGATGGCATAAGGGATCCCAAAATGGTCCTGGTGAGGGGATCGATTATAGTCACTGACAGATCGGGGTAACTTCCCCCCGCCCGGTAGGGGTCCGGGTGGCGTCTTTCGTGCTACACTTTTTGCGACAGTATCACTGTCGCAAGCGGCATCTTTCGCCGGACCACGAGGAGCGGTTGTTTTCAGCGTGAATATCGCTTTCGACCAATATCCATGCTCTTTTCATCGATGTTGAAGGCAACCGAATGAAGTCTTATGAAGGGGACAGCGGTGGAATTTTGAGTCTAGCGCGTCTGCCAATTCCGCCACATCGGCTGCCTGTCTGATCAGCGCCGCACCATCGCAGGTGTGGCCCGTCAGGAACTGCAATCATTATGGAGGGATCACGGTCAGCGGCAAGCTGAATCGGGGAGGGCTGCAGCCCGATCCAATCCTCATGCAAGCGTAGAGATCGGGGTCGGACCTGACTAACTCATTGCTACGACCCCATTGTTTCACGGATGCAGGACAAGGCGGTTACGGTTTCTTCACCGTCTCCCCTGCAAGCAGCCATGCCAGGTTGAAACGCGCCAGGCTCATCTGCTTGATGCCATCCCTTTCGAACAGGAGATAGATCATGCCGTCCTTCCCGACGGTCAGGGATGAATAATCGCCTCGTCCTTTGTGAATCAAGCGCTTCTTCACCCAGGAAGCCGCCCCGTCCAGGCTCACCCACACCGTCATGTTCACTCGGTGGCGTCCCCCGGGATTATCGGGCGTGCTGAACAACAAGACATCCTTCTGTTTGACCGATTCTGACGGCATACGCGCCAGGCCCGCGTTGCAGCCATAACCTCGCTGAGTCGCGAACTTGGAAGCGAAGGCGGCGCTCTCCAACAATTCGTCCGATACGCTCCAGTCGGCAAAATGCTGCCCGCCATCGTGGCTCCAGGCGATCCGGCGGCGGTGATCCACTGACATATGGGAACGCGAGTTGTAATAGATCCGGCCGTCCGATAGTTCCGCCAAGGTTCCCTCGCCCGTCCCGGTTTGCACGGGCTCGGCTACCTGCCAGGTCTTTCCACCGTCGTTGCTGTAAATCGCCGTGTTGTAGCAATAGGGCCAGTGTTCATCCGCGTTCCCCTCTTTCTCAAGAGGCAGCGGCCAGAATCGGACCGGCATGAGAAGCCGCCCTTTGTGTTTCCCAATCTTCAGGGTGATGCCTCCTTCCGATCCCAATGTATAAACGGGGACTCCGTCGAGGGCGCCGTGACCCGCCTGGTTCGGTAAGACCTTCATATCCTCGCGGGACCAGGTCTTCCCATGGTCTTTGCTTCGGTGCTGATATCCTTTCGAGGGGCAGGCGGCCAGAACATCGCCCGTGTTTTCATCGACGATCGCCTTGGCAGCGTTGGGATATCCCTCCGGAGAATCTCCCACTTTTTGAGCTGCACTCCAGGTCTTTCCTCCATCCTCGCTACGGCGACAGAGCCGGCAACCGTCTGCGAAAGCCAGGATGGTTCCATCAGTGGCGATAACAATCGTGGGCAACCGCACGGCGCCAAAGAGATCCTGCATCTCAAAGAACGGCTCTTTTGCCTGCGTTCCTGGCGTCAGCGATATGGCCAACATGACGGCGATCAAAGGCAATCGAAGGGCAAAAAACAAGCTGTGTCTTGAATGACTGCTTCTCATAATCCTAATTCCTTCTCCGATGGGCTAGCGTCTGCGATTTGAGGACACAATGCAACCGTAGTTCCACAACCTCCGCGTTCTCTGCGACCTCCGATCAGGGCGTCCGGGGGAGCGTCCGGGGTCGGACCTGGTCAACGCGCTGGCGCAGGTGGAGGGTTGTCGTAAATGGACCGTATTTTCCAGCCTTTCACCTCCCTCACCAGAATGGCACCTTCCCCGCAGAACAGAAAAACTCCCAGGTTTTTCGGGTCGTACTTGCAGGGGGCGAGAGCCGCCTGTCGGTCGTTGGCGAAGACCTCGATAATGTTCTTGTCGAGGAAGATTCGCAGATCGAGATTCTCTGCAGCTTTCAACTCGAAGGGCACCCGCGTTTCGCCCAGGCTCATGGATTTCTTTCCGGGCTCGATGGTGATGGGAAAGCCATGCTTGCCTTCCTGGTCACAGTAAAGGCGGACCCCGAATTGCTGCGCGGACCCGGGTTGGACAACGACCCGGATCTCAAGGGCATCGCCCGAGATTTCCCGGAGCCGGTAGGACGTGCCACTCTCCAGCTTCAGATTGGATTCGCTCCTCTCGTCGAAGCGCAAGGTCTCCAATTCGCGGAGCGGACGGATGCGCAGGACGCCGTCCTTGGGAAGGCTGAGTTCGCGGGGAAGAGATTGAATGCTGCTCTGGATGGGGACGCCCTTGAGCCGTTCTTTCACGCGCGACCAGGCCCACATGACGCGGCGGCCATCCGGCGTGAGGACGCTCTCGGGAGCGAATACATCCACATCTTCATGACCCTTGTCGAACTCGCTGAACCAGTTCATGAGGCCATGGGATTCCGGCACATACTTTTCATCCTTGAAGTGGCCCAGGTAATAGCGGCAACCGAGCCAGTGACTCAGGCAGAGGAGCATCCACTTGTCGCCGAGGCGGAACATGTTGGGACAGGAGATGTCCTCGTTGCGCGGCACGCCGACGTCCGGTATCTCGTCGTGGAGCAGGTGGCCGAGATACTCCCAGTTTTTCAAGTCGGAAGATTTCATCAAATGAGGATCTCTGCCGCCGGACACGGCATAGTAGGTCTTCCCGTCGAGCCAGCAGTCGGGGTCCCAGTGGCGCATTTTTGGAAGCGCTCCGGATTTCGTTTTCGGATCGACGGGCACGGGCTTGGACCATTTTTCCAGGAGATCGTCCTCGGCGAAGGCGATCTGATTCCTTCCTGACCCCTGGCCGTGATAGATGATGGCGGGCTTTCCATCTCTGGTCAGGAATCCGGTGCCGCTGAGCATCTGGTGGCCCATGTTGGGAGGCGTGAGGGTGGTGGGATGCCACTTCCAGTGAACCATGTCCGTGCTGGAGACATGGGCATAGGAGGCGCCGCCACTATCTTCGATGATGTAGTGAAAGTGATACCGGCCTTTCCAGAAGAAGATGCAATTGGGATCGCCCGGAGCGGTTTTGGCCGGATGGGCGAGATGGTAGGTGAGCCAGCTTGCCGGCGGCTTTGCCGGCATCGCCGGGGTGTCCGGCTCTGGGGTTGGGGGAGGCGCTGGTTTCGCCGCCTTGGGAGCTGATGCTGCGGGAGGCTCTGGATTTGTCGCCTTGTTCGCTTTCTCAATGATAGCGTCCGGCAACATGCGTCCACGCCACTTTTTGAAATGGCCAGGGATGCTGCTGGCGGCAGTGTATTCCCACAACGAGGTTTTCATCTGGCGCAGGGCGAGCACCGCGAGCACCTCGCCCTGAATCCAGCCCGTTTCCATGCTGTAGAGGCTCCAGCCGATATCGGCATCGCTGCCCCAGTATTCCCAACGCCGGTAGTCAAAGCCGCGAAACCACCCGCCGTCGAATTCGGGCAGGGTATCACTCTTCACCTGCACGCGGCAGAAGAAGCGCACGAGCTTTTCCTCCGCGTCGCGGTAGAGCGCCTCACCGGTTGCCGCGGCAGCTTCGTGCAGACCGGCGAGGGCGAAGTTTGCGGTGTAGAAGAGGTCGGTGTTAGGATCGCCATTGGTCTGAATGAGCGTAGTTTCCCCCGTGCCGTAAGCCTCGTTGCTGGCGGGACCCGCGCTGATCTTGGTGAGAATAGCTCCGGAGGCATCCATGTCACCGGTGAGATCGGTGGCCACTCGCCGCAGCCATTCTCGATGCCTCGGCGTGTCGTCGAGGCGGACCAGCCATGCCAGGGGCAGCAGCATGCGCGCCCGTTCCTGGTTGAACTGATCATTGGTCGCCGACCAGCCGTGCGGATAGGCCTCCATCATCCGCGCGATGGCCTTGGTAGCACGCTCCTGCAGCAGGGGAAGTCCCGTGGCACGCGCGGCCCAGAGAAAACAAGCCTGCACGTAGGCCTGGAAGTGCGGAGACAGATCCTCCTGATTGCCGAGGAAACTAGTTTCCCAACCATTCCGCGCGAGCGAGGGAACATCGAGGTGTTTCACCATGAAACCCTTGTTTCCGGTCAGCCGCATCATGGCGAGGAGTTGCTGCGCGAGCCGTTCATCGTAGCGCTCGGTGCGCAAGGCGGTTGCGGCACGCAGGAGGCCAAGCCATGCCCGCGCGTTGTCGTCGCCCCAGAGCTGATCAAATCCGTTGAGGTTGCCATAGTAGCGAGGCACGTCGTTCCACCCGCACAGGCCGAAGGCGGGATGCTTCGGATCCGCGAACACACCATTGTAGAGAATGGACTTGCCGGTCAGCCAGTCCGCGAGGTTCGATCCAATGCGGGAAAACTCCGGCTGCTGCAACACGGAGCCGGCCAACGCCAGGGCCCCGGCCGATTCGCCGTGATTGTCGGCACGCCTCCACCACACCACGGTTTGCGAGCCATCGTGATAGATCTTCGAGCGAAAGCCTTCCAACAAACCCAGGCTGCCGTCGCCCGGGGCGGCGTCGCGGCCAGGCCCGGGACCGGCGCGGTGGCCATCCGGCCAGTGGGCGGTGGGCGGTCCGGCATTGGCTGGACGTTCGTAGCGCCCCTGCCATGAGGGATGCACGAGGAGACCGGACTTGCGATACCATTCCGCCCCGCGCTGCAGAGCCTGGCGCTCGACATCCGCCGGCAATTCTGCCTCGCGGGAGTAGGATGGCTGGAGCGGCGGGGTCCAGCGAAGTGCTGGGAGGTCGGCACTGGGCTGAGCCCACTTCAGAATCATGCGCCACACAGGCTCCCAGGCGTCCAGCGGCGCGTAGCGCGCGGTGACAAACTGACTCAGCTTCGTCGTCGCCACCAGCACCCCGCCACCCGGATGCTCGAAGAGAATCGGGTGGACGTTTTCTTTGGGTAGCCCATAGAGCGCTTCGTCATAACCGGCGACGCGTGCCACTACGAGGTGCGGCTGGCGCGCTTCGACCGGCAGGTAGTGGCAGTCGTGGATCATGAGGATGCGCGACTTCTTCAGCCGATCGCCAAAGGCATCACTGGCCACCACCGTGCGATCGAGAATGTTGCCCCACTGGCCGGTTCGGAGCGTTTGGGGCGCGCCACATTTGAGGTCCGGAAGAAAAGAGGGGTATTCCACATAGAGGCGGATCTTCTTGGCACGGGCCGTCTCGAAAAGCGCCGGGGTCAGCGCTGTGGTTTGTTTGGGATAGGCATCGGCGAGCACCAGCACTCCGTCGCCCGTGGCTGCTTTCGCCACCGCTGCTGCCGCATCGTCCAGACGCTCGGCGCGCACTCCGGATGCTCTCAGCACCCGCACGAGATCGTTGTCCTCGCGCGCTGCAACGACCCATGCCGCCCCTCCGGTCATTGTGCCTGCCAACCACACCAACATTCCGAGGAGGAATGCCACAGCTTGAAAATCTCCGCCGCCAAGCAAGCGACTGTGGAACGTAGGCTGAGTAGTAGTCATACGATGAGGCTTAGGCCGCGTCATCATCGGGTTTTCGAGGCGTGCACGCGGACGAAGATTGCCCGATCGGTGTGTACCTGGAGCCGGCGAGTCACGGTGGCGAAGGCGTTGTCCTGCGATGAGGTCACTAGTTCAAGGTCGAGAGGCGTCCAGTTGGTCAGGTCCTCGGAGCCCTCAAGGGTGACGTCCAGATCGAGGGCGGGGCTGCGGTAGTGATAAGTCAGTTCCAGGAATGACCCGACTCGCTCCACCGTGAGGCCGGCCGACTGATCAGGGAGACGAGGATCGGTGCCTAAGACGTACTCTTCCCAGTTACTGCGGCCATCGAGATCGGGATCGGCGTCCGGGTCGGCGAGGAGTGGATCGACAATTTCGCTTGGGCTGAAGTGGCGATTGAGCCAGCCCTCGTACTGCTGCGGCACGATGTTGCCGTTTGGTTCGCCAGGGCTGCCGTGCAATGCCTCGCTGATTCCCCAACTCGTGGCGAGGTCCCACGTGTCCCAGGCAGCCGAGGAGTCGAGGATAACGAGGGCGTATCCCGATTCGTCCGTGGCGGGGTACCAGCGGTCGTTGTAGGTGAACTTCTGAACGTTTTCTCCCACCGCGTCGTGCAGTTGGATTAACTCGCCGTCGTTGCTGAGGCGGTCGCCGTATTGCCCGATGATATTAATGCCGGCGCCGTATCGCATTTCAAAGGCGCTCTGGTTGTTGACGACGACGGCGTGCGCGCCAGCCGCCAACATCGTGTTGGCGGGCAGAATGAAATCGATCCCGGAATCGAAGCGCACGCCGCTGATATCGATCTCGTCTGGTCCGATGTTCTTCAACTCGATGAACTCAAACTCGCCATTGTTGGTGAATCCGGCGCCAAACTCCCCGGCGGTCGGATCAGCCGGATGGTAGTGCAGTTCGGTGATCCGCAAGAATCGCTGCGGGTCGCTCGGTGCACCGGTGTACGTCGTCGAGGCAGCGACGTTGCCGTCCTTGTCGCGGATGGTGATGGTCTCGCCGCGCCCCGACAGCTGGCCGCTGTAGTTCCCTTGGACAAAGTTCTGCGCGTTGCCCGTCGGAGCAGTCGCCCTGGCGCGGAAGGCGTTGACGTTCGGCGAGAGGTAGAGCGGCATACCGGTCGCGTTCGAGGGGATCACAGTGCCCGGTTTGAAGATGTGCTCGATGGCGCCTTCGATGGTCCACCCTGAGACATCGATCGCGAATGGGTTGGGATTCACTATCTCGACGAACTCCTCGCCCTGGTCGCCAGAGACCGGGTTGGACTCGAGCGAGCCGATGGCGAGTTGCAGGCCACCTAGCTGAGCGCCCGGGATTCCGGCCGAGTTCGGCGACGCTGGTTGCGGCGCCTCAATCAGTTCCGGCAAGATCAGCATGTCAGAATTCAGCACCGATGAGTTCAAGGCATGGATAGCCAACACGTTCTCCCCCCGCACGAGGGCGTCCGAGAATGCGCTCACATCAATGTCCTCGAACATGAGTGCCTGCCCGTCCGGGTGGTTCCTCGCCTCGTGGTCGAAAACAACCAGGGTCCCTGCCGTGCCGCCGACGTTGCGCCGTGCGATCTCGCTGCCGTTCAGGTAGGCAACGAAACCGTCATCGTACTTCATCCGCAATTCGAGCGCGTCGACCGTGGCGAGATCAGCGATGTCGAAGCGGATACGCAAAAAGATCGAAGTCGAGCTGGGATGGGTGTCCGGCGGTCGAATCACAGTCGCGATCAGCGGGTCGTAGTTGGATGGGGTCGATTCGAAACCTAACGCGGTCGCGCCGGATAGCCAGCCGGCATCATTAAAATCCTTGGCGGTCCAGCTCAAGCCGAGGCTGTCGCCAGCTGGGACAAGGTATCGCGCGACCGCCTCGCCGGGCACGCCTGAAACCAGCGTCGCCTGTATCCCATCGCCGGCAGAGCCGAGCCCGTGTAGTTCATAGAGATAGGCGCGCCGCTCGGCGAGGTAATCGCTCTTGAGCAATGCGATTGCAGCGGGAAAATCGCGGACGATGCCGTAAATGGCTCCCCACTTGGCGAGATCCAAGGCCGCATCCGGAGTTATTGCCGTTGCCAGTTCGTCGATCCTGGCTTCAAAATGGAGGCTTTCTTTGGGCGTGCCAGGCGGCTGGAGTTGCTCGTCCATCAAGGTCCGCAAACGCCGCAAATACATTTCGCGAGTGTGTGGATTGGTGACCAGGATATCGATCATCATGTTGGGAGCGCCACAACAGGCGTATTGCGCGGCGCCCTGGAACGGATGGGCGCGACGACGTTCCGGGGAAAGCCCCGCCTCGAACCTAAAACCGTCTCCACTGATCTCGTCGTCGTAGAAGCGATTTCCAAAGGTCAAATCCTTGTCGTGAGGAATCTGCAACCATTCGCCGGAACCGTTGGAGTCGCGATAGAGGTAGAAGTTCTTGGCCCAGCGGTCGAAGTCTTGAGAGATGATGCCGGCGGTGGCGTAGTTGATCATCGCCGGGATATCGATGTGGTCGAAGAGGAACTCCGCGCGGTTGGAGTTCCTCGCGCTGACGCCCTTGACCAAGGCTTGCAGATCGGAGTTGTTCTCGTGACGGCGTGTTTTCTTTTCAACGCCAGCGCGCGACGATGTGACGCCGTTGTACATCTTGTAAAGAGCGCCCTCCGGGTCGAGGCCCTTCCGGCTCAACAGATCGGCGTCAACCTGTTCCACAAAGCTGGCGACGCTGAAGAATTCGCCGAGGTGCGGAGACCTTAAGTTGCCACCCTTTTGTTCAATCCGCCAGGTGGAGGCGTCGCTGGCGACGACGCCAGCGTCAGCGTACGACTCATACGCGAGTTGGGGGCGAATGTAGGCCTTGTCTTGAAACGTCGTGTTGAGGTTGATCTCGCTCACACGCGGGGCGTCGGGGGAGAAGCGGAAATGATGGCCGACGTTGAATCCCACTTTGTAGGATTTCTTGGCCGCTGCTGCCGCGGATGCCCCACGAACTCGGGTGAACACATTGTCGTAAAACTCGCCGTCGAAACAGACCGACGAGCGCGTGCCACGGCGCGTGCCCGCGGCGCGAGGCGAGGCGACGAACCAGAAAAAGGTCGGCAACGCCGACGCGGCCGCAGGGTCGGCGATGATCGTTCCGAAATACTCCGGCGAATTGCTCGGGACGAGGAACGGCGGCTCGCGGCGCGATTCCCCGACGCTATCCTCCGCGGTCACGTACCAACGCACCATGTCGCCAGGCGCGGCGGCCGCGTGCGGGATGGTGGCGGTGAACAGCCCGGCGCCGTTGTCGCTCATCGGCAGCGCCTGCTCGCCACCGAACATCACGCGATATCGCAGGGTCACCGAGGCGACCGGGTTGGCGAACGCGTCGACCTGCGCCGTGACCACGATGTCGTCGCTGTCCCCCGGGGCCGGCCGGGGGCTATCGGTGACCTCCGAGATCAATGGGCCTGCCTCAGTGGGCGATGCGGGGTTCGCCGAACCTGGAGTCGGGACGTTGAAGAATCCGCTCGTGGTCAGGTCGGCGGCGACCCCGTAGGAAATGTCGGTCACCTGAGGCGGGAACGCGGGCGCGTAGGAGTGGGCGATCGTCACGCCGTCCGGCTCGACCAGTCCTAGAAACTCCCCGCCCGCCGACAGTGAGAAGTTGGTATGGACATTGCCGCCGCGATCGACGTAGTCATCGATCGACTGGTTCGATGCAAACACGACGAGGTGTCCGCCCGCCGGGACGACCACTGCCGGAAACCGCCACTTGGTGAGATTGTTCGGGCGGTCGGTGAGGTGCCATCCCGCGAGGTCGATATCGGCGGCGCCGAAGTTGTGGAGCTCGATCCAGTCGGACGAGTTGCGGTCGCCGTCGTTAATGGTCGTATCATTGCTGGCCATGAACTCGGAGATCACCACCCTGGCGGTGATACTCTCGGAGGCGCAAAGCGCCCAGCAAATGCCTGCGACGACGCTGGGGATCACTTTGATCGATAGCGGGGATATCAAAACGGGGTGGCAACTTATGGTTTCCGCATCTGGTGTGTGTTCTCTTTTTGGTTAAACCAACCAAATTAATTCTTGGCGCGGCCAAACTGCGCTGCCTGGTCGGCCGGAATCGTCAGCGGACTCTCCGCATCCACATCCTGCCACGGGCCGTTCACCGTCGGCGCCGTCTGCAGCGTGCCCTCAAAGGTCACTGTCACCGTCCCGTCACCGTTGTTCACAACGCTGATCGTCGGTGCTTCACCACCCGGGTCGGCAATCGAGAGTTTCAGATCGTCGATAGCGCCGCCGAAGCGTCCGCTCATGGGTGACGAGGGACCGATGCGCAGGCGGATGTCGCCGCTCCCGTCACCGACGTACTCGAAACTGTTTGCGACCAGCGTCGGCGCGCCGGCCCACGCGC
>Ga0310125_10000207_pt1 | contig 26018 bp, 23 predicted proteins | sample CB11b_Tmax_Bot8__FD_203508 | JGI IMG/M metagenome (GOLD analysis project Ga0310125, IMG submission 203508) | Marine microbial communities from Western Arctic Ocean, Canada - CB11b_Tmax_Bot8 | ecosystem: Environmental > Aquatic > Marine > Oceanic | place: Canada: Western Arctic Ocean | collected... | reverse complement strand
GGCCGGCGCCGGTCTCGCCGCCGAATGCCACTGCGCTGGGCACGGGTCTGGCCGTGGCGCCGCACGACGCCTGGAATTCGCAGGCCCTCGCCGATGCGATCGCCCAAGAGGCCGCGGGAGACGGCGTCCTCACCTTGATGGTGCGCGAAGACCCCGCAGGCTCATTGGATGTGCGCAACTACTTCAGCAAGGAGGCTCCGCGACCGGATGACGAAAAGCCCCGCTTGGTCATCACCACGGCCACTGAGCGGATCGATCCCCAGTGGCTCGTGGCCGATGTGGCCTCCGGGACGAAACCCTCGTTTGATTTCGATGCGACCGGCCGCATACACGTCATGGGCATGACCGAGATTTCCGGCGGCGAAGTGTGGCACGCCGATGCCGGCGCCATGTTCGGGCCGTGGACGCCGAATGTTTTGACCAATGGATATTTCTACGGACCCGGGGACATCCTGGTGGATTCGAACGGGACAGTCCATCTGGCCTGGCACAACCACGATCTGCCGGGCCCGATGTACGCGGCGGTACCGTCCGGCGGCCCGGTTCAGATCTTGAACATCGACAATCCGGGGCTACACGACGGCTGGGACAATGCCTTGGCATCCTCACCCCTGGGCACGCTCCACCAGTCCTCCGTCTACCCATCCGGTTTCGGCGCCGCCCAAAGTCTCCAGTACGGATCGTTGAATGGAACCGCGTGGACATACGAGGCGAGTATTGCCGGCAGCGGGTCGTTCATGTACGGGCTTGCGACCTCCCTGGCCATGGATCAAAACGGGAATCCGCACATCGCCTATTGCGGGAGCACCGGTTGGATACGGCGTGCTGAATTCGGGCACCTGGGACATTGAGGACATCGATACCCTAACCGATATCAAGTTGGGCTTCCCCGATGCCCGCAAATCTACGTTGCTGGTATTGGACAGCAACTGGCGTCCGCATGTCGCCTACGCCGATGAATTGATCATTAAGTACGCACATAAGCCCTTCGACGTTTGGAACATCACGACGGTCTTGGAGCATGCCGCTCCCATCAACAAGGGCCTGGTGGTATTGCGATTGGACGGCGGCTCCCGGCCGGGCCTTGTGTTCTGGCAGACCGACCTGTCACTTCCGGGCCTGGTTCGCCTGGCCCGTCCAGTGCAGTCGGAGTACGCCTTCAAAGAGGTCTCCCTCCCCGGCGGAGCAGGACAGATCGTGCTGGATTGGTCGCTCGGATTCGACGGACACGAATATACCGTGCAGATCCGCGACGATGTTTCCGGCCTTTGGTCCAACGCGCCCGGCGCCAGGCCGACATCGTCCACGGCGTGGACGGGGTCAGTAACTTCCGCGTCGCGGCAGATCTATCGCATCCTGGCTTCCCCACTGTAGCCATGGCGAACGCCCCGCAGAAGAAAACGGGACCTCGCCGGGCCGGAAAGCGGCTCGACGCGGACATCAAGGCGCGGGAGGCCGACGCGATCCTGCACGGGGAAAAGACGCAGGCTGATGTGGCCCGGGAACTCGGCGTGTCCCGCCAGGCGGTGAACCTCTGGGTCAAGCGGCGGAAAGAGGGCATGCCGCTCGGGCTGGAGAAGACGGTCCCACTCAGCGACCCGGAAAAGGCCGAACTGGGCAGGGTGATTCAATCCGGGCCCCCTTCTGCGGCCGGCATCGAGGCGAAACACGATGCGTGGAGTGTGCGGGCCATCCAGGTGCTCATGGCCCGCCGCCTTGGACGCCGCTACAACGCCGCATCCATCGAACCGTTCCGCATCGAGTTGGGATTGCGCAGCGCGCCGGTGCGGCCTGCACCCCCTCTCTTTCCACGACTTGACGCACCGGAACCCGGGCTGGAGGGGGAATCGGAAGAGGGGCGTCCGATGACCGCAGGTGAACTGGCTTACTACGAAGAAAAGGTTCGCGTGGCGGAAAAAATCATGGCGGAAAAGGGCGTCCGCCACGCGCTCGATCCAGTGAGGTTACAGGGGATTCGACGCGGCAAGCACGCCAAGGGAAACATCCAACAGAAGCAGGTGAAGAAAAAGAAGAGGCGGTAACCAAACGGGAAAAGTCTACATCCCCGCGTGCCGTTGCAGGAAGCGCTCCTCGGCTTCCACGGTGCCGATTAGAATCAACTCTGCCTCGGACGATAGAATCTGGGTTGGATCGGGATTGACTTCCATCCGGTCACCGTGGTTCACCGCGACAATCGCGCATCCGGTTTCGCTGCGCACTTCGCTTGCTGCAATCGTTTTTCCCCTCAACGTCGGTGGAACCTTTACTTTAAAGAACTCGAGCCCCTCCGCCAGCATGACGATATCGGTGTTTTTGAGAATATTGAACATGGCGTTAGCTCCCATGGACGCATACGAGAGTACGAAATCACAGCCAGCCCGGTGCAGCGTCGGCACATTCCGATCGAAGACCGCACGGCAAATGATCTGGATATCGGGGCGAAGCCGCCGGCAGTAGATGGACAGGTAAACATTGGTATCGTCGTTATGGGGTGTGATGATCGCGGTGGAGGCCTCCTTGATGCCCGCCGCGTGCAGAACCTCGAGCTCTGCCGCGTCCCCATGGACGTAGTGCGGGTCGTCGCGTACCCGGTCCGGGTGCAACTCTACGATACGATAATCGATCTTCCGCTTGGCGAGCGCCGCCCCCGTCGCTCGTCCGACCCGGCCGCCCCCGATGATGACCACCGGGGCCGTGGAGAGGTTGTAAATGCAAAAGAGTTCATCGTAGTCCCGAAGTTGTTCCCGGGTACCGGCGAGGACCAGCACGGAGTGATTCGTGATCCGCGTTTCCGGGGTCGGCGTCCGGCATTCACCCCGCTCCCAGATGCCGACAACCGATACGCTGACAATTTCCCGGAGACGGCTCTCGGCCAGGGTTTGACCCACCAGCGGAGTATGGTGGGCGGTAGCCTCTGCGATCAACAGGGCGCCGAACGAGCCAATGATGTGTGACTTGGCATCGTTGCCGACGGTGCGCCGGGCCAGGGCCTGGCCCATCATTTCTCCCAGCTGGAAGACGCGCGTGCACCCGGCCAGTTGCATGATGTCTACCGAGGCGGATTTTCGAGCCGTGGCGGCCACCGGAATCGATTCGGCTATTTCGCGCGCGGTAAATGCCACATGCGTATTCACCTCGTCGGAGGAGGTGGCGGCGATCATGGAGGCATTCTTCACCGCGATCCGCCGGTAGGTTTCGGGATTATCCAGGTCGCCGTGGACCACGTCGAAGCCCAGATCATGAAGGCGCAATGCCTCTTCGTGTTCCTGCACGATCATGACGTACGGGTAGTTGAAATGCTTCAGCTTGTGAATGAGCGCGGTCGACACCGGATCATGGTGCGTGAGGATGATGTGACCGGTGGTGATGGCCGGTAACGATCGTGGCGTACGAGCCGCGGTCTGCGCCTGCATCCAGGGGACAAGAAAGAACTGAATAAACAGAAACGGAAGGAGGACCAGCATAAAAAGAGTGCCGGTGAGTAGGACCACAATCGAGAACACCAACCCCATGTCGGTGGTGAAGGTGATGTCGCCAAATCCAAGGGTCGACATCACGGTCAGTGTCCAATACAGGCCGGTGATCCAACTGTAGGAACGGCCTTCCCGGGCCATGAGCGCATGGAAGCCGGTGCTGTACGCAAGCACGAGCAGCACCAGGACTATCACGAACCGCGTCAGGGCTCTGATGTTGCGTTGGGGGGCCCGCCCTTGGAGAAAGGAGGCGTAGATGCCGGGAAAAAACTTCATCGGATCCAGATTCGGGATCCTGCCCCTCGAAGAGGCGAAACGCAAGACAACTTGGCTGGTTGTTCAGGATTCGTCCAGGGGCAGCTCCCCGCGGTCGAGACGCTCCTTCTCCTGAACCATGACGCCGGCTTCCTGATGGAAAATCCGCTCGTGACGTTCGGAGCGGCGGCCGACCCGGAATCGAATGAACAGGTTGGCCCCGAGGCAGACGATGAGGCCCACCAGGCCGAGCTTGAGGATGACGAACGCGACGGCCGCGGAAGCGATCATGGCCAGCAGCGCCCCGCCAAACCAGCAGAATACCACCCAAATGGCGCGCCCGATTTTCCGGTCCGCGTCACCGCGGGACATCGTCCGGTCGGCCATCCCCGTGGCCACCACCGCCGCGAAGGTGACGTACGTGGTCGATACAGGAAGTCCCTGCCCGGAGGCGAACGCGATCACGCTTGCGCTCACGGCCATGATGACTGAGGCCCGGAGGGGGTCGAAGTGTAATCGCTTTCCGTGCTCATCGCGCGCGGGATCCGGCGCAAAGTCCACCCGCGTATCTTTACCTTGCTTCCGCAGAATCCACCGGGCCGCCGCCCGGCACCACTGCGGGGCGTATAACGCGATATGATCGTATTGGCTGCCCGTGTTGACCGCCGCACGCGTGACGCGCTGCGCATTGCGGGTGGACATGCCCACGACCATCAGCAGGCCGCAACCGAAGAGGGCCCACAACGGGATGGAGACTTTCGAGGCCACTTCCGTTGCCTGATCCGCGTTGAGCAACAGCCAGAGACAGGAGAGCCCCGGAGAAGCGCAATTGGCCAGATCATTCTGACCGAAGGCGAAGGCGAGGCAGATCATGCCGAGGATTGCCGTCATCCGGAACAACATCCGCGTGGCCTTTTCTCTTCCCATGGTCAGGAACAAGTGGATGGCCAATGTAAACCCTCCCCAAAGCATGATGAGAAAGGCCCACGGTCCGTAAGCATCGATCGTCACCGCGCGCACGGCCTGGATTCCGGGTACGGATTTCAACCCTTTCAACAGCATGAACCAGGTCAACCAGGTCATCATGAGCCCGGAAATCCAGGGCCCGTGCAACAGCACCCGCAAGTGGTCATCGTGACTGTCACGCATGGCCGTGCGAAACATTCGCTGGATGAAAAACCCGGCAATCCCGCTGAGGATGATTGAGAACACGATTGCGGAAATGACTTCCCCGACCTTGTCCCAGTATACGATGTCGAGGCTGGCGGCCACCGCGATCGATGCGCCTACCAATTCAAAGACAAGGGAGGCGGTGGTGCTGACCGACATGCCGAACGCGGAGTACGTGTAGAGGAGGACCGTGTCCACAATGTAGACAGTCAGATATACGATGACGGCGAGTTCCAGCGTCAGCATACCCGGTTCAAAGATCCCCTTGCGCGCCGTCTCCATGACTGGCGAGGAGAATGCCGCGCCCGCCACCACCGCGATCCCGGCCAGAATGATCGCAGTTCTGCGCGTCATGACCCGCGAACCGAATACGGCGTTGATTAAATTCGTCGCGTCATTGCGCCCGACCTCGATGCAATCCCAGATCAGGAGCGCCAAGGCGACCACAACGGCAACAGGTAGAATGGATTCCAAGGTGCCACGCCCTCTCGTGGATGCATCCCTGCGGCTTCGAGCGAACCAAAACGGTGGAGATCATAGCGGGATCGCCCAGGATGGGAAGCAGTCGCCGCCCTCTTTCTTTCGTTTACGACACCCCCTCTCAACCCTGAGAACGGCCCTGGAAACGACGTGTCAACCGGATGATAGGCCTTCCCCTATCATGTGCTATCATGCCGGAACTCGCCCGGGAAGGAATTCCCGGCTATAACCCCGCGCATGAATTTTGCCGTGATTGGGTGCGGGATGCTGGCCCAGGGGCAGCATCTTCCGAATATCTCCGCCTCGGAACACATGGGGCTCCATACCTGCTGCGATCTGTCGGCGGATACCCTGGAACGGTGCCGCGAGAAATTCCAACCGAAGAACACGACATCGGATTTTCGGGAGGCCGTCCGCGACCCCGAGGTCGAGGCCATCTGCCTGGCCACTACCGAGGCGCTGCGTCTGCCCGTGATCGAGGCCGCTGCCGAAGTAGGAAAACCCTTGTTCACGGAGAAACCACTCGCGGCAACCCTGAAAGAGGCCGTGGCCATCCAACGGACCGTCCACGGCTCCGGCATTCCCTTCTGCATCGGCCACAACCGCCGCTGCTCCCCCGCCATGGTCGACGCGCACCGCCTCTTCCGGCAGCACATGGAAAACCCGAAGGTCAGTCCGTGGCGCTGGGACCGGGAAGGGGACAACCGGCCCGCCCGCCCCGAGGAAGGAACGCCAGCGGCCTGGGTCCGAGTGAACGACGATTACGCCTCCTGGAAGGCCTGGGTTTACGAGGGCGAAAAATACGGACACGGCCCGATCCTCTGGGAGATGACGCACCACGTCGATCTATGTAACTGGTTTCTCCAATCCGAACCGGTGGAAGTCATGGCCATGGAGACCGGACTCTACCTGCATAGCTTCACCATCCGTTATGCGTCGGGCGCCTTGGCCACCATCACCTCTTCCGCCAACGGATCATTCGGCTATTCGAAGGAACTGCACGAGTTCAGCGGAGAGGCGGGCTTCGTGGCGGTCCATCACATGGTGGAAGTGATCACGGCTGGGATGGAAGGGGCGCCGCGGAGAACAGTATATCCCGTGACAGACGATGCCTATCCCGGGGTGGGCCGCGAAGGCGGCTTCAACGGGTGGCTGGCCAAGCGCGATGCCGGTTGCAGCGACGCCGTGGAGTCCGGCGATCACTCCCGCGTCCTGCGCTGCGAACCGGACAAAGGCCACGCCCACATGCTGGAGGCCTTCGTGCAGGAAATCCGTGGAGAACGCGGCCCGGTGTGCGGCGTCGATGATGCCGTGCTCGCCACCCGCGTTTGCCTCGCGGCAATCGCATCCGCGCGCGAAAGGCGGATGGTTCGGCTGGAGGAGATTCGGCCGGACTGATACGGTAGCGCCATGTCGGCAACCGACTCCATATCGCCCTCCATATCGGCACTCGAAGATCTGCATAGCGTCGAGCAACTCGAGAGCTGGTTGAGCCCCGCAACGTCCGAGCTCGTAGCGGCCATGGGCCGCCTCAAAGGCGACCTCCTGGTGCTGGGCGTAGGCGGCAAGATGGGTCCCACTCTTGCCCTCATGGCCAAACGGGCGTCCGAGGAAGCCGGTGTCCCGCGCCGCATCCTGGGTGCGGCGCGATTTTCAGAGCCCGGCCTCGAGGAGCGTCTGCAATCCTACGGGATTGAAACCCTCCGCTGTGACCTCCTCGATCACGACCCACTGGATGCCCTCCCCGATGCACCCAATATCGTCTACATGGCGGGCATGAAATTCGGCAGCACCGGAAACGAGGCGCTGACCTGGGCCATGAATTGTTATCTGCCGGGCAGGGTGTGCGAACGGTTCCCGGGAAGCCGCATCGCCGCGTTCTCGACCGGCAATATCTACGGCCTCTCGCCTGCAACCGCAGGCGGCTCGGTGGAGACCGATGTCCCGGACCCGGTGGGCGATTACGCCATGAGCTGTCTCGGCCGGGAACGAATATTTCAACACTTCAGCAACGTCAATGGAACCCCGACCGTCCTCATTCGGCTGAATTACGCCATCGAACCCCGCTATGGCGTACTCGTCGACATCGCACGCAAGGTCTGGAGCAAAGAACCCGTCGACCTGGCCATGGGGTACTTCAATTGCATCTGGCAGCCATCGGCCAACGCCCTGATCCTTCGCGCCCTGGAATTGGCCGCCAGTCCGGCGGAAATCCTGAACGTCGTGGGACCTGAGACGTTGCGGGTACGCGATGTCGCCGAAGCCTTCGGGCGGCACATGGAAAGAAAGGTCGAATTCAGCGGTGAAGAGGCACCCAGCGCCCTCCTCAGCCACGGCGGAAAGATGTTCGAGTCCCTGGGCAAACCGGAGGTCGGCGTCGACTCCATGATCGAATGCATCGCCGCCTGGGTCATGAAAAACGGCCTGAGCTTAAACAAGCCCACGCATTTCGAATCGCGGGATGGGAGCTTTTGATCTCTTTTCTACCTCAAGCCATCAGCGAATGACGCCGTCCCTCCAAGAAGACATCCGCCGGACGCTCCGGCGCGGCGTCGTCATCCCGGCCCACCCCCTCGCCCTGACCCGAGACCGGAAACTGGACGAGCGACGCCAGCGCGCGCTTTCGCGCTACTACATCGCCGCCGGTTCAGGCGGTCTCGCCATCGGCGTCCACACCACCCAATTCGCCATTCGCGATCCGCAATTCGCGCTCTACAAACCGGTCCTGCAGCTCGGACGCGAAGAGATGGACCGCGCGGACGAAGGCAGGGGAGAAAAACTGGTTCGCGTAGCCGGCGTGATCGGCAAGACGGAGCAAGCCGTCTCCGAAGCGGCCACCGCGCGCGAACAGGGATACCATACCGCCTTGCTCAGCCTCGCAGGATGGGGCGACGCGGATGACGATGCGCTCATCGCCCATTGCACCCGGGTTGCCGGGGAACTTCCAATCTTTGGATTCTACCTCCAACCTTCGGTGGGCGGCCGCGTCCTTCCCTATTCGTTCTGGCGGAGGTTCGCCGAGATTGAAAATGTCGTCGCCATTAAGATCGCCCCCTTCAACCGCTACCAGACCCTTGACGTAGTGCGGGCAGTAGCGGACTCGGGCCGCGAAGAGGTAGCCCTCTACACGGGAAACGACGACAATATCATCCTCGATCTCCTGACATCTTTTCGCTTCGGTACCGCCGAGCGGCGTATCGCCGGCGGCCTGCTGGGACACTGGGCCGCGTGGACCCGCCGGGCCGTAGAGCATCTGGCCCTGTGCCACGCCCAGGTCAAAGCGGGATCCGGGGTCACGCCCAGGCACCTTCAGCTCAATCTCGAGGTCACCGACGCCAACGCGGCCTTCTTCGATGTGGCCAACGCCTTCCGCGGCGCCATTGCCGGCATTCACGAGGTGTTGCGCCGGCAAGGCTTTCTCGAGGAAATCACCTGTCTCGATCCGAACGAGGGCCTGGGCCCCGGCCAGAAAGAACAGATCGATCGTGTCTACGCGGCGTATCCACATCTCAACGACGATGTCTTCGTCCGGGAACACCTCGGCGAATGGATGAAGTAAAGGAGTTGCACATGCTGGAAAACCATAGAGTCGTCATCACTGGAAGCACCTACGGGATCGGCCTCGGCATTGCGGATGCTATGCTGCGGGCCGGCGCCCGCGTAATCCTCAACTCGAATGATGACCCCGCGGATGATGTGCTGGACCGGTTGTCGGCGCTTGGCGAATGCCATTTTATCAAGGCGGACCTTTCGAGCGTGGAGGGTGCAATCGGATTGGTGCAAGAGGCCCATGCGCAGCTCGGCGGACTCGATTGCCTGGTTAATAACGCGGGGACCTTCACTGACAAACCCTTCCTGGACAACGATCCCGCCGATTACGACCGCATCATGAACTTAAACGTCCGCGGCTACTTCTTCGCCACCCAGGAGTTCGCCCGGCTGGTGGGGAAGCGCGAATTCGAGGCCAGCGTAGTCTGCACCGGCTCGACCAACGGGCTGCAGGCGGAGAAAGGGATGCCGCTCTATGACACATCGAAAGGGGCGGTGCTGATGTTGGTTCGCTCCCTGTCCCTCGTGTTGGCCGACTTCGGCATACGCATCAACGGCGTGGCCCCCGGGTTGATTCGCACGCCGCTGCACAAGAAGGTGATTGAAAAAGACCCCGCGCTTTGCAAGCTCCTCGACGCCCAGATTCCGCTCGGAAGAAGGGGCGAACTCGATGACGTCGGCCCGGTGGCCGTCTTTCTCGCCTCGCCCGCGGCCAAGTATATCACGGGAGAAATGATCTACGTGGACGGCGGGATCGCGGCGCAACAAACCATCTGGGAAGTACGGGGAGATTGAAGTGATCGGCTTGGAAGGAAAACGCGCCCTGGTTACGGGCGGCACGTACGGAATCGGCCTGGGCATCGCGGAGGCGATGCTGCAGGCCGGGGCGCGAGTCGCGATCGCCTCGCGCAAGCCGCCGAAGGATGACGTCAAGCAGCGCCTGGAATCCCAGGGCGAAGTGTGCTTCCTCCAGGCGGACCTGTCCGTGGCGGACGAGGCACGCCGGTGCGTGCGCGATGCGTTCAACGCCCTCGAAGGTTTGGATGCCCTGGTCAACAACGCCGGCAGTTTTTTCGACGTCGACTTCATGGACCTCACCGAGGAGCACTTTGCCCGGACGTTCGACCTGAACGTGCGCGGTTACTTTCTCGCCTCCCAGGAATTCGCCCGCGTTGTGGGTCAACGCGACTTTGACGCCGCGATCATCTGCGTGGGTTCGTCCAACAGCATCCAGGCCGAGCACGGAAGCGTGCTATACGACACCTCCAAGGGTGCCATTTTCATGTTGATGCGCTCCATGGCGGTCAGCTTGGGGAAGCACGGCATCCGCGTCAATGGACTGGGTCCGGGGTTGATCCGGACCCCTCTCTCCTCCGGTGGACTCGCGTCCGTGCCGGGCGCAGAGAAATTGCTGAACGCGCAAATGCCCTTGGGCCGGATCGGTGAGATCGAAGATTGCGGCGGCGCCGCGGTCTTTCTGGCCTCCGACGCGGCGAAATACATCACCGGCCATATGCTCTACGTCGACGGCGGCCTCACCGCCCTCCAAGCCATCTGGGAACTGCCCGAGGCCTGATCGCGCACCTTCAGTACCGGGTAAGTCGCACGGGATTGTATCCCGTGTGCTACGGACCCAGCCGCTACCCGACGGCCACGACCTCGTTCGATTCGGAAGACCGCACCGCGGCTTCGGCCATCGCCACGGCCTGCCGCCCGTCAAAGCCGTTCACCACCATCTCGGTACCGTCCCTGGCCGCCTCCACCCAGGATCGAAGCTCGTACCGGGACCCGTTCTCATGGTCGCCGGCCTCCTCCAATGTAAACCGCTGTGTCGTCTCGTCCGTTTTGACGCAAAGGACTTCACGGGCCTCGTTATGATTGCTCACCGTACCATGTTGACACTGAATCGTGACAAACTGGTGCCCCACATAACATCCCATACCTCCATGCAGCATGCCGCCCGCGCCTCCCTTGAACCGGACTTGTACAAACCATAAGTCGTCGTAGGTCAAGTCGTCTTCAACCACGGTAATGCCTTGGGCGTAGACACTCTCCGGCTCCCCGCATATGGCCCGCATCAGATCGAGCTCGTGGACGTGAACTTCAAACAGCAATCCGCCGCAGAGGTTCACATCCTTCCGCCAGGCCTCCTTCCAGCAGTGGTCCAGCTTGCGCCCGCCGCTGCGCGCAATGACCACCCCGCGGGGTTCTCCCAGCGATTCGGATTCGATCAACTCACGCATCCTCCGGTACGGAGCCACCAGCCGCAACACCTGGCCCACCGCCAGTTTGACCCCCGCCGCATCCGCCGCAGCCAGCATCTCGTCGCAGTCAGCGGTCGTCATCGCCATCGGTTTCTCAACGAAGATGTGCTTCCCCGCCGCCGCCGCCTTTAACGCGAGTTCCTTGTGGGCAAACTGGGGGCAGGCAATGACCACGCCGTTCAGCCCGGGCAGATCCAGCAGGGCCTCCACGGTCGCCACGGCCGTGGAGCCAAGCTCGTCCGCTGCCGAATGGGCGGCCTCCAAAGAGACATCCTGCACGCCTGCAATCGATGTATTCGGAATTGTGACGAGATGGCCCGACAGATGCCGCCCATGCCCTCCGCACCCGATAAGCCCGACCGAGAACTGTCCGTTGGTTTCACTCATGATTTCGACTCTCCATTTCGGCGCATCATCGGCAAAGCCACTCCGGCAATCAACTCCTTAGGGCTCGCCCAAAAATAACTGCCCGCTTTCTGGGTGAACTTTGACAGAATTGGCATAGGAACTCCACCATGAGTTTGTGGAATTCTTCGAAGATCAGCATGGTTTTCCCACATTCAGAAAATGTCATTATTCCCCTTGACGCCCGGCCCGTTGGGGGTAATATTGACATTATGAGAACCCCACAGTTCCAGATCGATACCTTGCGTGAGTATTTCCGGGACCACCGAATCGGCACCGTTGAAGAACTCCAGCGAAGTTTGGCCAATCCTTCAGCTCGTACGGTGTTTCGAAAGCTTGAGGCCTTGGAGTCCCTGAGCAGTTATTCGCACCGCGGGCAGTATTATACGCTCCCATCGATTGCCCGCTTCGATGAGCAGGGCCTGTGGACCCAGCGGGATGTATGGTTCTCGTGTTTCGGCAATCTGCTCGATACCGCCGAGGCCTTTGTGAAACGAAGCGAAACGGGTTACCGCGCAGTCGAACTGAGCGAAGCGCTTCATGTGGACTGCAAGCACACGTTGGTTGAACTGGTCCGGCGTCAGCGGCTTGAGCGAGAACACATTGAAGGCAGTTACGTGTACCTGGCAACCGATCGGCGTCAACGCTCCAGGCAGCGACGTCTGCGCCGTCAACGATTGAGCTCGCCGAGGTTGTTGGTGACGAATCCGGATCTGGCCACCGATGAGGCCAAGGCGGCGATCATATTGTTTCTGACCGGCCTCGATGAGCGGCAGCGGCGGTTGTACGCAGGACTGGAATCGCTGAAGCTCGGTGTGGGAGGCGACGAACACATTGCCGAACTCTTTGGCATCGATCGACATACGGTGGCACGCGGCCGGGAGGAGTTGATCGAAGCCACGGAGTCTCCCGAGGGGGTACGCCGAGCGGGCGGTGGCCGCCCTGCGGCGGAAAAAAAACGCCGGAAATCTTAGTGCATCTGGAAAAGATCATGAAACACGAGACCGCCGGGGATCCGGTCGGTGGCTGCAAATGGAGCCGCAAGAGCACCTACCAGATCGCCCGGCAGTTAAACCACCTCGGCATCCAAGTGTCGGCCGGCACGGTAGGCCGTTTGCTCAAAGCACAGGATTATTCTCTGCGCGTAAATCGAAAAAGCCTGGAGAGCAACTCGGGCAAAGCACCCGATCCGCACCGCCGAGATCGCCAATTTCACTATATCCGCAGACAACGTCGTACCTATGAGACCAGGGATCTTCCTGTCATCAGCGTCGATACCAAGAGCGGAGAGCTCATTGGTTGTTTTTTCCAGAGCGGACAGCGCTGGAGTTCGGAACTCCTCCCGGTTTTCGATCACGATTTCCCCTCCCAGGCCATGGGCGTCGGCATCCCCTACGGAATCTATGATGCGGGTCGCAATGAGGGGTTCGTCGCGGTAGGCACCAACTCGGATACCTCGGCCTTTGCCGTCGATTCGATCCGAACCTGGTGGCTCCAAATCGGTCATCACCACTATCCCGAGGCGGACGAAATCCTTCTGTTAGCCGACTGTGGCGGCAGCAATGGCTACCGGACCCGCTTATGGAAACAGCAACTCCAAGAGAGATTCTGTAACCCCCTGGGCCTCAAGGTCCGTGTCGCTCACTATCCCCCGGGTGCGTCGAAGTGGAACCCCATTGAACATCGGCTCTTCTCATTCATTTCCGCGAACTGGGCCGCCGAGCCTTTGGTGTCCTATCAAACCATGCTCAACTTCATTCGCACCACCCGGATCGAAGAGGGGCTGCTTGAGAGATACAGCGGTGCGTATGCTATCCTTGTCAACCGCGTGAACTCCTACTCGCACAATCACGATTCTATGGCAAAAATCGCCGAGCTACAGAATGTCGTTGCTATTGCAATTGTCGTTTACACAGACACTGCAGGAGTTGCGGCACAACTTCATCGGATATATATGGACAACGTCCGGGTTTTCAAGGATCGGACCACGGCCACGACCTGGCTCAGAGAGGCGATAACCAAGTGCATTTAACAACCCGCCAAAAACAGCCCAAATAGGGCGGAACGAGGGCGCACCCGGCTGCGGGGGTCGAACCGGGAATTGCTGGAAAGACTAAAGGAAAACCGGCTTTTTTTTGGTGCACGGAGGGGGACTTGAACCCCCACGGGATAAATATCCCACTAGGCCCTCAACCTAGCGCGTCTGCCATTCCGCCACCCGTGCGACGGCTGCGGAGATTACCCGCGGAAGGCGTGAAGGGCAAGCTGTCAGTGCCGGCGGCGGGGCATGGGCACAAAAAAAAGGGCCTGCCGGAGCAAAACAGGCCCTTTTTTAAACCAGCGCGGCGTTTTATTCAGGAGCAACCCATGGAGTTACCGCAAGGGAAGCAACGGAAGCAGGCGCCGTTGCATGCGGTAGTGGGAGCCGCACTGGATACAGACGCAAGCGTCTGCAATCGTGAAAATACCTTGGAATGCGGGAAATGGGCCGGGGACTCCGAAGTGGGCGAGCCGCGCGAGGTTGATCCAGAGACGTCAATCGCTTCGCGACCTCCTTGCCCGCGAAACGCAACGCCCTGAAATCCGCCCCGGCGCGGACCGTCACCCCGGGAGGCGCTCCAAGCGTTGCCGCCTGGGAGACCGTCCCCGGTTGAGTCTTTAGAAGATCAGTCATTGGATAGATAAAATTGCCGAAAAGCTGGAAATCTTTCCATTGTCGTCGGTTCTTATTGCAGGCTGGCTCTGACAACCCTCGTACCGCATTTCTTCACTAAAGCTTGCTCAGCGGATCGTCCTCTGACCCTCGTTGCTGGTCCGCTCGACCGGGGTTCGCGAATCCTTGTGACCCTTCCTGTCCTCGTAGGATCCGTATCAAGATGTGGTGTTCGCTGATCCTTGGATTCGGTATATACGCCCACACCTAGTAGGGCACAAGCTAAAAAAAGACAAAAATTTAACTTTTTTTTCGAGGGATTCTACTGGGCTCGAGGCGGTCTCCTTCCACCCCTATATATTGTATTTGAATTGGGGATCGGAGGATTAGCCCACGGTGGAGAGGGATATTGCCCTTTACCGAGCGGATTCGTGGCTGGAGCGGAACCGTAATTGGATGGGTGCGCCTTCCAAACCGAAGCCCCGCCGCAGGCAGTTCTGGATGTATTGCTCGTATTGGGGCGTCGCGTACCGGCGGTGGTTGACATAGAGATTGATCCGGATGGGCTGGACTTCGACCTGGGTGCCGTAGAAGAACTTCAGGCGTTTCCCTCGCACGAAGGGCGGCTGGACCCGCTCGAAGGCATCGTGGAGGAAGCGGTTGAGGACGCCGGTGGTGAGCCGGGTCCGCACCTGTGCGGCCACATAATCGATCGTTTCCACGCTTTTGCGCACGTTGTACCCGCTCTCCGCCGACACGAACACTACCGGGACGAAAGGCAGAAAAGGCAGTGCCTTGCGCAGGGCCGACAGGTAGGACTTCTGGGTGACCTTCGCCTCGATGGCGAGGTCCCATTTGTTCACCAAGAGCAGACATCCACGCAACTGGTCCAGCACCATCCGGGCGATGCGCTTGTCCTGTGAGGTCGGACCGTCACCGGCATCCATCACCAGGACCACGACATCGGCGCGACCCACGGTGCGCTCGGTCCGCATCAACCCGTAGCGCTCCACCGCCGAGTCCACCTTTCCCATGCGGCGTATTCCCGCGGTATCGATCAACCGGTAATGCCGGGCTTGGGGACCCCCGCCTACCACGAACGGCACCTCGACACTGTCGCGCGTGGTCCCCGGGACTTCCGAAACGATCACCCGCTCGTCGCGCAGCAACCGGTTAATATAAGAGGACTTACCCACGTTGGGGCGCCCCACCACCGCGATTCGCAACGGTTCTACTTCACTGGCCTCTGAAGCCGGCGGCAACTTCTCTACCGCAATCTTCAGCAAGTCATCGATGCCGCGGCCATGCAAGGCGGAAACGGGAAAGACGGCATAGCCCAGTCCTTCAAACTCCGCGGACTGCACATCCATGGACGGGTCGTCAGTCTTATTGGCGGCGATGAGCACCGGGGTCCCGCTCTCCCGCAGAATGCGCGCGACCTCGACGTCCATAGGCAGGCAGCCGGCAGAGCGATCCACGACCAGAAGAATGACTGAGGCGTCTTGGATCGCCACCTCGACCTGCAGGCCGATGCCCCGTTCGATCCGGTCGTCGGTTGCGGCGGCATCCATGACGGCGAGGCCCCCCGTGTCGATGAGTTCGAAGCGCTGCTCTTCCCAGGTGACTTCGGTGCACAGGCGGTCGCGCGTCACCCCGCTGTCTTCGTGAACGATAGCAATGCGCCGTCCGGCGATCCGGTTGAAGAGGGCCGATTTCCCGACATTGGGTCGGCCCACAATGGCCACCACTCTGCCGGGGGGAGGCTGCGGCGGCGTTTCTGCAGTGGCGGAAGACATCGGGAACACGTTGGATCCGCTGCGGCCGTCAGGCCGCCGGGGTGTCCTTTTCTTCGGCCGGCAGGGTGCACTTCTCCAGGGCTCGCTCCATGCGGGCCACCACCCGGTCACGGCCCAGCAGGGCCAGCATCTCGAACAGGCCGGGGCCTCCTGCCTGGCCCGACACAGCGACCCTCACCGGGTGGACGAGGGCGCCGGCCCCGGCCCCCCGTTCTTCGGCCAGGGCTCGGAGTGCCTCTTCGGTCGAGGCCTCGTCGAAGGGATCGAGGGCGGCGTAACGCACGGTCAACGCGGCCAGTCCTTCGGCGACCCCCTCTTTGCACAGGCGTTTCCGCACCGCCTTCTTGTCGTAGGGAAAGTCTTCGGTGAAAAAGTAGACGGCCTGCCCGGGAAAATCGGCAACGCGCTTGGTCCGTTCCTGCATCAGGGTACAGACCCGGTCCAGGTAGTTCGTTTCGATGCCGTCCGCGGGCACTGGGGAGGCGGCCAAGGCAGCCCGGCAGGCATCCAGAAATTCCCCGGGGGGAAGGGCCCGAATGTATTCGCCGTTCATCCACTCCAGCTTTTTGGCATCCATCTGTGCCGGGGACGACTTAACGCGGTCGAGGGAGAAGAGCGAGACGATCTCCTCCCGGGACAACACTTCCCGGTCGTCGCCGGGCGACCATCCCAGGAGGACCATGTAGTTGAACAAGGCTTCGGGCAGGAATCCGTTTTCGCGAAAGTCACCGACGTAGGCGTCGCCGTCGCGCTTGGAGTAGGGCCGGCCCTGGGGGTTGACGATCATGGGTAAATGGGCGAACCGCGGAACCGGGGCCTCCAGGGCCTGGTAGAGCGCGATGTGGCGATAGGTGTTCTCGATGTGGTCGTCCCCCCGGATCACGTGAGTGACCCGCATCTCGATATCGTCGAGTACATTGGCCAGATGAAACACGGGCGTCCCGTTCGACCGGACGATGACGAAGTCCTCGAGGTCCCCGGCGGGTTTTCGCAAAGGTCCCTTGATTTCGTCCTGAAAGGTCATCTCCTGGTCCGGCATGCGTAAGAGCACGGCCTCGCCCTTTCCAGTGCCCCCTTTGTCCGCCCGGTAGGCCAGCCCCCGGGCCAGGAGCGATTCCGCCGCGTCCAGATGCGCGGGCTGACGGGCGGACTGGTAAATCGCTTCCTCGTCGAGGTCCAGCCCCAACCAGTCCAAGGCGTCAAGAACAGTGCGGACGGCTTCAGGGGTTGAGCGCTCGCGATCGGTGTCTTCGAGGCGAAGCAGAAAAGCGCCTCCGTGATGACGCGCAACGAGCCAGTTGTAGATCGCCACCCGCATATTCCCGATATGGACGTGTCCGGTTGGACTGGGGGCAAACCGTGTTCGGATCGTTTCGTTCATCGCGCGCTCCTGCCGCAGCTCGAGGGCAGGACGCTTTATGCCTTAAACCTCCGTGAAAGGGAAAAGGTTTAATTCCGGCTTCGTGAAATCCCGGCGAGGGATTCACTTTTGGCCCCGGTCTCCCATGGAACCGTCTAGGGTCAGCCAGTGGTCGAGAAAGAATTTCTTCTCGGTCGGCAGGAAGGTATCGGCCTCCCCGATGATGGGCCGGAGGGTGGTGGTCATCTGCACTGTGACCAGGATGTACACCACCATCCAGACGGTGAGATAGCCGGAGGCGGCCGTGACATCCCGCTCGTATCCCTTGGAGAGGAACCGCATGCCGAAGTAGGTGCCCAGCCCCCAGAACCCATAGTGCAGCAGTCCCATGAACATGATGGAATCGGTGGAAACCGAGAAGAGCCAGGCCACGGGTGCAAATCCCATCAGCAGTACCGCGGTCAGTGCCAGCAACCCCGTGAGCAATCCGAAGGCGTAGGAGAAGCGCACTTCGATCCCGGACAAACAGGAAAAGATGTACAGGCTAGGCAAACAAAGCAACCCGCTGCACAAGGCTCCGACCGCAATCTTCACGGGTGCAGCCCAAAGCTGCCGGCCACCGGAAAACCACCCGACGAGAAATCCGTAGACCAGGAAGGCGAGCCCGGCGATACCGAACAGCATGCCCAGAACCTGGCGGCGGCGGTTTCCATCCAGTTCACAGATGACGTGACCCGGTTGTTTCAACAGGGTATCCAGGAGCGCTCCCATGCCGATGCTCCCCGGCATGGGAACAAAGGGGTTCTCCGGTTCAGGAGGCACCGGCGGCGGGGAGAATCCCTCTTCCGGAACGGATGGGGGGGGTTCGGGAGACAACGCCGAAGCGTCTGATCTATTTTCTTCGCTCATTTCTTTTCCTCATCATTCGGGTTAGAGCACGTGCCGCAGTGCAAGGTAGACCGTCTCGTAAAAGTTGCCTTCAAACGCGTTGGGTCGCAGGAATTCGACGGGCAGATTGGGCGAACCGATGAAGGGCCGCAGGATCCAGGAGAGTTGGCTCCCCACGAAAAGGTTCAGGACCAACCAGGACCCCAGCACTCGCCGGGCGATTCGGGGATCTCGAACCAGGGCGGTCAGCATGTCCAGCAGACGCACGTTGGAAATGATGCCGGCCAGGGCGATGATACCCACATGCAGCAGTAACGTGACGCGGTAGGCCAAGGGCGTGCCGGCGGCGCCGAGGGGCGGCGTGTTGTACAGGATGAAAAAGGCGACCGGGCTCAGGGACCCGGTCACGCACGGAAGAATTCTGGATCAAATCCGCATCCCCCGGGCACACCAATCTAACTAAGGACAGACCTTTTATCCGGCTGAACCCACTTCCCAACAGTCTGCATACGAGCCTGTTACGACTTTACACATCACTCTACCTCTATATGCGACAAGTACTTTTCAGCATAAAGCTTTGACCACGGGGTCGGGTTAATGTTCAACCGAAATGGGATCGCCCCATGGCGATCGGGATGAGGGCGTCGTTCGGCGAAAGTGCCGCGACGGGAATCTTCCCTGCCGCATCTCACATCCTGCCGCAATTCCCATGTGACTCAAAAGGACACGCAATAGCGTGTCTGTTTGAGCCACTGAAATGGAGTGGGGAGGCTACTCCACGGTGATGCCGGTGAGGTCGAAATCCGGTTTCGGTAGTTTCAGTTCCATCTCCTCGAGGGCATCGGCGATGATCTCGGAAACGGCCAGGTTGCGAAACCATTTCCGGTCGGACGGAATCACGAACCATGGGGCCCAGGCGGTGCTGCACTTCTCGAGTGCGGCTTCGTAGGCGCGGATGTAATCGTTCCACCGTTTTCGCTCTTCGAGGTCACCGGGATTGAACTTCCACGTCTTTGTCGGATCATCCAGGCGGGCCTGGAGACGTTCGCGCTGTTCTTCTTCGCTGATATAAATGAAGAATTTCAAGATGACAGTTCCAGTTTCGGCAAGGTGTTTTTCAAACTGGTTTATCAGGTCGTACCGTTGTGACCACACGGATTTCGGCACAATATCATGGACCCGAACGACGAGGACATCTTCGTAATGTGAACGATTGAAAATACCAATTTCGCCGCGACGCGGCACTGCGTGATGAACGCGCCACAGAAAGTCATGATCGAGTTCAATCTGCGACGGCGCCTTAAACGATTCAACCCGGCATCCCTGCGGGTTTACACCGGTCATGACGTGGCGAATCGTGCCGTCCTTCCCGGCGGTATCCATTCCCTGCAGCACGATCAAAACGGACCGCTTGTCCTCGGCGTAGAGCGTATATTGCAACTGGTTGAGCCGCTCCGTATTCTTCGCCAACCGCGCCTGTGCGTCCTCCTTGTCCGAAAAATCCCCTTTTTCGCGCGGATCCACATCCGACAGATCCACCTTTGAACCTGGCTTAACCAGGAAGCGCTCGGCCAAATTCATACTCGATCTCCACGGGTTATTGTTTCCGGGTCATATCAGCAGAAACCCAAGACCTCGAAGCGGGTCGCACAAGGCCGCATCCCCATGCTGGAAGTGAATCCGAGAGGCAGGAAATTCGCGCCGAACGGGATAGTTCCGACGCAGTCCGCTGAAATAGCCGCCCCGCGCGGCAGGGTCGTTCACCGCACCTTCGCGCAGAGCCCGGTCGTCCTCTTCGATGTTGTAGGCGTATTTCACGGCTTCCCACAACACATCCTGGGGCAGCAGGCCCCGGACATCCAAATCGAGCACATCGGGCAATCCCGGCAGGATATGCTCCGCCGGTTCAAATCGGCCCTCCTTCTCGAAAAATCCGCATGCCTCTTCGTAGAGCATTAGGGTTCCTTTCAATTTACCCTCGAATGAATGCCCCGCGATATGCGGGGTCCCAATATCCACACGAGCCAGCACATCGGGGCGAAACACCGGCTCCCCTTCCCACACATCGAGCACGGCACCCCTTAGGATGCCCCGGTCCAGAGCGATCAGCAATGCCTCCGAGTCGACCACCTCTCCCCGGCTGCTGTTAATCAGAAATGAACCCGGTCGAAGCTGCTCAAAGAATCGGTGATTGGCGAGGTGACGAGTCGGAAAGGGTTCTCCGTCGCTTAACGGCACGTGCAGCGTGATCAGATCGGCTTCGTTGAGAACCGTGGTCAGCGGCAGAAAAGCGGGGTCATGTTCCTGCACGGCGCGCGCCGGATCGTTCAGCAGCACTCTCATGCCCAGGGTCAGACATTTTTCCCGGACTTTTTGTCCTACATGTCCGACGCCGACAATACCGACGGATAGATCTTCGAGAAGTTGTCCGTGACGACGGACGAGATAGAGCATGGAGGCCACCACGTATTCGGCTACGCTATTGGCATTGCTCCCCTTCGCGGCCGCCCACGCAATCCCGCGGGAATCCAGGTAGTCCAGGTCGATGTGGTCTACGCCTGCGGTCGCGGTGCCGACAAAGGCCACCGGCGTCCCCTCCAGCAGATCGGCGGTAATGGCCGTCCTCGACCGAACGATCAGGGCGTCTACATCGGCAAGCACATTCCGCGAAATGGCTTCTTCCGGCACCGACACAGTCTCACCCAATGTACTGAACGCTTCTACACCATACAGGACGCTAGTGGCGCAAACGGTTTTCACGGGAAAATCCTTACGTGAATGGGGGACAGGAACAAGTTGAAACGGCGGTCGGGCATTCTCAGGCCTTCAACCTGGACATCGCCCAGGCATATTCACGGACAATGCTTTCCACGACATCTCCGCACTGCAATGCATCGGGGAGCACATCGAACGTGTATGTTTCTATCTCTAGATGGGATGAAACACCTTCCCGCAGCCGGTCGAAGAAAGCGGGGCTCAGCAGGGACCCCGTAGTACCCACGCGCGTAGACCCATCCCAGCAGAGCGGGACGTGAAAGTGGATGCGTAAACGCTCCACTTCCGCCCGGTCCTTCACATCGCGCAACGCATCGGGCAAATCGTTCCAGGACCGCAGGGATCCATGCCGTGTCATCCCTTTGACCTGGTGAAGATAGACGGGTTCGACAAACGGATGCAGCGCTTCAATTCGGGAACGCTCGTTGATCACTTCAAGCGCAGCGCTGAGCTGAATTTTCGAAATGCGGATTCCTTCTGTTTGGTAGGCTGTCAACGCATCTTCCAACTCTTCGAATTGGATGGCTACGTGGCAGGTGTCGAAACAGACGCCCACGTGCTTGCGCATCAAGGCTTCGGCCTCCGGGCCTGTGCGCCCTATCCGCTGTTTTAAATAGCGAACTCCCTCCACGAACAGATGTTCGGTGAAGAAACGTACGGCCTCCTCTGTTGTTTCCAGGTAACAGCCCGGCTCGGGTTCCAGGCCCAGGTGTATCTCGGTGCCCGTTTGCTCCGTGAGCTGCACCAAGTGTGCCGCGCAGTCTGCGAGATGGCGGACGATCCGGTCAATATCCGACGAGCGGAGGATCCACGGTTTGAACGAGCACGGGACAGTGCTGATACTTCCTTCCTTCCCCTCGGGGAGAAGTTTGGAAAGAATGTCTGCCAGCCGGTTGGTATAGTCGCGGCGGGCACTGGTGCGCCAATCCGGCTGGTACACCTTCTCTTTTACCGGACCATCGTGGAACTTCCCGTAGGGAAACCCGTTGACGGTAAAGACATACATTCGCTCCGATTCCAGCACATCGCGAAACGCGGCTAACGCGGCGTCTTCGCCCAGGGTGGCGGCAGCTGCGTGACTGAGACGCATTCCCAGCCCGAAGGGAGCGTTCGGCGAAACGAGATCCCGAACCCGGCAAGCGTAGTTGCGGATGGCATCGAAGTTCTCCTGCCACGATTCGCCGCGGTGAATATTGAGACAGTACGTCAGATGAAGTGGAGGATCTTCAGAGATGCGCATGGGCTACACATTCGCCTTTTCGGCCAGGTGAAGAATGAGACGGGTCATTTCGGCGCCGTCGACGTGATTCACTTCAATGCGGTCCCCAATGCCTCGGGGAAAGGTGACGCACAGTTGACCGCCCAGGTGCTCGCGAAAATCTTCCAATCCGGAAAGGAGTTCAAGTGTCCCGTCTCCCAGGCGGCGTTCCATGGCCGGGTGGGACAGCGGAAGGCCACAGATGTCCAGAGCGGTCAACAATTGTGCTGCGTCGGGTGAACGGATCCAGCCCTGCGTTCCGGCATACAAGGTGTCCAGCGCGATGCCAATGGCAACCGCTTCCCCGTGGACAAGGGCGTAATTTGTCATGGATTCCAGACGATGTGCCGCCCAATGGCCGAAGTCAAGGGGCCGCGCCGGACCCCATTCAAAGGGGTCACCTTGGGTGCGAATGTGATCCAAGTGGAGCGCGGCGCAGCGCCGGACAATCGTTTCCATCACATCTTCATCCCGCCGGCGCAGGGCGGGGGCGGCGCGGCACAGCGTCTCAAAGAATACGGCGTCCTTGATCAGCGCCACCTTGAAGGCTTCTGATACGCCGGCAATCCAATGACGCCACGGCAGCGAACGCAGGAACACAGCATCGTTCAGGACCGCGAAGGGCGGATGGAAGGTTCCGATGGTGTTCTTTCCGCCATGCAGGTTCATCCCGTTCTTAACCCCGATTCCGGCATCGGACTGGGCCAGCACGGTAGTGGGGACGCGGACGACCCGGAGCCCCCGGTGCACGATGGAGGCACCGAAACCAACGGCGTCGAGCACAGCGCCTCCTCCGACCACCAGGATGACCGAATGACGGCACAGGCGAAACTCCAGGATCATGTCCACCACTTCCATCAAGAGGCGGTAATCGTTTTTCATGGCCTCCCCACCGGGCACGGCTCGAGGCGGTGCCGCCAACCGGGCGATTTCCCCGTATTGAGAAAACCACCGCTCCATCCGTGTCGGGAGTTGGGAATCCGCCCCGATCAAGCCGTCGTCCACAAAGGCCAGAACGCGACTCGGTGCCGGATCGCCGCCCCGGGAAATGGCCTCCGCCAAGGCGGGATTGGCACCTTGAAACACACCTTTCGTGAACACCACCGGATAATCGAACGGCACGTGGAAGCGCTGATGAATCTGTTCTGCTCTGTCCATGGAATAAATGGAAATCTGCTGGTTGTTCCGCGAAAATACCAGCAAAACGCCTAGCCGTCCAATGGTCGCGCCCCGTGTTCTACAGCCGGTTGAGGTGATCGCAAAGAGAGGCGGCAAGGTCGATGTAGCGATTCGGCCGGTCGGCGAAAGAAACCGTAGTCCCCCAGGCGATCTCCCGGCCTGGGCCACTCCGGCCATGCGAACCGCGGACTTTGGAGGTGTCCCGGGTCACCCTTGTAGGGAACCGGCCCATGAACAGCTCACAGGGGTCGAATCCCGGCTTGTTATGGATATCGATATGGCCGGAAAAATCGGGCTCTTCGGCGGGGTCGGTCCACCAAGGATAGGCAAACCAGGCCCCTTCTTCGGCCACCAGGAGGAGGTCGCCTCCGTTCATATGATCGACTCCGAGCACCGCCTGTGCGGATCGATCCAAGACTTCCGCCACTCCGGTTAACCCTTGCAGAATTTTCTGCACCTCCGCCTGCCGCCCCGGATCGCGTACAACCACATGGGCGACTTCGTGATCGACCACGGCGAACGCTGCACTGCCAAAAAAGTCAGGGTAGGTGCGCCGCCCGATTCTTCGCGCTTCAAAAAGACCGGTCTCTCGCAGCGCGCGGTTTGGAAACACCGCGCCGTGAACGACGGGCCCGATGGCATAATCCCCGACCACCAGCACGTCATAGCCGTGGGCCTCAGCCCGGCGCGCCAGGATCTCGAGGAGAGCATCCAGGGTATCCAATGCCGCAGCGGCCTGGGGACTGCCGGGGCCGTGCCGCTGCAGGTCGTAATCGAGGTGAGGAATATACCCGAACAAAATATCGGGCGCCCATGCCGGTTCGCTCATAACCTCACACAAACCGGCCACGATCCATTCACTGGATTTCCGGGATGCGAACGGCCCCCAATAATGGATCAGGTTAAAGGCACGCCCGATCCGTTTTACCAGCTTCGCATTCAGATCGAAAGGTTGAGAGTAACAGTCCTGGATCATGCCTCCGCCGTGTTTGTGTACCGGTTTTGGCGAGAGCACCAGGTCAACGGCCTCACCCAGGCTCTGCTGCCAGAACATCATGCCGACCTTCTTTCCCCGGGCACGGGCCTGGGACCAGATCCGCTCGCCCTGCACCAAGGCCGCCGACTGCTCCCAGAACATGGGCTTGCCCATTTCCGCGAAGTACCGTCCGTTGGCGATCATCCCATGGTCCGCCGGCGGGGAAGCGGTCCGGAGCGAGGCCTGGGCGGTACAGGTGACAGCAGGAAACACGGATTCTGCCGGATGGAAGGTCAGCCCGCCGAGGGTGGCGTTTTTGTCCTGAACGATGTCCCATCCCAAGGCGGCGGCCTGTATGACGAGGAGGCGATTCATGCAGTGGTTCCAGTTTCAGAAGGCTTGCCGGGGATCAGCTCCCATAAAACCATTTTCCTACGACAACGGCAGGGACGTAAAGTGCCGCAAGAATAAGGGCTATGACCGCCGCATGGGACGTCCCGGCGGAAACGACAAGAAACGCCTGAAACAGGATATAGGCGCGCAGGAGCCGTCCCACGCAGGAGGGAACCAGATGCGCGCCCTGGGTCTCCTCCCCGGCGGTTGCCGTCCCCATGGCGAGGGCAGGAAGCGTGGCGGCGGTCACCGCCAGGCCTCCCCACAAGAGCCCTTCCAGGACCCACCACAGGGATTGGTTGTCCAGTCCCCGTCTCCCTAACACCACGACCATTGTGGCGAGGAGAACGGTAGCAGGCGCCCAGCGAAGCGGACGGGACGGAATGCTCTCTATTTCGTGCCGAGCGATAAGCGACACACTAAAGATGTAAAGGAAGACTCCCGCGACGGCCAGGACGTCGACCCCGCGGCCCCCCCCGACAGCGGCCGCGCCGAGAGAGAAATTTAAGACGCGGCACCCGCCCAGCATCGCTTCACCTACCACGGCAACGCGTTTCACGCCCATATTATATAGCAGTATCAGAGCCGCCAAACCGACGGAAATGAGCCCGGCCAGGGGGCTGGCAGCGCATGCGCAAAGGTTGCCGAGAACGAGGCAGAGGCCACCCGCGAATGCGGCCCCTTTGAGCGACACGGCACCTGACGGCAAGGGGCGCCCCGGCCGCTCGGTCCGATCGGTCTCGATGTCGAAAAGGTCATTGAGCAGTAGCCCCGCCGTGTAGAGGAATAGCCCTGAACCGCACGCCAGTCCGAGCGGCCACCAGGCCGGCGCGCCTGCAGCCCCTGCGAGGACGTATCCTGCAACGGCATCCCCGGGCACGGTAAACAGGTTGGGTAGCCGAACAAGTACCCCCCATGACCGGATCCGTGACGGTGGTGAATTCATGCAATCGCCGGGGGGTCCGCGCCAGTGGGACGACCCGCCCAAGTTCTTATGTAGACCAGTCTATTCTACCGATCAATCCCTCGGTGGAAAACGACATGCGATTGGTACTTCATGAGGCGCTGACGATACCGTATAAACGCCGGCATGAAACGCACGGCCTTGTTCAACAATCACGTTGCACTGGGTGCCCGAGTGGCC
>Ga0310125_10000206_pt1 | contig 26037 bp, 25 predicted proteins | sample CB11b_Tmax_Bot8__FD_203508 | JGI IMG/M metagenome (GOLD analysis project Ga0310125, IMG submission 203508) | Marine microbial communities from Western Arctic Ocean, Canada - CB11b_Tmax_Bot8 | ecosystem: Environmental > Aquatic > Marine > Oceanic | place: Canada: Western Arctic Ocean | collected... | reverse complement strand
TCGGGCTGCTCGTCAGCTCGGCCATGATCGTCACCCATCACAAACTGGACGGATGCAAATTGAATCATCACAGGCCCGAGAGACTGGCTTGACGTGGTTGCCATGGTTACGATTAAACACTGCCGGGCCAGTAATTCAAGCCGCCCTATAAAACAGACATCTCAAAACAAACCCAAACGAATTTTATTCCATGCCGACCCACAGACCCGGCGAATAGACGTCCAAGGCCATCCAATCGTACCATTGAACCATTATGGCCATCACGGTACCTTAAGCCAAGGAACCCCCATGGAGATCATCAAATGACCAGAACAACCGTTGAAAATGCAATTACAACCAATTATGGCCGTGTTGCTGAAAGCGGATTATCCAGTGACCAGCAAGGCATCCGGGCAGTTGCCCAAGCATTTGGATACTCGCCACATGAACTGGAGTCGATCCCCACGGAGGCCAACATGGGCTTGTCTTGCGGAAATCCAACAGCCACTGCCAACCTTAAAGCCGGCGAAGTGGTGATCGACCTGGGCTGCGGCGGTGGCCTTGATGTATTTCTTGCCGCGGCAAAGGTTGGCCCGTCCGGCAAGGCCATCGGGATCGACATGACCCCACAAATGATCGATCTGGCAAGAAAAAATGCCAGGCATGGGACAAACGGCAACCCAGTCACCAATATCGAGTTTCATCTGGCCAAGATCAATCAGTTGCCGCTTGCAGCGGGTACAGCGGATTGCATCCTCAGCAACTGTGTCATCAATCTGGCACCCGACAAACCGGCCGTGTTCGATGAAATTTCCAGAGTGCTCAAGCCTGGAGGGCGCGTGGCCATCAGTGATATTGCCCTAAAAAAACGGCTTCCGGCTGACTTGGAAAACAATATCAGCGCCCACGTCGGATGCATTGCCGGAGCCATCAGTATCGAAGACTACGAAAAGGGCCTGCGGGACGCCGGTTTTGAACACCTGCAGATCATTGATTCCCGCAAGGACCTCAACGCATACGCCCAAGCCGACAATCAATCTGCATGTTGTTCGCCGACAATGGATTCCTCAACCTTACCCATCGCCGACAGCAACTGCTGTGCACCACAACCATCATCACCAGTCGAAGATTCGGTGCATGCGCAATTAACACAACTACTGAACCAGTACGACATCAATGAGTACGCCGCAAGTGTTTATGTTTATGCGATCAAACCGTAAACCTTTCCATCATATCGGGAACATCGCATACCCCATAGCATTTAAACCTTGACCAGAAGACGATTTCCAGCCACTTGCAGTATCCCAACTCGGGTTGCCCTAATCAACGTAACCCGATACGGTGTCCAAGGAGCAATATGCACATGAGCGAGCAGGCCGACGAATTCTCGGGCGATCCAGACAAGTCAAACGACGGATCCGAGGTGTTTGGCCAGCAGATAAAACACCGCCAACTCAGTGCGCGAGTACCCGAATCGATCAGCCGTGGCACATTTAGCAGCGGCGCAGTTGTACTAACCGGCGGGACTGAATTCGTGATTGATTTCATGGTTCGCCTGTCACGTCCCTACCAGGTCGCAGCCAGGGTCATTGTGCCGCATGCAGCCATGCCACATTTAATCAATGCCCTGCGAGATAATATTGCCAAGCATGAAAATTCTTTTGGCAAAATCCAACCTCTGCCACAACCCAATCCAAACACCACCCGACCGAGCATCCAGGAGGTGTACGATGACCTTAAACTACCCGACGAAATTCTTAGTGGGGCATATGCCAACGCCTGTATGATCGGACATACCGCCTCGGAATTTGCTTTCGATTTCGTGACCAATTTTTTCCCCCGTTCCGCTGTTTCCTCGCGTATCTACCTATCGTCCCGCCAGGCTCCACAGTTGCTCAAAGGCCTGGAACATGCCGTCAAACAGCTCAACCAACGCCGCACCGCGCAGCAGGACAAGGATCATCGGGCAAAGATGGACGGGCCAGCCAACCCAACCGACAATCCCCCCAACCCCGATGATGAATCCCAAAGTGACCGTGGCGAATCGGATCTGATGTATTAGTGAACTGGACTGTCTACCTTAGCGGCGAAATCCACACCAACTGGCGAACTCAAATCGCCGAGGGGATCCAGCGATCGCATCTGTCGATCACACTGATGTCACCGGTGCTTGATCATACCGCAAGCGATAATTGCGGCACACAGATTCTCGGCGGCGAACTCGAGGGTTTCTGGAAGGACCATCAATCGGCAAAACTTAATGCCATCCGAACCCGCCATCTAATTCAAAGCGCCGACGTGGTCGTGGTGCGATTCGGCGACAAGTACCGGCAATGGAACGCTGCATTCGACGCCGGTTACGCCACTGCTCTCGGCAAGCCGCTGATTACCCTGCATGCACCCGATTTAATCCATGCACTCAAGGAAGTGGACGCCGCAGCCTATGCCGTTGCACAAACGGCGCAGGAAGTGGTCGACATCCTCCGGTACGCAACCCACAACATTTCCATAACCGCCGACAACAACGGATGAACAACGTATTACGCTGGGGTATCCTGGGTAGCGGCAATATTGCCCGCCAGTTTGCTGCCGACCTGCATCACACAGAGTCAGGCCAACTGACAGCCGTCGGCTCTCGCACTTTACAATCTGCCGCCGCATTTTCAGCTCAATTCAAAATTGATCATGGACACGACAACTACGAAGCGCTCATTACCGATGAACACGTTGATGCAGTATACATCTCGTTACCCAACAGCCTGCACCACAAATGGACACTCAGGGCACTGGCGGCCGGCAAACACGTTTTGTGCGAAAAACCAATGGCCCTCAATGCAGAAGAAGCTGAGCAGATGTTTGAAGCTGCCCAAACAAACCGGCGGCTGCTGGTTGAAGCGTTCATGTACCGAACACATCCATTGACCCGCGAAGTCGTCAAGCACTTACACGAAGGGAGAATTGGTAAGCTACAAATGATCCGAACAAGCTTCTGCTTTTGCATACGTGAACCCATGGGCAACATTCGCCTTAACGCAACGCTTGGTGGCGGCAGCCTCATGGACGTGGGCAGCTACTGCATCAACTTTTCACGCCATCTTACCGGGTGTGATCCGGTTTCCGTTCAGGCCGTTGCCCACAAGGGCGCCCATGGCGTGGATGACTACATCGCCGGCACACTGGCGTATACAGATGGCGTCATTTCAACTTTCACCTGCGGCATGACGGTTCACGCCAATAACATGGCCCAAATAAATGGGTCCAATGGATTCATTGAAGTACCGGTGCCATGGAAACCACCAATGGTCAATGCCAAGTTCATGGTCAAGCAATCAACCCCAACCCGGCAGGACCGGCTCAAAGTTTCAACTCCGGCAGCCACCACGGCACCCCAAACCCACAACGTCGACGCCAACAAGCCACTATACGCCCTTGAAGCTGATGCGTTCGCCGCCGTAATTCAGGGTAAAGCCAAGCCATTCGTCACCGCCCAGGAGACGCTGGGGAACATGAGGGTGCTTGACCGGATTCGCCACCAGATTGGCTTGGAGTTCAAGTGAAGACCTCGCCGTCAAACAGATTACCGAATACCGCCACCAGCCGAAGTGCCATCATCTGCCTTGATTGATGCATACTCTTCTGGCTTAACAGTATCGGCAAAGAGCATTTGCGCACAGCCATCAACGTCAAAATTGCACATCGCCCCGGTCGCCCGATCCACATCAACATCACTGACCAACAGCGAAGGCTCCTTCATCGGACATTCCGCGTGAACCTGTCCGTCCGGGGCAATGATGCGTGTTGCACAGTTTTGATGTGGCAGCAAGCAACAATTACAGGAGGCAAACCAGATCGTGTTCTCAGCCGCCCTGGTTACCTGCATAGAATGATGAACAGGGATTTTCCAGTCATTTGGACGGGTCGTATTATTCTGCGGATGAAATACAATTTTCGCACCTTGACGGACACATTGCTCGGTCGTTTCAGAAAACCGAAACCCGGCAAAACAGATTGTCACGCCAACGGTGACACCAAATAATTCAAAGACCTGGGGGTTATCTTTGGGAGCGGATGAATAAGCCACAGCATCCAATGGCGTAAGCCTCGATTTATGGTGGACACCCAACACCTGCCCCACCTCTGAAATCACAAGCGCGGAGTTGTATGGCTTGCCACCACACGGATCAGATTCGAGCGGAATTTCCGTACCCAAGATGCAGGCCATTGAATGCTTGCCACAGTATTCTGCAACCGACGCATGAATCGCCTGTAGTTCATCAATTTGCACTGGAGCATCAGCAGCAGTGATATCGACGCGATACCCAGCCGTTTGAACCTCAGGAAAACAAAGTATTTGAACGCCCCCATCAACTGCCCTATCAAGGTATTCACGGATGGCACTCTCATTCTGTTTCAAATTGTCTGATTGCGGGGTCTGGGCCAATCCAATCCGGAGTGTCGTCATCTCAAGTCCTCGGTTACAACTGATTTCTATTTAATTCCATTGATATTCTATAAAGTAATGCACAATTCTCACCTCCCACGTTGACCGACTCTGATCCGTGGAATCGCAGAGCAACGGCCCGTTGAAATACTGAGAATATGCCGACTAATCAAAACAGACACCGCCACACACATTGAGTGATTGGCCATTAATCGCCAGCGCCTCGTCACTGGCAAGAAACACCGCAAGCGGGGCCACTTCATCAGGCACAAGGCGTCGGCCGAGCAATGACGCTTCGGCTTCAATCTCTGAAGCCGTGCGGCCGGTGCGAACCATGTCATACTCCAATCGTTTATTGTTCATCAAGGTGGCTGTCACGCCCGGACAGACCGCATTGCATGTAACACCCGTATCCCCTGTTTCCTTCGCCGTGGATTTGGTCAACCCTGCCAAACCGTGCTTGCTCGCCGTGTAAGCAGCGGCATGCAATGCGGGGATCTTGGAGTTGATCGATGCGATATTGATAATTCTTCCCCAGCCCGCCTCAATCATGGATGGCAAAACCAACTTCGTAAACAGGTATGGTGCTGTCAGATTCACCGCAAGGGTCAGATCCCAAAACGAATCATCAAAGTCAACCAATGGCCGCGCAGATTGACTGCTGCCAATGCCTGCATTGTTGACCATGATCTCAACTGGCCCCCAGTCGCCTTGAACCTGCCCCACAATTCGTTTTGGCGCCAATCGATCAGCAAGATCATCGGCGATCGCCATGGCCCGCCCGCCTGCCTGGCTAACTTCATCCACAAGATGGTCAAGTTCCTGTTTTGTCCTGGCTGTTACAGCCACATGGACACCATTGGCGGCCAGTAAAAGAGCGATAGACCGGCCGATCCCCCGACCTGCACCGGTCACGATGGCAATACGATTTTTCATGTCTCAACCTCAAAGTTCTAAATATCATTAACCCAGAAAATTCTGATCACCTGATTCTTCTCCAATACCTTCACCCGGGCATTTGCAACATTAACTTCTATCTTAGCAGTTGATGTCCATGCCGCCCGCCAAACCCGCCTCCAGCACCACCCAGCTCACCTCACACCACATGAAACCACCGGTGCCACTGAACCGTTCAGCACTGACGACATTGCAACATGGCGTCCCAAGTGGTAAATGTTGAATCATGATTAACCAAACCAACGACTGCCCCTACGTTATTTCCCTGTCCAACAATCCACAACTATTCCTCGATGATCACTGCGTCGGCTGGACGATCAACATGACTCGCCAGATGCAGCCCGCATCAAAACATACTGACAATCCCATCATTGAGGCAGATTCCCCATGGGAACAGGGCCTGTTCGGGCTCAACAGCCCCGCCGCATTCTATGACCCCACATCAGATCGCTTTCAAATGCGGTACACCGCCTTCGATAAAAACACCGCCACGGACAAACCCCAAAAGTCTAAATACAAGATCTATCTCTGTTGCGCCGAATCCCAGGATGGCTTTGAGTGGCACAAGGTCCTGACCGATGACAACACGAAATACGATCAGCCAAATAATATCGTCGATGGGCCGTGGCTAATCATTCATACACCCCATGACTCGGACCGCCCCTTCAAAGGACTGACACACTCCAAGAATCTCGTCACCGCCATTGAATTCGGAACTCTTGGCATGCACTCCATGGACGGCATCAACTGGTCACCTCCCAATGGCATTCATATTACAGACACCAAGTGCGACACGATATCCAGCCTTGTCTGGTTTAATGCCGTTCAAAAATACTTTGTCTTTACACGAACCCAAATGTGGCATCCAGAGCTGTGCGGACATCTCCGCGTCACAGGCATCATTGAAAGCCGTGACTTTGAACACTGGGAGCCCAAACGCGGCATCAACCTCATCAGTGAGGCGGAGGGGTTCCCCTATTTACAGGTCCACGGTCTCAACGTGCATGAATACGGTGACATCCTGATCGGCTTAATACCCATGGTCCACCTCCAGGAACCAGGCAACAATTTTCTGGGCAAATTTGATATACAGATGGCCATCAGTCGGGATGGATGGCACTGGCAGCGGGTTGCTGACGGTGATGTGTTTCTTCCCAATGGCCCTGAAAACTGGGACCGATGGTATGTCCATTCCTGCTCGATGGTACGCAAGAAAGATACTCTCTACTACTATTACCAAGGTCGGCCGCAGATGCATGGTGCCATTCGCCAGATGCGAGAACAAGGCGTTGATTTCAACTCGACCATGCGGACGGATCTAGGAATGGCCACGGTACCGGCCGACCGATTCGTGGCCATGACACAGAAAAACCCCGACGAACTGGGAATCCTCGATACACCACCGATCCGATTTGACGGCAACGATTTACTGGTTAATGCTGAACTTGACCCGACCGACATGCAGGTTGAACTCATCGACGAAGCAGGGCCTGTCGCACAATATCAATCGCAAGTCGTCCCTGGCTTCGAACGGGAATCTTCCCGTCTGGTCAAAATCGACAACCTGCGCTACAAGGTTCTATGGAGCAAGGAAGGAACCGAATACAGTTTGAGCAAGGCGACCGACCACCAGCCATTACTTATCCGCTTCCTGGTCCGCAAAGGAAAACTCTTCTCTTTCCAGGTGGTCTAAGTCGTAACTCACGCCTAACCAATCTGCGGCCAACCATCGCTGGAAGAGCCTGCACATGAAAGCAACCTGCCTGGTCTACCCCAAGCCTCGAAAGATCACACATGGCAAGGGCGTAGTCAGAATGTTTTCGACTTTTTCCCTAACCGGCACACGAATCCCAACATGGCTTAAAAAGCGTCTGGCATGTGCCTGCGGGTCATTGGGGGTTCGACTGGTTGCTCCCGGCGATAACCACGGAACCATCCGGTGCCAGACCACAACCGCAGGCTTCAATACAATCAAAGATAATACCCTTCAACAACAAGCTTATTGCCTGGAAATTGCAAAAGATGGGAACATCATCATCAGATCACCTGGGACGCAGGGCATGCAACATGGCGTCATCACCCTGTGCCAACTTTTAGAGGCAAAGGCTGCTGGCGCCCAACTGAACCCAGCCGTCATCCAAGATTCTCCGGTGTTCTGTGTGCGAGGCATCCAGATCGACTTGGCGCGTGATTTCCACCCTCCCCTTGATCACCTCAAACAGATCATTGATCGTCTCGTCGAGATGAAGATAAATACACTGTGGCTCTATCTTGAAAACCATCTCCGGGCACCAGGCATGCAAGACATCTCGCCACCGCGAGGCCTGACGCCACGCCAGGCCAAACAGATCAGTGACTACGGTGCTCGCCGAGGCATTGATATTGTCCCGGGCACCAACGTCGTCAGCCACATGGAAGGCTGGCTACGCCTTGAGCGATACAGTGACCTTGTAGATGGGCCTCGTCGCAGCTACCCGGTTCTTACCCACAAGGATACCTGGCCGCTTGTTCGAAAATATATCGACGCGATGATGGACGCCTTTGAGTCCCCAAATTTTCATGTCGGATTGGATGAACTTCTCATCACCGGGCACAACCCACAAGCAGAAGCCGCCATATCCCAAAAGGGGAAGGTTAAATATTTTTCTGACTTCGCAACAAAGGTTGTTCGCCACATTCAACACCGGGGCAAGACACCCTGGTTATGGGATGACATGGTAGCCGGCAAGAACGTCTACCGGCCCGAGGGGTTTAATCAACACTGGCCCCAAGCCCTTGCGGCAATCCCCAAGGGCGCGGTATTGGTCCACTGGTGGTACTGGGGGCCAAGACCCCACGGAATGACCCAACTCACCGATCAGCATCTAGCCATGGTCAACCGCGTAGCCAGTTCAAAACACCCATTGGCCATCGCACCCACCTCACAGAGTTTCAGGTGGTCAAGCGCACATGTAAACACTGACACCCACAACCAGTGCTACATGGCAAAGGTCGGGCGCAAACATGGCGCGTTTGCGTATATATGCACCCACTGGGAATCGGCCAACGGAAGTAGCATGGAAGCAGTTTGGCCGATGTTGGCCCTCAGTGCCGGCCAGGCATGGCATGGTTCCAGCAAATTCGACGATCGTTATCTTCGCGCCCTTGCGTTTACAACCTATGGGACAACCACAAATGCATTCAAGCGATACCTCTATGCCCTGGGCAACATTGAAGATGTCTTCGCCGGAACCAAAAAGCGTAATGCTGTCGCCCGCAAACGCCTATTCACGAACGGCCCCTATGGTATCTGGCGGCTGAAGGCCTCTATACTCACCCCCCGACATCGCAAGATGATTCGCAACCAGCTTCGCGCTGGCACTGAAGCTTACCAGGCCCTAAACGTGCGCCCCATGAAACTGACACGAGCACTTGAACTACCATTGATCCTATTCGAAGAAATTATAAACATCCTTGACGCATTTGACCAAGGATGGGGGCATTACCATCATGCTGCCAAGATCGAACACGACAAAGCAAAACACAAAACGTTCGCGCAACAGATCAACCTAACCATCGAAAACATCCAGGACGTGTGCAAGAGTCTTAGACGACTGGAACGAGCATACAAAACCCAGGAACCATACGGCCATACGCCATATGATTCCTATGCCCTGGGCCAACACCGAAAGGTGTTGCGTGAGCACGCCATCCCCCTCATCCGCAAGTTGGCCGCAAAACGCATTGGGCTGCCATATTTCGAAAAATTGTTTTTCCTGCCCGATGTCTATCACATCTCCAATCTGGAACAGTTTCGATACAAGGAGGATTTCTACCGCCAATACGATGACTGCCCTTGGCCAGTTCGGTGGGCCGATCGCTAGGCAAACAACTTGATGAACAGCCGCCCAGGATTAACGGTTGACCACCACGACCCCAACGACGACCAGCCCCCGAATACTGCTCTAGAACAACAACGCCTGGCATGGCTCATACCAATACCAGACCAGACCAGACCAGACCAGACCAGAGGGCGTATGTGCCACGCCAACCGGCAAACCGAACACACCATGGATCTGCCGATGGGCAAAACAGGTGATCATTGTCCGATCCTTGATCGAAATCCCCCGTCAACCGTCAGGACGGACCCGGTAATGTAGTCCGCGTCATCCGAGGCAAGAAAAGCCGCAGCCTTGCCGATTTCCGTCGGCATTCCAAGCCGGCCCCACGGCAGCTTTGGACCTCCCTCACGAACGGTCTTTTCGCCATGCAACACATATTCACCTGGCGTATCGATCCAACCGGGCTCAATCACATTGACGTTAATCCGATGCTCGATCAATTCATTTGCAATGACTTGCGCCATGTGACTGAGACCAGCCTTGGCTGCGGCATAGGAAACGTTACCCGGAATCGCAATCTCCGCGTGCACACTAGAAATAAAAACTATTTTGCCACCACCACCCCGCTCCACCATATGCCGGGCAACGAGTTGACTCATGTGAAATCCGCCAGCAAGCGTTCCATTTATCACATCGTGAAATTCAGCCGGATCGCATTCGAGAAAACCATGGCGGATCGATCGAGCCGGATTGCTCACAAGAATATCAACTTGCCCCTCCTGCTTGACTGCCTCAGCCACCAGATGCTCACACCCCTGCCGTGAAAAGACATCCGCCGCAATCGTCGCGCAACGACCGCCAAGGGCACGTATGTCCTCCGCTGCCTGATCCAAATCAGGACTACCCGGTCGGTCATTGATCACCACCGTAGCCCCCAATCGGGCCAACTCGATTGCGCAACCTTTGCCAATGCCCCGGCCGGCTCCCGTGACCAACGCCACACGGCCAGACATCTTGTCCTGTGTTTGCATCATTTAGCTACCTTATAAGATCGATGTGGTTTTAACCAGGCACGCTCTGCAACCTCTTTCCTTTGTACATTGTTGAAGTTGAACTTAACTCTTAGCATTACCCGACACCTAGAGGCAGCCGCCCAAATTCGCTGAAACCCCAACTTCCCTATCACCTTTGCCAGCCTTCGACCAACCCGGTACTTGGCGACCCGTAAACCCCGATGGATGAAATACAACTGACATTTTCACTCATACGTAATACGTCAAAACCAAGATAACCGGCCCATGCAACGACCGATGTAAACCCACCACCCTTTCGCCCCCATCCTTAGTTCCTCGGCACGCATCTTCCAAATTATGCTTTGCGCAAAATGATGATCGAAACTCCATGATCGTGTACCATGATCAAAAGTCGGCGACCCCCCGACATTCTAGTGTAGATCACTGTAAAGCATTACAAGACCTCTTAATGATACGCCATAATTGACCCCAGGACTCAGAGTGAAAAAAGCGTCATGCAAGTCCCCCTCGTAGACCTACGGGCTTCCCTCCAGCCGATCAAGGAAGAATTGTTTCGCGAGTTTGACGCGACCCTGGACGGTATGCAACTACGCCTAGGGCCAAATATCCAAGCGTTCGAACAGGAATTCGCAAGCTATTGCCACACCGAACACGGCGTGGCCGTGTCGAACGGAACTGATGCTCTATATACGGCCCTGCACGCTTTTGGCATTGGCTCCGGCGATGAAGTGATCGCCCCATCCCATACATTTTTCGCCACCATTGAAGCCATTATCCACGTTGGCGCAGTGCCTGTTCTGGTCGATGTCGAGCCTGGCACCCTGACAATCGACCCAGATGCCGTCCAAGCTGCCGTGACCAATGCCACCAAGGCCATCATCCCGGTCCACCTGTATGGTCACCCAGCAAATATGGATCCGATCCTGGAGATTGCAAGGCACCACGACCTACGCGTGATTGAAGATGCCGCCCAGGCACATGGCGCACGTTACAAGGGGCGATATTGCGGAAGCATGGGTGATGCAGCATCGTTTAGCTTTTATTTTACGAAAAACCTCGGTGCATTTGGCGAAGGTGGCTTCATGACCACGCCAGATCCCAAGATTGCCGCCAAGGCGCGTCTCCTTCGCGAACATGGACAGGTATCCGCTTTTGAACACACGCTCATCGGACATAATTTCCGCATGGATGAGTTACAGGCTGTTGTTTTGCGGTTGAAATTACCAAACCTTGACCGCGGCAACCAGCGGCGGCGCCAGGTTGCAGAATATTACCGCCAACACCTTGCGGATACTGAACTGGAAATGCTCGAACCACGCGAAGACAGCTACTGCGTCCACCATGTATTTCCCATTCGCTCCCGATTACGGGACAACCTGCGACAGCACCTTGATGCCAACGGCATTGGAACCGGCATCCACTACAAGATCCCATGTCATTGCCAGCCAGCCTTAAAAAAACACGCTCATCGTATCGATGGCGATCTTAGCGTGACTGAAGCAGCATGTCGTGAATTACTGTCCATTCCAATGTATCCTGAAATCACTGAAGCCCAGCTCGGCCACGTCACCGATCAGATACTGAGCTTCACACAAAACTACCCGACTACCGCCCACACTTAATTGATCATCTTGTGATGCCGCCCATGGCCGGCAAACCGAATGATTTAATTTGCAAATGCATCGCCCAGATTGACCGAAGCCCAAGATTCAACCCATCGCATCGAGGGCAACCCACAATACCTTGAGTTGGTCGGAAGGCGGAAGAACATCGCGGTAACCCAACTTCTCTAGCGCCTTGACCATTGGCGGCACGGCCGTAAGCAGACCCAGCCGGTACGCCATGACCAGGATCGAAACCGTGCCCTCTGCCTTGATGAAACTAAGCTTGGCTTTCTCTTTCACCGGTTCCTCGATCAAGACAAGTGACGCCCCGATCCCCAAGGCCAGTTGTAACGATGCGCCATCATGTCCGCCAACTGCAACCAGACGAGGTGGAAGCTGAACCTGTGGAAGATCGTCTTTTACATCAAGCCAGGCCGGACAACCACTTGCAGCAAGTTTATCGTGCAACCCGTCATAGCCAGACCTGGGCATCACCACTGAGCCATACATTGATTCCAGTAATTTCTCGCGACGAATAGCCAGCAGTGCCCCAAAAGTCTTCACACTCACAACCACCGGGCCATCTGGTGTCGTGCGCATTTTTCCACTCATGCCCGTTTCCAATTAGGCTGACTCAGGAGTAAATACCATCGAGAATTATTTTTCCAAACTGCTCCGCCTTGCTTATCCACGACTCGCCACCGAGACGCTGACGTGCTTGCTGCTGCTCGGGGGGAGTACCATGCTTAATGCGATCTTTGACCAACAGTCTGCATTGCTCTGCATTATCAACCAGATCTGCCGCATCCGCCCAGGGTGCAGTAGCCGGCAACCGCCGGGCAATCACCGGCTTGCCAGTCGCCAGATACTCCTTGAATTTCAGAGGCTGGATGGATCGAGTTACCGGCAGATCCGCATACGGCATCACGAGGATGTCCGCCGCCTGGGCCAGTGCTGGTAATGTCTCATAGGCGACTGGCCCCGGCATATATATCCGCCGATGGGCCACCAATCTTGGGTCCGGTGATTGCCGTGGCCCCACTAAAACCAATGTGCCGCACTGTTGCGCCAAGGCCTCGCAAATCACAGTATCAAGACGTTGATCAACCAACCCCCAAAAGAGTGAAACAGGGCCTTCCAGGCCTGACCACCACGCAGGCAAGTTAGTTGACTGACGGCCTTGCCAATAAGTGGGATCCACACCGTGGGTTAGCAACTGTGACTCAAATCCAAACTGAGCCATACGGGCCTGCAGTACCTGCGAAACACAAATCACACGATCAACCCGACCGGCCAGCTTCTGATCCAGCTCTTTCATCACAGAACCATCAAGGCCCGGCCAGGTCGAAAAATCATCCACACAGTAATAGACCCAGTAATCAACATTGATTTGACCGACCAGATCAGCGGCAATTGGCAGTGTTGCAATGGCAACCCGCTTGTTACGATCAATACCGGCATTCAGTTCCTGGTTGACCCGTTGACTAATCATCCGCGTATTGATCCACCGCTGCCACCAACTGCGAAATCCTGGATACATTAGCGGCGTAATCACACGCATTTTCGCCGGCAACTGACCAGAAACCGATGACGGTTTAAGCCATTGCCCCAACTTGACAACCGCCTTACCGAGATCATCAAACGACAGGGTGGGGCGGCGTGTGCCAATGGTGTTCACCCACAACACCGGATGCTGAGCAGACAAAAGACGGATCAGGTGTTGGCAGCTTGAGGGATGCCGACCCCAGTCATCAGAAAAGACGACAAGTTGCAATGGCTGGCTCATTGATCGGTTTTCGTGACCAGGTCAATCGAGACGCCCTCCGCCGCGGATTACCCGCTACCAACGCTTGGCGCTCTCAATAACTTTGTCGGCCAATTGGACGACAAAATCTTCGAATCGCCCACTGGTTTACCGTGACACATATCCCCGCCGCTACATGAACCCCAGTTCAACCTTGGCGACATCCGACATCTTATCCGGGCCCCACGGTGGGTCGAAGACAATCTCAATATGGGCAGACTTGACTTCTTGAATATGCTCAATTGAACGCCTCGCTGCCGCCGGCAATTCCTGCGCGGCCGGACACGCAGGCGAAGTCAGGGTCATATCCACATGAACGTTTCGGTCCTCGTCGATTGTAATGTTGTAAATCAACCCCAACTCGTAAATGTTGACCGGAATCTCAGGGTCGTAGACGGTTTTCAACGCGGCAACCACGGATTCTTTAAACAAATCCGTAGCACAATCAGCTGTGGAAGCAGCCTGTGGCATTCCATCTGTCCGCTTGGTTTCTGATTGCCCCTCGCGGGCAGGCTTCGCCACCGGACCGACCTCTTCTGGTAACTTATCTGACATCACAACTTCCTTATCCGCTTTTTAAAAAAAGCCTCTCTACTGTTCTGTAGTCACTGGCTGCCCATTATTTTCTTCCATCGCTGCTTTGAACGTGTGCCACGGTAATGTAGCGCATTTAACCCTCATCGGATAGCGGCGGACCCCACCCAACGCCGCCAATTTCCCCAATTCAGATTGACCAACATCACCCTCATCAGCACCAACCAACATCTGTCGCATCTGTTCAAACAAAACACCGGCCGCCTCATTACTTTTACCTTGCACTGCCTGGGTCATCATCGACGCCGAAGCAGTGCAAATAGCGCAGGCTGATCCGGAAAACTGAACTTTCCCGACCAAGTCATCATCGATCTGCGCCCACACCTCAATGTGGTCTCCACACAGCGGATTGTACCCATTCGCATGCCGGTTTGCTGCCGAAAGCTCTCCGAAGTTTCTCGGCTGCTTGCTATGGTCGAGAATGATATCTTGATAAAGTTCTGTCAGGTCTGTCATATCCCGAACACCTCAATGGCCCGCTGGACGGCACCAACCAATGCATCGACCTCTTGTTTTGTATTATACATCGCGATGGATGCTCGCGCTGTTGCCGGAACACCGAAGCGGTTCATGAGCGGTTGAGCGCAATGATGGCCGGCCCGAATGGCCACGCCCGCATCGTCCAAAACCGTGCCAATGTCATGTGGATGGATGCCATCAATCACAAATGATATCGAGGCTGCCCGATTTGACGCCCTGCCAATCAATCGCACCTTTCCAACGGACTCCAATTCCTGCAGTGCGTAGTCAAGGAGACCCGCTTCATAAGCTGAAATCCGTGATAGCCCAACCTGATTCATGTACCCGATGGCTGCCGCCAGACCAACTGCACCGGCAATATTGGGGGTGCCCGCCTCAAACCGATCCGGCGGATCCCTGTATGTCGTTTGGTCGAAATCGACCGATCGGATCATCGCTCCGCCGCCCTGATATGGCGCCATATCAGCAAGCAGCGCGGCCTTACCGTATAGAACACCAATACCGGTCGGGCCGTAGGTCTTATGCCCCGAAAACGCGAGAAAATCACAATCCAGCGACTGAACATCAATCGCCATATGTGATGCCGACTGGGCCGCGTCCATGAGGACAACTGCACCATTTGCATGCGCCGCCTGAATGATTTTCGAAACTGGATTTACAGTCCCAATGGCATTCGAAATGTGGGCAATGGCAACAATCTTCGTACGATCAGTTAACTGGGACTCGAATCTTCCCATCATCAGTTCACCGTCGTCGCTCACCGGGATCACGTCAAGATCAGCACCCGTCTGCTGGCAAACCATCTGCCACGGAACGATATTCGAGTGGTGTTCCATCTGTGAGATTAACACGCGATCTCCCGCCTTCAGATGACTACCGCCATAGGCCTGAGCCACGAGATTTACGGCTTCAGTCGTACCACGTGTAAACACGATTTCGCCCACTGATTGGGCATTTAAAAATGATTGCACCACGTCCCGCGCCTTGGCATAAGCGTCAGTTGCACGCTCGCCAAGGGCATGTACACCACGGTTAATGTTCGAATTACTCTGCGTGTAGTAGGCGTAAAGCGCATCAAGTACTGCGGATGGCTTCTGGCTCGTTGCAGCGTTATCAAGATAGACAAGCGGATGCCCGTGAACCTGAGCAGAAAGGATTGGGAAATCACGACGAATACGGTCAACGTCAAGCGGTAAGCACGTGGGTTCAGTCGTCGCGACCCCCATCACACCACTTCCTCAATAAGTTCGCCATGCGGCAACTGAGCCAGAATCGTCCTGGTTAGATTCGCACGTATCGAATCCAAATCAATTCTCCCCAGACTTTCACTTGCAAAAGCATAAACCGCCAATGCACGGGCAGCCGGTTCAGACAGCCCACGCGTCCGAAAGTAGTAGACCGCATCCTCGTTGATCTGGCCGACGGTAGCACCGTGCGTGCATTTGACATCATCGGCGTAGATTTCGAGTTGCGGCTTGGCATTTATCTGAGCCGCTTCACTGAGCAGTAAATTCCGATTCGACTGCTTGGCATCCGTCTTTTGGGCATCTTTTGCAACGATGATGCGACCACCAAAGACGGCACTGGCCTGGTCGTCCAAAATACCGGTGTAAACCTGGCGACTACTGCAATGGGCCGCGGCATGTTCCACCACCATGTGGTTGTCAACGTGCTGGTTGCGCCGGTTCACGTACAGTCCATTTAAAAGTGACGTACCATTGGAACCCGTGAACTCGTTATGCAGATTGTTGCGTATCCACTGCCCCCCCGTCATGACCGAGTGGGAGACCAGGTTGCTGTCCTGCGACTGCCGGGTGCGCAATGTCGTAACGGAAATTGCATTTTGGTTTTCCCTGCATAGGCGATAGTGAGCAGCCCTGGCATTTCTAGAAATCACAAGTTCCGTAACCGTATTCGTGAAATGTTTCTGGTCACCCAGTGAAAAATAATCTTCAATGACCGTCACATCACTGGACTGACCAACAACAATCAAGTTTCTTGGATGCGCCATGGCAGGCTCGCCACCACTGGCACTTGATATATACATGGCATGAATCGGGCGGTCCACAACCGTGTTGTTCGGCACATAAACAAACAGCCCATCATCGAAAAACGCTGTATTTAGTGCTGCAAATGAATCTTGTTGACCGTTGGCGTATTGCGCAAAATGAGGCTCAACCTGTTCCCGATTGATATCGATTGCAACGGCCAGTGAGCCGATATACACACCACGCGACATGGGCGTGGTTGATGAAAGATCCGGGTTCCAGTGGCCATCAACGAAAACCAGGACCGTACTTTCTAGCCCGGGAAATCCATGACTTGCCACGGTTGCCTCCGAACAATTGGAGGAATCCGATTCAGCGAGACAAAATGCCGTATTGGTAATGTGTTCAAGACGCGTGTCGCGCCAGTCTTCATCTCCGGCCGACGGAAACCCCAACTCAACAAACCGATTCATTGCAGCTTCTTGCAATGAATCACACCAACGATCCTGGGCAGACATCTGTTTCTGCCGACGACCGAAAGCCTCAACGTACGCACCGATTTGATCATCTACCGTAAGCATCATAGTTCCTGATCAATTGGATCCGACCCCCGCCACCGCAGGGCTTTTGCCATGTGACAGAGCGGTGTAACCCTTTGCCTCCAGATCCAATGCCAATTCTTTTCCACCTGACTTGACGATCTTTCCCTTAACCAGCACATGAACGAAATCCGGAACGATATAGTTCAGCAATCTCTGGTAATGAGTGATCACCAGGAAACCACGCTCCTGGTTACGCATCGAGTTGACACTATCAGACACAATCCGCAGCGCATCGATATCGAGCCCGGAGTCTGTTTCGTCCATAATGACCATCTTGGGCTCAAGCAGTGCCATCTGAAAGACCTCATGCCGCTTCTTTTCACCACCGGAAAATCCCTCGTTGACCGATCTCTTGAGAAAACTCGTATCCATCTGAACAACTTTCCTCTTCTCCTCTACCAGTGCGAGAAAATCAACCGCGTCCAAGCTCTCTTCACCCCGGAACCGCCGCACGGCATTCAATGCTGCCTTGAGGAACTGCGTATTACTGACACCAGGAATCTCAGCTGGGTACTGAAATGCAAGAAATACCCCTGCACAGGCCCGTTCGTCTACCGACATGCTGAGCAAATCGCTGCCTTCATAAACCACCGACCCTTCGGTCACCTCATAGGAGTCATTGCCTGCCAATACCTGCGCCAAGGTACTCTTGCCGGACCCGTTGGGTCCCATGATGGAATGGACCTCGCCAGCCCCAATCGATAACGTGACGCCCTTGAGAATCTCATTACCCCCAACATTGACGTGTAGATTTTCAATCTCTAGCATGGCATTTTGTTCCTCTCATTGCCTTGGATCGCACTGGTTTATCCCACACTTCCTTCGAGACTGACACTAAGCAATTTGGTCGCCTCAACGGCAAACTCCATGGGTAGTTCCTTGAACACTTCCTTGCAAAACCCATTAACAATCAGGGATGTCGCATCTTCAGGCGACAAGCCCCGCTGGGTACAATAGAACATCTGGTCTTCGCCAATCTTTGAAGTCGAGGCCTCGTGTTCCACCTGTGAGGATGCATTCTTCACTTCGATATACGGGAACGTATGGGCCCCGCATTTATCACCAATCAACAGCGAGTCACATTGCGTGAAATTCCTGCTGTTGGCCGCCCCTTTCAGCACCTTGACCAAACCACGATAGGTATTTTGACCCTGAACAGCAGAAATTCCCTTGGAGACAATTGTACTTTTGGTGTTGCGGCCGATATGGATCATCTTTGTTCCGGTATCTGCCTGCTGGTGGTTCGAGGTCAACGCCACGGAATAGAATTCGCCGACCGAATCATCACCCTGCAGAATGCAACTGGGATACTTCCACGTGATGGCCGACCCGGTCTCCACCTGCGTCCACGAGATGTGCGAACGGGCGCCAAGACATTTCCCTCGCTTGGTAACAAAGTTGTATATACCGCCTCGCCCTTCCTTATCACCTGGGTACCAATTCTGAATCGTGGAGTACTTGATACGTGCATCGTCGTGCGCAACGAGTTCGACGACAGCCGCATGCAACTGGTTTTCATCGCGCATTGGCGCCGTACACCCCTCAAGATAACTTACGTGGCTGCCTTCATCTGCGATGATTAATGTGCGCTCAAATTGCCCGGTCGAAGCCGCATTGATTCGGAAATATGTCGACAGTTCCATCGGACAATGAACGCCCTTGGGAACATAAACAAACGAGCCGTCGGTAAACACCGCGGAATTTAATGCGGCATAAAAGTTATCTGACCGCGGAACAACTGACCCCAAGTATTTGCGAACGAGATCCGGATGTTCTTTCACCGCCTCAGACATTGGACAGAAGATGACACCCATATCCGCGAGCTTGTCCTTGAATGTGGTAGCAACTGAAACACTGTCAAACACAGCGTCCACCGCAACCCCCGCCAGAGCCGCCCGCTCAGAAAGTGGAATGCCCAGCTTTTCATAGGTCTCCAGAAGCTTGGGATCAACCTCGTCCAAACTCTTGGGACGATCCTTTTCCTGCTTGGGGGCTGAATAATAACTGATCGCCTGGTAATCAACTGGATCGTATGAAACCTTGGGCCACCGCGGTTCCCGCATCGTTTGCCATTGTTCAAATGCTTTCAGTCGCCAGTCGACCAACCAATCCGGCTCATCCTTTTTAGCCGCAATGAAACGGATTGTCTGCTCATTTAGACCAGGTGGCGCTGATTCGGATTCGATATCCGTCACAAAGCCGTACTTGTATTCACGAGACGCCAATTGCTCGAGTGATTGTGTTTTAGTTGAGGTCATAGTAATGCCTTGTCCAATAACTGCGAACCGATCATCAACTCCACGCCCACAACCTGGTCGCTGTTGGCCGATTCAACCAACTGATGAAGCGAAATATCATCCAAGACGGCCCTGACACGGTCATTAATAAACTTGATCGATGGACCGGTCCGATCACCGGGCGCAAGCCTGCAAGCCATACACGAATCCTTCCCGGAATCATCACAGCAAGGTGTAATGGCCACTGAACCCTCAATGGCTTCGATGATTTCCACCAGCGTGATCCGCTTTGGATCCTTCACCAAGTGGTAACCCCCACGAGCACCACGAACTGATACAATAAATTGAGCCTGATGGAGCGATTTCAAGGCGTTCTTAACCATTGGTTCGGGCAGATTCTCCATTTCCGCAATCTTCCGGGCACTCAATGGCACGTCCGATCCCGTGGAATGCTCCACCAAGCGAACCAAGGTCACAATCGCGTAATCTGTAAGCCTATTAAGCCGTAACATTGCCTATATTTTCCATCAGGATTAAATAGGACTATATTAATACCATATCCTACTCTCTTTTGCCAAATACCGTCAAATGACCCACACTTGGGACTCCAAAACCGGCAAAACCGCCCTAAAAATCGGTTAAGCTGTCCTTGGAAATATTGCTCATAACATCAAAAAACAGGCCCGTAAACGCGAATTTCGACCCGGTTTTATTTGGCCAGAAGTTATCACCGTGGCCTGTCAATGTTATCTAGCAGGGCCAACAAATTGCCACCCTCAATCTGCTTCAACTGCAATGGACTAAAAAATGGCATCACCCGCAACACGTCCAATGACTGGGAAAATGACACGCTATCAAGACACACGGGGAAATCAGATGCCCACACCAGTCGCGAATACCCAAAATCATTGAGTAAGGCATTGACATAGGGCCAGACCGAACGGTGAGGATAATTGTGCCGAGGTTCGGTTGCCGTATAAAAGCCACTGAGTTTGACGTGCATGCCGGGGAATTGAGCCAACGCAAGCAGATCGGCCAGGCCATGCCGCGCCGTCTCGTCGTCAGGGGCCGTGCTGACCCTGGGTGCAAATCCCATGTGGGAAGCAAGCACGCACAGTTCACTATGCCTGGCCATCACCGGCAGCCAGGCAGACCAATAGGCTGGACGGGCATTCACACTGACCAGCCAACGATGATCCACCAGCCAAGACCATACGTCGTCATGAACCCCGCCAATCGCTTCTTTTCGCGCGTCACCTTTGAGGTAATGACTGAGGCCGACAAATCCTTGTGCTCGCCACTGATCAAGCCTCGCTATTGTCAGTTGATCCATCTGGGCAATAAACGCGGTCGGCTCAATCCAAGGAAACTGCAGGATCAACTGTGCCACGTGCTCATTATTGCCAACAGACCATGGCGCATCCTCCCAGGTCACAGCCAAAACACGACTGATACCATGATCATCAGCCAACGATCGATAACAGGCGACCTCGTCTATCTGGACACCAGGTCGCCCTGTAAAGGACTCCTGGTAGGCCCCATCAAAGAAATGAGCATGAGCATCTGCTCGCTCGTGCATAACCCCATACCCTTATTCGTTACCCACCGTGGGGTAGACTCTTTACGACACACCCGCCACACAATCAATCTCGACCAGGATGTCAGGCCGCGCCAGTTCCACACCAATAGTAGATCGAGCCGGACGATGCTCACCCATCCACTGGCAATAACATTCATTCATCGCCGCGAAGTCTCGTTGAATATTCACTAGGTAAACCCCACACCGAACAATCTGTAATGGCGAGGAGCCTGCTTCCTTGAGTATTTCGTCGATGTTGGCCATCGTCTGTCGACACTGCTCAGCAACCCCACCTTCCACCAATTCCGAGGTCCCGGCCTTGAACCCCACCTGACCTGAAACATAAACAACATTGCCATGAATTACGGCACCGGATAATGGAATCGATTCCAATGGGCGGACAAGCTTGATCGAACTCATGAAACTTTTCCTTTGCAATAGTGACAAACCAACCAACAGTATAGCAGTCGCAAAACCGGCAGCATGTACCCTGAACATCGCAACCGCCACCATCTAACAAACCCCGCCCAACGCTTGGTCCAAGGGCGTCTGGCCCTCAAGAAGACTGAAACTCCGCCGTAGCGTATTGTCCATCTCAAGACACTTGACCAATGCCACAGCCAGGTTGTCACGCGATGTCTTACCCTGACCATCGAGTTGATCACTCACCGCCACCGTCCCGGTACCGGCCTCTTCAGTAAGTCCACCTGGACAAATAATAGTGTAATCAAGATCACTTTCCCGTAGATAATTATCCGCGTGTGCCTTGGCACGATGATAATGTGCGATACGAGATTGGCTATGCACATTGGCATTCATTGCACTAAGCATCACAAACCGCTTCGCACCGTGAACTTGTGCAGTAACGATTGATCGAATGGCTCCAATATGGTCGACAAGCACCGTCTTGTCCTTACCTGTATGGCCACCGGATCCGGCAGCAAATATGACTGCATCACATCCAGCGACTGCGTGGTCGATCGGGTATTCCAAGTCCGCCATGACCGTGGCAACCGTCATCTGATCAAATTTTTCCCGCTGGGATGGATCGCGGATCATGGCCAACGGTTCATGCGAACTGGCCTTGAGAATCCGTACAACACGGGTGGCGGTTTTCCCGTTGGCACCAATCACAAGTACTTTCAGCATTTAATCTCCCAACGGCACATCACTGGACCTGCAGACCGAACTCATCCGCCAATGCCTGGGCCCAACTTCGGTTGGCATCTTTGGTCCGACCCGCATTATGGGGCGTGTGAACCACGTTGGGCCTAGCCAACAGTCGATCATCAAGTTCCAATGGCTCAATGTCAAACACATCGGCGGCCAATGCCAACTCATCAGCCAACACCCGATCCCGCAGCGCCTGAAAATCACAGATACCGGCCCTGGTTACCACCACAACCAAACAGCCCTGAGGCAGGCGGGAAATATGCTCCGCCGTAACCAGGCCCTTGGTCAATTCATTCAGCGGAAGCATCGGCGCAAAAATCTGCGCGTCTAAAAGCAGGTCATCAAGTTCCCTGACCCGCCTTGCGCCTGCTTGATGAAAGATGGATTCTGCCGCCAATGGATCCCAGGCCCCAACATCAGCCCCAAGGCAGCGAACAAAACTCGCATAGCGGCTGCCTATATTCCCTAGGCCAACGATCCGAACACGCTTGTGTGCAATGGTACCATTGACAAAATCAAGATCATCACCAAACTGCGCCCCACGTGCAGACGCCCGCCCAATCCCACCCGGTGGACCGTAATCCCACGGCTTGTGGTCATGAATCATCTGGCGGTAGGTTTGAGGTATCCGGCGCAGGGCACAGATCGTCAAACCCAGCGCAAATTCGGCAACACTCGGCCCCCAAAAACCTTCAGACCGATGGCAATGCAGTTTGACCCCCCGTTGTTCCATTTTCTCCGATTGGCTTTGCGAAAGAATTGTGCCGTAGGATCCAAGAAACGCAGCTTCTTGCAGTGATGCCAATGCATCCAGGCATTTATCGGTCACACGCATGGACAATGAAACAAGCCGCCGGACCTGCCGTGCAGATGACAACACCTCACCGAGTGGCGGATCTTGTCCGGCAGGCAAACGAACAAATTCCAAATCCCCCTGGTGTTGCCACAGGGAGCGAAGGAAGTCTGCACCAAAGGGCCAGGTCCTGTCAAAATCATTATGAACAACAATAGCAATGGTCATCAATGTGATTATCAATAAGTCCCGTATGGAATGCCCAGGTCCACGATCGCTTGCTGCAGGTCATCCGGCAAGGGCCCTTGCTGCACCGCCAACACGCTGGCCTCAATTTCCGAAGGCAATGCCGCACCCACAAGAATCGAAGTCACAGCAGGATCCGCAGCAAGGAATCGCATGGTGAGTTCAACACGACCGAGGCCACTTTCACGCTCAATGTTCTCCAGCCGCTTAAAGCGATCCCTGATATCCGCCTCATCCCATCGCGGCAGCCGTTTCATCCTGGTCATGTTGCCTTGCAAGATCGACAATGTCTGAAGAGGACCACCAAGAACAACAGCTACCTGCTTGTCTTGGGCAATGGGAATAATTGTCTGCTGCGCACCGCGCCAGATCACATCGTAGTGATACGCTGAAAGACAAACATCCACATCAACCCCCCGCAATACACGCGCCACGCTCGCGGCGCGATTGCCGGTTATCCCTATGAATCGACATTTGCCTTCCTTCTTGGCCGCCCGAAGCACCTCCATCACCGGCGCATCGGCAAAATCATATTCCAGGTCATCCCTGATCTGCTTGTCTGGCGTATGGTTGTCCAACCATGAACGATGCTGCGCATCAGGAATTCCATCGGTCCACCAGCAAGACCAATCCGCCTCATGAACCGCCAACACGTCCACCGCGTCACGTCGCAAAAGCCGCAGATTCTCTTCAAGTTGCGTGCGGAGAACTTCCACCGATCGGTATCGGTCAGGCTGCACAAAGTGCCCCAACTTTGTCGCCAGCATGTATTGCTTACTGCGGCCGTAAAGGGCCTCACCCAGTATTGGCTGCGACAACCCGTGCGCATAGAACGGCGAGGTATCGAAGTAATTGACCCCCAGTTCCAATGCCCGCCTCACCGTGGCAACACCATCAGCGAAGGAATGCTTTCTCAGAGTTCCGCCGCCAAGACCAATAATTGTTGATGTCGCATCGCCTTGACCATACGCCCGATGCTCTAAACCGGCCATTCGCAATTCCTTTGGTTACACCTAAACAAACACAGGCTATTCTATCAGGGTCTGATCCATTGCTGAGTCAATAATGGCATCACCCGAACCACCGCTAGCCAGATCGACCTGGACCCCCACCGCGAACGAAATTGCCGCGACTAATATTGCCGTTGCCTGCACCCAACTTGGATTGAAAAGCTATGACGAGCTTTATCGCTGGTCGATCGAGGATCGATCGCGTTATTGGCAGTTCATAATTCAACGGCTAAAGATCCACCTCGATCATCCCTACTCGAGAATACTCGACTTGACTAATGGCATCCAACACCCCCAGTGGCTCACTGGCGCAAAACTGAACATTGTCAACAGCTGTTTTAATGGCGAATGTGATCGCCCGGCAATCTACTGGCCCCGGAAAGATCGCGAAGAACTCAATACGACGACATATGGGCAGTTGGCCGTGCTGGCCAATCGTGTTTCAAACGGCCTTGCCACAATGGGTGTTTGCCGTGGCGACACCATCGCAATCATGATGCCCATGAACACCGAATCAGTGGCCCTTTACCTCGGCGTTATCCAGGCCGGCTGCGCGGTTGTGTCCATTGCCGACAGCTTTGCACCCGATCAAATCGCCATGCGATTACGTATCGCTGCGGCCAGATTACTGTTTACACAAGACTTTGTAAGTTACGGCAAAAAGAAACACCCACTGTATGCTCGCACCGCAGATACCGACCCTCCAAATACGGTTGTCTTAATAACCAACACGGAAGGCAAAACACCCCTGCGCAACGGAGACCTAACCTGGGAACAGTTCCTCCCTGGCAACGAGCAATATGTTCCAATGCCGTGCGGACCGAACGACACGATCAATATCCTATTTTCATCCGGCACCACCGATGAACCCAAGGCAATCCCATGGAACCACACCACACCCATCAAATGCGCTGCCGACGGTCACTTCCATCATGACATCCAACCTGGCGACGTCACCTGCTGGCCAACCAACCTTGGCTGGATGATGGGACCATGGCTGATCTTCGCCACCCTGATCAACCGTGGAACCATGGCGCTCTACGATTCGGCGGCGATAGAACCCGGTTTTGGCCGTTTTGTCCAGAATGCCAGGGTCAACATGCTGGGGGTCGTACCCAGTCTCGTACGGTCTTGGCGGGACAACCAGACCATGGCCGAAATAGATTGGTCGGCCATCAAGCTATTCAGTTCAACTGGCGAGTGTTCAAATGCACAGGACATGAAATTCCTCATGTCACTGGCCGACAATCGACCGGTCATTGAATACTGCGGCGGAACAGAAATTGGTGGCGGCTATATCACCGGCACCCCCGTGCAGACAGCCATCGCCGCAACATTTTCGACACCAGCTCTGGGCATGAGTTTTCGTGTACTGGACAGCGAAGGTAGTGCAAGCACAAAAGGGGAAGTCTTCATAGACGGACCATCCATTGGGCTTTCAACTCAACTACTCAACCGGGATCATGATCAGGTGTATTTCAAACCCGCCCCCTCTGGTACAAATTTACGATGCCATGGGGATCAGATCGAATGCCTTCCAGGTGGCTATTACCGCGTCCTGGGCCGGGCCGACGACACCATGAACCTCGGCGGCATCAAAATTGGATCTGCCGAAATCGAACGCGTCTTGTGTAATATCGACAACATTTGCGAAACGGCCGCCATTTCCATCAACCCACCAGACGGAGGACCGGA
>Ga0310125_10000204_pt1 | contig 26219 bp, 19 predicted proteins | sample CB11b_Tmax_Bot8__FD_203508 | JGI IMG/M metagenome (GOLD analysis project Ga0310125, IMG submission 203508) | Marine microbial communities from Western Arctic Ocean, Canada - CB11b_Tmax_Bot8 | ecosystem: Environmental > Aquatic > Marine > Oceanic | place: Canada: Western Arctic Ocean | collected... | reverse complement strand
AACTGCTGACGGCGTACGTCGCTCTTGAACTCCTGAGCTTCAGCCTGTATGTGCTGGTGGCTTTCAGGCGTGATGATGCCCATGGCAATGAGGCCGGTGTGAAATACATCGTGCTCGGGGCGTTCTCGTCGGCCATATTGCTGTACGGGATAAGCATGGTCTGGGGAGCTACCGGCACCACCTACTATGATGGCATCTCGGAGCATCTCGCCTCCAACGCTGGGAGCCTGGACTCCACGCTGATACTCGGACTGGCGCTCATCATTGCCGGGCTCGGATTCAAAGTGGCCGCTGCGCCGTTCCACATGTGGGCGCCGGACACGTACCAGGGCGCACCGACGCCGATTACGGCGTTCCTTGCGATCGCATCGAAGGCCGCCGCATTTGCTCTCATCCTTAGGCTGTTCACACAGGCACTGATGCCGGCGCTCGAAGAATGGCAGGTACTGGTTGGCGTGCTTTCCGTCGCCACGATGGTCATCGGTAATCTGGTGGCGATCGTTCAGAGCAACATCAAACGAATGCTGGCCTACTCCAGCGTCGGGCAGGTCGGATTCCTGCTGGTCGGCGTTGCCGCACTCGGGCATATCGAAGGCGGGGCCGTAATCCCGGTCACGCTGGCTTCGGACGCCGTGATTCTGCATCTGGTCGGGTACGCCTTCGCCAACCTCGCTGCATTCACGGTCGTGATTACCGTGTCCAACCACATCGGGACCGACGAACTGTCCGGCTATTCGGGCCTGGCCAAACGATCGCCATACCTTTCACTTGTGATGGCGGTGGCACTATTCTCGCTGGCCGGGCTGCCGTTCTTTGTCGGCTTCCTGACCAAGTTTTACCTGTTTACGGCGGCAGCCGAAGCGGGACTATTGTGGCTTGCCGGGATTGCGATGGTGGCGAGCGTCGTTTCGCTTTACTACTACCTGATGGTCGTAAAACGCATGTTCATCGACGACGTGGCCGAATCCGACGACACGCCGCTGACCATAGGAATCCCACGACTAAGCTGGGTGTTGCTTGGCGGACTGCTGATCGGGACTGTACTACTCGGCGTCTACCCGCAGCCGTTGGCTGACGCAGTAAGTGCGGCATCAGGGGCAATTCTCCCTGGCGCTTGATTCTGTATGCCCCGCTTCACGCGGATGTTGTCCGGCCCGGGAACTAGTGCTACGTTTGGCTCCCGTTTGGCATCAACCGTCCTGTGCACAGCGTTTCGATGTGAGCGTGACGGTTGTGGACAGCACATGAGGAGCACTACGTGGCGCAGGCGCCTGAACTTCCGAAGACCCTCACTCCGTACCCGGTCGTTGCGAACATCGAATTCGCAGAAGGCCCAATCTTTGACGAAGACGGGTACCTGTACTTTGTGAACTACCTTCGCCGCGGCACGCTGGGCAGGCTGGCGCCGCGCGGGCTGGTGGAACTGTGGATCGACACCGGAGGTGTGGTCAACGGGCTCAAATACGACGGCAACCGGGGGTTGATCTGCGCTGATCACGATGGGAAACGGATTACCCGAATTGATATCGATCGGAAGCTGATCGAGGTCCTGACCGATTCCTTTGATGGCGAACCGTACATGGCGCCAAATGATGTGTGCATGGATCTGAAGGGCAACGTGTATTTCACCGATCCGGGCGTTAGCGCCGACCCGCAGCCCGGGGCCGTGTATCGGATTGCCATGTCTGAGCCTGGCGCGCCTGGGGCGGTTACCCGCGTAGCTGAGAACCTCGAATACCCAAACGGCCTAGCCATACATCCCGACCAGTCTCGCCTGTTCGTAGCCATGTCGCGGACAAACAGCATCGTGTCCTATGATCTCGATTCCGATGGCAACGCTTCCAATGAGCAGCTTGTCTACCAGTTTCCAAACAAGATGGTCGACGGTTGCCAGTTCGATGAACACGGCCGATTGTGGGTCGCAAGGTGGCTCAACGGCACCATCGACGTGCTGGATGTCGAGGCCGGAGAGCTTGTGCGGAGCTACCCAATGCGTGGAGACCGGGTCACGAACATGTGCTGGTGGGAAGACTCCGTCTACGTAACCGTCGCCGGAAGTAACAGCATCGAACGTCTGGATGTCGGGGTTCGTGGTGCTCAGATCACGCCCCCCCAAAGATAGCCAACATCAGGCAGGCGCCGTTTCCTGAATCTCTCGGATGCGCTCCCTGAGGTTCTCCAATGGGGGGTTCTGCCGCAACGGAGCGCAACAGGGAAAGGAAATTCAGCCGCATGACAGGACCGTTGGACGGTGTACGGGTCATCGAATTCACCGAGATCATCGCCGGTCCGGTTAGCGGAGTGATGCTCTCAGACATGGGTGCGGACGTGATCAAGGTCGAACCGCCCTGGGGCGACCCGTGGCGCGATGGCGGCGGCCCGTTTGCAGAGCACGAGTCTCGTGCCTTCATAGCCGTCAATCGAGGCAAACGTTCTATCCAGCTTGATTTGACTAAAGGCGATGGACGCGCCGCCGCGCATCGACTGGTCGAGAACGCGGACATCGTGGTCACCAACCACCGTCCAGACGTCCCGGCAAAGCTCGGGATCGATTACGACACGCTATCGGCCATTAACCCGCGCATCATCTACGCCGAAGCCTCAGCCTATGGGTTGAAAGGCCCCTACGCGGGCGGACCCGGTTATGACGTTCTCGCCCAGGCTTTTAGTGGAATCATGCAATCAGAAGGAATCATGTGGCGAGGTGTGCCACGGATGATTCGCACAACGCCGTTCGTGGACTTCGCCACGGGATACGCGATCGTTCAATCGGTCTGCGCCGCGCTCTACCATCGGGAGAAGAGCGGGCGCGGTCAGAAAATCGGGACTTCACTTCTTGCGAACGCTATGACCACCCTGTCTGGCCACCTGGCACGCATCCCCGGCAACCCGACTAAACCGCAACAGTGGCACGACGAAGACCTTCCGATGCTTCAACAGGCAGGTCTGTCTTACAACGAGCTCAATGAGCTGTACTACGAGGCTCGCTGGTTCCCATCTGCGATGCTTATCTATTACCGGCCGTACCGCACCGAAGACGGGCTTATTGCGGTGGCATGCCTTAGCGATCCCCTCAGGAAACGGATGGCCGACTGTGTCGGCTTCGAAGACCGGCGATTCCAGCCGGGTTACGATCTCGAAGAGCCGGAGTCGGTTGAGTTTGCGGATGATCTACTGGTTAGGGTCGAGGAACTGATCGCCGAGAAAACGTCTGAAGATTGGCTACGACTGTTCCACGAGGCGGGAGTGCCCGCAATGCCGGTGCAGTTCGTTGAAGGCTTGCTAGATAACGAACAGGCGCAGGCAAACGATCTGGTGATCGAACAGGATCACCACGCGGCCGGTAAGATGCAGCTCGTGGGACCCAACGCAAACTTTTCGGATACCCCGTTGGACGCCGTCCTCCCGTCGCCCGCGTTAGGGCAGCACACGGCAGAAATATTGGCGGAAGCGGGTTATTCCGGCGACGAGATCACCGCACTACTCGAATCTGGAGCCGCGCTGGGCTAAGCTGCGCTCACGCGGCGGGATGCATTGCCGCACACGGCAGATTCAAGCAGGTGTATGGATGACTGGTCCGCTCGAGGGCATTCGAGTAATCGAGTTCTCACAGATCATCGCCGGGCCGGTCAGCGGCTTGCTTCTTTCAGACCTCGGTGCGGACATCATCAAGGTCGAGCCACCGTGGGGTGATCCGTGGCGCGCTGGCATCGCTCCAATTACCGATTCCGAGAGCAAGGGATTCATCACGGTCAATCGCGGCAAGCGATCGGTCTGCCTCGATCTGAACTCAGAAGAAGGTCAGGCGATCGTCCACAGGCTTGTTTCGCAGGCCGACGTCGTCACGGTCAACAACCGCGCGGACGTTCTCGATGCCCTGAAGATCGACTACGACACACTGAAGAAGATCAAACCTGACCTCGTTTACAGCGAGATAACCGCATTCGGACGGCAGGGGCCGTTCGCCGGCAACCCGGGCTACGACCTTTTGATGCAGGGCCTGACTGGAATCATGGCGGCTGAAGGCAATATGGACGGGTATCAGTACGGCGATCAAAAGCTGAACGAGGGTGTGCCGCGTTACCTCAGCGTTATGCCGATGGTCGATTACGCAACCGGATACTCGGTCGTCCAGTCGGTCTGTGCCGCCCTATTTCATCGAGAGAGAACCGGCCAGGGACAGAAGATTGAGACCTCATTATTCGCGAATGCCCTGACCATCCAGGGCCTATCGTTGACCCAGGTCGAAAACGCGCCCTCGCCCACGTTTGACTTTGTTCAGAACGAGTTGCCTCTGCTCAGGGAGGCCGGGCTCACTTACAGAGAGATAGACGCCATATATCGTGAGCGCCGTCCGACGCCATTTGGCGCGTTTATCTACTACCGCTCTTACCAGACGGCGGACCAGGTAATCACTCTCGGCTGTCTGAGCGAGCCCCTCCGGAAGAGGGCGGCGGACTGCCTTGGCGTAACGGACATTAGGTTCGACGAGGGTTACGACCCGACCACCGAGCAATCGATCGAGTTCGCGTTCACCCTTGCCCGTAAGGTTGAGGGGATGATCAAGGAGAAAACGGCCGAGGAATGGCTTCGCATCTTCAATGCGGCCGGGGTTCCCGCGGCGCCGCTGTTGTACATCGAAGAGATGATCGATCACCCTCAGTCACATGCAACGGGAATGATTATCGAGCAGCAACACCCGGTCGGTGGCAAAGTTCGTTACGCAGGCCCCCTATCGAAGTGGTCGGAGACGCAGCCCGAGCCTGTGCGGATATCACCGGCCAGAGGTGAGCACACCCGTGAAGTGCTTTCGGAAGCCGGCTACTCGCAGGCCGAAATTGAGGCATTTCACAAAGTTGGTTCAGCGAAAACAGGATAGGCGAGACCGGACGCCAAACCTGATATCACTCTGGGCGTACACTGCGCCACGTCCCACGTTTGTTGAAGACGAAAGCAGGTGATAGATGGCCGGTCCGCTTGACGGCATCAAAGTCGTCGAATTCTCGGAGATCATCGCCGGGCCCGTGAGTGGGGTACTGCTCTCGGACCTTGGTGCCGAAGTGATCAAAGTCGAGCCGCCCTGGGGCGACCCGTGGCGCGGCTCCCCGACGCGAGTCGGGCCGGTAGAGGCCAAAGAGAGTCGCGGATTCATCGCCGTTAACCGCGGCAAACGCAGCATCCGGCTCGATCTCACGAAGCCGGAGGGCGTGAAGGTTGTACATCGTCTTGTCAGCCAGGCGGACGTGGTGATCATGAACCACAGACCTGACGTGCCCGCAAAGCTCAGCATCGACTACGACACGCTGTCGGCGATCAAGCCCGACCTCGTGTTCTGCGAGATAACGGCGTTTGGACGTTCAGGGCCGGAGAGCGCCAAGCCCGGGTACGACATCATCATGCAGGCGCGTACCGGACTGATGGCAACCAACGGGATGATTGACGAAGGCGTTCCTCGCGTCATCCGAGGCACTCCACCCATTGACTTTGCGGCCGGGTACGCTGTTTGTCAGGGCGTTCTGGCAGCTCTATTTCATCGTGAGCGGACTGGTCGAGGGCAGAAGATCGAGACCTCACTGTTATCTAACGCGCTCTACATCCAGACTCTGCCGCTGACCTACGTCCCGTCCAGCCCATCTGCCCAATCGCGTATGGTCATCGAAGACCTTCCGGCTGTTCGCGAGGCCGGATTGCCGTACCCGGACGTGAACGCGTTGTACCAGCAGGACGACCGGTCGCCAGCCTATCGGCCTTACTACAGGACCTTCCAGACGAAGGACTGGATCATCGCAGTCGGCTGCCTGAGTGAGCCGCTGCGCAGGAAGATGTCGGACGCAATGGGTCTAGCCGATCCCCGCTTTGAACCCGGATATGACCAACAGAGCGAAGAGGGGCTGGAATCGGCACGGCAGATCGTCCTGAAGGCGGAGGGGATGTTCCTGGAGCAACCTGCCTCTTACTGGGTAGAGCTGCTCGAAGCTGCTGGTGTACCCGTAACGCCGCTTAAATTCGTGGAAGAGATGGTGTTCGACGAGCAGGCGATCGCAAACGGCATGATCGTGGAGCATAAACATCCAATTGCTGGCACGGTTCGCACGGCGGGCCCGATCTTCAAGATGTCCGATTCTCCAACCTCTGCCGATACTTCATCGCCCATGCTTGGCGAACACACCTCTGACGTGCTGTATGAGATCGGATACAGCAGTTCCGAAATCGAAACCCTGATAGAGTCCGGCGCTGTGTCAGGAATCGTTAATCCAGTCTCGCCTGACCAATAGGAGGTTCAGTAGATGCCCGGTCCCCTGGAGGGCGTGCGCGTCCTCGAGTTCACGGAGATCATCGCCGGTCCCGTCGGCGGGATGTTTCTGGCTGATTTCGGCGCAGATGTCATCAAGATTGAGCCGCCGTGGGGCGACCCTTGGCGTTCAACATCGCCCGGACAGGCCGGAGGACCCAATGAGAGTCGGGGCTTTATCGCAGTAAACCGGGGCAAGCGAAGCATCAGAGTGGACCTGACTAAGCCCGGCGGTAAAAGCGTTGTGCACAAGCTGGTTGAAGGCGCCGATGTCATCGTGCTCAATCACCGCCCAGATGTTCCAGCCAAGCTAGGGATCGATTACGAAACCCTGTCGGCGATCAACCCGAGGATCATCTACTGCGAGGTCACAGCGTACGGTCGGATGGGGCCAAATCGGGAACTCCCTGGCTACGACGTTATCGTGCAGGCGATGACAGGGATGATGACATCCGAAGGTCACGATGTGGACGGACTGCCACGGTCCGTAAACGTGTCTCCCGTATCTGACATGGCGGCGGGCTACGCCATCATGATGTCGGTCTCGGCCGCGCTCTACTACCGGGAGCGGACCGGTAAGGGCCAGAAGATAGAGAACTCCCTGCTACAGAACTCGCTGAGGATGCAGCAGAGCAGTCTCACGCAACTGGACGACTATCCAACGCCACGTCAGGCCTGGCGAGACGAGGATCTGCCGGTTCTCAAAGAAGCCGGGGTCGACTTCAGCGACATATATTCGGCTTATCGCGAGAAACGCAATAATCCAGAGTTCGCCGCTTATTACCAGCCGTATGAGACAAGCGACTGGGTGATCTCGATCGGCTGCCTGAGCAATCCGCTCCGCCAGAAGATGGCCAATGCGTTGGGTGTGCATGACATCAGGTTTGAACCGGGCTACGACCGTGAATCGCCGGAATCGATCAAGTTTGCCGAGAACCTTATTTTGATCTACCGGAAGGTATTTTCAGGAAAAACCACCGACGAATGGATGACAATCCTGAATGATGCCGGCGTGCCATGCGGCCCAATGAGGTTCGTCGAAGAAATGGTCTACGACGAGCAAGCGCTCGCCAACGGCATGATCGTGGAGACGACACACGCCGTCGCCGGGAATACCCGCGGCCCGGGCCCGCTATCCATCATGAGCGAGTCCCCCCTGGAGATAACCCGAGGCGCCCCAGCTTTCGGCGAGCACACAGACGAAATCCTCCAGGAAGCCGGATACTCAGCGGCAGAGCTAGAGGCGCTCAAGGTCAATGAGGACGTGTTTTAGGAGTGGATGTCCTGATGGTTCGGTGGGTGTGTCTCAAATGATTCGATCACTTTTAGACAGATTGTGGCGCGCACATAACAGCTGGATATTCCTCAGATCGCTCTCTGATACACCCTAAAGTTCGGCCAGCTTCACATCTCGGCCTTCTGATGCGCTTTTGATGGCTCCCAGGGCGAAGGCGAGGGCGTGTACTGCTTCTTCGCTGTCCATGTCGGGTTGCTTGCCGTTCACTATCGCATCCGTGAAGTTATGTGCTGCGACACGGAAGCTGTCTCCCCAGTTCGTCTCCATGTCACTGTAAGAGCGCATTTCGCCGTCTCTGTACATTTCTACCGGCGGCTTCCCGAGCAGATCTCCCGTGCACCGATTGATCCAGATGATTCCCCGGCTACCCGTGATCTCAATCCATTCATCGAGCGGGTAGTACTTCGTGCGGACCATCATGTTCGGAGCCGTGACCATGTTCCAGTTGCCGTACTGGCCACCCGTGTGCCGCCAAGAAATGACCGCCGGGATACCGGTAAACCCTTCAGGTCCGTCCAGGTCCGACATCGCGTTGACCTTGTCGATCTTCCCCATGAAATAAGTGACGATGGATGTGACGTGATAGCCGTAGTCCAATATCGACTGCGCCGGACCTCCGAGCGCTAGGTCATCCCGCCATGCCTGAGCTGATGGAGGAGTATCGATCCCGCCTTGCCCCTTCCCTCTAACCATCATCACGCGGATGGTGATGAGATCGCCGATATCGCCGGCCTCGATCATCGCCTTTGCCCGCATATACGGCTCGTAAGTGCGGTAATTCTCCACCACCCGAAATATCTTGTCGCTCCCGGCCGCTGCTGCCGCTATCTGCCGTCCCTCATCCATCGAGATCGCCATCGGCTTCTGGAGCGAAACATGTTTGCCCGCCGAAAGCGCCTCAAGCGTGATCGGGAGATGGAGATGGTGGGGCAGCAATATCTCGACCGCATCGACCGACGGATCGGCCAGAAGATCTTTGTAGTTGATATACGCCTTCTGTGCGCCCCACTGTTCCTTACGTGATTGGGCGAGTCCGGGCGCGGAGTCCGCGATTGCATACAGCTCGCCCGTTTCATTGTCGTGATACCCGAGTTCGTGCAGTTGCGAGATCGTTCCCGCACCGATGAAACCGACCTTCACCCGACCGTTGCTCATCCTTTGACTCCCTCAGATTCCAGTTCGCCAACCATTATTTCGCTGTGTTCCAGCGCACTTTTACGGGGCGCGCACCAGCAGATCTGGCGCTCGAACCATCTCCCATGGGCCGAGCCGGTCGCCGTCCGCAAACCTCAACGTGATCATTGAGAATCCTATGGAACCCTTAATCGAAGTACCACCCTTCCTCGGTATAATGCACCTATGTTCAGAACAATCAGTCACACATTTGGACTCATAAAAGTCAGCTGGAGCGTCCTTATGAAGGACAAGGAGCTGATCTTTTTCCCGATCATGGGTGGCGTCGGCGTGCTGATCTTGCTCGGGGTGTTTTTTGCCATCGCTAGCGCGACCGGCACGATCGACCACCTGAACGAGCCATCAGTGATCAACCCGAATACCGGTCTGCAAGAAAGCACCATCGTTCCCGTGGACATAATCTTGGCAGGGACGACATTTTTCGCTGCGTATTTCATTGTTATTTTCTTCAACGCCGCGCTCATATCCGCCGCCCAGGAACGTCTTCGTGGAGGCGACCCGAACGTTGGTTCAGGCCTGTCACACGCGGCAAAGCACGTCCACACAATCCTCGGTTGGTCAATCATCGCCGCTGTCGTGGGGTTGATCTTGATGTACCTGCGGAGCCGGTCACGCGGAAACATGATGGGTTCGATCGGCACGAGCCTTCTGTCGTCCGGTTGGGCGATGATCACGTTCTTCGTCATCCCGATCCTCGTCACGGAGGGAGTCGGCCCTATTACGGCCATGAAACGCTCAAGCGGCCTTTTCACGGCGACGTGGGGCGGGCAGCTAACTGCTAACTTCGGATTCGGGATCATTTACATCGGCGTGATGCTCGTGGTTGGCCTTATTACGGCGATCTTCAGCGCGATAACTCCGATTATCGGGATTCCGATTGGTGTGGTTGTATTCGCTATCGGCATCGGTGGAGTGCAGGCGATGGAGGGCATCTTCAAAGCCGCGCTCTACGACTATGCCCGTGGCGAGAAGCCGTTGATTTTCCAGGAAGCGGACCTGCGCACGGCGTATGCGCCGAAACCTGCCGCCGCTGGTGGTTATGCGTAATCCCGAAAATATTGACCGCTTATAGACTGACTCTCCACTGAGCCTCCGCGCGCGGCATAATGGCGCGGCCAACCAGTGCCATTAAGTGGAAAAGAGAGCCATGCCTGACGCCAACACAGAACTTGCCTGGACGCCCGCGCACCGATTGCGGGAGATGATCGCAAATCGGGAGATATCGCCCGTAGAGATCACACAGACGGCGTTGGACCGGATCGATAAATTCAATGATCAGCTAAATGCGTATCTAGCCGTCATTCCAGAGGAGGCGCTAGAGACCGCTCGTGCTGCCGAGCAGGCGGTCATGGACGGCGACGATCTGGGGCTGCTTCATGGCGTGCCGACCTCCATCAAGGACCTAGAGCCGATGAAGGGCGTCCGCTTCACGTCCGGGTCGCTCATCTACACAGACCGCATTGCGGATGAAGATTCGCTGTCGGTAACGCGTATCAAGGACGCTGGCGCTGTAATCCTCGGGAAGACTAATACCTCTGAATACGGTCATATCGGGACCAACGAGAACCGACTAGGCGACGCGTGCCGGAACCCCTGGAACACCGAGCGCACCAGCGGAGCATCCAGCGGAGGAGCGGGTTCGTCTGTAGCTGCTGGCATCACGCCGCTGGCGCAGGGCAGCGACGGCGCTGGCTCGATACGCATCCCCGCTGGCCTGTGTGGTGTCTACGGTATCAAGGCGACGCAAGGACGGGTGCCACGTTATTCGACCGGAATCGACAGCTGGCACTGGTTCAACTACTCCAACGTCGGTCCCCTGGCACGGGACGTTACCGATGCGGCCACGATGCTTCAGATCCTTGCGGGACCACATCCGGACGCCGAACACCTGACCATCCAGGAAGATCCGGCGGACTATATTGCCGCTCTCGGCAGAGGCGTGAAGGGTCTTCGTATTGCCTACTCGCCCGACCTCGGTGGAGTGGCCGTAGATCCAGAGGTGCGGGATGTCGTCGGGAAGGCTGCGCAGTCGTTTGAAGAGATGGGCGCAACCGTCGAGGAGCCAGGCTTCAAGATCGACTCCCCGGAAGCGATGTTCGACCTGCTTATGACCATCTGGCGCTGCCGCACATTCTCAACCAATGGACACCTGCTTGAGCAACGGGAGTTGCTGACAGACTACCTTCGGGATGGACTCGAGGGCGGCCAGAAGGTTACCGGTGAGGAGCTATGGGACGCCTACTCACGGTTGGAGTTCTATCGCCACTACGTACAAGAGTTCTTCAAGGATTACGATCTCCTGCTCACCCCGACCCTTGCAACACCGGCGTTCAAGGTCGGGGAGCACCCGAACGTGATCGGTGGGCAGTCGGTGCCCGACAAGCTCTGGGGATTCACGCCGTTCACTTACCCGTTCAACATGTGCGGGAATCCGGCCGCTACCGCGCCAGCCGGGTTCTCAAACGATGGACTTCCGATCGGGCTTCATATCGTAGGGCGCTGGGGTGATGAAGAGACAGTGTTAGCGGCCTCCAAGGCGTTTGAAGACGCACGCCCCTGGGCTGAGAAGAAACCAGCCGGGTTCGAGTAGACGCCAGGGATCTCCTCTTCCCAGCGGGAGAAGGTCTGGATTAGGGAGAAATTCGCTCATTCAACCTATCTAATCCATCAGTAATCGATGCGTAGTCGGACTTCAACCACGGAGCAATAAATGACCGAAGATCTTCACTACAAGACCATTACGGAACTCGCCCCGCTAATTCGAGATGGCGAGCTGTCATCGGTAGAACTTACCGAGTCGCAACTGGCTCGAATTGAACGACTCGATGGCCACCTGAAGTCGTATGCCACTGTGATGGCTGACAGCGCTCGCGCCCAGGCGCGTACCGCCGACGCCGAAATCGCCAGCGGCAACTACCGCGGCCCGCTCCACGGCATCCCAATTGCGGTAAAAGACCTCTGCTTTACGATCGGCGTTCGGACGATGGGTGGTAGTGCGGTCTTTGCAGACAACGTTCCGGAATATGACGCCACGGTCGTAAAGCGACTGAACGATGCCGGAGCTGTGATGCTTGGTAAGCTCAATCTCACCGAGGGAGCGATGGGCGGATACAACCCTAAGTTGGACATCCCGGAGAACCCTTGGAAAGACGGTCACTGGACCGGCCAGTCTTCAAGTGGATCAGGTGTGGCGACCGCCGCGGGCCTCGCATTTGGCACGCTCGGCAGTGATACCGGCGGCTCCATCCGATACCCGGCAGCTGCTTGCGGGACCGTCGGGGTGAAACCGACATGGGGCCTGGTCAGTCGGTACGGCGTGATGGACCTCGCACAGTCGCTCGATCACGTGGGACCGCTCACTCGCTCCGTCGCCGATGCAGGGATCGTCTTGCAGACGATTGCCGGACTGGATGCCAACGACCCCACGACGCTTCCTCAGCCGGTTCCAGATATGACGGCGGCGCTGAGTTCGGGAGTTAAAGGTATCAAGATTGGTTTCGATGAGCGTTACGCCTCGGAGGATCTTGAACCGGAGATCGCGGGCGCCATCGCCGACAGTGTGCATTTGATGGAGAGGCTGGGGGCACAGATCGTCCCGGTCAAAATGCCTTCACGGCTGCGCGAATACATGGATGCATGGCCGGTGATCTGCTCGTCGGAGGCCGCTTCCGCACACTCGGACACCTTCCCTTCACGCGAAAACGAATACGGGCCGTGGTTCCGTGGATGGCTCTCTAACGGTGCAGCTCACACGGCCGCGGAGTACGCCGACGCCAACGTGCTCAGGGCGGCTTGCATCGGAGACCTTCGCGTCACCATGCGCGGAATCGATCTCCTCGCCTGTCCATCCACACATCGCACGCCGTATCCGATCACGCACGAGGAGTTGTACGGACCCATACCGCCGAGCCGTAATTCGTGGCAATCTCGGTTCACCGCGCCGATGGACTACGCCGGACTACCCACGATCTCGCTTCCTTGCGGGTTGAACAGCGAAAACCTCCCACTCAGCCTCCAGTTTGTCGGCCATCACCTGTCCGAGCAGTTGCTAATTCAGGCGGGGCACGCCTTTGAACAGGCGACCGATTTCCACAATCTGCACCCGCCTGTGTAAAGGGGCGACCACGGCGACGAGGAGCATCCCATGACTGATGATCTGCACTACAAGACTATTAGCGAACTTGCTCCACGGATCCGCGATGGTGTGATGTCATCGGTCGAGTTGACCGAGTCACAACTTGACCGCATTGACCGAATTGACGGTCAACTCAAGGCGTACGCCACGGTAATGACGGATAGCGCTCGTGCACAGGCGCGGGTCGCTGATGAGGAGATCGCTGCAGGTAACTACCGCGGCCCACTCCATGGAATCCCGGTGGCGGTCAAAGACCTGTGCGCCACAGACGGCGTTCGGACGATGGGCGGTAGCGCCGTATTTGCCGATAACGTGCCCGACTTCGATTCAACGGTCGTCGCCCGATTGAATGAGGCCGGAGCGATTCTTCTTGGTAAGTTGAGCCTGACCGAAGGAGCGATGGCCGGCTACAACCCGAAGTTAGATGTCCCGGAGAATCCGTGGAAAGAGAGCTACTGGTCTGGCGCGTCGTCGAGCGGATCTGGCTGCGCCGCTGCGGCTGGTCTGGCGTTTGGGACGCTGGGCAGCGACACCGGCGGCTCAATACGGTTTCCTTCAGCGGCATGTGGAAATGTCGGTCTCAAACCGACATGGGGCCGGGTAAGTCGATACGGGGTGATGGCGCTCGCTGAATCGCTTGACCACATAGGCCCGATGACACGCTCCGCCGCCGATGCCGGGATCGTCCTGCAGGCCATCGCCGGACTTGACCCAAACGATCCCACAACACTCCCAAACCCGGTCCCGGATATGACCGCATCTCTCGGCGTGGGCGTGAAAGGGCTCAGGATCGGGTTCGATGAGAGGTACGCCAGCGAGGATGTGGAGCCGGAGCTAGCCACCGCCGTCACCGCGAGCGTGAAAATCATGGAGAGTCTGGGCGCGGAGATCGTCCCGGTAACGATGCCGGCCAATCTGCGTGAATACTTGGCCGCATGGGAGCCGATCTGTGCGTCAGAAGCGGCTGCTGCTCACGCCAGTACATATCCATCAAGGTCGGACGAATACGGTCCGTGGTTCCGTGAATGGCTCAGGAGAGGGGCATCCCTGAGCGCGGCTGAGTATGCCGATGCGAACGTGCTCAGGGCGGCATGTGTCGGGGAGTTCCGGGTCACGATGCGGGGCATCGATCTTCTTGCTAGCCCATCCACCGGCGCGGCGGCTCACCCCGTCACTTCGGGCGACATGTACGGGACGATCCAACAGGAGTTGGACCCCTGGGATTTCTTCCGGTTCACCGTGCCTGCGGACTTCTCCGGACTACCCACAATCTCACTGCCATGCGGACTGAATGGCGACGGTCTACCTCTCAGCCTCCAGTTCGTCGGGCATCACCTGTCCGAACAGCTACTGGTGCAAGCCGGACACGCCTTCGAACGAGCGACCGATTTCCACAACCTGCATCCGCCGGTGTAAGACCGTCCACCAGAACAGCGTAAGGGCGGCGCTCGCCACGCCTGCACTCGTATTTCTCCTGCCCCGGAAAGATCGGCATGGGTGCGCCACATCCGCCTTGTTGGATGTTGTAGGGGCCGTATGGCAACACGCCTTCACTCTCGTACAGACGCGCCGTTTATGACACGAAACGTGATATTGCAGATGTCTTGGAGTGCAGATGAGGGCGTATTGTCATACGGCCCTACGGCTCATTTCAGGATCTTCAGGTAAGCGATCAGGTCATCCACATCATCCTGCGGCAGGCGACTGTAGGTCTTCGGCATGATGTTGTTGAATCCGTCTACGATAAATTCACCGGGGTTTTTGATCGACTGCTCGATGTATTGATCGGCGGTAAGACCCGAATCCCGGGTGGCTGCTGCGCTGTCGATCCCTGCCAGGCCGGGGCCGGTTATGCGCCTCGTGCCCGTTGAGTGACAGGCTGAACAACTCTCGTTCTTGAACAAACGCTCGCCGTTAACCGCGTCCGCCACGTACGGTGGTAACGAGGGATCGCGCGTGGGAATGATCCGACTGCCCCCGCCACATGCGGCGGCCATAAGCATCAAACCAACAGCGAGGGTGAATATCCGGGTTCGACCGAAATCCTCGAACACAAGAGCTCCTGAAACGTACGAGATGAGGGTGTTGCTACCAGAGTCAGCTGTCACACCGGAGAGTATTGTGGGACACACCTACAAATCAGAGGAGCGATGTCTCACGTCAGATGACGATTTCATGTCATTCGATCCTGCTCGTTGAGCGTGAATCAAGCACAACTTATGGCCGCCACAAAGGCTGAACAAGAAAACTCAGAGACGCTGGGGTCACCTCCTGCAGAGGCGGCCCACTCTCTAGGCACGCCTGTGCTCCCGCCACGCGTCGGCCCGATGGAAGTTATGCGGATACCGGACTTCCGCTGGATGGCGTTCGCCAGCGTTTTTATGGTGTTCGGATTTGAGGCCCGGGCCGCGGTCCAATCTTGGCTCTCGTACGAACTGACCGGATCACAGGCCTGGGTTGGGGCAGTTAACGGCGTGCCGGCCATCGCCGTGATCGCGCTATCACTCGTTGGGGGCCTCGCCGCCGACAGATTTCCGAAGCGAGACATCCTGCTTATCGTCCGGGTGGCAATTGTGGCGATGTCCTTCCTCACCGGCTATCTCATCTCCGTCGATCTGATGACCGTATGGATACTGTTGGGACTGGCCCTGGCACAGGGGAGCGTCGTGGCGTTCGGAATGCCCGCCAACCAGAGCTTCGTCGTGGAGCTTGTCGGGCGAGACAAGCTGATGAGCGCCACGTCGATGATGCAATCCTCCGGCATGATCGGCTTGATTATTGGACCAGCCATCGCCGGGATCATGATCGGCGCGTGGGGCGCTGACTCGGTCTACTTCCTAGTTGGTGGGCTTGGAGTTGTCGGTCTTACGATGCTGTTGATGGTGAAAAACCGGACCGTCTATCGAAGCGACAAATCGAAATCAGCCTGGGAGGACATCAAGAGCGGCCTGAACTTCGTCAAGTCTGATCCGGTGATCCGGGTACTCATGTCACTGAACCTGCTCGCACTATTTGCCGGGTTCATCATGCCGTTGATCCCGGTCTACGCAGAAGACGTATTTGATGTGGGCGGTGAAGGGTTCGGGCTGATGATGGCCGCGTTCGGGATAGGCGGCGCGCTCGGCACAATTGTGCTGATCGTTAGCGGTGACAAATTAAACAAGGGACTTCTGACGATCGGCACAGGAGTTCTGTTTGGCGTCTTCATGGTCGTTTTCGCGTTTTCGCGGGATTACTATTTGTCGTTGTTTCTACTGGGACTGATGGGTGCCACTGGCCTCGCCTACGTCATAACGATCAGCGTTCTTGTGCAGAGTCACACCCCTGATGAAATGAGGGGCCGGGTTATGAGTTTGTTCGGGATCTCGATGCAGCTGTTTTCGCTGGGGTTCCTTTTCAGTGGTGTTATTGCACAGGCAAGCAGCAATGAGATCGCCCTCGTTATCGGCGGCGTTGGAGCGGCGGTTCCGCCGCTGCTTGCGTACGCCACCTCGGCGGAACTGCGCCGGGTGTCCTGATCGCCCTCGACCTGAGTGCCGGGTCTGGGCATCGGATATGGCGGGCCGACGAATGAGTAAGTCGCCCTCAGAAATCCTTTAAGACCTGCTCAGGTTTGATACCACGAACCTGCCGGACAACGAACCCGCTTGCGTCGAGTACCTTGAGCGTTTGTTTGCCGAGCACGGATTTGAAACTAATATCCTTGCCCTCGATTCCGGGCCTCCACATCTGGTGGCGCGCCTCCCCCGTCTCCCCGGAAGTGGAACTAACGATCCGTTGCTTGTTTATGGCCACGTCGATGTCGTTGCCTCCGATAAACAGCATTGGGACCATTCGCCGTTCTCCGGTGAGATAGCAGGCGGATTTATCTGGGATCGTGGCGCTAACGACATGAAGGCCGGTCTGGCGATGATGGCCACGGCCTTACTACGGATCAAGGTGTCTGACGAGATTCCGCCGGGGGGTCTGATCTTCGCCGCCGTATCGGACGAGGACCGAGACAGCGGAACGGTCGCGATCTAGGTCGCTACGGCCTCTTCCCTCTTGTACTGCTGGACGACCTTGTCCATCTCCTGCTGCGGCACCTCGCCGTAGCGGATAAATGTGGACTCAAATGATGCGCGTCCTGCCGTTATAGCTCGCAGGTCCGTGGCGTAACGCTGAACCATTGAGAGCGGCGCATCGGATTCGATTATCGTGTGGCCGTTCGCAGCTGGGGTCATGCCAAGGATCCGTGCCCGCTTCGTATTGAGGTCGCTGATGATGTCCCCGGTCAGGTCGTCAGGGGTCATGATCCGGAGGTGCATTACCGGCTCCAACAAGACGGGCCGAGCCTGCGGGATGCCCTGTCGGAGTGCAAATCCTCCAGCGATCTCGAAAGCCATTCCAGACGAATCCACCGAGTGGCTGCTGCCGTCGACAAGCGTGACGCCGACATCGACCACGGGGAATCCAGCCACTGGTCCCTCTTCCATGGACTTCACTACGCCTTTTTCGACCGCAGGAATGTATTCACGTGGAACGTTACCGCCGACCACCTTGCTGTCGAATACGAAGCCATCGCCACGCGTTAGCGGGCTCAGTTCGATAACGACGTGCCCAAACTGACCATGTCCGCCGGACTGCTTCTTGTGCCGGTACTCGACGCGGGCGGATCCACCGATCGTTTCCATGTACGCGATGCGCGGCAGGGATGTCTCAAGCGCTACGCCAAACTTGCGTTCGACACGCTCGATACCGATCTCCACATGCGCGTCGCCAAGACCGCTGATGATCATCTCCGCCGTGACCGGATCGCGAGAAATCTTAAGGCTGGGGTCTTCCTCACCGAGCCTTGACAGAGCGTCCGACATCTTGTCCAGATCGGCCTGTGTTTTCGGCGCCGCCGCCATCGCGTAATACGGCTCCGGCAGGTCAATGCCCTCAAGTGTCACCGGGTTGTCGCTGTCCGTCAGAGTGTCACCGGTGCTCGTTACACCCAATCGTGAAATCACGCCGATATCGCCGAATACAATCTCGTCCGCGTTCTCCGATTCCTTGCCCTTTGGGGAGGAAACCTGTCCAACGCGTTCGGATGTTTCTTGGTTCACATTCCAGTGTTCTGAGTTTCCTGTAAACGAAACTCCGTACACGCGGAAGTAGGAAAGCTTGCCCACGAACGGGTCGGCGCTGGTCTTGAACACGAGGTTCGCTTCCGCACCTTCCGGGATTTGGGGAGCGTCGTCTCTTGCCGCCGCGACATCCGGGGACGGAAGCAGATCTACTATGGTGTCCATCAACTCAGGCACGCCAATTTCTCCCAGCGCCGCTGTTGCCAGGATTGGCACGATCTCTCCAGATGCGATGCCAGATCGGAGTCCAGAGATCAGTTCATCCGTTGTGAAGGGTTCACCCTCCAGGTATTTCTCGGTCAGCGCTTCATCTGTATCGGCGACCGCTTCAACGAGGCGCTCATACATCTCAGCGCCATCGCCTTCTTGCAGAGCCGAATCTGTGATCAATGAGCCAACAGCGGTGAACGATGCTTCGGCGCCGTTGGGTAGTTGGATGGGGACACATTTCCGACCCCACGCCTCTGTGATTTCGTCGACAACCTGATCAAACTCTGTGTTTTCACGGTCAACTTTGTTGATTACAACGATCCGTGGAAGCGACCGTTCTTCAAGTCGGTTCCAGGCCTGAGTCGTACCGACCTCGATGCCGGAGGGAGCGGAGACTACGAGGACTGCGGCGTCTGCTACACGTAATGCACAAAGCATTTCGCCCGCAAAGTCAGCATATCCGGGCGCGTCCAAGACGTTTATTTTTGCATCTTGCCATGGGGTCGGCAGGATCGTCGTGGTAACACTGGACTGACGGCGGTGCTCTTCCGGCTCAAAATCTGAGTCACTGGTGCCGCCCGTCACACTCCCTAACCGGGTCGTCTCGCCGGCAAGGTGGAACATTGAATCAGCAATTGAAGTCTTTCCGGACCCGGAGTGGCCCAGGAACACAACGTTCCTGATCTGTTCAGTGGTGAGCTCCGCCATTTGGTGCCTCCAGACTCAATCGATCTATCTAATAGAGCGCGCCGGAGAAGGTTTGACCTGCCGGCGAAACTGGGGTATGTGGCTTTGGCCGGAGTATAGCACCGGCGAACGTAATTACAGTGAATATTGAATGAGGCGCTCGGTAGCGCGTTCTAATTTGCCCTGCATGAGGGAAAATTGAAGGAATGTCACGTGCTAGGTGATGAAGCCACTCTGACGATTGCGATAAGTGATTCGAAGAAGCGACGGTCTTCCGCTCTAGATGCCGCGCCCGCGAGTAGTTCCAGTGTCTCGATGTGCCGTGACCGGTACTCAGCCTCGAGATCGCCGCTATCAACACCAGACAGGTAATCAGAGATACCACCACCAATAAACCCGGTGGTCCGATTTTCTCCGACTATGTCACGTAACGCGATCAGTAGCGCGCCCGCTGAGTCCAGCCTGCCCGTTGGCCCGGCGCCTAAACCCGACCAATAACCGTCGTACACGATGGTGTTGAGTGTGCCCGCCATTACATCTCCGCGTCCTACATCAAGGGCCGCCAGCATTAAGCCGGCCGCCGTTTCCGCATCGGAATATGCCAGCTGCCGGATGATCCGCTCCGGAGTTGGTTCCGGTCCGTCGAGGGCGACCACCAAACCTGCGGACCGATCCAGATCAGTGCCCAGGACCATCGCCGCCTCTTTTGTATGGCCGATCACCCACGGCAACAACCTGAGGTTCGTTTCTCTGAAAACTCGAAGCACGAGGTCCGGATCACTGGCCGCGAATCCGTCGAGAAGTTCGTAAACGGCCTCATCGAACGGCGCGTCGATAGCGAAGTTGCCAGAGCTGTTCTCGGCAAGGAGGGCGATTCCCTTAATCAACGCGTCCGGTGAGGCGCCAAAAGCGATCCCGACGGCGTTCAACAATTGTTCGGGTTGAACTTCGCCTGCGCGCGCCGCAGATGGCCGGACGGCCAGCAACCTGAGTAGCAGTGAGTCCGGGATCGCCTGAATCACGCTTCTTGTGATCTCAGATTCAGCATCTCGCATCGTACTGAAAATCGCTTCGATATGGCCCGCCAGCTCGTCGTCCGAGAAATCGAGCAGCCGGTCCGCAAGTTCATTCGCCGCCTCCTCCGGCGCTGTGGCTCCAAGATTCAGCGCCGCATCTGCGATGGTCACCAACTCACGTAACTCTTCGGCATATGCGCCAGCGGAAGCTTCGATACTTTCAAGACCGGAAGTGCTCCCCGCCGGAAACAGCTCAAGAAGTGTGCGCGCTTTCAGAAGGGGTGCGAAGTCCTGAATATCATGACCGCCGCCCGATCCGGCAAGCGTCCGATACCTTTGTGCCTGTTCGTTAGGTGACAACGGGTCTAACTCTCGATAGATATCGAGCGTCTGGCCGAGCTCCTTACCTCGTGATCCAGCCCCGGCCGTCAGGACGTCAGGATGTTCGGTGTGCAGATCGAGCAGGTCACCAAGATATCGCGCCCAGAAGTTGAACCCCCGGTCAGTTCCGGTGGCGTCCGTCAAGGCGTTGTGCTGCTCTTTGATCTCGTCAAACTGATCAGCGAAATCGACAAGTCGTTGCTTCTCTTCCGCATCTATAAATGCGGTCGTGGCGCTGCTCAGTTCGGCATCTTTACGTTGGGGAAGGGCCTCGTATTGATCAAGAGGGAAGTGCTGAAGCCCGAATACCCCTCCTGCATCCGACCGTTTCTCATCGTCCAATGCAAACCACCAGCCGAGGGCATCTGGCCAGTCCCTCGCATCTGGCACCACTCCCGCGTCGGAAAGGTATGACGTGTAGTACTTCCGGAGGATTGGCGGGATCAGGTCAAGATCCCCGCCGGTCAGGTAAATCAGATCCGCCTCGCCGAAATGCGCGAGGTCCGGCAGATCCCCTCTATCAAGATTGGGAAGATTACGGAATCGATCCCGAAGCGGCTCAAATCGGTCGGGTGGCTGGCGCATGAACTTGAGCAGATCGGTTTGGTACGACGCCAGGATTTCCTGGACGTCAGAACCGGGGATCAAATCTGGCCGACCTTCCACCGGGAATGCGCCCCAGTAGGAGTGACCCATTTCATGCATGACCGAACGCGGCACGGCCAGCCCCGCGCCAGCCCATCCCTTTGATCCGGTGCTACCGAACCACGCCGGCTGTCCACGCATCTGCCGGTAGTCGTAAGAGTTTTGCCAGTCGATACCGTCCGCTGTGAATCCCCAGATCCCCTGCAACGCACCCAGCCTCCCGGTGACCCAGTCCTGTTCCGAGATCAACGGATCTGAATCTGGTTTGAAATCACCTGTGGCGCCTTCAGGATTCTGCTCAGTAATTTCGGAAACCGAGGACGAACCGACAGGAACTTGTGGATCAGACGAACTGCACCCCGCCGCGGCCATGGCTACGATAGCGATGAGCGCAACTGCGCTGGTTGAAATGATGGGAGGTCTCATTTTCACGAGGTTATACGTACCAGCCGGATCAGTCGGTTCATCTGGACTCCATATCATCTCGGGCGAAGAACGTATATACGTGAGACAGTCTTCGCCAGTGACCGCAGAGAATCACATTCATCACGAGACAACGACGTTAATTCGTCGCTATCTCGACCCAAGGAACTGACCACTGGAGACATTGGCCACACCCTTCTCCGGCAACCAGCTCAGCCGATTGATGCACATCCTCATTCGATTGCTTCAATTCCTGTGCTGGCCGTTCCGCGCCACTTGCCGTGCGTTGAAGAGCCGGAGATTCAGCAGAGGCGTCCTGATATTCGTCGTGGTGGCCCTGTTGGTCTTTACGCCGCGCTCCACCAAGGTCCTAGGCCCCGCCCATGCGGCGGCACGTGGCTACGAGTTCGGTCTCGTTGGCTGGGAGGTCTCCAACTTCCTTGACAAGTGGGTCCATCGCGCCAGGGAGTTTATTCCATGGGTTGGAACCTCAGACGAAGAAAAACGTGAACGGCTCGACCGTTACCTGGCGCTCAACGAAGAGAGCAAAACGGCAAAACGCGATATCGAACGTGAAGCCTCCGTTTCAAATTCAGGTAGTGATCAATCGACTTCGCTACAAGATCATCTTGATGAGCTTGAGAAAGAACGCCGCGGGCTACGGAACGATGTTGAGGAACTGATGGAATCGGCCATCGACGCCGTTCTCCGGGATCTGGGCATCGGCGAACTTGGCCCGGTTACATGGCCTCCCGTCGATTTCAGGATGGACTCAACCCCGCGAGTTCTTGTCACCTCACCGCGAGATCGCATCCAACGACTGGAATCGATCTTGATCGATTCCGAGATCACGCTGACCGAGCGACAAGCCGTGGAAGACGCGGTTTACGACAACTCCGGGCTGTCAGCCATTGTGCTCGGAACTGGCGGAGTCGCGACGTTCCCGACCGTAATCCCGAATGATCGTGATCTGCTGTCAACGTTGGATGTCGCGGCGCACGAGTGGCTTCATGCCTACCTGATCTTCAAGCCGTTGGGACGTGCGTACTGGAGTAGCGATGATCTGGCGACGGTCAATGAAACGGTCGCCAACCTGTTTGGCGAAGAGGTGGGACGGCTCGCCTATGAGCGCATTACCGGCGAGACTCTGTCGCCCCCCGGCCCGTTCATACCTGAGACAGACCGGAATTCGAGGGAATTCAGTTTTCGTGAATTCATGCGCGAGACGCGCCTCAACGTTGACGAAATACTTGGGGATGGCAACGTACAAGGGGCCGAAGCCTACATGGAGCAGAGGCGAATTGAGCTTCATGACCACGGGATCTTTATCCGGAAAATCAACCAGGCTTACTTCGCGTTCAATGGTTCGTACGGTGACAACCCCGCCTCGGTTAGCCCGATAGGTGAGCAGGTACAAGAGCTGAGAACGTACGTCGAAAACGTTGCCGACCTTGTAAAAGCGATACAAGGCACAACCAGTTACGAGGGATTTCTTCTGCGTCTTGACCGGGAGCGATCTGCGTTCGAGGAGCGAATCGGCGATTAACCCGTTCGTGGCGGCAGAAGCTATGGGCCTAAAAGGAATCTAGGTAACCTATGTGCAGGAATATGCGCGTACCTCGGGTATACTTCCGGATGGTCTGGCAACGGTACGCAGTGGCGTTTGCCGGGCAAGTTAATAACCAGTTACCTTCACCGGTTCGCATTACGTCCCGATATGGGTGTCAGTGAACTGAAATCAGGCGGGGCTTTCGTGCCACCGCCGGGCGGCGATCGAAAGAACGCCGCCGGCAGGAGTAATAATGGCCGCTGGTAGCGATCCCATTCCTCGGACGGGCCGAGACGAAATGTACCGCCCACCAGAAGACGGTGGTGGAGACAACGGAGGAAACACCGGTCGGGAGCAGGTCTCGTTAGAAGACCTGATCGGACGTTTCAAGGGGGGGATTCCGCCCCTTGGATTCCTCGGTGGAGGCGGCATAAGCCTGATCGTTCTGATCGGCATCATCGTCGCCTCCATCATCTGGCTGGCTTCCGGAGTGTTTACAGTTGATCCTGACGAGCAAGCGTCTCTGCGCATGTTCGGCAAATACAACAGTACGGCCGGATCCGGACTGAACTGGTGGTGGCCGTCACCGGTAGGCCAGCGCGACATCGTTCAGGTGACGCAGACGAGGACCCTTGAACTGGGATTCCGAAGTGGAACGGAAGGAACGACGTCAGCAACACTGGTAGCCGTAGAGGCCCAGATGATCACGGGTGACGAAAACATCGTGGACGTTGGCGCCGTGATCCAGTACAGGATCGCGGACCTCCGCAAGTACCTGTTCGAGGTTGACGACCCCGGAGACACGGACAGAGGTGTCGGCGTCGGCAGGCCTGACGGACGAACCCTGCGTGACATTGCTGAAACATCGTTACGCCAGGTCGTCGGGGCTCGCACGATCGACGATGCACTGACCGAAGGTCGTGAGCAGATCCAGGAGGACACACGCCTCCAGATGCAAACAATCCTCAACTCTTACGATGCCGGCATCAGCATCATCTCCGTGCTGCTGCAGAACGTGAATCCGCCGGAAGAAGTACGGGACGCGTTTGAAGACGTAGTGGTGGCGCAGGAGGAGAAAGAACGGCTAAGAAACCTGGCCGACGCTTACGAGGCCGACCAGTTGCCGAGGGCACAGGGTGAAGCGGCTAAGATCGTTGAGTTTGCTGAAGGTTTCAAACAGGGTCGTATAGCGCTGGCACAGGGTGAGGCCGACGGGTTCAAAGAACTCCTTGAGGGTTACCTGAACTCCAAGGACGTCACCCGGCAGCGCCTGTATCTGGAGGCGATGGAAGTGATTCTGCCGGGGACCACGAAATTTGTTGTGACAGGGGATGTGGCAGATGGCGTTTTGCCGTTCCTGCCCTTGTCCTCTACCGGCAATACGAGCACAGGGGGAGGGCAGTAAGATGCGTAAAATTGCAATTCCACTTCTTGTACTCCTGATAATCGCCGGAATTGTTGCCTCTCAAGTTCTCTACAAGGTTGACGAGACGCAGGTCGCGATCGTTACCCGTCTTGGAGAATTTAGAGAGTCCAAGACAAGCCCCGGACTTGGGGCCAAGGTTCCGTTTATCGAGACCGTGACCAAGCTGGACAAACGTCTGCTTCGTGTTGACGCACCACCTGCTTCACTACTGACTCTTGACAAGCGCACGCTCGTGATCGATGCGTACGCTCGTTACAAAATCACCGATCCGCTGAAGTTCTTCCAGGCTCTCCGCACGGAATCCAACGCCCAGGCAAGAGTGGGCGACATCGTCAACTCAAACCTGCGTCGTGAGGTAGCACTGGACCTCCAGTCTGAGATCATTGACGAGACACGTGAGGAGATCATGGCGCGGGTAACCGCTGCGTCGAAACTCCTGGACATCCAGCGATCTGAGGCCGAACGGCTCCCTGGTGGATTGAGGGATGCCAGCCTGTCGATCATCATCGCCGGAAAGGCGGTGGGAGAGGGTGAAGAGGCCATCAGGGATCGCGTTCCAACTCCGGACCAGTTGGAGTCGATCATCAACAGTCCCGCTCCCCTGGATTTCGATCTAGAAGATGAGAATTTCCGTTACCGAGTTCCGCTGAACGACCAGTTCGGTATCGAGATTATCGATGTTCGGATCAAGCGCGCTGACTTCCCACAGGGAGTCGCAGCCTCGGTATTCGACAGGATGAGGGCTGAGCGTGAACGGATCGCATCCGCTGAACGTGCGGAAGGTGCGCAGATTGACCTTGAGAAACGTGCTGAGGTGGACAGGAAAGTCCAGATCATCACGCAATCGGCTCAGGGTGAATCCGCAAGGCTCATCGGTGAGGCTGAAGGAGAGGCGATCTCGATCCTCTCCGAACAGCTAGGCCGGGATCCGGAGTTCTATGGGTTCGTACGGTCTCTTGAGGCCTACAAGAAACTGCTGGAGAGCGACGCGACGTTGATCTTGAACGTCGAGAGCGATCTCTGGCGTTACCTGGAATCGCCACTCGCCCCAGCTGACCGCTAAGCATGGCCAGTTAGCGAGAGTAAGACAAATACGAGAACGCCGCCGAGGCTGAAAGGCCCGGCGGCGTTCTCGCGTTCGGTTCTGAAGATACCGGACAGCTAGAGCAAGTTTTGAAGTCTGTCCCGGAGCAAGTACCGGACAATCGAGAGGATCACGGCCGCGCTCAAAATGAAGGCTATGAAGGTGAACGACAGCCCCACGACGATGATGCCGAAGGCCGTTCCCGCGGCCGGAGGATGCTCCGTATTCGTGGTCGCCATGACCAGCACAGACAGCCCAACGGCCGCCGCTCCGAAGATGTCGATCTGCAGGTTGGACGCAGTGCTGGCGTGGCCGCCGGTCACAAGGTGAAGCCCGATCCAGAGCGCAAGGCCAACGAGCACGCTGACAACGTGACCACCGATGACTCTCTTTGGGGAAGAGGCGATCGAGAGCGGCACAACAAACACGGTCGCTGTGGATGAAGCGATAGTGACGACAATGATGCCGTCGGACACACCCTGCTCGATGAGCAAAATCGCAAGTAGAGCAAACGACGCCAGCGTCGCCTGGGTAATGTACGGCCGCACCCGGCCCTTGATGTGGGATCTTCCGAATGCCGCAGGTGCATGTGGGTGAGGGGTCTGAAGGCGCATGGTGCTGACGTGCGCTTTCGTTCGGGATCGCCTTCCATAACGATATCCGTTTCATAGCGCAGCGACGACAAATACTAGAGACACACTCCCCACAACTCACGAGAGAACTTATGCGCGTTCCGATGAGTTCCAATGTCTGGACCGAGGTGCGGAAT
>Ga0310125_10000203_pt1 | contig 26225 bp, 20 predicted proteins | sample CB11b_Tmax_Bot8__FD_203508 | JGI IMG/M metagenome (GOLD analysis project Ga0310125, IMG submission 203508) | Marine microbial communities from Western Arctic Ocean, Canada - CB11b_Tmax_Bot8 | ecosystem: Environmental > Aquatic > Marine > Oceanic | place: Canada: Western Arctic Ocean | collected... | reverse complement strand
TTCGGAATGGTGGAACAGCGGACTGTTCATTGGTGGAGATTATCTGGAAGCCGGCGGTGCGGGAACTTTGAATGTAACCGATAGCGGCCTGGTTATCGCCTTGGGGACCATCAACCTGGACGGCGGAATACTAAATAGCATGATACTGGATCTGACGGCAGGTACATTCAATATGCTTGATGGTATCCTTTGACCGGCACTCTTAACAATCAAGGAGGGGCCTTGGCACCTCGGCCGCCCATGTTTGCCGACAGCTTGCTTCCCTGTTTCGGTGAGCCGTCAGATCCATTTTGGGGTCCTGGACCACCCTGCTTCACCCCCGGAATCCTGTCAATATCAGGGAATTATGTTCAAGGCGCTGCCGCCACACTGAAGATTGAACTGGGAGGTGGCGACGTCGGCGCGCTGAACGATCAACTGAACATCGCCGGTACGACCAACTTGGACGGCACGTTGCAGGTGGTGCCCCTGGCGTCCTACACCGATCCCGCCACGCGCGGTACGACTGATGATTTTACGATCATCACCGCTGGTGACCGCAGCGGCACTTTCAGCACAGTTCAATACGACGGCTCGACACTGGCTCCGGACGTTGAAACCGATGGCAACGGTTCGTTTCGGGACCATGTAGCCGGCGGCCTGTTCCGCAGTGTGACTTACACATCAACCGCAGTCAGTGTGCAGAACCTGCTGGCCAGCGCAGGAGATACCGACGGTGACCTGGATGTCGACACGGTTGATCTGACAGGCATGATCATGAACTACACCGGCGCCACCAGCAGCGGCACAACATGGCTTACCGGTGACACCAACGGTGATGGCGACACAGACACCGTGGACCTGACCACGGCGATTATCAACTTCACCAGTGCCCGGAATACGGCAGCGGCTGTACCTGAGCCGTCAGGGCTGCTGCTGTTGGTGCTGGCCGTTGGCTGCCTGGCTGCTGCAAGGAACAGAAACTGCGGCAGCTAGTTCGGCAAACTCCACGTCATTGGGCAGCCCATTGGGCAAGCTGCCGGATGATCTCTTGTCGCCTGTCGTCCAGCTCCACCGGGCAGGCGTTGAGCCATGTATCCAAGGGGTTGTTTTGTAGGCGCGAAGTTGGTACAAAAACCGGGCGTGCCGACGTGTTGGTGGATGTTTCTCGGGTTTTAGGCGGTAGTTCGAATCCTCTCAGGCCCACGGGTACTGCGACGCATGGCGAAACATTGCGGTTTCCAACAGGTTTTGCGGCGTCGCATTTCTCATTTGCGACCCCTGCGGCGCCTGGCTGGCTACAAAATTGGCTACATCCGAAGTTGCCCTTTCATCGTGGCCATCGGTCACCTGCAAATCGTGTTTCCGGGCCCCTTGCTGGTTGTTGCCAATCCATTGGCAAACCACATGCGAGGGAAAATGTTCCGCCAACTCCGTCTGCCGAATCGCCCGCAGACTCTGCCACAGCTTCGGCCAGCGTTTCCTCCATTCATGTTGAGATTTTGTCACCGCACCGCGACGCTATGACGGCCGTTGACCCAAGTATTGCGACCACGTAGAATCACATTGCAAATGACTATCTGTAAGCTAACGATCCCGTTTTTGTCCGTGCTTTTAGTCTGGGGTCTCATCACCGGACACATGGTCGCCGTAGCTTTTGCAGATCCCGTGGCGGAGACGACGTGGAAGCCCACAGCAGCGCGCGTGATCTACACCGGGGATGCTGGCGGTCAGAGATATCGTGTACTCCCGCGTGTGGTGCGATTGTTGGATGGAACTCTTATTGCACAGATGGAGCGGGGCAGCCACAAACGGACGCCGATTTTCATTCGTTCCACAGATGGCGCGAAAACCTGGTCCAAGCCCTACCCGGGAGTCATGGCAAAGGAGATTGACGTCGTAAGTCACATGGGCGTTCTGCTCGATGGTCGCCTGGTGGCGGTCTCTGGAGGTGACGTCGAAATGCGTCTGGCCTATAGCAGTGATCAGGGTAAGACGTGGACGGCAGGGAATCAGATTGACCACTTACCCATGTCTTCTGCGGCGGCAGGAGAAGGACGAATACTGCAGCTGAATGATGGCACACTGGTGATTCCGATCTTCGGCTATCTCCCGGAAGTTCCGGGAGAGTTGAGTGCCGGAGTGGTACGTAGCAGTGATTACGGGGCCACGTGGAGTTTGTCGGTCATCGGACGTGCCAATCCCGAAGAGTCAAAATATTTCAGCGAGACGACGGTGGCAAACCTGAATGACGGGACGCTGGTTGCATTGATGCGGCCGGGTTTGACCCGATCGGTTAGTACCGACGGGGGTAAGACCTGGTCGGTTCCCGTCGCGAGCGGCCTGGGTGGGACCCATTGTTCGTTGGTGCAACTTTCCGACGGAGTCCTCTTGTGTGGATACCATCGGCCTATCCAACTCGCTTTGAGCGCCGACGGGGGCAAGTCTTGGTATGCAAAGATGCTTTGGTCGATGGAAGAGCCGTTGTCGAATTGGGGGTGGTATACCGATGTGGCAATGGTTGACGACAACACGGCAGTAGCTCTGGTCAAGGAATTCCCGGCCAGCCATATCGTGCGAAGCTGCCTGCTGCACCGCCAGCCGACGGCCGGGAGCCGACTTTCCCCCGACGAGCTCTGGACAAGGCCCGGTCGTCGGACGGGAGAGCAGATCGTAGGACCAGATGGGGATACGCTTGTGTGGGTACCCGCTGGCAAGTTCATGATGGGTAGCAAAGATGGTGGCGGCCATGAGCTGCCGATTCACGAAGTGCAAATGGATGGTTTTTGGATTGGACAGAAAGAGGTAACCAATGCCCAATATCGCGCCTATCGGCTATCCCAGGGACAAATCTTTCGACCAGACAGCACCCAGGGAGATAACCATCCAGTCGTGTACGTGACCTGGAAAGATGCAGTAGCTTACTGTGAACATTATGGACTGAGCCTGCCCACCGAGGCACAGTGGGAGTATGCGGCTCGCGGCCCGCAGAGCTTGCGTTATCCCTGGGGCAATGAATGGGATGCCAAGAGGCGCTCGGCAAACCCCACTGGGCAGAAGTGCTGTTGGGAGGATAACAGAGGTCCCCTCCATCGGACCTTCCCGGTAGGCAGTTTTCCTCAGGGAGTCAGTTGGTGCGGAGCTTTGGATATGGCGGGGAATGTATGGGAATGGTGCGCTGATTGGTATGGGAAAGATTATTACAAGGGGTCGCCAAGCAGAAATCCACAAGGCCCGAGCAATGGTGACGCCCACGTCTTGCGCGGCGGCTCGTTTGCGTCGTACGACAGCGGCCTCGGAAGCTATCGGTCGGCGTACCGTTACTACCGTGCGCCTGACGATCGGCTGCCCATATCCTCGGACTGGGGAGACCGCTACCGTGGGTTTCGGGTTGCCCGAAGCGTAAAGGTTCACCAGTCCGCCGACCAGGAGGGCTCAGATCTCAAAAAAGAACACAAACTCAAAACGAGAGAATAGACGCCGCACGAGAACCCGTTTTTCTGCCGTGTCACAGTCGGACTTAGACGGAAATTCAACCTGGAGGCTGGTTTGCGACAGCCAATGGCTTGGCTCGCAGAACTCTTATTCTGACAGTCTCTCGTTCCCGCCATAGGCAGTCAGCCTATTACCAGTACTCGTAGGATCACGCTTCAAGGTTAAGGAACGTCCACGGCAGTTTTCCGGGCATTCGGGTAATTGATAATCGGTGTTGTCAGGTCGACTGTATCGATCGTCATCGCCGTCCACATTTCCTTCGATGACCAGCAGATTCAGAAGGGTGAGTTTGCAAATCACGCTGCGGAAGAAACCGCTACCCTGATGCCTGAGAAAGGAACCAGGCCATCTGGTCTGTAGAGGACTTCCCCTGAAGATCCGACCATTGTTCTCTATGTTGTCATGTGGCGCTACTCTGTCCGCAGTTACGATTCCACGCCCGATTCTTAATTTTGGCCACGCCATTAACTCATCGCACTCCGCGAACACTGTGTCGGTAGCGCTTTCGGATGGAATCCACCTTATCAATCGCGCCTTCCTGCCGGATCGACTCTTGACGACCTCTGGCCGCGGAGCGAGACTTCCTATCTGTGAGAGAAAAAAAATGGCTGCCATGGCGGCGCATTCAGCGGAACTGTATCGGTGACCTCACAGCTTAGTGCACTTTTCAAGCCAAGCGTCCAAGTGTGAAGAGAACCGAGAAAGGTGTCGGTGATAAAAATCTTCCAACTTCGTTTGCTACCTTTCGCCAGTTGTGTCGTCCATATTGCCACAGCAGGATTGTTGACGGTCATCGCGGCGGCTGCGCCTACCGATGATGGTAGGATCCTGACGCTTACGATCCGTGAGACGCGCGGCATTGCCCGAGCCAATACCGCAGTTTCCTCGGGTGTGCCGTTTGCCAAAGGCCGCTTGAAAGAAGAAGCACGTCTGGCGGTCAAAGAACCGAATGGACGCATCGTACCGAGTCAATTTAACGTCCTGGCTCGGTGGGACGATGGCTCGGTGAAGTGGATTCTCGTCTCGACAATCCTGTCTGAAGTCGACCCGCATGGCGTATTCGAATTAGCGATTGTCCAAAAACCTTCGACAGAAGATGCCGTAAGTCGCGAAAAAGGGGCAGAGATCATTCGCTTGGCCAAAAGTGTTCGAGTGAGATATCCAGCTTTGTCTGTCGAAATAAATTCCCAGGGCCTCCCGGAATCGGTTCTGGTTTTCGACGGTAACAAAGGCGTCAAGTTGGTCAGAGGTGGCAGTCAACTTCTGCTTGATAACGAGGTCATTTTGCCGGAACAGGTACAGGCCGTAGATATTTATGTCGAAGACCATGGTCCCATCCGAACAGTTATCCGAACCAAAGGTGAGATCAAACTGAAAAATGGTAAAGCGTTCACCTATGTGGCGCGTAACAAGATTTTCGCCAATGGAGAGATTTCGACCTCTTACTCTGTGATCAATCAGCAGGTTGAAGGATTTAACAGTTACGGTGTTCTGCTTTCGTTGGCTGATGGTTTTCATCAGGCACTCATCAATCGTCAAGAGATACGGCTTGGTAACGAGGCCATCGGGGTTCGGCAGACGAGTCGGGAGACTGCTGTTTTCTATGGTCATCGTTCCAGCGGACGGTCAGTCCGACAACGGTATCACGGCGGCATGCGTTTGACCGGGAAAGCCAAGAGTCTTGGCATAGCCATCGAGGATTTCTGGCAACGCTACCCCTCTGCGTTATCCGTCACGAGCCGACAAGCGAGGCTGTGGTTCTATCCGGAAGAAGAGAAACCAGCACCCTTTTATCAGGTTGGCCGCGCGGCGCGTGGAGACTTCACAATCATGGCAGGCCCTTTTACCAAGACGAATTGGTCAGTGGCGCAGTTGGGCGCGACACGTCTCCAGGCTTTCGCCGGTCCCAAGTGGTATTACGAGTCCCAAGTACTTGGCCAATACGCTTCATACGACGTTGAACTCACCAACGGCTCTTACCACGCCTATCTGGACAAGCTGCTCGCTTTCCTGCGGCGACGTAAGTTCCTCTTCAACGAGTTCGGCTACTGGAATTTTGGGGATGAACGAGGTTCTGCGGATAGCAATTTTTGGCGTAACAATGAATTCGGCATCGCATTTGCGATGCTTTTTCACTACATGCGCTCTGGCGACTTGCGATTTTTCGAAGACGGTATTTCGTTCGCCAGGCACTTTCGCGACACGGACACTCTTCACTTCGGCAGCGAGAAAGGAAAGTCGATCAAACACACCGACCATCACGTCGAGAAGGGAGAGTACAATGTGGCACATCAATGGGTTGAGGGAATCCTACTCGATTACCTTTTGACCGGTGATCGGCGCAGTCTGGAAGTCGCTAGAGAAATGGCCGTCCACCTCGTCGAGTATGCACTTGAGATGAGTGGTCGTTTGAAGGACAAGCCCACGATCATTCCAATGTCTGAGCGGTCTCTGGGATGGACGCTGATCTCACTCATGTTCCTGGAAGAAGTCACAGGAGACAAGCAATACGCCGAAGCGATCAAGATGCTGGTGGACGGAATCGTGGCGTCTCAGGATGAGAAACGTGGCCATTGGCCACGATCACTACGTTCTCCTCATCCGGATTACGAGACTGGCGGAGCCCCATTCATGGTCGGTGTGCTTACCGAAGCACTGATGCGCTACCACGAGAGGACAGGCGATGAAGCTGTGGCTCGGAGTCTCATTAAATCCAGCTACTGGCTTTCCGATGAGATGTGGAATCCCGAGCAGAAAAACCTGAGATACAAACAGATGAATGGTGCCTGGAATGATTACAACGATGGCCGGACAATCCCGCTCGTTCTTCCGGGAATGATTTACGCGCAGTATCTCGGGCGGGATGATGAACGTTATCGCAACATCGTGGACCAGACGCTCGAACGTTACGATGGTTTGTGCGCTGACCTGGGCAAGCGGGGGGAGAACAAGCTTGTGGATCGCACAGGTGACAATGGCCGCTCGTTCAAAAGTCTTGGAATGATGAGCCGCTCGATGCCTCGGTTTTTCTATTATTACGAAAAAATCCGATCCAGCGATTAGGTGCCGTTTGAGCTGGTCGAGAGGTTGGTCGTCTTTAAATTAGTCAACCCCTTGAGATGCACCAGCCTGGCGTCAGTGATGTGGGTGCCGGACAATTGGACCATTACACCCCTGGGCGGAGGACCGGGAATCGGCTTGATCGTGGCTCCCAGTTTCTTCAGCTCGGCAACGGGATCTGCTTTTGGCTTTGGCATATTACTGACCCGCTTTGCTTAGCTTAGCCAGCGGAACTTTGATCTTCTTTCCGTCGGCACGGCGAAGAATCACCAGCCCTTGATCAAACGAAAGCAGCTCAGCTTTGACAGTGAACTTGCCTGACTTAGAAGTCCAGGTGCGGAGCTCAGCGCTATTGACCCCAGGTGTGAACCAGAACAAAAAAGCCAGAAAACAGATAACGATTACGTGCCGTTTCATCTTTTGCGCTCCACTGGGAAGAGGATCATGTAACCAGGCTGCGGCGGCCAAGGGATCATACTACCACCTTAGAGCCCGCCGCAGCCTGGAGCGCGCGCTATAAGGTAGGGAATTTGCTGGTAGGATCAGTGCAGACGTAAATTCTACGTGTCGTGGCTGCTCGGGAAAAAGTTGCTTCGGATGCCGCTACCGGTATACTGGATGTTTGCTCAGCCTGGAGGATACCCTGGAATGTGACGTTAGCATCGCGTAGTGTGGCGGTTAAAATGGGACCGGGTTGCCGAAATGTACGAGAGACCGGAATGAAAATGCGGGTCGATCTCACGTTCCTCGCTCGCCGCCCCGTGGGCCAGCGACTGCATGGACTGCGGAGGGTGACCGCGCGGTTGACTGTGACGCTCTTCTGCTGCGCGCTGGGGAGCGGCATGGTTCGTGTGGCGTTGCTAGGTGACCCAACGGTGTCGGGTGCCGAGCCGGGAGCATTCGGTACGCTTGCCACAGAATATGAACGGGACATTCAACCACTGTTACAGCAATTCTGCCTGGAATGTCACTCGCCGGAGGCGGTCGAAGGCGACCTGGACCTGGAGCAGTATGCGACGCTGGCAGAAGTGCGGCGCGGGCCGCAGGTCTGGGTCAAGGTTGTCGAGATGCTGACCGGCGGCGAGATGCCACCGGAGGACGCACCGCAGCCTCCACCCCGGCAGCGCGTGAAACTGCTGGCCTGGGCCCAGCGATATCTGCACGCCGAAGCCTTGGCTGGCGCGGGGGATCCCGGGCCGGTTGTCCTGCGGCGTCTGAACAATACGGAGTACACCTATACCGTTGGTGATCTGACGCAGGTGGCTCTGGATCCCACCCGTAAATTCCCCACCGATGGCGCAGCGGGAGAAGGTTTTACCAACACAGGCAACGCGCTGGTCCTGTCACCGGCGCTGATTCGAAAATACCTGGATGCGGGGAAGGAAATTGCCGCACATGCGCTGCTGCTGCCCCACGGATTTCGTTTCTCACCGCACGTGTCACGGCGCGACTGGACGGACGAGCTGCTGGCAACGATCCGGCGGTTCTACGCAGAGTTCAGCCGGATTGAACCTCTGGAGTCGCACTACGGGCACCGTTCGACTCCGCTGGGAAACGCCGGTCGCTTGCCGATCGAAAAATATTTTGCGGTGACACTTTCTCAGCGGGAGGCGTTGGTAGCGGGTGACAAGACGATCGAAGCCGTTGCGGCAGAGCATGGCCTGAATACGAGGTACCTGGGCCTCCTCTGGTCGCAGCTTACCGCGGACGATCCGTCGGCCTATCTGGACGACCTGCGCTCACGTTGGCGTGCAGCACGGCCGGAGGATGCCGTGGCGCTGGCTGCACGTGTGAAAGCCTGGCAGAAGGGGGTCTGGACCTTTAACCCGGTGGGACTACTGGGGAAAAAAGGAAATCGTTCACGGTGGCTGGAGCCGATCAATCCGCTACTGAGAGAACAGGAACTGCGCCTGCAACTGCCGGCACCGAAGGAGGGCCAGCAGGCAGACGAATTCGTCGTATCCCTGCGCGCCGGAGATGCGGGAGACGGCAGCCGGCAGGACCTGGTCCTCTGCCAGCCGCGGTTGGTGGCCCAAGAGAAACCCGATATTCTTTTGCGCGATGTACCGGGCGTCCCCGCGGAATGGTTTGGCAGCCATCCCCACGGACAGGCCATCGACCCGGCCACACTCTGCCTGCAGGCGCCGGTGGTGATTACCTTTCGGCTGCCCGCGGAACTGGCTGGCCGCGAACTGGTCGCCACCGCCTCGCTCGATCCAGTCGCCGGAGCCGCAGGCAGCGTGCAACTGGAGTTGGTGCTGGGCACGCTTGCTCTTGAGTCCGGACTGCTGCCCAGCGAGGTCACGGTAAAACTGTCAGACGTCAATATTGGTGCCGACACGCGAATCGTTTCCTACCAGAGACCGATTCTCGTGTCAGAAAACAGCACAGCCGAAAACAGCTTCCAGGCCGCTATGGACGAATTTCGCGATCTGTTTCCGGCGGCACTCTGCTACACGCAGATCGTACCGGCCGACGAATCGCTGACGCTGACGCTGTTCTATCGCGAGGATGATCAGTTAGCGCGGTTGATCCTCGACGACGCGCAGCAGGCAGAGCTTGACAAGCTTTGGGAAGAACTGCGGTATGTGAGCCATGAACCGTTCAGGCTTGTCGATGTTCTGGACTCACTGTTGGAAACGACGATCGATCATCCACAGGAAGGGATCTTCGATGCCCTCGACAAACCGTTTAACGAACGGGCCGACGCGTTTCGAAAAATGCTCGTGCAGACTGAATCGATCCATCTGGACGCGTTAGTCGAGTTCACCGTGCGGGCCTGGCGCCGCCCCATTGCGAATCAAGAAGAAACACAGCTGCGTGGAGTCTATGGTCGCCTGCGCGAACTGGAATTACCGCACGAAGAAGCATTTCGATTGACGCTGGCCCACGTCTTCATTGCGTCTCCGTTCCTGTTTCGGCTGGAAGCAGCCCCGGCAGGCACTCTGGCCGCACCCGTCTCTGACTGGGAGCTGGCGAGCCGGCTGAGTTATTTCCTCTGGTCGTCGCTGCCCGATGACGAGCTTCGTACCGCGGCGCAGGCGGGTCGTTTAACCGGCAACTCAACTCGCGCCAGCGTCGAATTGAATCCTGCGGACGGGCTCCCCCTGGACGGGCAGTTCCCTGACGAACTCCTGCGACAGACCCGGCGGATGCTGTCCGATGATCGCGTCAGGCGATTGGCCGCCGAATTTGCCTGTCAATGGCTACATATCCACGAATTTGATCTCTTGGAAACGAAGAGCGAAACACACTTTCCCGAATTCGCCGGACTACGCGGAGACATGTACGAGGAATCGATCCTGCTGTTGACGGACCTGTTTCAACGGAATGAATCGTTGTTGAGTCTGCTGAACGCCGATCACACGTTTGTGAACGAACGGTTGGCCAGATTCTACGGCATCCCATGGGACTCGCCGTCGCTGGCGAGGCAGACCACCGAATCCACGCATCCCGACGACGGTGCCGATGTCACTCAGGATTCGGGGAGCGATTGGAGGCGCGTGGACGGAATCCGGCAATACGGTCGCGGCGGTATCCTGGCACTCGCGACGACGCTGGCAAAACAATCGGGTGCAACTCGCACGAGTCCCATCCTGCGTGGCAACTGGATCAGCGAGGTGCTGCTGGGTGAAAAACTACCGCGGCCACCTGAGAACGTGCCGCAACTGGCCGATGACATTTCCGAGGGCCTGAACGAACGCGAGTTAATCGAACGCCACAGCAGTGATCCAGCGTGTGCCAAGTGTCACGCGCGCATCGATCCGTTCGGGTTCGCCCTGGAAAACTACGATGCCATCGGTCGCCGCCGCACGCAGAACGCGGCGGGGCGGGGCATCGATTCCCGAACCACGTTGCCCGACGGTACACCGGTGGAAGGTTTTGCCGGATTGCAGGCTTACCTGCTCGAGCAACGTCGAGATGCCTTCCTGCGGCAATTTTGCCGCAAGCTGCTGGGCTATGCGCTGGGCCGCGAAGTGCAACTGTCCGACCGGCCGCTGCTGGACGATATACTGGCCCAATTGGCCAAAAACGACTACCGTTTTGCTACGGCCGTGGAGACAATCGTGATCAGCCGGCAATTTCGCCAGATCCGGGGCCGGGAAATGGGAAAATCGTATTGAATCAAGCAGCGCAGCGGCCCACAATGACCGATGAGAGAGACAAACGCCTCTGCACAACCAGGGGCGAGGGCAGATGAGTTGGCGTTGGAAAAGGATTTCCCGGAAAGCGTGTGCCGGGATTTCCTGTGTCAGCGTTTGATGACGTTCTCGTCCATCCTCTGCGCCACAGCAGAAACTTGCAGCAGGGAGCTACCGACATGCAGACCCACCGATTTTCTCGTCGAACCCTCCTCCATGGTGCTGGCGTGACCATGGCCTTGCCGTGGATGGAGTCGCTCCGGGTGTGGGGCGATGACCGCAGTTCTCAGTCGTCCGACGCAGCAAGCCAGGCACCGGTTCGCCTGGCGGTATTGTTTTCGGGGAACGGGTTTCACGCCGGCCACTGGTGGGCCAAGGGCGAAGGCAGCCAGATGGAACTCGGCCCGGTGCTGGAATCGCTGACCGACTTCCGTGAAAAGCTGCTTTTCATTGGCGGACTGTACAACGAGCAGGCGCTGAAGGGGAATATTCACAGTTCGCAAACCGGAAACCTGCTGTCCGGAGCGCCGTTGGCCTCGGGTGGTGAAATTCGCAGCGGTGCCAGTTTCGATCAGATCATCGCCCAGCAATACGGACGGTCGACAAAGGTGCCCAGCCTGGTCCTCGGCTGCGAGCGGTCCAATCCCGGAATCCACAGTAACTACTCCATGCTTTACAGTTCCCACATTTCCTGGAGTTCTCCGACCACGCCTACGCCGCTTGAACTGTACCCCGCGCTCGCCTTTGACCGCCTGTTCAAGGACCAATCGGAGCGCGGCGAGCAGAGTGTGCTGGACGCCGTGCTGGGCGAAGCCAAACGTTTTCGCACGAAGGTCGGCCGACGGGACCAACAAAAGCTGGACGAGTACCTCAACTCGGTGCGCGAGGTCGAGCAGCGTATCGAACAGGCCGGACAACTCGGCGAACTGCAGGGTTGGCGGCCGGCGCTCCAGGAGCCGAACATTCCTCGGCCTCCGGAAGAGATCCCCCAGAATCTGGCCGACCACATGCGTCTGATGTGCGACATCGTGGTACTGGCGTTTCAGACCGATACCACGCGCGTCTGCACGTTGAAGCTCAATAACGATCACAGCTACCTGCGCTTTCCCCACCTGGGCGTTGAAGTCGGACACCACGAACTTTCGCACTCCGACCGTGGCAAGCAATCGCCCGACTGGCTGAAAGTGAACCGGTTTTTTATGGAGCAGGTCAGTTACATCGCGGGCAAGCTGGACGCAATCCAGGAAGGAGAGCGGACGGCGCTTGACAATTCGATGATCATGATGTGTTCCAGCATGCTTTCCGGCATTCATGATGCGACCAAGTTGCCGGTCGTCGTGGTCGGTGGGGCGGGAGGCCAACTCAAAACCGGCCGGGTCCTTGATTATCTGGAGAAACCCAACCGCAAGATGTGCAGCCTGTATCTCTCGATGATGGACAAATGCAGTGTCCATCTGCAGGACTTCGGCGACTCCCAGGAACGCCTGGCCGAAGTCTGACCAGCCGGTTTTGGTATCGACTCAGCGGGCGAAGTTAGAAATCCGAGACACAGGGTGACGTTTAACAGCGGGTCGCTGGTGTGTGGCACCAGCAGGTCATCAGCGCAGGGAGCCATGTCCCGGACACGTTGACTGCTGGCAAATGGGGTTGGCTTTTTTCCGCGAGTTTCCTACCCGATCGGTTCACAGGACTGCGGCGGACGCTTTTCGTGTTGCTGAGGCGGGTTACGCGGTTGCAGCGTTTCGCGCGAGTGTGATTGTTGACGACTTTTGTACGTTAGAAGGAGCAGGAGATGGACCATGAAAACGAAGACCGGCCTCCGGTCACTGAGAAGGGCGACTACAAGCCCTGGGGTCTTGATGAAAATGCATTCTGCCTGCTGCTTCATTTGAGTCGTTTGCCGGGCTATGGCGTCGCTCCACGGGTCATCGGGCTGATAGGAAATTTGATTTCTGCTAGGAGTTTTACTGGGAAAGTAACAGAGAATACAGAGCCCACTGGTACTGAGACGGATGGCGAAACATTGCGGTTTCCTGCAGGTTTTGCGGCGGCGCATTTCTCATTTGCGACCCCCTGCGGCGCCTGGCGGGCTACAAAACTGGCTACATTCGAAGTTGCCCTTTCATCGTGGCTATCGGTCACCTGCAAATCGTGTTTCCGGGCCACTTGCTGGCTGTTGCCAATCCATTGGCAAACCACATGCGTGGGAAAATGTTCCTCCAACTCGCTCGCAGATTTTGCCACAGCTTGGGCCAGCGATGAAAGCACCGGCGGCGATTTGCGCGATACCCGTTGAGCCTTTATCGTATGCGATGTAACCGTCGAGGTTAGGAACCTTCCAACCTTTAACATCAAGTTTTCCATAGCCAGATTGGCCCACATGTTTTTTCCCTATATTCCAAGGGTTCGGCTGTGGAGGAGGGGGCGCACCCGGAATGAAATCATCACCTGCAGACTATACAAACTACCTAAATGCCTGCTCTTTCACTTTGCCAACAGGGAGACGACCGGCGGCAGAAAGTCTATTGGTCTGCCGTGTTACGTTCAACACCGATTGGTCATCGAAGGATTGCATATTTTGGAAAAATACTCCGATGTACAACTCATTAACAAGTCAAACGTCGACGTGGATCCGCTGGCATCCACCGACAGGAAGGCGTGCAGGTGGAGTTTACATCATGACTGTCGGTGAACCACCTCCCTCGTCACACGGTTCTCCAGAGTCACACAGTCCCATTCACGGTGACTTCAAAAAATTTCAGATTCCGGCCTGGGTCAGTTGCACAATAGCTTCAGCCAGTACGCGTCTCGTCTGCGCCAAATCACCAGGACGAAGACGGCAGAAATATTCAAACCAGCGGCCGCTGATCGATTCGAATTGTTGTTTGCGGACTTGACGAACCTCTGCCAAGACTTTTGCCAAATTGGCGGGTGGTTGCGGCTGCTTGAGCCGTAGATCGGCCGCAGCCATTGCTCGATCGAGTGCCTCCAGGTAACGAACATCATCGATACCCGCACGATGTGCTTCCCAGGCCAGCGTCGGTATTGGCTGGCCAAACTGGTCCGGATAGGTGACCTTTTGTTCCGGGACGTCAGGATCATAGAGACGATCATCGGGGAAATGCTGGTAGGCCCATGGGCTGGAACCCAGATAACCACAAGCCTTGTTGTAAAGACCGGTCAAAGCCCGGTAGGGCAACGGATAAGTCGTGGCCGCCAACCAGTACGAGATGGGGCGAAATCCCTTCTCTCGCACGTACATCACTTCGGCGTTGTTCGAACCACCAAAGACATAGATGCTGTAGACGGGCCGATCGATAAAGTCACGCGTCGCTTGATAGGCCGGCTTGCTATTGATCGCTGTAAGCATGTGCAGACCCATGGTCTGCCGACGTTTGACTTCGTTGAGACAACGTTCGATCTGAGCCGGCGTATGCGGTTCATCCACGCCGTAATAATAGAGATCCTCAAAACCCATTTTTCGAGCTGCCGCCACCTCTTCAGCCGCCGTAAAACCATCAGGCCATTTCATCAAGCAAGGCGGCTTCTTCAAACCCGCCTGGCGGGCCATCTCCAACGTGGAAAAACCACCGTACAACGTGACGGCATTCAAGCCATGACGCTCATGATCCTGGAGTTCGGCCAGATAACGCTCGGCCGTCACATACAAATCCGCCTGTGGATCGTTCGATTGGCTACGATGATAGATTGAGTAATACCCCTCTGCAGCCAGCAACTCGATCGGTAGCACCTCCAATGACACGGGAAGGCGCATCTCGTTGTCACCTCGCAACACCAGTTCGCCTCGGTACTCTCCTGTTGGTGAGCCATCGGGTACGTGGACAGTCAACCAGAACTGGCGGCTTTGATGCGCCGGGATTCGCGTCACACATTGTCCGCCCCCATATCCACCCTGTTTGCCCTGGGGCGGCCAGCTCGTACGATCGTCGCGCAACAGGATCTCAGGTGTCAGGACACGAACAAAACTGGATTCGAACAACATGTTTTTGCGTTCGCGGACATGAACCACGCGGACGTCAATTTCAGATGATTCGAGGATGGTCTGCTGTGGCCCTTCGAATCGGCTCAATGAAACCGTGAGCTCTGCGAGATCTCTCAGTGCGCGAACCGCAAACGTCCCGTTGATGTACTGGTTGGCCGACCCCCACATCTGGACCTGAGCCAACGGCTGTTGCTCCGCCGGATCTGGCAGCCAATCGTAAAGAATCTGTTCGTACGCGGTGACGCGGCCCATGACAAAACCATGTGTCGCAGCCCGATCAGCGAACTTAGTATCCTTTCGATAAGTGCGCAGCGCCCGCAAAGTGGGCTCGGCAACTGGCTCGGGAAGCTCGTCTTTTGCCGGATCCAGTCGGGCGTCCATCGTAAAGACCACCGCATCGAACATCCCGTTAGAAACGTCAAGGTCCACGTGGTGGGAACCGCTTTTGACCTTGATCTTTCCAACGTGCTTCCAGACAAATCGTCCGCCGCCTTCGCCGCCTCGTCCCCCAACAACCGGACGATCATCCACGTAGGTGGCCACACTGCCGTAACCGCCGTAGCGTCGCACCCAGACCTGATACTCATCATCCTGTGGAAACTCAGCAACCCACGTCAGGCGTCCCGAGTTACCTGCGGCACACCAGGCGGTGCGACGTCCTATCGATTGGGTGCCGCCGTACGACGCGCTCACAGGATAGAATCCCCACGCGGGCATTAATTTGTCAGCCGTCACCCAAATCGTAACAGGCTGGTTCGCCGCCATGACGACCGTCGGCGATACTAGGGTCAACGTAGCAAACAAGCTTATCGTTAGCCGACTGTTCATCGTCCTGAGTAACTCGATCATGCGTGTTGCCCCCCAGCGCAGGCGAAGGGCATGCGCGCGTAGGTCTGCGGGAAATTGATCGTCGCCAAGCCGATCCGTTTCAAATTGTTCGCACACTATGTTGGGCCCTTTTGCCGTCGGACGGACAAGTCTGGATAATGAGCATCACAGATCGACCGTTTGAAAAGCTGGAGCTCGACTTTGAAAAAAACAGGGTTGCAGTCGAAAATGCTCCTTCTCAACTCATGCTTTTCTAATAGCCGACAGATCGCAACCTGCTTCACTCTCAAAGTTACAGAGGATCTCAGTGTATCTAAACGATGGTTCCCTGCAAGCTCAGACACACGGAAGCACCGACGAAAACATCGGTATCGATCGCTGGTACAAGGACGTGGATGGCCAGCCAGGGAAACGTGCGGGTCCGCTTCAAGGCAACATCAGGGGAGGGTTCATCTACCGCTTCAGAGACAGTCGCATAGCGATGCCCGTGGAACAGGTGGATCGTCGATGGCAAATCCGTTTATTTTTAACACCATGTTTGTCATGCTTGAAGACATTGTTCTGGGAATCCTGCTGTCAACAAACTTTTGTAAAACTTTTGTACTGTCCAAATCTAAGAAACCGGGTATTATCATCCGTGAACAGGTGGTGGCCGTTTCGCATGTCGAGAGCCTTGATTTCAATAAAAAGGTTAGCCAGCCTGTTGTGACTGGTGCCGTGGTTCGGTTGACGGGGATGGGCATAGACCTAAGGTTGGGAATCCCGAAAAGTTATCGGGCAAAGAACGGATAAGTGGGTGCGATGGCAAACTCAACGAGCGATGCCTCTTGGAAGTTGGCAGATCTCCATCATCTGGGGATTACCGTCAGCGACATCGAGCGGTCGATTATGTTCTACCGCGATGCGTTGGGAATGGAATTGATTGGCCGACGGCCTCACGTTGCGGCCGACTATGTCGCTCAACAAACGGGATACGACGGTGTGGAAGTAAGTGTCGCGTCGTTTCGCGTGTCTCCCACCAGCCGGCAGTCATTGGAAGTGGTGCAATACCTCAATCACGCCGGCAAACCGAGTGATCAGAACACCAATCGGCCGGGCAACACGCACCTTTGCTTATTGGTGGATGATTTACGAGCGTGTTATGCTGATTTGAAGGAGCAGAACATCCGGTTCAAGTCCGAACCAATCACGATCACGTCCGGCCCCAACGAAGGGGGATTGGTGGTCTACTTTTTCGATCCCGACGGTTACACGTTGGAGTTGTTTCAACCTGCAACGAGATTACGTGATGAACTCTAAGGCAACGAACCTTTTTAGTTTATCTGGAAAAGTCGCCCTGGTGACCGGTGGAGCACAAGGATTGGGGGCCGCGATGGCAGCAGGTTTGGCCGCCCATGGTGCTCATACCGTAGTTGTGGACGTCGTTGAAGATGCCGTGTTGGAAACTGCCTCACAATTGCAGGCCGCAGCTCCGAATGTGAAAGTGTTCGGGTGGCAGTGTGATGTCGCGGATCGAGCGGAGGTGGACAAAACGGTGTCAGGCGTGCTCGAGGAATTCAATCGCATCGACATTTTGATCAATAACGCCGGCACTCACTGTCGGGCCACCCCAGTGGATTTCGATTCGGAAGAATTCAACAAGGTCTTTGCTGTTAACATTATGGGGTGCTATTACATGGCCGGAGCGGTCGGTCATGCCATGATTCAACAACGGTCTGGTAGCATCATTAACGTGTCAGCCTTGGGTGGGGGACTGGTTGGACTGGGACGAGGCGGATCGGTGTATGGCATGACCAAGGGTGCCCTGGTTGCCCTCACTCGTGACCTTGCCGCGGAATGGGGTAAATACAACATCCGAGTTAACTCAATCGCGCCCGGCTGGATGAAAACACCGATTACCATGCCGCTGCAAAACGACCCGATCAAATCATCCAAGGTGATTGAGCGGGTGCCGTTGCGACGGTGGGGTGAAGCAGATGACGTGGCCGGGGTAGCCGTGTTTTTGGCCAGCAACTGTTCGAGCTACATTACCGGTCATACCATTCCCATCGACGGTGGCGCGGCAAATGTAATTGAGCTAACGCAGGAGTAAAGCAAAAGTAGCAGACAGGCAGGTCTTCGAGGAGTCGGAAGATAGCCAAGAACAATTGACAAATAACAGACAACCAATTCGACGGGAGCGGCACGCTGAATCTGTACGTTCCAGGCTGTCTGCTAAGAACTCACGTTGAAACGGTTGACGCGTCGGGCCGGTGTTGGCAAATATTCCGGGTGCAGTGATTCCGCACAAGAATTTCCGATGACGGCGCACAAGGCGCGACTGAGAAGAAGGGTGGATCATGACAGATTATTTACGTTGTCGTATTTTGACATTGTCATAGCCACCATGTGCGGGCATCCCAGGCAAGAGACGTTAACGTCCACTGGACCCCTGCAGCGCAATCCACGAGCGGTTTTGATAACTGCACTGGCAGCCGGCCGACGCGTCGGGCACGAGCACTAACCCGCCAACCGGAAGCGCGTTAATCCAACAACCTGGGCGAATACCACCGAAGTTCTCTGTGCCGGCATCGCGCGTCGAGTCGTGATAACCTAGTGTACCTGAACGGAACATGAGCAGGTTTTTGGAACCCGCCAACTGGCCACACCCGTACGATTTGACCAGTTCCATCGGCTTTGACTGGCCGGTCAACAGGTCGACCGATGCGGGCCAGGCGATAATTGTCCGATCGTTGATCAAGGGGCGTGTGCTATATTCCACTTTGACATCCCACAGCAGATCGCCCGTGCTAGCGCGGAATGCCGTCATACGGCCGCCAATTTCCGACGGCAGCCGAAAATACCCGGTGGGTTGGTAACACATCAGCAGCACATCGTGCTCTCTACTAAAGGCAATGGTCGTGCCATAGATATCATTGCTCGAGTTCCACATTTGCTGACCCGTTTTCGTATCCAAGGCAATCAATTCGCCCATGCGATGATCCTCTGGCGGTTCCGTCGGTTTTTCGCCACGTCGGGCCGGAACTCGCGATAGCAGGTCGCCCGTCGCCAGCTCGCGATCGATCACAAACAGCTTGCCTCCGCCAATCGCGATCGAGTTATGTCGAAATGATTCACACGCCTCACGTCGCCAGAGAATTTGACCTGATTTGACATCCACCGCGAAAATAGTCGTCGATTCTGAAAACTGTTTTTTCATGTGAGTATCCGCGCGGAGGTAGGCGTGACGTACCACATGATTCTTGTTCGCAAGCGAACCGAACAAAATGCCGTCAACACAGGCGATGTAACCCCAATCACCCATCCTATTGTCCGCTTGCCTTGGCGCAATGTATGTCCGCATCAGTTTTCCGGACGAAGCATCGAGCCGAAAACAGCGATCTTGATTGCGGAGAAAAACAGCGTCGGCAGCAATGCACATGTTACTGCCGGTGACCGCCGTCCCCATCAGATGATCTGCATCATACGTGTCAAGGATTCCTGCTTGCTTGAAATGCCACAAGGAGCGCCCGTTGTAAGCATCAACGGCGCGCAATCCATCGAGTCCTTGCGCGAACAGCCTACCATCATGAAACAGCGGTGATGGGCCACGGCCATGTCGTTGCGGAAGTTCGAGATCAACATCTCGGTACCATAGCGAGGTGAGCGGGCCTTGAATGCTATCGGTCGAGCACAACGTGTTCGCAGCATTCGAATAAAGATGGGTCCACTGACCGGCATCTGCAAGCGGTCCGCGGGTCGTGATTTTCATCGAATCGAGCGCTCCGGTGCAGGCAACACCACCATACGGACGCTGCAGACGAAACGATTCGACGGAGTCAACGCTTTGCCCGCCTTCGCTCAACGAACGAGCCGATACGACGAGATTCGCGAAGTACTTCGGATAATTCGTCTGCGACGGATTGCCGTGGTGAACGGTAACTCGGCTGCCGTACATTCCGCACGCGTCAAGTTTTCTCCTTGCGATCGCGACGTTTTCTGCGTCGGGATCGATGGCAATGATCTGCAGCTGAGTCTGTTTCGCCAGTTCGTATGCCAGCGCCCCATTGCCACAACCAAGATCGACGCAGAAACCTGCGGTTCTACCCGTACGTTGAATGATTTCCGCTGCGGCGTTGGCAAAGATCTCATTCTTGCCGTAGGGGTTATCGTGCAGTTTCGCGCGATGGACAACAGGTTCGGCCGGTGTCAAGGCTGCGTAACAGTGAATCGCGCCACTGGCCGTGCTGACCAACAGCCGACCATTGGATGCCGCGAGGCCGTAGGCAACATCATCGACCTCGTCCGACCAGACAACTTGTTGCCTCTTGATGTCGACCGTAGCAATCTGAGTTTCATGACTGGTAACGATCGTGTCTCCGGCGACAATCAACCCGTGTCCGGACGGAACATTGTCCAGCTGCCAAAGAAGTTCGTGGGTAAGCTTCTTCACCCGATTACCTTTGCGGTCAGTCGTATCCTTGAGGAACCGCCTTAGCCCACGCAATTGACCGTCTGCTCCGTGTACAATCCCTTGGGCGAATACGGCAATCGCGCCGACGATTGGGTCGGACAGCCTATTGCCGTTGTCTGTTCGGTACACGTGACCTCCGTTGTAAAGTAACGGCCCATCGAGCGTTGCGCCCGTGCCACCACGACGGCCGTTCTCCTGTAAACGGTAATATTCGAATTCGCCACTTGCCCGATGGAAGGCAGCGGGCACAGCGCGCCCTGTGGGAACGAACAATCGCTGGTCATCGGCCAACAGATACCCTTGCCCTGACACTCCGCTCTTGGCATTGGCCCCGCCGTGTGGCTGTGGCATACGGATGCCGCCGGAGCTGTCGTTCGTCCAGATCATCTCGCCCGTGTCCGGATTCATCGCGTAGATGAATATCTGTTCTGACTGCCAAATGCCGGCGCTCCAGTAAAGAATTCCGTCATGGATCACCGGACCACCCCGCGCCGGCCAACGTGATACGATCCGATTGTTGCCCAACACACGGTCATCGCCGGGACCGCCACGCCAGCGATCGATCAGCGATCCGTCGGTAGCGCTCAGGCAATAGAGATAGCCATCGTCACTGACGACGAAGACGCTCTGCTTCCAAACGATGGGAGCGAACCGAACAGGGCCGTCGGTGAAAAAAGACCATTTCACATTACCCGTATCTGCGTCGAGTGCGTACACTTTACACTCCGCCGAACTGCCGAAATAAACCGTGTCATGCGCAATCACAACATGATGTGCACGATCAAAACTCATTCGATCGTCGCGCGGCCAAGCTGGCTGGGGGCGATGAGTCGAACGCCACGTCCAGCGACGCGACATTTTTTTTGGGAGAACGTCTGTCGTGAAACCACTGCGGCTCGCATCGTTTTGCCAGGCGGGCCAATCGGCGGCCTGGGAAGACGCAACCAACGAAATGAACACAACAAGAAATGCGATTATCTTATGCATGGTTCTTCCCGAGCGGAGAAATATCACGATCAAGACATGCGTCAGCCAACGTCGATTTCGTACCCCATCCGCCGTTGGCGTGCCACGAACGCGTTGGCCTGGTCGTCGCCAACAAACACTTCAGCTTCCGGATTGTAAATAATTTCGCGGTTCAGACGCAATGAAACATTCGCGGCGTGAACAAAGTTCAGTGCTTTGATATGGCTAAAAATGTCGGAGATCGGTTCACGACGCTCGCGCACACTGTCAACGAACTGTCGCCAATGATTGACATGCGATGAGGGGTCGTTGTGGGGCTCAATCCCTTTGTACGCGTTCCTCAAGGCATCCTCCGGAAGCGGATCAACTTGCAGCGCTTCGACAGGTGCTCCGCTCAATCGACCACGGCTGACAAAGAGTCTTCCCTGAGTGCCCTCGAAAAGAACCCCCCTGTCGGTATCGTTGCGAATGATCAGCTCCAGCCCATCGGGAAATTTGATGACGACGTGAAACGCTGTTGGTGTGTTGTACATGTCGTTTCGGACCGGGTATCCGTTCTTAAACTCAACGGGCAATGTCGCCGTGCCAGAAATCGTGACCGGACCCTGGTGCGCCTGTTGACCCATCGCCCAGACAGCGATATCGACATGGTGGGCTCCCCAATCGGTGAGCGTACCGCCCGAATACTCATACCACCAGCGAAACGTGTGGTGGATACGACCAATGAGTTGGTCGTTCTTTTTGGTAGCACGGAATTCGACATTCGCTGCTTGTCCTTGCCACGCATCCCAGTTCAATGAACCCGGAACGGGGGCAACCGGGATAATGGCACTTGAAGGGGCATCACCAATGGCACATTGAATTCGTTTGAGCTTGCCAAGGCGTCCCTCTTGAATCATCGCGATCGCTGTTAGAAACGTCTTATTGTGACTGCGCTGCTGGGTACCGACGTTAATGATTCGCCCCGTTTTTGCGGCTGCTTTCCGGATCAATTGCCCCTCTTCAATGGTCAGCGTCAATGGCTTTTCGCAATAAACATCCTTCCCTGCCAGAATACTGTCGACCAGGATGCGAGAGTGCCAATGATCAGGCGTCGCGCAGATGATGACATCAACGTCTTTTTCATCAAGCAGTTCACGGTAGTGCTCATACGAATCCTCGACCTGATGATCGTTGGCAGCGGATTCGCGACGTTGACTGTCGACATCGCAAACGGCAACGATATCGCCGTGGTTTCTCGCTTCGTTGGCATCGTATCGCCCCATAGCACCGCAACCGATCAATGCGAAATTGATACGATCGTTTTTCGAGATCGGCCCCTCAGCCAGACTGCGACGACCGGCAAAATAAGGGGCCCACGACACAGCTGCCAGACCGGTCGTCGTCCGAGTGATAAAGTCACGACGATTTTGCCGAGAATATTTTTCTGCCATGCCTGTATCCTGACAAGCCACGCAGATCTTGGCAAGCTCGGGCGTATAAATTAACTCGTAGGACGATCTCACCAGGCCTGTGGTGGCGTAGTGTCCGCTTAGAACATTCCAATTATAATGTGGCAGTTTCCCGCGCGAAAGCGTTGAACGAATGGCGTGTTTCCTTTTTGATCACGCCCGGTAATTCACAATCTTCATTCGGAGCGATATTATGATGAAAGCAGATCCTGGTTTGACAGTATTAGCATTGGCGGTGATCGTTATGACCAACAGCAGCACATCGGCAGATGAATATTTGACTGGAATCGAGTGGGAGGAACCGGCCATCGTGGAACCGCACGAAACGGACGGGCCCCCTTCCGATGCCATCGTTCTGTTCCATGGCAAGGATCTATCGGCGTGGAACAATGCGGACAACTGGAAAATCGAAGATGGTGTGATGGTTGCCGGAGGTGGCGATATCACTAGCAAAGAGGCGTTTGGCGATTGCCAATTGCACATCGAGTGGTCGGCTCCAGTGCCCCCGACCGGCGCTGGTCAAGGGCGTGGCAACAGCGGCGTGTTCCTGATGAACACCTACGAGATCCAAGTGCTCGATTCCTTCGACAACCGGACTTATTTCGACGGCCAAGCAGGCGCTATTTACAAACAAACTCCTCCAGCGGTCAACGCGATGCGTCCGCCGGGCCAGTGGAATGTTTATGACATTATTTGGACGGCCCCGCGGTTTCACGAAGATGGATCGTTAAAGTCGCCTGCCTACATGACGGCGCTTCACAATGGTGTCCTGACCTTGAACCATTTTGAATTGCAGGGTGACACACCGTATGATCGGGCACCGCGCTATTCGGCTCATGCCGATCAGCTTCCGATTCGGTTGCAAGACCACGGCAACCCGGTCCGTTTTCAAAATATTTGGGTCCGAAATATCAAGCCGGCACAGGGCAAACAGGTCCGTGCCCCGTTCTTGCGCAATGCCCAAGGCGAGGAACGTCCCATCGAATGAGGTCCCTGCCTTATTGAGCTGATCTCCATCACGACCCAAAGAAGCGTTGGCCTGAAATCCGTGTGCCGATCCTGGTCACGGTGGGCCGTTTCGCCGGTGAGGTGAAGCAACGTTTTACACAACTTCTGCTATCGGCTCGCCTTCGTCCAACAGCGGATGGGGTTGGCCTTGGTGGCCCCTGATGCGCTGATCGAGATTAAGCCCGAGAAGATGATAGATTGTGGCGGCCACATCCCCAGGCGAATAGCCCCGCGTGATCGGATAGGCGCCATGCTTGTCCGAGTTACCTACTACCTGGCCGACCCGGGTACCAGCTCCGCTGAAAAAGATCGAGCCGCACGCACCCCAATGATCCCGTCCGCCCCGTTTATTGATTGTGGGAGTACGACCGAACTCAGTGAGGAACACGACCAGCGTGCTGTCGAGCATGCCTCGCTGTTTCAAGTCGTTGATCAGTGCAGAAAACGCCTTGTCGATGCCTGCGACATGGTAGCCACGTTTGACCATCTTGGAAATGTGTGGATGGTTTTGGCTCGGCGCATTGTGGTTATCCCACACGTTACCGTAATCGTGGTCGTAGCCGTAATCAACCATCACAAACCGTGCCCCGGCTTCGACAAGTTTGCGCGCCATCAGACAACGTCCACCAATTTTCGTTCGTCCGTACCGGTCTCGCAGCTGTTCGGGCTCTGCATCGAGTTCGAAGGCGTGGCGGAGCTGTGGGGTCGTTAGCAACCGGAGGGCACTTTGGTAGTGTTCGTCCCGCGCGATAATATTCTGATTTGCTTCGACACGCCGCGCAGCCTGCTCGAGCGAGGCTCGTAAACCGGACCGGCGGTCGATGCGTCCTAGCGTTATTTCCGCTGGCAGTGCCAGCCCCGCCGGGTGCAGATCTTCTGCGACGTTCGGAGACGGGTCGTCAGCGACGTTTCCCGAAGTAAAATCGAGGTTAGGCGGCATTTTTCCCATACAAAATGGAGCATATTGTCTGCCCAACCAACCGCCAACAAATAAGTTCGTGGGAGGTGGACCGGGCCGCGTGAAGCCGGGCACGGCAATGTAGCCCGGCAGACCATTTCGCGGTCCCAACAGGTAGGACACGATGCTGCCAATGTTTGGCTCGTGCTGTAGCGAATCTCCACTAACTTTGCGACCACTGAGTGTATGCGCCTGACTCAGAAAATGATCGTTACTGCCGTGCGAAAATGTACGGATCACGGCCAGCTCGCCCGCCCCTTGTGCTAGGTACGGCAGTGTTTCACAGAAACGGATGCCTGGTACGTTGGTCGCGATGTCGGTCAGTTCGCCGCGGATCTCCTGAGGTGCATCCGGCTTGGGATCGAAGGAATCGAGGTGCGTGACACCACCACCCATCCATAGAAAGATGACCGACTGCGCCTGGCCGTCCAGTTGGTTTCCCCATTGCGCCGCACGGCTTGTAAGCCCCGGCGGCAACACACTGCTCGCGAGGGTTAACGAACCTACGCGGAGCACATCCCGCCGGTTGCACACTGTCTCTAGCGACTGGACAGGAGGATTCGGCGTTGAGTGGTCAGTAGGATTCAATGAGTCACGCTCAAGTTGTATTCAATATCGGGCGGGCACCTCGCATGTCCGCGTACCCGCCACCTTTCGAACCACAAGGATTGTCACCGAAGTAACGTCGATCGTCGTGGCGATCCGACGCCGGTTGATATCTAACATCACATGATAAACGAAGGTGGCCGAGAAGGGAATTGTTATCCAGCGATCCGTGCATCAGGCACCCTGAAAAAATCATGATGTCTCCAGCACGGAAATCGGCCGATAACAACCGGCACTCTCTTTGCGAAGCCAGGTCGATCGGATGAAGTTCTCCGCTAGCCTGGTACGCCGCGGACTGAACTGTTTTGTTGGCATGATCAACCTGGAAATCGATATTAGTGATCGGGTCCAGCAAATCCTTGAACTGAAACGATCGCTCGACAACGACAAGGGGGCCGTCCCCCAACGGCACATCTCCGATCGGAATCCACGCGGTCACGATGGTACTGGCATATCCGGCGAAAAAAGGGTAGTCGTAGTGAAGCGATGTCGTCCCGCCGGGCGCCATCGGCCGGAGATACATGAGATCGTGCGGTCGCACTGGCGTTCCCAAAACGTTTCCGACAACTTCGCGAGTCGATTCACCATGAGTGATCTCCCGCAGCAACGGCCCTTGATTGACACTTTTCCAGAACGCACCGCCGTCATCTTCAGGTTGCGGACGCTGGCTGCACCATGTTACTTTACCTCCCATGACGGGTTCCTGGACCTCACCGACCTCGTAAAGACGGGTCATGACCTCGCCACGTGCGGCAAGAACTTTTTCGGCATCGACCGCACCTCGGAGAAGCACATAACCGTGCGCAGCCAGGAATTGATGCAGGTCGTCGGTAGACGTTGGTGATCCTTCGTATTCGGCAAGACGCCCAAAAAGTTTTTCTGGTACCTCACGCTGCTGAATCGTCACCACCGCCATGGGTATCCCCGGTAAGTCTTTTGTTAATTTATCTAGGTATTGTACATGACGTCCGTACAAGACACGATGTCAGGTCACACCACAAACACGAGAACACTCGCCACGTCCCTGCCGTTTGCTACAGGTTTATCTGCAGCGATTCGCTGCGACATACGACCACCTGCTTTAGTGACCTGCTTGTTTGTTTTCCGTCGGGCTGGGAACCGAAGGAAAGTCTCTTGGCAAGCCCCATGCAAAGAAGTTCGCATTTCTCTCGCGAGACCCCACTACCAGCCTGGAGCCCGCCCCAGGCTGACGCTTCGCAACAAAGTAGGATATTTGCTGTTACGGCCAGTACAGCGGCGACTGCTGCTCAACTTT
>Ga0310125_10000202_pt1 | contig 26264 bp, 16 predicted proteins | sample CB11b_Tmax_Bot8__FD_203508 | JGI IMG/M metagenome (GOLD analysis project Ga0310125, IMG submission 203508) | Marine microbial communities from Western Arctic Ocean, Canada - CB11b_Tmax_Bot8 | ecosystem: Environmental > Aquatic > Marine > Oceanic | place: Canada: Western Arctic Ocean | collected... | reverse complement strand
TACTGCTCCACTCTGAGCATAAATCATTCCGCCACGTTGTCTCGGAGACAACTGGTTCAGCCCCGGAAATCCCTGTGGTCTCCTCGGCTCCTCGGCAACAGCCTTTTGTCTGTTTCTAACGTCAACGACAAGCTTCTTAAGATATTGCGATTGAGTAAGCTCCTTGCCATCTTTGTCGGAATAGCCAGATGGTGAAGCAAAGAAAGCTTGTAGATCTTTTGCGTTGCCAGAAATCTTATCCAAGCCCTTACCAGCGAAATCTTCTATGCTTAAGGTTCCCCTGTCGGAACGCCGGGACTGTGGGAAACCCTCTCCAGTTACCACCATCATCATGCGGGCAAATTGCTCATCCCTAGTTCCTAAGTAACGTTCCCTATAACCCTCACCCAGAGCGCTGCTCCACGCACCCTTATCTTGTCTGGAATCTACATATCCTCTTCCTTTACTGGTATAATTATATAGCCTTTCAAAGAATTCTTGTCCGCTCGCTCCTCCGAATTTTTTGTTGACACTATTTAGATATTCAACTAGTTTGAACTCTGGTCCTTTTGCGATCCCCGCTTTTTCCATTTCTCCCGCTTTGCCCGTCGCCTGTTGTCCAAAGAACGTAGCCGCCAATGCATCTTTACCTTGATCTTTTAAATTCTGAGAAATACTTTTACCTGTGCTATGTAAGTTGTACTGTCTCTTAGCAAATTGGGTGGCTTCTACAGCATTAGCAAATTCGCTGTAGTCTAAGAAGCCATCGTTATTTTTGTCATACCTTCTCGCGGTAGTCATTTTAAATAAACCCGGCGGCATCGTTCCCCTAACACTTATGCCTCTTGATTGAAGCTGGTCATTCGGCTCTCCCGACATCATATCAATGGCTTCCATCATTTTGATGTTTAGCCCTCTGGTAGATAAAGCCTCCGATTCGTGAATGCCAAGTCCTGCGAGGTCTTTCCTAAACGTTGGATCTATATTCGCAAACATGTCCTTCTGAGCCGCCTCATATCCCAGATAACTATCACGTTCCGATCCCTGCGACCCGGCTATTGATGCTTTACGACTTAATGCATGCATCATTTCGTGATAGAATACCAGATAATCAACTTTGGGGCCAACAAATGCTTCAGTGCCTACTCCCATAAATCCTTGAATGATAGCTTTGGGGGCATTAGGGGCGGTTGCGGTTGAAGGGCCTTTATGTTGGAATGCAAGCAGTCTATTTCCACTCGCACCAATACCGTTACTATCATAGAAATCGATACTCCTAGCTGCCCTTCTTGGGTCAATACCGGTTTGCTGGAAGAATTTTCCTATCATTCCCTGTCTGGGGGGATAAGTGTTGGGATCATCTTCTGGATCACCAAACACTCTCTTCCTTGCGTCTGATATATCCTTCAGATTAACACCGACTGGGTTGCCCTTGCGTTTTCGTTGTGGTCCAGACCCTTGTCCCAAGCTTGACTTAAAATTCTCGAAGAAGTTTAACAAACCCGGTGGGGGAGCCTGACCGGGAGCTAACCGCTCCATCATTTTCTTAAATTCTGGCGCTCCAAAACGGTAATAGCCCCCGTCATCGGCTTGTCGTCCTTCAAATGCCATCAATGCTGCTACAGCTTCAAATTGAGTCTTGCCTGAAAATACCTGCCTCCCATCACTCCTGCCGCCGTGTTGATATTTGACTGCTAACTTGCTCTTATCGTCATAATCTGCCCCAGTAAGAAGTGGCCCTCTCAGTTCTTGATTTGAACCAAACCATAGGAAAGATTCATGCTTATAACCCATGGCTTTGTACTGTTTTTGTAGCTTCAGGGGCAAATCCGAAACCTGTTTATGTGTCATCCACTCCGGGGCATCTTTGCCTACTTGAGGAGCAGGTGCTGAAGGACCAACACCCCTCACACCCCCCGCTTGTGCCACCGGTGCTCCACCCTGAGCATAAACAATCCCACCCCTAGCAAATCCAATACCTGTTTGAGCAGACCTTTCCATTGATGCTAACTGTGGGCCAAAAGCATTAGTAGCCTTAACACTCATCACCCTTTCGCCGGGGGTTAACCCATACTGTTGTCCGTCAGGAGTTTGTGCGGGAACGGTGTCAGTACCCCTTGGCTTGAATGCGGTAGTTCCACCGCTAGCATAAACCACTCCACCACGGGCAGAGAATGATGGAGTGCCTCCTCGGTTTACTCCCCTGTTGATACTCTCTAATAGGGCGTGGGCGATAGTATCATCGGTTCTAAGACGATCAGCACCACCTCTGGTAGCAGAGAATTGATCGAACCCGCCTTGAATTCCCGTCGTTGGATCACCCGGTGCTGCTCCTGCTCCTCCTGCTGGAACCGGAATTTTTATACCCTCTGGAAAAAGAAATGGCATCACCCTATCCCGAATCACCCCCGCCGGGTCTCTTTGAAGATCTTCAATAAGAAGATCTAGTTTTTTTCCAAACTTAATCTGCGCTAATTGCTCATTAAAACCCTTTAATGCGCCTGCCGCTAGATCCGCTTTTATTTTGGTTTCCCTAAGCTGGTCTTTTGCTTTAACCAAATCGAATGTATCTAAATCCTTAAGCGCTTCTTGTATTACCTCTGTAGAGCGGGCAAACGCCTGAGCACCAAGCGCGGGGTCAACACCAATAGACTCAAAGAATTGCTTCAACTCGGTGGTCAAAATATCTGATATCGCATCCGACTCTTCTTTTTCACCTACTGCCCTTTTCTCTATAAGTACCCCCTTCACTTCATCCAGAACCTTACTCAACTGTACCAGTGGGAACACGGACTTTCGCCCACCCGGAACAGCCACGCTTGTCCCACCGGCGTCCAACATGCCTATTAGCTTGGTTAGGCTCGGTACTTGTTCTGGACTAATACCAAGTTCGCCTAACGCTCTATCAATTGCTGCCCCTATATTTTTCCCAACCTCCTTATCATTCTTCTGCAATAACCGAAACAAAGCTTTTTGTTGCCCCAACGGCCCCGACCTCTCCTCGCTGATCTCGGGTGAAGCTTGTATAAGTGCATCCAAAAACCCAAATTGTTTAGCTACTTTTAAAAACTCTTGCAGGTTTGCCTGCAAAACGTTCCCTGACCTACGGTTTGCTTCAGAAGTGGCCTGCTCTCCTAGGAACGTCTGACCTTCGACACTTACTGGTCCAAAGTTTGACTGCCTAATACCCTGCTTAATCTCCTTAAAACCAGTGGGGTCAAAAGCGAAACCCGTGCCGGTCTCTCGAACATCGGCCCGCGTCACTGGCCCTTTGAGTAACTCAAGCCTTTCCTGCTGGGCGGCATTCTTCTGCCGTATTTTATTTAGAGCTTTTAATGGTTCAAGATTCTGCTGCAAAGTTCGTAATACATCTTTGTCTAGGTTTCTTAAAATGCCAGCCGCGCCCCCTTTAACCGTTATCTTTTCGTGTCTGTCCTCATCACGCCGGAATTCAAGAACTTTCTTAAGCTTATCCGGTATATCTTCCTTTAAAGCCTTAACAGTTGCTTGAGCATTCTTCTGCCCCTGATCTGACACCTCTTTTTCTATGCTGGCTTTGTCTATTTCAGACTGTATGAATAATTGTCTTAGTCCTCGAAGAAACTCTCTGTTTTGCCTAGCAATAACATCGCCCAAGTCTCGATTCGTTTGCTTAAGCGAATCTACTAGAGCGGCTTGTGCTGCCTGTGCTCGGAGAATGTTCTTCTCCATAGCCTTAATAAGTGCTTCTTCTGGAGAGCTAACCCCACCCAACATTTGCCGCTCAATGTCCCCTCCCCTTCCTCCTTCGAACAGCTTGGGGAATGTCTTCTTGAAAAATTCGAATGTTTTAAACGCCGCTAATTCGTCACCAGTTCTAGGTTGCCTCTTCTTTAGCGCTTCCGCTATCTTCCTATCACCCAACCCCTGTGCTTCCAATTCTGGCTTAGTAATTTCCCCAAAGGCTTTCAGGGGAACATTTCCAAACGATCTTAGAACCCCCAGCAATTCTTTATTCCTTGGGTCACCAACCCTAAGCGGCTGTTTGTCCTCACCCAATTGGCCAACCGCTCTAAAATTAGCAGCAAGTTTAATGATATCGTCCAAACCACCGAAGGTCGCATCTTGTAATGTAGAAACCTTCTTCTCTCGCACTGAACGAAATTCGGCAAGTTTTTTCTGTTGCGCTGCAACCTGTTTTTGTATGTCAGCATACTCTTTAAGAACTAAGGTTACCCGTACAAATTGAGATCTAAGAGTAGCGGTTGCATCTTGCAATTGTCTGAAACTAATATTTCCACGCTCATATTCCAACTCAGCATTGACAATCTCGTTCTGTAATGATTTCAGCTTATTCCCAAGATCATCGACCCCGGTCCCGCTCGCTCCACCCAGCAGCTTCTTCCTTCTTTTTTCTTCTTCTTGTTTAATCTCTGCAAGAGAGATATCTGTTCCCCTAGCTTGTGCTAGAATCGTAAGACTTTGCAGTCTCAACGTATGCATCTTTCCTTCTTCTTGTGCTATTTTCAACTCAAGCTGCGTTCTCTGTTGCAGGGCGGCAGCTAATTGTTTATTGGAGGCATCTATAAACTTTGCGCCTTCTGCATGTGTTTTCAGGAAGGGAGTTAATGCATCCGCTACCTTTTTGTTAATGCCTTCTGGATCTGCCTTAATGGCCGCTGCTAAACCACCTTGGATACCCCCGAGTGCAAGTTGCAAAGCTCTTGAAATTTCCTTATTCTCGCCACCACTCAATCCCAATTGGTCAAGTACTATATCAACAAGACCCTCCCCCGGCGTTGCCAGCGGGCTGGCTTTTGCAGCGCCGAGTAATACGGCTGGAAGCCTACTCAAAACCTCACCAGCCTTCTTAGCTGGTGCTGAAACTTTATCTACATTAGCCCCCATTTCTGCCAATTTACTGTCAACGGTATCAATTTCACGGTTAAATTCATCAAGGTCTACAATCTCTGATGGGTTTTGCAGAAGCCTGCCAATTCCACGAGGCTTCCCAATGCTCAATCTTCCACTCGCCAATGTCGCAAATACCTCAAGACCTCTTCCAGCCTCCTGAACCCTAGCTGTCATTTCTCTAAATGCAGCAGCAAGTGACCTTTGCAAATTCAATGTTTTAAATGTGTCTTCTATACTCTGGTTCAGTTTTGCTTGAACTTCTCTGGCCTTACCTTGAGCTTCAATTTGTTTATGGGCTTCTTCTCTTAGTTGTCTGAAAGATGTTTGGCTAAGAAGATTAGCCTCTCTGATAACGCCTCTGGTTGCATCATCAAATTCTTGGGTTGTTTTGGAGGTCTTGGCAAACTCTAAAATCAATTCCTTAGTTTTGCCAGTTAGCTTTTTGATTTCTCCTGCAAATTCTCCTCTTTGTGAAGGGTCTCTTTGAACTACCCCTCTTAACTCTGCTGATCGACCTTTTACTTGCTGCAAAGCAAACCCAGCAGAAACTTTACCCTTCGAAAATTTCTGAAAAGTGTCGTCTAGTTTTGAAACCGAGTCTCTAAAATCTGCTTTTTGTATAGCTTGAGCCGCATCATTGAAACCCTTATACCCTAATGCAAACGCGGCAATCAATGCCGGAATGATAACAAGAAGGGCTAATCCACCAGTGCCAACAGTAACGGCTCCAGTAGCAGCCAAAGCCCCTGCACCCAATAGCCCAACCCCACCCCCACCTATCGCACCTGCCGCACCGCCGCCTATTGCACCCGTCGTTGTCGCTCCTGCTCTCCTGCTCCCGCCAGCTTTTATTTGCGATGCAACTAAAGTGTTTACAAAACTGTTTAAGGCAAAACTAGCAGCTATCAACCCCGCCCCGACCATGCCCAGACTCGATGATACTCTTTCCGAATCTCCAGATATCTTTCTACTAATATTAGTAAAGGCAGTTGTCATCTTCTCACTAGCAATAACCGTCTGAAGCAAAGTAAAAGTAAGAGCGAATTGGGTTCCGGTGGCGACAAGATCTTTCAATACTCCGTCTGTCGTTATAAGACTTTCTGACACGGCACTAAGAACAAATGCCATTCCCAATAAATCACGCCCCGTCTTCTTCCCGGCTTTTCCCGTCTCTTCAAGCCCCTTATTAGCCTTATTAACCGCAACAGCAGAAACAGAACTTGTTCTTGCCGATGGCCCACCGCCCCCCGCCGGAAATGGACCACCATCTCGCATCTTTACCGGTCCACCATTAGCAAACTTCTGTACCGGCCCACCCCGAGCAAACTTATTCATCGCGTTTAGTTTGGAGTACCCAATTCTCTGGGAAGACTCTTTATTCACAACAAATTCGCCGGGGGTTAATAATGCTGGTACAGTATCTACTGAACCGCCAGCAGCAAAACCAATGGCTCCACCAGAAGCCTTTCTTGTAGGTCTCGTAGGTGTCTTCCTTTTAGATTTTGGTCGTGGACCCAAAAAATGTGGGGTCAACACGGTAACCGGACTTAATCGAACTCCGGGTTTAGCCGGGGGATCATTTTCACTTGTTAAAGATGAAAATTTTCCCTTTCTTTTTGTAAGAGCTATTGAGTGGTGAAGACGCTTTTCTAAAATTCCCGACTTGGTATATTTGCCAGATTTCACTTCGAATAATTGAGTTCCTCGCTTAGCGTCAAGCGGGGAATTAGCTTTCGTCTTGTTTAAATCTTGCAAGGTTCTTTCAGCAATAGCAAATTTTTCAAAACCACGGCCAAAGTTTGCGGGGTCTGCTTTAGCACCGGCCTTGTTTTTAAAATTTTTCCCAACCGGAAATGCTTTTCTGCCAGCACGAGTTCTTCTCTGCAAATCGTCATTATAAATTCCCACCTTAGAGGTTTTAACAGTGGTGCTGAATTCATCACCAGCATTATAAAGTTCACCCGCACCAAGTCTCACATTAGCCTCGTGAACATCGTGCTGAACAACCCTATTTCTAATCGCAACTGCGCCGAAGGTCTCGGCCTTCTTCTTGACCGAGCCACCCCCCGCATACCGTATTCTCCCCCCTCTAGCGGCCCTATTCATACCAGATAAACGACTAGTGCCATGTGCTTGAACAGCACTCTTCTTGATAACAAATTCACCCGGCTGCAACATAGCTGGTACTGTATCTGCATTACCGCTACCGGGAACTAATCCCCCGCGTGCATATTTTTTAATCCTCCCGCCTTTATTAACCCCAAATACTCCGGGTACACCCCCGCCTCTTCCACCACCACCACCGCCCCTTCCAAGAGCAAATCTGCCTACCCCTCTAGCAAAAGCAAAACTACCAAAAGCTGCAAGCAAGGGAATGATTGGCTTAATGGAATCAGCTACCCGTATGAACGCTCTTGCCATATTGGTAGCAAGTTCTATCATTCCCCTAAATATTGTATCGTTTGATATCGCCCTGATTAAGGCAGTGAACTCTTCCCTGACTTTTGTAAATTGTACAGCCAAACCCTGCTGAGCAGTTTGGGCATCTTGAGCTAATGAACTACCACCATCCAAAGCAACATTATAAGCCTTCTGCGCCTTTTCAAATTGTTGAATTAGGGGGATGACTTTAGATACCTGTCTGAACCCACCCAACTGTTCGGTGATCATCGAGTACCTAATGTCTCTGGGGTCTAGATCTTTAAGAACGGCATTTAATCTTCTGATCGCCTCATAGGGTCCAACGAATTGTCCCTCTAGGGTTTGTAGTTGAATGCCGAATTGTTTCAGGAATTTAAGGGTGGTGGGTCGCTGCAACCTAGTGAAAATGGTTCTAAAACCGGTGGCAATAGTTTCAGCAGTTTCTCGCGTGGTTGATCGCACAGAAGTAAACAGAGCTATGAGTTCTTCTACAGAACCACCCGCAGTTTTAAATACGCCACCAGCACGTTTAATAGCCGTACCCAAATCGCCAGCTTCTACAGCAAAGCTACCCGCAACCTTATTGATCTTACCGAGAACACTTTCCAGTCTACTGGCTTCAATGCCAAACTGAGACATGACTGCAATACTGGTTTCTGTAGTACTGGTAATATCATCAAAGGTTGGGGCCAACGTAGTTTTAGCTAGGGCTTCTAGGGCTTGCTTGGTTTGTCTGGCGGTAAGGCCAGCCTGAGCAAGAATTCTGGTGGTCTTAACTAGGGAAGAGGAGGACACACCAAAGTTTGTGGCCAACCGAGTAACTTCCACATTTAGAAATTTAAGACTGCTTACGCTTTGGCCGGTAACTTGAGATACTTTAATTATTTCTCTTTCAAAGGCTATGGCGTCTTTTGTAGCCCTGCCGAGAGATTGAGCAAATCCAGTTACGATTCTTCTGGCTACATCATATCTGGCAACATGAACCACGGCTTGACTGATTGCCTTTCCAAGAGCATCAAACTTTCCTCCCCCTCTTGCCGCCGCTGAACTAGCCTTTTCTACAGCCTTTTCCACTCTGGCCAATTCGGAAGCGGCCTTCTTTGTACCCTTGGTTTCAACCTTAACCTGAGTAGTTTTTCCACCGAGACTGCTCTTAATCTGTTGAGCTACCTGCTTAAGATTTTTAGGCGCTCTCAGTCGTATTTCTGCTGTCAATACAAATTTGCCAGCCATGGTCACTCCCTAAAAATAATGGGCATACCGATAGCATAGAAACGCTATCCGCACACCCACTATCCATTATTTATAATAATTATCTATCTAAGTGGTTTCAGCTTCAACTTCAGACTCTGCTTCCTCTTCTTCATTCAAGACCTCATCATCGAGACTCTCCTCATCGACCTCCTCAACCACCTTCTTTTTTTTTGTCTTCTTCTTTTTTGCCGCTGTTTTCTCCTCTTTCAAAACCACGGGCTTGCCATCATCGTCTGTGAATGGAACAAAAACTGCAACGAATTCGCCCTCTTCGTCCACAAGATTTCCGTCTACATCAACAAGCTCTCCATCCTCATTGATATATCGACCATCGACATTTAAAAGCCTTCCTTCTTCATCTACAAGCTTGCCATCATCGTTAAGAAGACGCAATTTATCATCTGCAAACTTATACTGAACAAGAAACTTATTTTCTGGTAGTCCCTTTTCATAGTCCGGGTCTAATTGATACAGCTTGTCTGCCAAAGTAGCAGCGGCTTTAGCTGCAAACGGCTCGTCTGCATTTTCTTCATAATCATCCAAACTGTCAAAAATATGTTTCCCACTATTTGGATCTACAGTGCAAGAGTAAACTAGGTAGTTAAAACTAGCATTATCTGCTTGAGCTTCCGCCGTGTTGGCATCCATTGAAGTTCTTTCGGATACTAGTACTCTGAATTCATTTCTAGATTCTCTCATAGTCATAGCTATATCTTTAGCCTCAGTAAGCTTAATTCCTCCCTTGTTAAGCTGTCTTTCGCCATCTGAGATCTCTTTAACTATTTCAGCATATCTAGTTTCCTTTTCTTCATCCCAAATATTCTGGTCTCTCAGATAATCCTCAAGCTTCTGCCTAAGAATAGCCCCATTTTCTAGAGCCTTTCTGAAAGCTTTTAGATAATGTAATTGCGCTTCATTTCTATCCTTAGCTGTAGGATCAACAACTGCAATAACCTTTTTATCCCCATTTTTGTCCACAGATTCTACGTTTACTCGACCCTTAAACTTGTTCTTAGCCATCTTACTACTCCTTATCTACTGTTTTAACAGGAAGTGTCATACTATATCTTAACCATTTGACATCATACTGAACAAATTCTGTTTCCAAATTCCGCATTTGGCTATTTCCTTTATCCAATATCTCTGAACGGGCTTCCTCAAAAATATCCCGCATGTGTTTTTGCTCGTCTGTTAGATTATCTACTTCTTCTTCACATCCCCATAAAAATCCAAAATGTTTTTCGATAGTGCTTAACGCTCCTATCATTGTTGTTTGTACCTTTTTTCTGGAGATATTTAATAATCTATCCTTAGAATCTTCTCTATATTTAGAGTCTTTATCAGCCTTGTATTTCGTAGATGCCCTGATTAAGTCTTCATATCCTTTATCCATGCTATCTTCCTTTCAGATTTTTTGAATATTTTTGATTAGCTTCCATTTGAATTCTTTGCTTTACATCTTTTAACTTTGCATGTTTAGTGAATTTTTTACCAGCTTTTTCTCGTCGCTTTATGTCTTTTATTCTTGACTTTTGATTTGCTCTAGCTAAGGGATTATTCAAATCCGTAACATCTTTTACGCTTTCAGGATCAGTCATGATAAAGACTTCATCAGCGTTGCTTATTTTTTCATTTCCTATGATATTTTCTGCGGCAGACTTCTTCTGGTCTTCCTCTCGCTTTCTTCTTTGTATAATCAACCAGCCATCTAAAGCATAGTCATCTTGAATTATTTCATCAGTTGGACATTCGGGAGACTCATAAATGTTATCATACATACTAGACCAAGAAACAAGGCTCTTTTGATCGCTGGTCAGTTCTATGCCGCTCCTACTAAAAACAGAACCACTCCTTTTAGCGCTAGACCAAGTACTTCTCCAAGGTTCTGTTTTAGATAACTCCCTTAATTGATCATCGTTTAATTGTTCAGAGTGATAGTAAGCCAGCATTTTGGCCAAATCTAAATGTCTCCAGTCATAGGGTTTTCCATCGGGATATTTGGTAGCATTTTCTAACATCCAAAAATATCTACAATGTATGGCGTATCCCTTACAAGTCAAAAAATCATACGAAGATCTTTGCTCCAAAAGACTGTACAGTTTCTTTTCAGCCCTCTTAATTCCTTTTCGTATTGTTGCCTTTAGCTCTTTTTTAAAGTAAGAGTTGTACAACTGAACTTTTAATTCCTCTATATCCTTCCCTATCTTTTCCAGACTTTCCTCTTTTTCGTCATCCCACAGATCGTGCTTAACCAGTAGGTCGCGACATTCTTCATCAGTCATGACTCCATTTATTAAGGCTTCGTTGTAAGCCTCTATGTATAATTCGCTGGCGTCGTATTTCTGATCTATGGTTAATGGATAGACGTATATTGATAATTGGGAATCTATCTTGTATTTAAGATACCCCGCACATACCCTTGATATATAAAATTCCCGCTCATAAGGTTCCATATAGAAACTTTACCAACGGGAATTTTGCGTTTGCTATCATAATGTCCCGCTCCTAAACTCCTAATGTAATGTAACCAGTATACCCACTCGCCTATCCCAAAAAATGGCTATCGCATCATATACTGGTTCAGAGGGGTCTAGCAAAAACCTAGACCTCAATAGTTGATTAAGCCGGTGAAGTGACAGTTAGTGCGTTAAACGTTGAGTAACTGTAAGTTACAGTTGCGTTTTCGCCACCGGTACTACCACCAGCGTAAGTAACGCTGTTCAATTTATTTTTACTTGCAAGATCCAAAATAGTACCATCAGTCATCTTGATGTAGATCTGTCTATCTGTCAAGTTATCTGCTGTACTTCTAGCATCAATCAAGTCACCAGAAACTGTAGTAACTTCAAACTCAGATGTAACTTCCAGCGGGAAAGTAACGTATCTGTGATATGGAGTCTTTCTACCAAGTTCGTTAATCGAATCTCGACCAAGATCAGCACTAACAGTAATACTGTTAAGGTGGACATGAGGAGAACTGGCTGAACTGTTCCAGCCGTTACCAGCAGCAGTATCTTCAACACCCGGAATATCTAAGGGAAGAATAGAAGCTGTAAGGTCGACATTTTCTCTTCTCTGAACGCCGTCAGTGCCGGGAGCGTGTTCACTACCAATATCACCAAAGCCCAAGTCCAAGGCACCCGGATGCGCAGGTAGCACGACATCGAATTCAGCCGCTGCATTAGCGTACCATCTCTTATCGTTACCAACCATTGTTACAGATTCTGTCGCGTTTCCATCTACCGGCAGGGAGTAGGTAAGTGAGCTTACATACATGCCTGAGCAGTAAACGATGGAACCGGGGTCTGCGCCACCGGCTTTTTCTGCTGTGTCAGAATAGATAGCAAGGTAGATATCTCTTCTATCATTAGCCTTAGCTACTACACTTCCACCTGTCGGAGTCATGGACGTGTAAATTAAAGGTCTACCGTCCAAGACCTTTTCAACAGTGACTTCAACATCGGGAACTTCTTCGATGTTTTCATAAAGGCCAATTTGACCCAATTCGAAAGCTTGCTCAAGGTTAAAAGTTGTTGTTATGCCTACGCTCTGAACGCCGTAAAGCGCTACTGCGGCAGACGCGTCACCTTCGCCGTGTGTGGCGTGAAGTATTGCTTGACACGCCCAGAAAATTCTATTATTGGCCATTTTATAAGCTCTCCTTTACGTTGTGCATGAAGAATCGAGTTGCCATGATATTATACACCAAAAAACTATATTCCCGGTAAAACTACCTCCGTTGAAGTCCTTACTACTCCATGATATAAATTGGGATTGATGGTACTTACCGCTGTAATTGCAGTGTTTTTAAATCTGAGACTTCCATTCAAAACCTTCGTGCTTCTAAAATCATCTACTAATTCTGGATACCTTAATCCACTTGGTCTGGTCATTCCTCTCCAGTCTAAAGGAAAGGCTTTGATCTGCCATTCCTCTACATTGTCAGAATCAAAAACGTTAATTGTTTTTTCATTTTGCAAAGAAACCATGTCTAAAATTTTATCACGAGTATATTCCTCTTCCGCCAAAATATGAAACAAAACATCTGTATTCACATATTGTCCGCCGCCAAGCTGGAATGGTTCGAAATCTCTCCTAGAAACCGCTTCAATGGCAATGAGGGGGAGTTGCGATCTCGTTTGAGATAATTGGCTCCAATCCCCAGAACCGGCATAATTAAAATCACCGTCTGCTCTTTGTGATCTGTATTGCACCTCTCTGAAAAAGTCATGGTTTGCTCTAGAAACATTGATCCATTTGTAGCTAAACTCTGCCTGAACATCGCTAGTCGATGAAATTGCAGAACCAAAAACAATTCTTCCCTTGGGATAGTCTACATGAAAAGAGTGCGGCCCAACTCCAGAAGCCGGTCTAAATATATTATCTACAAACACTCCAGAAGCTCCGGGTGGCCTTTCTTGATTTGGATAGTCACCACTTGTATCTTCTAGCATCTTTTGTATGACGTTTGGTTGTGTTTGATAGGAAAGACCACTCTGCCAAACCCAATTAGATCTAAAGCCTTCCCATACCTGCCCAGAGTCATAATTTGGATCATCAACGAGTCTTAACTTGTGCTTATCTCCTCCGTAATGACCAGATGTGGGAATGTCGATATTAAAAAAGTTTCCCTTTTCCAGTAAAGCCCAATCAAAAAATTCTACTAGGCTATCCTGCAAAACAGTATTGAGCGTATTGCCCCCTACGTTATCGAACCCTTTTAAATTCTTGCTAGCATGTGACATATTATCTACTTACCGGATAGGATCTTCTTGAGGAGACTCGATAATTCAGATTCAAAACTATTCTTTTTTAGGGTTCTAGTAATGAAGTTATCTGTAAACGTGCCTGAAAAGGAGGGGGGAACTCTAGAACTGCCGGATCCTATTCCCCATCTGCTTTCCTTTTGTCTCTCCATCCTAGCCCCACCGCTTCTACCAAATGGGCCATACTCAATCTCATAAGGAAACACCAACATGCTATCTCCCAATTGAATCAATAGAGACTTTACATCTGCAATTTCTCCTGAAGTTAATTTCCATACAAGTGGTATGTTGGGAATATTTGCATATGTTAATGGCTGAATGGTAATTGTTATTCCACCCTTGAGCTTTCTTCCCGATTTTTTAATACCAGTAAATGACACATCAATACTGTTGGCTACGGCTTGAGAAAAAATTTCGACGACTCCTTCAGCTTGACCAGAAGACAATCCTATGTCAAATTGTAGCGTTCCTCCTGATATAGATTTCATCTCTGGTGACGAAGATATCGCTTCTTTAACAAGCTGGACAACCGATTTTTTAATTTTTGGAACAGTGTTTTGAAAATGTGGAGACAACACTTCCGCAAGAGCCTTGAGGATCTTATTGGAAATTTCTTGATTGCTATCTGTTATGTGTAGAAATTCAGCCATTAGATTCTTTCCCAAAACACAACAATGTATTGTGTAGGATTTTGTTTAAAACCCTGCAACACAGGCTCTCCCGATCTTTTATATCTCATTTTGTTATAAGCGCCTATGTCTACTAAAAGTTCTTTGGCCTTAGTAAGTTTAGCATAATCGCTCATATACCCAACAGTCTGAATGGAATTGTTGGGTATATCTACCTCAAAGCCAATATTTACCCAACTTTTTCTATCGTGATAAATTCGCAACTGAATAGTCTCTTTGCTTTCTATCAGCTTGAAACCTCTACCCCCACACAAAGGGCAGATCGTCCCCCGGCTAAAAGAAATCGGGCCACCTGTTCGGTAAAGATTGTTAGACCGTCCCCCTATGGTGTTGGTTATACAATTACCACACCGCTCTCTCTTCTCTGGATAAACCAGAGTTGCGGTTCTTTCAAAAAGTTTGATGGCTTCGTTAAATTTTGCAAAAACCTTGCCGGAAAGTTTGATGGCCATGAATTAATACCTTATGAATCGGTAGCGCTGTCACCTGAGTAATAACGTGGTTCATCATATCTAGCATCATACAGCCTGTTTAAGTTCGCGATGGCAGTAAGATCCCTTTTGTCGGTAAAGGGGGCGTCTACAGTATAATTACTTCCGATTTTATCTGCGGGTGTTGTGGCTTTTCCGCATTGAACCAATGCGTTTCCATTTTCAACATTGTTCCCGCTGATAACTTTTTGTACTATAGCCATTATTGACTCCTATAATTAGGATTCTAATTGTGAAATTCTATCTTTTGCCGCGTCTAACTGTATCTTTAATTCTTGAATTGCTGACAACATATGGACATTAATTGAATGAGCATCCAACCCTTTCATATTTTCAACAACAAGCTCTCCGGTATGATGGTCGATCAAATCTTGCCCAACCTCCACAACGCATTCTGGAAACACATCGGCAACTTCTTGAGCAATGAAGTTGTAATGCGTGAGATCTTCTTCCAACTCGTGACAACCACAATACTCAGGAATAAAATTAAAGCTGACAGGCCTTAAGTTCATAATTCTACCCAATGCATTCTCGCTGTCTATAGACTCTATGTTTTTCTTTACCCTTTCATCTGAAGTGGCAGTCCATAAAGTGCTGGTGGGCTTAGCGGCAGAGTTAGTTTTCAATTCAAGTTGATAGCTTATATTGCTTAATTGGCCCAATCCCACGTTTCCATCGTTGTTAATCTGTAAGCCTTCGTCGGAGCCATCGTTACTAAGCCATCCATCTTTTAGAGATATATTTTTTCCGTTCAGCATCACAACACCATTGAATAAACCTGATCCATGATATGTGGTGGTATCTGCGTAAATATCAAACTTGTAGAGATTGGTGGCCTCTGTATCAAATCTAGTTATTCTTAACTTAGCATCTGTATCTGCTGCTGTAGTTCCTGCTTGAATAAAAGCAGTATCGTTTGCGCTTGTGGCAGATTTTCTAGACCCCAACAACCTAAGGGCAGAATAATTTCCGCCAAGAGGATCTCCAATAAGTATGGCACTATTTTCGCCATGTACGTGCAGTCTATTAGTTCCGATTGACATATCATCATATGGAGAGCTTGTATTTATCCCCACATTTCCAATCGCATCAACAACAAACTGACTCGGTAAAATTGATCCCGAATTATTTATCTTGAGAACATTATTGGTTGAATGATATCCAATGCAGCCCCAATGACCGGCATTTGTAACGCCACTAGCATTTGTTTCTTTACCAATATAAATAGCGGTGGAGGAATTGGCAGCATTTTCTATGGCAAGATCAACAGAAGATCCACTACCCATAACATGTAGCTTATAGTTGGGCTTCCAATATGTTGGCGTCTTAACAGCTTTGGGATACAGGCCAGAAGACCCAATGCCTACGTTTCCGTTTGTGGAATCCAGAACCAATTGATTCTGCATTTTCTTAAAATTGCTTCTAGTTTCAACCACTAATCTGTTGTTGTCGTTTTCCCACTTAAATGAAGAGTAGTTAGCTCTATTAGCATTTCCAACTCCAGAACCAATTATTAAATGAGACGGCCCATGGGTCGTGCCAATTACTAGAGCGTTTCCACTAGATGTTATCTTGCCCAGATCGTCGCCTACTACAAGTTTCTCATTTGGTCCTACATTACCAATGCCCATATACCCGCCACTAGAAATAACCATGGCGGCTTCTGTTGTCTTTACTATGAAGTCTCGTGAGTTATTTGCTCCAATATAGAAATATCCATGCCCACTAGCTGCGGTATGCACCCCCATTCCAAAGCCAAGTAGTAAATCATTATATCCATATGTAGACGTAGACTTATATTTATTAAGAGTGATACCAGCTTTATTTGGACTGCTTGTCTGCGTGTCAAGCCTTAAGGAATAACCAGAATGGGCGACATGAATAGGCTCGGCGGGATGCTCTTTTCCAATGCCCAGATAGCCACGACTGCTTACTGTTAATCTAGGGGTAAAGACTTGTCCCGTGGTCCAGTGCCCTAGCTGAAAGTTTTTCCCGGTTGGAATGCCCATGTCTCGGTCAGAGCCTTCGAATAATAATCCTAAACCTGATCCATATATTGACTTGATATGTACAGTGGGACCACCCGTATCTGTATTATGTAGTATGCCACTTCCAAAAATAGTGACCGTTCCGTGATTATCAATAACCATTCTTTTTGACAACTCGGAAGTGCCCGATGCGATGATGCCAGCAGATGTACAAAACTCTATCGCTCCGTGATCTTTATACGTATTTGCATCGTTGCCTGTTGCGAATCTAACCTCTGATACTGCATTAGCATCCCACTGTCCATACATAGAGCCGATAGCAGTATTGCTTGTGGTGACGCTACTATCCCTGAAGTCTACATTATTTCTAAAATAGTTGTCGGTTCCACTTGCCATAATTGGAGTAATGGAATCAACAATGTCAACCATATTGTCGCGGATGACTTGAGCGGTAATACCGCCATCGGTATTATCTGCAAGCTGCGATTCAATTTGGCTTTTTAAGTCTGATTTTTTTCGCTCTGTCATTATTCAAATCGTCCTAATCTGCTTGCATATATTCTTGTGGATATCGCGTCACTACCCGGCGAATATGGACTGAGTATAGCCTGACCAATAACCCTTCCGCCAGCTTTATACTGCATTTTTGCATCTTCATACTTTTTATATGTGTCATCAAATAAAATTTTTAGCCCCTGAACAATACCTCTTAAATCAATGGCAGAAGCCCCGTCTCTTAGAGAAATGGCGTTGAGTGAATTGGTTTTAAGCTCAGACCCTATAAGCAGATTTGCCGTTTTTAGACTCACTAATGTGATGAATGGGTCATCCTTATCCCCGGTTAGGGTGGGGTCGGGAGATAATATTGAGGAATCTACATCAACAGTGTATGTTTTTTCAAAATCTATCTCATGAAGAACAAGTTGAGCAGATACCAAAATAGACTCTTCAACCCTGTCATCTATGAATGTGTAACTAGAAGAATCCAAGTCATGTATAAGGTGGCGAACAATAAGCGTCATTTCATTTTGCCAAGTCATGCTGTTGCTCCTTATAGGTTTCTGTAAACTTTAAAAGAAGTAATGTCTGTATAGAATGTGCCATCCGAGATTATCAGATATCCCTGTAATTTATAAGTTCCCGTCTCGTCCAAGTCTCCAGAAACAATTGTATATTTCATTTGCCCATCAGTACCATCAGTAACAAAAGCCGAGTCTTTGGTTAACTTGGTGCCACCCGGCTTCTTGATAATTACTTGCTTGGTGCTAGCTGAAGATATATCTACCACGCTTGAACCATCCTTTACCGTGATGGTAAATACGGTTCCAATATCGTTAATATGGATTTCATTTGCAGCCATGTATTATTCCCTCACTAATACCTGTTCCACTGATTTGTCTACGTATCTCGTATTTAAAGTTGCTTTATCAAGATAGCTAGAGTGATCGGATAGCCTATCTATATATGCTGTAATGTCAATCCCCGCATAAATATTAAGTGGTAAACTTCTTCCTTCATCCAAATATAATGTAAAGAGAGCAGAGTCTGCTCTTTCCGTACCACTAGAAAGCGTGGCCTGTATAGCCGACTGACTAGCAAAAGTATGTGATGGTCCAACTAATAATACACTATTTACACCAAAACTTGTGCTGCTTTGCAAACTCAAGCTCTCTGCAAATATTAAATCGCCTGAAACAAGAGTCGGGATGGCTGATAGTGTTGCAGTGGATTCTAAACTGTTCTGTGTAATGGTGGCGTTAGCTGTTAACCTACTGCCCTTTTCAAATCCTACATTAAAACCTAAAGTGAACGGACTACCGGAACCTATGATGGCTTTCAACGATGCTGTTACAACAGAAGCTGTACTAGCAAGTGATGCTCTACCACTGAGCACAACCCCTTCTACACTAGAAGAGAGAGGGGCTTCACTAAATGCATGAAAGCCTAGCATACGAGACCCCTATTTAATTTTTTATAACTTCGGATTCCGTTTCAATCCAATCTCTGATGTTGGTTTTGCTATCATATCATCTATTGAATATCTAAGTTTATTTGGTTCAAAACCGTGTCTACTGAATTGATAGCCGCCTCTTGTATGCCAACAACAGCGGATTTTATTTCGTAAACTTTAATTACATCTTTTACATAGCCAAGTATACACTGTATAGTAAATTCATACTTGAGTTCTGATTCTTGTTCCGATGTTAGAGAGTCTAGAGAGTCTACTCCCAATTCATCCTTTTTGTCGAACACTGCATTTGACCATTGAGCATTATTAACAGAAACAAACGCAGCTTCGGCTTTTCCAAGAAGAGCGTCTGGATATGTTATCGTTATATCTTTTCCACTAAAATTTGCTGTTATTTCTGCCATGATTTACTCCATGAAAAATAAAAATGCTGGGCTTGTAGTAACTCCACCTCCCGCTGATACATCTGGGCACTCAAAATACATATTGTATATCTTTATGTTATCCCCCATTTCACTACCCGTATTTGTAACGCGCAGCAAAAGATTGTCATAGTCAGTTATACTATCTGCTTCCCCATCACTTAACGTTATTGTGTAAGCAGTAGCAGAACTTGTATTAACGCTATTGTTAGTTGTGGTATGCCTTTGTGTGGTTCCTTCAAACAGGGCTATAACCAATCCCGGCGTTCCCATGAAACCGCCCCCAGCAGCCAGCGCCGTATATTTTATCTTGTGGTCAGAAGCCGACTCCGGGTCGTCAACATCGCTTAAAGTAAATATTGCCGGTCCTACTGGTGCGGAACCCATTCCCACTTCCCCTTGGATAAAATCAGAACCAGCAGTAGTAGTATCTGCATCCAGATGAATTGCTCCACCTCCAGACCCTGTCCATCCACCCGCATCAGAAGTGCCGTCTAGTGTTGCGTATTGTGTCATATATTTTGTCCTACTACGAATCCATCATAAGTATCTGTCCCTGTAACAATAAACCCAACCACATCTGCTTTATTTGCCGTGGTAGTCAAAGTGGGAGCAGAACCTCCAGCCCACTTAATTGTTGAGAACCAAGTTACAGTTCTACTTCCGGTTCCATCTTGCAGTATCCTAATGATGAATTTCTGTCCTGCGGTTTCGTTGGAGATGGCAAACGTTCTAGTCCCATCACCGAGACCAACGCCTAAAGTAACAGTATGCACATTTGCTTCATTTAAATCAAATGTAACTGTAGATCCATCTGAATTAGCCTCAAGTGCTGGTTTGATGGCTTTAGAAAAAGTAACCACGCCAGCAGAATTAATCAAAAACAAATCTGTACCAATACTATCTTCCATTAATAGCAAATCACCACTTTGTGAAGCAATCTGTTTAACGTAGATAGCTTTGTCAGTTGTTGTTTTGGAATAAATTTGTAGGGTAGCAGAACCAGAAGAATTAGAGAAACTGTCATCAGCCATTCCTATGGCTAAATATTTGTTGGCCATATCGCCCTTAATAAGGGTTCCACCGCTCTCGCCGTCATTTGCAATATACAACATGCTGCTATCAGTGGTAAGATTTTCTCCAGCCTTATGTCCTATCGCTATATTTTTTTCTCCCGTCGTGATATCATTAAGAGAGTAATAACCCAGAGCAATATTGTATATATTTCCGCTGGTTACACCTATGGCGCCTTTCATAGCACTTTGCCCAATAGCTATATTATGGCTGCCTGTTCCATAATACCCTGCGCTTGGCCCTATCCAAACATTGGAATGGGCCGTCAGTCCTTCCCTTCCAGCATAATAACCTATGGCAACATTCGCCCCGCCAGTTGTTGTCGACTCAAGAGCTTGCCTTCCTATAGCAACATTCCAGTCCCCCGTCATACAGGCGGTTAAACAATTGCGGCCAAGTGCTATATTATGTGTAGCACCTGTTATAGAATTGAGAGCCGTATAACCAATAGCCAAATTATATGAACAGTCGCTTCCAAGAGTACCAGTAGTTGGAGCACTTCCGGGGGCATTGTTGAGCAATAAAGTGTAAGTTAAATTCGTTCCCCCATAAGAAACATCACCTAAATCATCTATATCACTTGTGCCGCCGCCGCCAGCAGCCGCTTCCCAAGCAGGGGCTGCACCAGCACCTGTGGCAGTTAATATATACCCATCTTGTGCCGCAGCAAGTCTTACATAATTAGTACCGTTATAGTACATTATGTCGCCTGTGGTGTCCGAGCCAAGCGCGATTTTAGCACCTGTAATTGCATTGTCAGCAATGTATGCGGTGGCAATGGCAGTCCCCTGCCACGTTCCGGTTGTAACCACGCCAGCAGAAGAAATCAAAAACAAATCTGTACCACTACTATCTTCCATCAATAGTAAATCACCGCTTTGTGAAGAAATCTGTTTAACGTGAATAGCTTTGTCGGTTGATGTTTTGGGATAAATTTGTAGGGTAGCAGAGCCAGAAGAATTAGAGAAACTGTCATCAGCCATGCCTATGGCTAAATATTTGTTATCCATATCGCCTTTAATAAGCGTGCCGTCAGAGCCTTCGTTATCATTTCCGATAAAGAGCAAGTTGCTCAAAGTTGTGTTATCATACCCGGCGCCCTTTCCAAGATTGATGTTAGAACCACCGGTGGTAATTGAGTATCCTGCTGAATATCCAAGAGATACATTATAATTACCGGTTGTAATACCCTTTAGTGAAAATGCGCCAATCGCTGTATTGCCCTCGTTGCCCGAGGACCATGCCCCATGCAAGGCACTGTAACCAACGGCAACATTATTGTTACCAGTTGAGCTTTGATAGCCCGCCTTGTGTCCTATATAAACGGGATAAGTCCCGGTGGTGTTATATCTTCCGGCAAGGTACCCCAAGAATATTGCATGGCCAGCAGTATTAGCGGCTCCAGCTTCATAGCCAATAGCGACACACCCATCGCCAGTGGTAAGCGCCGTTAAAGCACTTCGACCCAATGCCACATTGTACTGAGAATCTGTTATAGAATTGAGAGCCTGATAACCAATAGCCAAATTATATGAACAGTCGCTTCCAAGAGTACCAGTTTCTGGGGCACCCTCTGGCGAAGCATTAATTAAAAGGCTTCTAGTTAAATTGGTTCCGCCATAAGAAACATCGCCTAAATCATTTAAATCACTTGCGCCACCAGCCGCTTCCCAAGCAGGGGCTGCACCAGCACCTGTGGCAGTTAACACATGCCCATCAGTTGACGCAGCAAGCCTTGCATAATTAGTACCGTTATAGTACATTATGTCGCCTGTGGTGTCCGACCCAAGAGCTATCATAGTACCATCGACAGAATTAGCCTGAATCGTCGCAGTGCCGTCAGTCCCAATGGCAATATCTCCAGATATAACCACGGGATTAAAGTTAGTGCCGTCTGCTATAAGGGCGGCTCCACTGGTATTAGTCGCCATAGTTAGATCATCACCACTTATGGTTAAATCCCCAACTACAGTTAAATTTCCAGCAGAACTAAGGGTCATGTCATAATTGGTAGCTCCGGGGGCCGCTGATTCAGTAGCCCCCGTTACAAACACTAACTCAGTAGCGTTATTATCAGCCGCAAATGTTCCTTCCGATCTAGCGAACATAGACGCAGCGATTAAAATTGAGTCAGTGCCGCCAGCTTCATTTGGGGCGGCAAAACAAATCTGTCCCAATATATCGTTATTGACGATATCGGTATCTGCTACATTTTGTAGTGTTATTGATTGCATACTACGGCTCCCTAGTTTACATAATGTCCCAAACGTCGGCTGCTCTACAAATTACCGTGACGCTTTCAAATTGATGATAAAGTACAACGCTTGTACCAGTATCAATAGCTCCATCGCCTTCTGCTGTAACAGAAACGTTTCCTGAACCACTGTCTGTCTTTTTAACGGTGTATGTGGCTCCTACAAGTGCAGCAGTCGCTTCTGGTAAAGTAGCAGTTCTATTGGAACCAGCCGTGCTAATTGCAGTATAACCATTGCTTATTGTAACGTTAGCACTAGAAACTACTTCAACCGCAGGCTTAAACACAGTACCCTTTATGGTACTCTTAAATATGGCTGCGCCATCGTCGCTGCCATCAAGAGTTAAAGCGGTAATTTGTGAGCCACCATCGTCTACATTAAAGATGATGTCAGTATCAGAAGACTGTGTTTCAATGGTTATGTTACCACTAGAAGTAGAAATGGTAACAGCAGCATCACCAACACTAAGGTCATCACAAGCAAGACCACTAACAGTAGCAGCCGCCCAAGCTGGATTAGCACCGGTCCCTTGTGTCTTTAAGAAATGGCCACTAGTCCCATAACCAAGTCTTGCCCAGTTTGTGCCATCGTAGTACATAATGTCGCCCTGAGCGTCTGAGCCAAGGGCAATATGAGTACCGTCTACAGAGTTGGCTGCTATCGAAACAACGCCAGCATTAGTGCAAGTCACGTCACCACTCAAAGCAAAAGAACTATAATCTGTTCCATCTGCAATCAAGAAGTGAGTTGTTGTCGCAGCCAAGCTGTCATCAAACAGTGCGATTTTAGCACCAGTAATTGCATCGTCAGCAATATATGCGCTGGCAATAGCAGTTCCTTGCCATACACCCGTGCCAATAGTACCTAAGCCAGTAATGCCAGATTGATTAGCAACAGCAACTAATCCCGCATTTGTTAAAGCTGCCGTACTGCCCATAGTGAGCGTACCTGCTACCGTTGTAGTCGATGCTGCACCCGCACCAATGGTTACATCTACTTCGCCATCAGAGTCGGCTTGTCCAGCAATCACCAATCCCGCCGTTAAATTAGCATCGTTTTCTGCTACGTAGAACCTTAACGAAGCAGCTTCAGAGCCTGCTGCCGAATCTGTAATAATCGCATCTACGTATGCTAATCTTTCGTGAGTAGCTTCACCAGCGTCAGTACCATAGAAAGATATAAGACCCATGACATCACTGTCGTCGCCAGAAGCGCTGTCTTTATTAAATCTTAATTCGCCAGAGGTGGCGCCAGCATGAGTATTTGTGATATGAAGTATTGGTAAACTGGCGCTACTAGAAGATACCGTTAAAGCAGAAAATATACCAGTGGTTACTATGCCAAGATCGGCACATGTTCCACCAGCAGCAGTCCATGTACTGTCAGCAGCCCAAGTCATCGCCTTTGATGCCGCTGCGGTTCCCAGAGTAGTAATATCTAGATAGTTAAGCTCTGTTGCCGTAGCTGTAACCCCATCAAGGATGTTAAGTTCAGCAGGCGTTGAAGTAATAGACGTGGTACTAGCAGCAGCCAATACTGGCAAGTAATATGTGCCAGCCGCCATTGCGGGTAGGTTAATTGTCGCATCAGCAGTCGGTTCAACAATACCTAAAGTAGTTTCGTGAGCATTAGACGAAGCCCCCTCAAACACGAAAGCGTTTGTTACGTCTATATAGACTTGGTTTACAGATGTGGTTGTACCGTTAACCGTAAAGTCACCAGTAACCGTTAGATTGTCATTAACAGTGACTTCAGAAACGCTATGACCAATTGATATGGCTATAGCACTAGTTTCTGTAGCTATCTTTAAAGCTCCAGTTTTATTTGTGATATATGAATCAGTAGCGTCATGATATAAGACCATGTCTGAGCTAGCACCAAACTCAATCTTGTCACTATCTGGCATAATCAAATCGCCAGAGCTATCCGCGCTAAGAAACTTGGATGCTTGTGATAGACCTAGGGTTACAATCCCGAGGCTTTGTGGTGAGTATGTCATTTTTTACTCCAATTTATTTGATGGCTATATACTATATTATACACATATTAGACAATGAACCAGTTGCTATTATCTGACATCAAAGTAACAGATTCATTCTGGTGGTACAAGGTTATGGAAGTTGCCCCATCTATTGTTTCACTTGCTGCCCTAAGAATAATTACAGCATTAGAACTACTATCAGTTTTCTTAATTATTAACTTCCTTCCCCCGTTTGAGCTAGCTGCATACAGGGTAACATCCACCTCTCCACTGGAAGCATTTACAAAAACAACCTCGTTAGAAGTTGTGACCGTCGTATCTCCAGTAATTGTTGTATAAGGAGTCGTGACTGATGCAGTAATCGAAGTTGCGGTTAGGTCTCCGTCTTTATCTACCTTGAATAAGGCCGTTCCAGAGCTATTCTCAATCCTGATTAAATCACCAGTGTGCGAACCGGGCATTTTGGCGAAGTAGGCGGCGTCGTTAGTTCCGTTGGGGTATACCTGAAGAGTTGCATCTTCTGTGGCAAGGGTTATATCGGCCTTACCAATGGCCAAGAACTTATTAGCCATGTCGCCTTTGATGAGAGTGCCGTTGGAACTTTCGTCTGTATTTCCGATAAAGAGCAAATTGCTCGAAGTTGTGTTAGCATACCCGGCTCTGTATCCAATATTGATGTTATAACTTCCGGTGGTAATACTTGACCCTGCGTATATTCCAATAGCTGTATTACTATCACCGGTTGTAATAGCCGCTAGTGCAGACGTGCCAATCGCTGTATTGCCATCGTTTCCCGTAGTGTTACCAGACGACCCCATTAAGGCATATTTACCAATACCAACGTTATTGTCACCGTCTGTGCTGTAATAGCCTGCATAGTGTCCTACATAAACGGGATAATCCCCGCTGGTGTGACTTTTTCCGGCATATGGTCCCAAGAATGTTGCATAGTCAGCAGTATTATTTTCTCCAGCATAAGGACCAATACTAGCCCCCAAACTACCGGTAGCGGAACTCCCGGCGCCCACCCCTATAGCCAGTATAAGACTTTGTGTTGTTGCGGTTTGACCGGCTTGGTATCCGAGCAGAATATTGTGACCGCCCTCTGTAATACCTAACCCGGCGTTCCTTCCGATGGCTATGTTGTGTCCACCCGTCGTGATACCCATTAATGTGGAATGGCCTATAGAAACATTGTAATCATTTCCGGCTGTGCTTGTGCCGTCAGAATTACCCTTCAAGGCACTTTGACCAAAGGCTATATTGTGGTCTCCGTCTGTTGCGTATTTACAAGCCGCCGTGGTGATATTATAGAGTGATTCATATCCAATAGCCACGTTATGAGAGCAATTAGTTACCCCATCCTGCCCCCTCATGGCGCTAAGCCCACCGATGGCTACATTATAGTCACCATCGTCCACATAATACCCTGCGCTATTTCCTATAAAAACGCAGTTGCTCATTTCTGTTCCGGCGCCGCCAGCATCATAACCTATACCAATATTTGTTTGTCCGGTTGTTAATCCGCCAAGAGCGGCGAACCCTATGCCAACACTATTATCACCAGTGGTAAGAGCGGTTAAAGCACTGCGACCCAATGCCACGGTTTGTGTGGCGTCTGTTATAGAATTGAGAGCCGAATCACCAATAGCCAGATTATATGAACAGTCGCTTCCAAGAGTACCAGTAGTTGGAGCACTCCCCGGCGCGTTATTGATTAAAAGGCTTTTAGTAAGATTTGTTCCGCCATAAGAAACATCGCCTAAATCATCTATGTCACTTACACTACTACCAGTGGCCTGAATCTTATCCAAAATAGCAGCAGAAGTCATTAGTGACGTGTCGTTGTCACTAAACGAGCTTCCAGAGTCTTGGATTGTTGTTATGCCAATAGTGCCAGATGTGGACTCATCAAAGGTCCAAGTGCCAGTTGTAGTAAACCCACCAGCAGTAATGGTTCCAGTAGTAGTATCACTAGCGTCATTTACTAGAAACGCATCGTCTACGTTGAGGGTGTCGCCACTTATCGTAATATTTGTGCCACCGACCAGATTGGTGTCGCTACTAATATCAACAGTATGC
>Ga0310125_10000201_pt1 | contig 26301 bp, 27 predicted proteins | sample CB11b_Tmax_Bot8__FD_203508 | JGI IMG/M metagenome (GOLD analysis project Ga0310125, IMG submission 203508) | Marine microbial communities from Western Arctic Ocean, Canada - CB11b_Tmax_Bot8 | ecosystem: Environmental > Aquatic > Marine > Oceanic | place: Canada: Western Arctic Ocean | collected... | reverse complement strand
CCTGTGGTTGGTTTTGCAGCACCGGCGATGATTTTGAGAAGAGTGCTCTTGCCAGCACCGTTGCTACCGATCACACCCAGGGTTTCACCTCGAGCGATGTCTAGGCTGACCCCGTCAAGTGCAGTAAACACCTCACCCGGCGACAGTGCTTTGAACAGGTCGCCGCCAAGAATCGCGCTCTTGAGAGTGAGAAAACGATGTGCGTGCGCTACCTTTCGGTACAGCTTGTCAACGTTCTCGACTCGCACAACCGACCCCGCCATCACCATGTTCCCGGGCGCAAGTGCTTCCCCACTGGAATCATCAAACCTCCTCCGGAAAAGAATCGCGCAAACGATCGAAAAACCAGTAGCCTGCCATCAGGATTAGGAAGGCCACGACCATCGTCACCGGCAGTCGCTTCCAGTTGATCAACGTGCCCTCGAAGATAGACAGATGGTAACCGTTCATGATGTGGGTCATGGGGTTTAGATCGAGTATCTGCGAAACGACCTTTGGGACCCAGCTAGCACCTTCCCCTTCCGCCATGTTCCGGATGAACTGACGGGAATAGATAATCGGTGTGAGGAAGAACCACAGCGTCAGTGTGTTGGCGAGAATGTCTCGGATGTCGCGGAAGTGTACAGCTAGCGCGGACAGGATCAGTCCGAGGCCTAGCGACAGGACCAACTGGGTAAGGATCACGAGCGGCAACCACAAAAGGTGCACACCTACCCCATCTGGCTTATAAACAACCCAGAAGCAAAGGTAGATCGGCAACCCCAGAAGATAGTGGACACCGTTGGCTAGCACACTGACAATCGGCAGGATCTCAGCGGGAAAAATTAACTTCTTTATCAGGTTGCCACCTGCGATCAAAGAATTAGAGGCGTCCGTAAGCGACGCCGCAAACCATGCCCACGGCAGTAATCCACAGAACATAAACAGCGGATAAGGGTCGGTGTCAGCGCCCTGGGCCCGTGGCGGCGTGAACACGGTCGTAAAAACGACCGTGTAGACCAAGAGAAGCAAGAGCGGGTTGAGAAACGACCACAGATAACCGCCTACCGAGCCACGGTAGCGTGCCTTTAGCTCTCGCGTCACCAAGCTCTGAATCACTACGCGATGACGGAACAGGTTGTGTAGTCCGTGTTTCATCTGTGGATATCAGTATGGATCGGCTGTGCACAAGTCGGTGGAAAAGGGTCGCATAAACTTGTGCGTCGGTTGCGGAAAACCTGTTCAGGGACCTGCTAGAGCCTGTGCATCAGGGGTGGAAAAGGCAAGCCACGCGAAGGGAAAACTGTTCCAAAACCTCCGAAAACGGCCCAACCCGGGAGGAACACCTGTGTATTTTCTGCTGAAAAAAGGCTTTAGCTTCGCGGAAAACTCTGTTGACTAATTGTGGATTCTACACACGTCGCATGTGTAGATGTTGTTGTCATCTGTTAAACGCCTGTGAGCCGAACGGTTCACCTGCGGGGTCTCTTGTCTGCCCGGCTAGAAGCCCATCCCCCAAACCATCTAACCGTCTAGGGATGGTTCTGGTTCCTCGCCGTCTTCTGGACCGCCTCCCCTTCTTCGATGGCCCATATGCGATGAGACTTTTCGGCGTTGCCATCTGCGTCAAATTTGGTGCTTCCGGCTGCCCCGGGGAAAGGGTTCATTGCGTTCATATAGAACGAGATGTTGCTAGCGGTGGGGCCTTCCTGTTCGATCGCCTGCACAATGATGAGTGTGGCGTCGTAACCGTGCGCCGCGTATACGTTGGGGTCGTCCCCAAACTTGTTGCGGTAGGCAGCTATGAATTCTGCAGTTGCATCTTCCTCAGCGTCGAACGTGACCATCGGATATACCAAACCCTCGACCACGTCACCGCCCACCTCCACGAGCTCATCGGGGAGAATGGCGCCAGTCCCGAACAGTGGAAGTTCTATGCCCGCATCGCGCAACACTCTCGCGGTGGCTGCAGTTTCATCGGAGTACCCGGCTATGTAGATGCCATCGGCGTCAGTAGCGGCCAGATCTTCGATGTCTTCCTCCATGAGTGCTTCTGGCTGATCTGCCGGAAACGAAACCTGGGCGTCCACACCACCACCGAGCGTACGGAACCGCGCGATGAACGCATTGCCGAGGCCAAACTCGCTCTGGCTTCTAACGACGTGCATTTTGCGGATTCCGGCGACATTATAAATGTAGTTCGCCAGTGTTACAGCCTCGAAATATTCGCTCGGGTAGTTGCGGAATATGTAATCTCCCTTGTCGTTGAGCGCCAGAGTCGACGATGCCGGCGAAATCAATACAACCTCGGACTGCTGAAACAGGTCAGCGATCGCGAGCGTTACAGCGCTACTGTCGGATCCGATCACCGCGGGAAGCCCTAGGTCGATGAATTCTTGCGCCAATTGCACCCCAATTTGAGGGTCGCTCTGAACATCACGGACGATGACTGAAAATGGGACTCTGGTCCCATTCCCACCAACGTCGACACCCCCAGCCGCGTTGACCCGATCTACCGCAACTTCGATGCCACGTTGGATCGACTGTCCATAAGACGATGCACGTCCCTCCAGTGAAAGAAGTGCTCCGAGTTGAACCTCGGAAACTTCCCCGCAGCCAGCCATTCCAACAACCGCAAGCGTCAACATTGCGGCTCGTTTATTGAGAGTTTTCATTGTCTTTTCCTTCCAGTCAGTCTCCCTATTTGACCGCTGGTCGTGCTTTCATGCAACCACCCAGGGGTTAATGGCGCGAACTGAATTTCCCTGTCTCAATTTTCTCTGGTAATTCCTCGCGCAGTTTCCAGACGCATCGTGGACCGCTTCAAGGCTTCGAGGGCGCGCTCGACATCAGTAGCATCCTCGGGGTTCTTGAGCCGGTCTCGGGCACGTTGCAAAGCTGCTTCCGCACGAACTATGTCAATATCCTGTGCCGTCTCAGCGGTCTGTGCCAGAACAATGACGCGATCCGGGAGAACCTCGACCAACCCCGACGAAACCGCCAGTTCAGCCCATTCGCTGGTGCCAACGGTGCGATAGCGTAGCATCCCGGTATCCAGACTGGTGATAAGGCGCTCGTGGCTCGGGAGGACGCCAAGCTCGCCAACGCTGCCCGGTGCCCGAACGGCATCGACCCGCTCGGTAACAACCGGCCGCTCTGGCGTAACGACTTCAAGCAAAAAGTCAGTCGTAAAGGCGCTATTTTGTCCGGCCTCAGACATAGATCGTTACTCCACCACTTGCGGATCGTGTTCAGCTTCAGCCAACGCGTCGGCTTCGGCCAGCGCCTCACGTACTTCGGTACTTTGACCGGTTTCCGCCGCGATTTTTTCGCCTTTTTCACGTGCTTCTTCGATGCTACCAACCATAAGGAAAGCTTGTTCTGGCAGGTCGTCGTGCTCGCCGTTAATAATCTCCTGGAAACCTCGAATTGTGTCATCGAGTGTGACGTACCTGCCTTGCATCCCAGTGAAATTCTCCGCTACGAAGAACGGTTGTGACAGGAATCGTTGCATTCGACGCGCGCGGTTGACGGTAACCTTGTCCTCGTCGGAAAGCTCCTCCATCCCGAGGATCGCAATGATGTCCTGGAGGTCCTTGTAGCGTTGGAGGATCCGCCGCACATCACGAGCAACAGCGTAATGCTCGTCACTAATCACACGCGGGTCGATGAGCTGTGAGGTCGAGTCGAGCGGGTCGACCGCTGGATAGATGCCGATCTCGGTAAGTGCGCGTGCCAGGTTCACGTTAGCGTCAAGGTGCGCGAAGGTGGTCGCTGGAGCCGGATCGGTAAAATCGTCTGCTGGGACATAAATTGCTTGAATCGATGTGACCGAACCGGTCTTGGTCGCAGTTATGCGCTCCTGCAACTCCCCAAGTTCAGTTGCCAGATTGGGCTGGTAGCCAACAGCGGAGGGCATACGACCGAGTAGTGCTGAAACTTCCGATCCTGCCTGGGTAAAGCGAAAGATGTTGTCTATAAACAACAGCACGTCCTGCCCACCTTGGTCACGGAAATACTCCGCCACGGTGACGCCAGTTAGGGCGACTCTCAGGCGGGCACCAGGGGGTTCTGTCATCTGCCCGAAGATCAGCGAGGTCTGGCTGATAACCCCAGACTCTTTCATCTCGAGCCACAAATCGTTGCCTTCGCGGGTCCGTTCACCAACCCCAGCAAACACTGAATAGCCACCGTGCTGCTTTGCAACGTTATTGATTAGCTCCATAATCAAAACTGTTTTGCCGACACCTGCGCCGCCAAAAAACCCGATCTTTCCGCCCTTTTTGAACGGCACCAGCAAGTCGATGACTTTTATGCCGGTCTCAAATTGTTCAGTTTCAGTGGCCTGCTCGTCAAAACCGGGGGCATGGCGATGAATCGGCCAACGTTCCTCGGCTTCGACCGGGCCAAGGCCGTCTACTGGTTCACCAATAACGTTGAGGACCCGACCGAGTGTGGCGTCACCGACCGGGGTCGTGATCGGACCACCAGTATCAACGGCATCCATGCCACGAACGAGGCCGTCCGTAGATTGCATCGAAACGCACCGGACGCGATTCTCGCCTAAATGCTGGGCCACTTCGACAATAAGATCGATTTTCTCGGATGAGAGAACGGCTTCGTCCGAAATCCTCAATGCTTGGTATATCGGCGGCAGGTCCGTTGTCGAAAACTCAACGTCGACGACCGGGCCTACTACGGCAAGGACTTTGCCAACTCGTTCATCGACGTCCGTTTGTTCAGGGCTAGACATAGTGTGGGTCTCCTACTTCAGTGCTTCGGCTCCGCCGACGACTTCGAGGATCTCAGTCGTGATCTCCTCTTGGCGGATCTTGTTCATGGTCAATGTGAGGTCATCTATAAGTTCATCGGCGTTACGCGAAGCGTTCGCCATTGCCGTCATTCGAGCAGCGTGCTCTGATGAGATCGATTCCAGCATGGCGCGAAATACTTGTACTTCCACGTGACGTGGAAGCAAGTTTCCGAGAATCGTTTCAGGATCAGGTTCGTAGATGTAGTCAGACAGCTCCACTGGCTCCATGTTGGCTGCCCCCTGGGCAGCGTTTTCCCCCTCCGACCAGATATCAGAAAGTGTTTGAATCTCACCGGAAAGCCCTTCGAACGTGTCGTCCCGCGCTTGGCCTGCACCCGTCTGATACTCCGCGACATAGCGGGCCGCCTCGCGCGCGCTAATCTTTTCTTCCGGGAACCTGAGGCCAACAACCGGCAACAAAGGCTCCACGACGACTTCCTGTCGGATCACCGATTTGAATTCGTTGTAGATAACGTAGACCGCGTCGGTGCGACCGCTCGTGAATTCATCAATCAGATACTCGGCCACCAATGCAGCGTCGCCAAAGGTAACTTCCTTAAGCAGATCGAGCCAATATTCGCCGATCGTCCAATCCTGTTTCCTGTAGTAAGCGTGAGCCTTGCGTCCAACAAGCGCCAGTTGAACCGCCTGGTCTTGCCAGCTTTGTAGCGCCGTGTCAGCCCGCCGCAGGATGTGCGTGTTAAAAGACCCACACATGCCTTTGTCAGAAGAGATCACCAGGACCGTGACATGTTGCTGGTGCTCCGCACGTCGCAGCAATGGATGGTCCCTGTTCTCAGCACGCTCCGCCAAGCCATTCATCACCGCCCACGTCTTGTCCGAGTAAGGCCGCGAGCTAAGGATACGGTCCTGGGTACGTCGAAGCTTAGCCGCTGCCACCATGCGCATGGCACGAGTGATCTGCCGGATGTTCCTTACTGAGCGAACACGACGCCTGAGATCTAGAAGAGTCGCCATTGATTAGATTTAGCCCCTCAGGAACAGGTGAGCGGGCGTTTACTCCTCCCCATCATCGGCCACGACCTCAGCCTGCGACTTGTAGTCGTCTAGCGTTCTGCCGAGACGGTCCTCAAGGTTCTTATCAAGCTTCCCAGCAGTTTCGATGTCATCCCACAAGCTCGAATCGTTAACGTCAACGTGTTGGTAAAATCCCTGCTCAAAGTCTCCTACCCGCGAGACTTCGATATCGTCAAGGAAACCTCTTGTGCCAGCAAATATAATGGCAGTCTGCTGCGCCACGCGAAGCGGCTGATACTGATCCTGCTTGAGGATCTCAGTAAGCCGTTCACCACGCGCTAATTGTTTCTGGGTCGAAACGTCAAGGTCCGAGCCAAACTGCGCAAACGCGGCGAGTTCACGAAACTGCGCCAGTTCCAGGCGAAGTGATCCGGCAACCTGCTTCATTGCTTTGGTCTGAGCGGCTCCGCCCACCCGTGATACCGACAGCCCGGCGTTCACGGCTGGCCGCACTCCTTGGTGAAACAGGTCGGTCTCGAGATAAATCTGCCCGTCGGTAATGGAGATAACGTTGGTTGGAACGTACGCGGAAACGTCACCCGCTTGTGTCTCGATGACTGGTAGTGCCGTCAGCGAGCCAGCTCCAAGCTCATCATTGACTTTTGCCGCGCGTTCCAGCAAACGTGAGTGCAGGTAGAAAACGTCTCCCGGATAGGCTTCGCGGCCTGGTGGGCGGCGCAGCAATAACGACATCTCACGATAGGCGTTGGCGTGCTTGGAAAGGTCGTCATAGATCACTAAAGCGTGCTTCCCATTGTCACGAAACCATTCGCCCATTGCGCAGCCTGCGAAGGGCGCCATCCACTGAACGGCCGCTGGCGTTGACGCCGAGGCATCAACGACAATCGTGTAGTCGAGCGCGCCAGCATTCTTCAATTCCTCGACAGCACGCGCCACAGTAGATTCTTTCTGGCCAATAGCGACGTAAATGCAATAAACGTCGGTTGTCTTTTGGTTGATAATGGTGTCGAGGGCTACTGCCGTTTTGCCGGTCTGCCGGTCGCCAATGATCAGCTCCCGCTGGCCTCGGCCGATGGGAATCATTGAGTCGATCGACTTAATACCCGTCTGGAGCGGCTCATGCACCGGTTGCCGGGCCACAACCCCAGGAGCGATGCGCTCCATAGCCCCGAACTCGGAGGCATTCACGGGGCCCTGACCATCAACTGGCTCCCCTAGTGGAGTAACGACGCGGCCCAGCAGTGCCTCGCCGACAGGCACCTGGATTACCCGCTCGGTACGCTTGACCATGTCCCCTTCTTTAACGAGTGTTGAATCGCTTAGGAGCACAGCGCCAACGTTGTCCTCTTCAAGGTTGAGGGCAACGCCGAAAACATTTCCTGGGAATTCAACGAGCTCCAACGCCATGCAGCGCTCCAACCCATAAATACGTGCGACCCCGTCTCCTACCGATATGACGGTGCCGACTTCCTGAATATTGATCTCGGTTTCGTACCCGGCGATCTGCTGCCGTATGATGCTCGAGATTTCTTCCGCCTTGATCTGCATCTGTCAGGTTTCCTTGTCTAGGTAGACTCCAATAACTCCCGGATGCGTGCGAGTTGGCCCTGAAGGCTCCCGTCATAAACGACGTCACCGATCTGGGTTACCACGCCTCCGAGAAGCTGTGGGTCGGTCTTTCGAGAGATACGAACTTCACCTCCGGTAGCCTCGTGCAGGCTCTTCTCAAGCTGTGCGACCTGTCCGGAGTCCAATGGTGCCGCAGTAGTAATCTCTGCGTTCACGACGCCAGACTTCTCGTCAACGAGCTCCGCATACACGTCGGAAATCAACGATAGGTGATCAAGCCGTTCTTTTTCCGCCAGGACATCGACAAACCGCCTTGCTGTCGCATCAAGCCCAATAACTTCCATTATCTTACCTAATATTGCTTGTTTTTGTTGGACCGGCACCGCTGGATTCATCATGATAAGCAGTTTGAGCCCGTCGTGACCATCAATCGCCTCAACAAGGCTGGCTAGGTCCTCTTTGATATTAGTCTCGCGACCAGCGGCAATCACGGCAACTGCTTCGAGAAGTCCCTTCGCGTAACGGCGCGCTATAGCGTGGCTGAGCATATTATCTCCTCCCTCACGCCATGCTTTTGCCTAAGCGCGACAGGTAATCGCGAATAAGCCCGTTATGGTCGTCTGGGGTTAGCTGATCAGCCAAATTCGTTGCCGCCATATTGACGGCGAGGTCCGCCACAAAGGTTCTTAGTTCTCGGTTGGCGCCAACTCGTTCGTTATTTACCTCGCGTTCAGTCACCTCGATGATTCTTTCGGCCTGTCGCTTGCCGTCCTCCGAAGCACGCCCCTTTTCACGCTCAGCATCTCGATGTGCCTCCTCTACAAGAGTGGCAACTTCTTCGTCGATTTTGGACAGGCGTTGTTCCGACCCGGAAAGCACCCGGGTCGCCTCTTCAGATTGCTGTACGGCCAGGTCGCGTGCAACAAAAATGCTTGCCGCCCGGTCGGCAAGAATCACTTTCAGCCCAGGAAACGAAAATATGTCCCGTATTACACCTGGCGGAACGACCAGCACCCAGTACAAGAGGCCGCAAAGGGCCACAAAATTGAACCATTTTGCTGGCCAGTAGAACCAAGGCTTGGCCTCGGGCCCATGAGCTTCTTCTTCCGCGTGCTGCGCGTCGGCTTCTTGAACAACGGTGTGTTCGGCCAGTTCTTGCACAGAATACGTGCCAGCGGAGCCCGTCATCGGAACCATAATTGAAATAAAGAAGGCTAGTCCAACGATTAACTGTAACGGCTGCATAGGGTGGCGGCTAAACATCAGTTACTTCCCCCCTCGGAGCCAACTGGGCGCCCTAGTACCTGTTCGGCAATCAGTTGAGACAGCCGTTCGGCTTCGGATTCAAGGTCTTTGTGAGCGATTTCAACGTCCGCGGCGAGCTCTTCTCTAGCCTTCTCAACGATGTCTTGAGCGGCCTTCCGCGCTTCCATCATCCGTTCATCGCGCTCGGCCCGTCCCGCGCGGTGCGCGGTATCCCGGATGTCGTGAGCTTCTCGGCGTGCCTCCTTCAGACGATTTTCGATCTGCTCGAGACGCTCCGCTTGCAAAATGTTGGCCGCTTCAAGCTGCTCCTGCGCGTGCGTAGTGCGACGCTCGCGCTCGTCGATTATGGTCCGCAATGGCTTGAAGAGAAACTGGTTCAAAACCAGCATCAAAAAAACGACCGCGGCGCCGACAGAAAGGAGCGTCGGCAGGTGTGGAAAATTCTCCATTGTGAGTCAGGCGAGCGGGGCGGACGGGTTTCGTTAGGTTGAGATGACGCTCGGGGAAGACACGAAGGCGCTTCTCCCAAATTCTAGCGCCACCTCTGAATCGCGGCAAGCAGCCCGCAAGCTTGCAAATAGCCAACGGAATGTAGAGAAGCGGCAGAAAACTTGAGCAACAAGCAAGCCGATGCCAGTATATGGCCTCTCGCGGCCCCTAGGGGCACGTCATTTTCGCTGTCGAAGCGCGGCGCGCGGCACATTGACGAGCTGACATGAGACACATCATCACCTTGTACCTTCTCCTCCTGGGAGCTTGGACCCTGTGGTCCGGGCTCTCTTGGCCGTGGGGAGATCATTTCAAACCATTGTTGGCAGTAATGGGCATGCTCTCGAGTGGTTTGGTGATCTTTATCGCTTGGCGGATGGAAATCATCGATTCAGAAGGAGCGCCGCTCCAGCTCACAACGTTTCGAACTCTGGCTTACATTCCGTGGCTTGCCTGGGAGATTATCAAAGCCAACATTGACGTTGCCCGCCGTATCCTGGGTCCGCGGATGCTGATCAGCCCAAACATGATCGTGGTTCCCGCGAGCCAGTCTTCGGAGATCGGCCGCGTTATTTATGCCAACTCGATAACTCTTACCCCGGGGACTGTGTCTGTCACCGTGGACGAAACGACCATCGCCGTGCATGCGCTGACGCAAGAAGCTGCGGAAGGGGTGGAAAACGGGGAGATGGATGGCCGCGTCACCCATTTGGAAGGTTCCCATTGATGTTCGCTGTTGCGATGAGCGCGATCCTAGCCACGATGGTCTTGGCATTGTCCCGGGGAGCGCTTGGTCCAACGGTCTTCGACCGCGTCATGGCGGTGAATTCGTTCGGAACAAGCACTGTGTTGTTCATTTCGGTTCTCGGTTTTCTTAACGGGCGCCCAGATTTTCTCGATCTAGCGCTCGTGTATGCCTTAATCAATTTCATTGGCACGATCGCCGTACTGAAGTACTTCAAGTATGGCGACCTTGCTGAAACCAACCGGAGCGACCCCTCCGAGGACACGGCCAACTAGCCATGCAGTGGGTTGACAATCTCTCTTGGGTGCTGCTGGTCGGAGGGTCCTTCTTCTGTGTTACGGGGGCGATTGGCCTGCTGCGACTTCCGGATTTTTACGCCCGCCTGCATGGGGCTGGAATCATTGACACCCTCGGTGCGGGCCTCATATTGGCTGGACTGATGCTGCAAGCAGGCTTTTCACTGGTGACCGTTAAACTCCTGTTTGTTTTGTTCTTTGTCTTGATCACCAGTCCAACCGCAACCCACGCAATCGCCCACGCCGCGTACACCCGGGGACTTGACCCTGTACTCGGAAGACAGGATGGCCAGGAATGAGCTCGGTTATCGACTTCGTGCTTCTCGCCCTTTTGGTCTTCACTGCTATCAGAATTGCTAGATTGAGGGGGCTCTTTTCGGCCGCCATTTTGGCTGGCATCTATAGTTTGCTTGGAGCATGCTGGATGAGCGTTCTCGACCAACCGGACGTGGCCTTTACCGAAGCGTCTGTAGGCGCCGGGATTTCAACCGTGCTGATATTGGTCACGCTCTCTTTGACTACGAGCGAGGAAAAGCAGCCCGAGCGCGCGCCACGGTTTTCTCTGCTTCAAGCGCGCCGCCTGTTGCCGCTTGTCGTGGTTGTGGTCACCGGCGCTATCTTAGTGTACGGGACAATCGACTTGCCGCGCCTGGGCGACCCCGAGGCACCAGCTAACCTGCATGTAGCGCCCCGCTACATCGATGAATCGCCACACGAGATCGGGGTTCCTAACCTCGTGACCGCCGTGCTAGCAAGCTACCGCGGTTATGACACTCTCGGGGAAACTGCCGTCATTCTCACGGCCGGCGTTGGCGTTATGATCTTGCTCGGTGGCGCCCGCAGGCGACGCCCGGGCACGCCGAAGACAACAAGGGGGGCGGCGCCATGAAAGACCAAGTTGTCCCTCGCGTCGTCGCCAAACTGCTGATCCCCTACATACTTCTGTACGCTCTCTATGTCCAGTGGCACGGGGACTACGGCCCTGGAGGCGGGTTTCAAGCTGGCGTCATCTTCGCCGCCGCAGTCATCCTTTACGCACTCATCTTCGATCTGGCGGACGCCCAGCGGGCCGTCCGCCCTTGGGTCGTGAATTTATTGGTGCCGCTGGGTCTTCTGCTGTACATCGGTGTTGGTATCGTCACGATTCTCAAGGGGGGTGTTTTCCTCGAATACGGGATGCTGGAACACGACCCTGTACACGGACAGCATCTCGGGATTCTGCTGGTCGAACTCGGCGTTGGCACCACAGTGGCCGGGGTAATGCTCACTGTATTTTACGGCTTTGGTGAGGTGGTGCGCGACTGATGATGGAAACCATCGGACTCTACAATTACTGGGTCGTGGTCGTTCTGATGATGACCGGCTTTTACATCGTCGTTGCGCGCGACAACCTCATAAAAAAAGTCATCGGGCTGAACATTTTCCAGACCTCCGTTTTCCTCCTGTTCATTTCGGCCGGCAAAGTCGATGGGGGGTCGGCACCAATCCTGGCGGAGGGTATCGAGATATATTCGAATCCTCTCCCGGGAGTCCTCATACTCACCGCTATCGTCGTCGGTGTAGCTACCACCGCCGTCGCCTTGGGGCTAATCGTTCGTATAAATGAAGCGTATGGAACGATCGAAGAGCCCGAGATCCATCTTGAGGATGTAGAGGCTTGATCGATAACCACCTGCCGATACTACAGGTCCTACTTCCGCTGGTTGCTGCGGTGCTGTGTCTCCTCCTGCGGAACCGTTTGATAGTCACAACACTGGCAATCGTGGTGACCTGGGTCACTTTCGCAGTTTCGGTGGCACTGATGTCTGCGGTGTTGCGCCAGGGAGTAATCTCCTATGAGCTAGGCGGCTGGCCTCCCCCATTTGGCATCGAATATCGAGTCGACGTTCTCAACGCATTCGTCCTTGTTCTCGTTTCCGGTATCGGCGCTGTGGTAGCAACTTGGTCACCGTCAAGCATCTCCGTTGAACTGCCGCGTTACGAGCGCCATTACCTCTTCTACTGTGCGTACCTGCTGTGCCTTACTGGGCTTCTCGGAATTGCCGTCACCGGCGATATGTTCAACGTGTTCGTGTTTCTCGAGATCTCAGCTTTGTCTTCGTATGTGCTCATCAGCTTGGGGCAAGATCGGCGCGCTCTTACCGCAGCCTATTCCTACCTGGTGATGGGAACTCTCGGGGCAACGTTCATACTCATCGGCATTGGCTTGCTGTACATAATGACGGGTACGCTCAACATGGCGGACTTGGCTGAGCGTCTTCCCGAAGTGCTCGACACCCGGACAGTAATCGTTGCGTTCGGATTCCTTGTGGTTGGCGTCAGTCTGAAGATGGCTTTGTTCCCGCTTCACCTTTGGCTGCCTAACGCATACGCATACGCACCATCTGCAGTAACCGCGTTTCTCGCGGCGACAGCCACTAAGGTTTCGGTTTACCTGCTACTACGGTTTTTTTTCACCGTCTTCGGGTATGAATTCGCTTTCGACAGGATGCAGCTGTGGATCTTCTTGATGCCATTGGCTCTAGTCGGAATCGTGACCGCCTCGCTAGTTGCGATCTTTCAAAACAACATCAAACGTATGCTTGCGTACTCGAGCGTCGCGCAAATCGGCTACATGGTGTTAGGAATTAGCTTCGCCTCCGTGAACGGTTTGACCGGGGGAATCGTGCATCTTTTCAATCATGGCCTGATGAAATGCGCACTGTTCCTTGCCTTGGGGTGCATTGTCTACCGTTGCGGTGCCGACCACATCGACGAAATGCGTGGCCTTGGGCGCACTATGCCCTGGACGATGGCCGCGTTCGTCGCCGGTGGACTCAGCCTCATCGGGGTACCGATGACGGTTGGATTTATCTCGAAATGGTACCTGGTCGTGGCAGCTCTAGAACGAGGCCTGTGGCCCGTGGCCGCGGTAGTTTTGTTCAGCTCCCTTCTCGCCGCCGTCTACATTTGGCGTGTCGTTGAAGTCGCCTATTTCGAGGCACCATCAGCGGTCGAGGGAGAAGGCTCGGTGCGTGAGGCCCCGCTTGCGATGCTGATCCCAGTATGGGCTCTGGTAGTAGCGATCTTTTACTTCGGTATCACAACGGAGTTTACGGCGGGTATCGCACGCCAAGCTGCAGAGTCGCTTCTCAGGGTGGCCTCGTGAATCCCTCAACTGCTGTCTGTGTGGCCGTGGCCCTGCCCCTGATCGGGGCCCTTCTGGTCGTCTCCCTGCGCCGCTGGCCAAATGCGCGCGAGGCGGCGAGCTTGATTACCGGTGGCACTCTTTTCGGCGTGGTTCTGTCGCTTCTCCCCGACGTTCAGTCGGGTGCTCGTCCCGAGGCGCAACTGGTCGAGGTGATGAGCGGCCTGTGGCTAGCCTTCAGGTTAGAACCACTTGGCATGTTGTTCGCGCTCGTTGCCTCTGGTCTTTGGATCGTTACAACGACTTACGCGATCGGCTACATGCGCGGACATCACGAAAAAGACCAAACCCGTTTCTACGCCTGCTTCGCAATCGCCATCTCCGCCGCGATGGGTGTAGCGATGGCTGCGAACTTACTTACGCTCTTCGTGTTTTACGAGATTCTAACCCTCTCAACCTACCCTCTCGTTACCCACCACCGCACCGAAAATGCGATGCGCGCTGGCAGAGTGTATCTGGGAATACTGATCGGTACTTCGGTGGGATTCTTTCTGTTAGCGACCATCTGGACCTGGCATCTGGCCGGAACGCTCGACTTTCGCCCCGGCGGTATCCTGGCGGGGAGTGCTGACAACTGGGTCCTCGGCATATTGTTGGCGCTGTTCGCCTTTGGCACCGGCAAGGCGGCTTTGATGCCATTTCACCGCTGGCTCCCAGCCGCGATGGTCGCTCCAACTCCAGTCAGCGCTCTCCTGCACGCTGTGGCAGTGGTAAAGGCGGGCGTCTTTACGGTCATGAAAATCGTTGTCTACATCTTTGGCATCGATCTCTTGCACGATACCGGACTGAGTGACTGGCTAATGTACGTTGCTGCGTTCACCATCATCGCCGCATCACTCGTCGCGCTCACAAAAGACAACTTGAAAGCACGACTCGCCTACTCGACGATAAGTCAGCTCTCTTACATCGTTCTTGGAGCTGCTTTGGCCACTAGTGCTGGAGTCCTCGGCGGTAGCATGCATATCGCCATGCATGCGTTTGGCAAAATCACCCTCTTTTTCTGTGCCGGAGCGATCTACGTCGCTGCACACAAGACGGAAATTAGCGACATGAACGGCATAGGTCGCACCATGCCAATCACTATGATGGCCTTCTTCGTCGGCTCGCTCAGCGTTATCGGCCTGCCACCATTCGGGGGTTCGTGGAGCAAGTGGTTCCTGGTCCTCGGCGCGCTTGAAGCAGAGAAAACCATCTTCATTGCGGTTCTAATTATCAGCTCGCTGTTGAACGTCGCGTACCTGATGCCGGTGGTAGCAAGGGCTTTCTTCGTCGCCGCTCCAGAAACAGGGCCGAGCAGCGCGGCCGCACACCAGGGTCATGAGGTAAGGGCAAAGGACGGATCTTCGATTAACGAAGCCCCCGGTTTCTGCCTGGTAGCGCTCTGCGTAACGGCAGCAGGGTGCGTCGCCCTCTTCTTCTTCGCCGATACCCTCTACCAGCTGCTAACTCCCATCGTGAACGTGAACCCATAACGCACCATGCCAGAAAACGCCAACACTGACAGCCACGAGCATCGCTCTAGCGCCAACGTAGTGGATCCTGCGCAAAGCGACAAAAAATACTGGCTCGACGACCCGGGGAATGTCAAAAAAATATACCGCAGCCTTTGGATCCTCTGCGCCCTTCTAGTTGCAGCTGATCTCTTTTACGAAAAGCATATCGAGTTTCCTGTCGAGGGTTTTCTTGGGTTTTTCGGTTTTTATGGCTTTGTCTCCTGTGTAGTACTAGTGCTAGCGGCCAAGCAGCTACGCAAGATCGTGGGCCGGGACGAGGATTACTATGATCGATAGTTTCCCGCCTGGTTGGCTTTTGATCTTTGGGGGGCTGCTGGTCCCGCTTTTTCGTGGGCGCTTACGCTCAGCCTACATGCTACTTCTGCCGGCGCTCGGCTTCCTTCAATTACTGTTGCTGCCACACGGGGAGCTCCTGCAAGTCTCTATCTTCGATTACTCCCTAACACCTGTGCGTGTGGATCCGCTGAGCCTTGTGTTCGGTTACATCTTTCACATCGCGGCGTTTCTCGGCATGATCTTCGCTCTCCGAGTAAAGGACTGTGGCCAACACGTTGCTGCGTTCGTCTACGCGGGAAGTGCCATCGGCGCAGTTTTCGCAGGGGATCTGATCACGCTTTTCGTTTACTGGGAGATCGCGGCAATCTCCTCTGTCTTCTTGATCTGGGCACGCCGTAGCGACCGCTCATATCGAGCCGGTATGCGGTATTTAATCTTCCAGATAGCGTCCGGCGTGCTACTTCTTGCGGGAACGCTGGCGCATTTCTATCAAACCGGGTCTCTTGCGTTCGACTATCTCGGGATCAACAGCATGGGTGGTACGTTGATTTTGATCGCCTTCGGCATCAAGTGCGCCTTCCCTCTGTTACACAATTGGCTGGAAGACGCCTACCCGGAAGCTACCGTGACCGGAACAGTGTTTCTCAGTTCTTTCACAACCAAGATGGCCGTCTACGCGCTGGCGCGAGGCTTCCCCGGGACCGAACAGCTGATTTGGATTGGGGCCATGATGGCCGCTTTCCCAATTTTCTACGCCGTAATCGTCAACGACCTTCGGCGAGTACTTACCTACAGCATGAACAACCAGCTAGGTTTTATGGTCGTCGGTGTTGGCATCGGTACAGAACTGGCCCTTAATGGGGCGGTGGCACACGCTTTTGCTGACATTCTTTTCAAGGGTGTGCTGTTCATGTCGATGGGCGCGGTGCTGCTGCGCACGGGCACAGTAAAAGGCTCCGAGCTCGGCGGCCTATACAAATCCATGCCATGGACGGCCACCTTCTGTATCGTGGGTGCTGCTTCGATCTCTGCTTTCCCTCTCTTCAGCGCTTTTGCCACCAAGTCAATGATCCTTTCGGCAACCGCTGAGAATCACTACGCCTTTGTTTATTTCGTCCTATTGTTCGCCTCCGCGGGCGTATTCCATCATTCCGGTATCAAGATTCCCTATTTTGCTTTCTTCGGACACGACTCTGGAATTCGCTGCAAGGAGGCCCCACGAAACATGCTGATAGCCATGGGCTTGGCAGCTTCCTTGTGCATCGGGATTGGTGTCTTCCCAGGCGTGCTTTACAACATTTTGCCGTTTCCTGTCGACTACGAACCGTACACGGTCACCCACGTCATTACCCAGCTGCAACTTCTGTTTTGGTCCGCCGTTGCATTCGCTTGGTTAAATTGGGTCGGCTTGTACCCCCCCGAGCTTAGGTCTGTCAATTTAGACAGCGATTGGATTGTCCGTCGACTCGTGCCGAGGATGTTTGGGCCGGTCACGCGCGCGTTTGCCCGCTTGTGGACGGGAATACTCGATCAGCTCGGCCGACGTGCGACCGCCACATTGCAGACGGTCCACCGCCATCACGGGCCACAAGGGATTCTCGAGCGAACATGGCCGACGGGCAGTATGGCCTTGTGGGTCGCGATATTACTGGCGCTGATCCTGCTTCTTTACTATCTCTGATATCAAGCGCGGCCAACGCCCTCGCGTTTCACAATATCTTTATAAGTCGTTTAGACTCAGTAATTTACCGTTATTATATTCATCGCGGGTTCTCTCTAGTCTCGGTGCCCGGACCGACTTCCACCGACTTTGCAGGCGGCTTGGTCTCGGCATCCTTTTCTCGCTGGCCCACTGTTCCCTGTGCCGGCATCTCGCAGTTACCACGAAAGGTTGCACCCGGCTCAATAGCGAGGCTCCCTGTCACGATCTTTGCTTCTACTATCCCGCCGGTGCGAATCATGAGCCGTTCTTTTACGTGAACGTTGCCCCGAAAAGTTCCCCGAATTTCAAGTTCACCCGCAACGATTTCAGCATCGACCTGGGCCGTTGCACCGAGGATCAACTTCCCCCGCGATTTCACATTGCCCTCGAAACGTCCATCGATCTGCACGGTCCCCTCAAACTTCAACGTGCCGCTGATGTGCGTTCCTTCGGCGAGGTGCCCGTCAAGTTCCCCGGCGAAGTCATTCATCAGATGCTACCTCCTGTGCTACTCAACAACTGTTCGTATAGTCGCTCAAGCTCTTCCAATGAAGAGAAGCGCACTTCGATCCGCCCTTTTTCCTTGCCGTGAATCTTCACCGGCGCTCCCAGCGCTCGTTCCAATCGTTGTTGTGCCATGAGAGTATCCGGATCTTGCTCGTTGGTTGCCCCAGCCTTTGAATCTTCTTGCCGCGCAGTACGTACCCGTGCTTCTGTTTGTCGAACGCTCAACCCATGCAATGCGACTGTCTCCGCCAGACGTATTTGCGCCCCCGGTGTTTTAAGGCCGAGCAAAGCCCGCGCGTGGCCCATACTCAACGACTCAGAAATCAATAGTTCCTGGACCCGCTCCGGCAATGCTAGCAATCGGAGGTAGTTCGCAACCGTGCTGCGCTCCCGGCCAACCCGCTCCGCCACTTGCTCCTGTGTGAGCCCCGCTTCGCTGGCAAGAAACTCGTAGGCACGCGCTTCTTCAAGGGGGTTGAGGTCCTCTCGCTGAATATTCTCGATCAGCGCCAGTTCGAGGGCCTCCAGTGTTGTTGCCTCCCGGATGACAACGGGGACGCTATGCCATCCCGCCCGCTGAGCCGCGCGCCACCGTCGTTCACCGGCGATGAGTTGAAAACCCTCGCCCTCCCGTCGAACGACGAGGGGCTGCAGCATCCCACGGTCACGTAGAGACACCGCCATGCTCTCAAGGGCTTCTTCGTTGAAGCTTTCTCGCGGCTGTCGCGGGTTTGGCCGAACGCGATCGATGTCGACTTCAGCTAAACCTCCGGGTGTTTCTTGCCTCTTTTCTTCTGTAACGACTATGCCTGGTGGCGGCACCGCGGCCGCCGGAGACTGCGGCAAAAGGGCCTCAAGCCCCCGCCCGAGCGCCTTCCGTTCCATGGTTCACAACCTCACGCATAAGGGATAGGTAGCTCTGCGCGCCAGTGGAGCGCGGAGCATATAGGTTAATCGGCTTGATGTGACTCGGTGCTTCCGCAAGCCTCACGTTACGCGGTATCACCGTATCGAAAACCGGTTCATCTAGGTGTGATCGCACTTCAGCCTCGACTTGCCGTGAAAGGTTCGTGCGTTCGTCAGCCATGGTCAGAAGAATCCCCTCGACGGCCAGCCCCGGGTTCACCGCAGTGCGCACACGCGCGATAGTATCGAGAAGGTCTGTCAAACCTTCGAGTGCGTAATACTCACACTGGATCGGTACCAACGTGCTATCCGCAGCGGTTAGGGCATTTACTGTCAGGAGTCCTAGCGACGGAGCGCAATCGATCAGAATGAAATCATACTGCTCGCGCGCCACTTCTAGAGAGCGTTTCAGCTGGAACTCACGGTGATTGGATCCAACCAGCTCGACCTCAGCCCCGACCAACCGACGGGCAGACGGTATCAATTCGAGACTGTCGAAATAGACCGTTTGCACGGCTTCGGACACCGGCGCAGTACCGAGGAGAACTTCGTAGCTACTCGGGGTTTCATCGTCAACCGTTATGCCCAGGCCACTGGTAGCATTGCCTTGTGGGTCGAGGTCAATAAGCAGAGTTGACCACTCGGCGGCGGCCAGGTTGGCAGCCAAGTTGACCGCCGTTGTTGTCTTACCGACGCCTCCTTTTTGGTTGGCGATGGCGATGATCTTTGCCATGGGCGCACATTAGCAGAACGCTCCATAGATGGCGACCGATTGTTCCACGTGGAACAACCGGTCGCCATCTATTAAACACTTTGTTCCACGTGAAACGTTTGCCTCCGCTGTTCCTCGATTCCTTTAGGCTTCCCCAGTGGGCCGTCAGGCGGAAAAAGGTTGGTTGTTCTGTCCCACTTGTCCTAATCTTGCGGTATCTCTAGGCTAACCGCATATCCGTTGTCGAGGTGTGGAAGGTCCAGGATCCGCCGGATGGTCCACCCGGCGTGCACGGCCGGTCCCCACTCTGGATCGGGCGTCGCAAGAACATCCAGGGCGCCTGCCGACAGGTAACGCCGCAGAGCACGAAGAGTTTCTTCGCCGACGAATACAACGGCCCTGCCCCCCGGTACCATTAGAGACGAGCCGAGGCCAAGCAAGCCACTCCACCCTGTCCAAGCCCGTGAGGTCAAAACGTGAACCGATGCTGGCTCCAGTTCGCCACAGGCGAGCATTTCCTCGAATCTGCCCTCGAGCACCCTGACATCCTCGAGTTCAAGCGCCTCCACAACTTCTCGCATAAAGTTCGCCTTCTTATTATTTGCCTCTATTAGAAGGCATTCACGGCCCGAATCAAGTATCTTGAAGGGAAGACCCGGGAATCCTCCGCCAGATCCGGCACAAAGAATGGTCGGTCCCGCTCCGCCAAGTAGTGACATTGCCATGGCTGGTTCAGCGAAATGCCGTTCGATCGCGGTGCGGCGATCGCGAATTGACGTTATGTTAATTGCTGCGTTCCAGTGCTCCAGCAACGCCAGATATACTGCGAATTCCTCCGCTTGGACTGTTTCCAGCGGCAGGCGGTGTTTGTGAAAGATTTGGCTAATCTCTTCGACAATGGCTGGGTCAGCGGTTGCGTCCATCAGCCCATAATACCCGTGTTTTAGCCACGCCGGGGACGATTTCAGGCGCCACCACGACCCCCGCGCGCATTGTCTTGAGGAATCACTTGCACGTTTTTCAAGAAACCACTGCCTCGCGAGAGGGTTGTAACCGCTCCGTCCTCAGCAAGTGCTAGGTGCACTAGGCGGCGTTCATAAGGGTTTAGGGGTTGGGTTTCCTGAGTTCGTCCGGATTCTTTTGCACTGTGGGCGACTTGGAATGCCAAATCCGAAAGTTCTTCGTCCCGCTGGGAACGAAAATCGCCAGCGTCCACACGAATCTTGTTGCCACGCGGAAGTTTGTGCCGGAAAGCATTGTTAGTAAGCAACTCAAGGGCGGACAGGCTGCGGCCGTTGCTCTCGAGAAGCACCTCTTTATCGTCGCCGCTTATGGTGGCCAGGAACCCATCGGGCTGCGGCTCGATCTCAACTGTGCAACTGAACTCCATGTCGTGGAAAATTTGCTCTAAGAGATTAGAAATTGCATCGGGCCCAATCTCTGATTGCTCAACGGCCGGCGCTTTGGGGTCTTGAGTCCGATACTCTTCCACGGGCCGTTCGCCTGCTCCGCCATCTTCTTCTGGGTGGGCTACGTTTATACTCGAGCCGTGTTCTGCACTAACTGCTTCGTCTGAGTCTGGCGGTGGTTCCTCCTCGGTTGCCTCGGAGACCTCAGCTCTGTCGCTATTCTGGAATTCGCCGCTAGCAGCTATTGTTTTAGGTGCTTCGGCATCATCATCTTCACCTGCGAGCGTTGTCGGCTGAGCTGCACTCTTTGTCTCCGGCTCGGCAAACTCTTCATGTTGTTCTGGGCGCACCCACGCTTCTATTTTCACAGTGTCCTTGCCAGCGCCCCAAAAATCTCGCTTCTCGCTGATTATCACGTGCTCTAGCTGAGAAACCTCTACGCCTAATTTGTCGCTTGCTTGTGCCAGTGCCGTTTCTACGGTGCCATCTTCGAAAATTTCTTTGCTCATCGCTTTCCTCGGGGTTTCCGCTTAACCACACCACCTTTCGGGCGCTTCTTATGCTTGCCCCTTGGGCCTTGCTTAATTATCGCATGTGCGGCCCCGAGTTGATGGTTGACGTAAGCCTGTTGGGCGATGCCCAACGCTGTGTTCACCAGCCAATAAATGACCAGCCCGCTTGGGAAGGTCAGGAAAAAGAATGTGAACATGATCGGCATCAACCGGAAGATTTTTTGCTGCATTGGGTCTCCGGTGCCGGGTGACATGCGCTGCTGACCGTACATCGCGGCTCCCATCGACAGTGGGAGTATGTAGTATGGGTCCTTTTGTGAAAGATCTTGAATCCACAGCATAAACGGTGCATGCCGGCTGATAATCGACACCGATATCGCTGCGTAAAACCCAAATAACACGGGCATTTGGAGAAGCATCGGCAGGCAGCCCCCAAGGGGCGAGACTCCATTGTCTTTGTACAGCTGCATTACCTGGACGTTCATCTCCTGGCGTTTCTGTGCATCCTTTACGCCCTTAAACTTGGCACGGATTGCGTTCATCTGGGGCTGGAGCTGTTGCATCTTCCGCATCGACTTCATTGACTTCTGGCTCAGCGGGAAGAAGATCAAGCGAACCCCAAAGGTAGCGAGAATGATGGCCAGGCCGTAATTGCCAGTGACCTCGTACAGCTTCTCAAGTGTCACTGCGACCGGTCGCGCCAGAATCCTAAATACTCCATAGTCAACGGCACGCTCTAATCCGTGTCCTTCAGCGAAAAGCAGGCTGTAATCTTTCGGCCCAATGTACAAAGACGTGCTAAGAGGCATGCCGCTTTGGAGTTCGACCCCAAACATGGCGCGGGTTCCCGGAGCTCCTTTTTGTTCTAATGCCTCTTCGGTAGCGGCCTGATTCACGATCGGTTCGGACGCTGGTACCGACGCGACGTAAACCGACACGGGAGCCTCAGGAACAAACAATGCCGCAAAATAACGGCTCTGGATGCCTCCCCATGTAAGGTTCGTTAGACGAACGTCAGGTGTCTCAAGGTCGTCCTCACTAAGATGTTCAACCTCTTCGCCATCGAAAAGGACCGCGCCTGACATTAAGTAAATGCCTGTTCGCCCGTTATCAGCCTGCATCTCAAGGCCTGGACCGAGCATTATGAAAATTGGGGTATCGGTTGGACTCTCGACGCTAAGCGTTAAGTCTGAAAGGTGTCCGTCTGGGTTCACCGTGAGCTGTTTATCGACAATCCACCCGTTAGGATCGGCCCATTGCCAATGAACCTTCACTGGTTTCTCTGCACGTACCAATGAACTTGGTTCGAATCCATCGATTGTCATCCGGTACAGAGCTTGGTTGGGCGCACTCGCAGCATCCGGGGTCTCCGGGGTCATTAAACTCAAAAGTCCGACAGGTGCGAACCCTGGTTCGTTGACGACAAGTTCTAGTGGGCCTCCGAAGTCAGCATCGAACCCAATGAGTTCCAGGCCGGTAATCAAGCCACCGCGGTTGTCGAGCAACATTCGGTAACGCTCTGTCTCTAGTGTTACCTGCCTGGGTCGATCTCCGGCAACAATCCCCTGGGACTCTAAGCTGGTTGTTCCCTCATCACCTGAAGCCTCCTCGGGCACTTGGATTTCAGGTGGATTAACGGGTTCCGGAGATTCAGCTTCGATCACCCCCCCAGATCGCGGTTGAGGAGGCTCTGGGGCGAAAAGGTACTGATAGCCGACCATGACACCCAGCGACAGTACGACGGCAATAAACGCCCGCATTTCCATGTTGGGGCCTTGGTCATTAGGCATGACCCTGACCTCCTTTGTGAGACTCTGGAACCGGATCATGACCGGCGGCCCCGAAAGGATGGCAGCGCAGCAGGCGCCTCGTAGCAAGCTTTCCACCGGCCCACGCACCATACCGGTCAATTGCTTCCACCGCGTACGCCGAACACGAAGGATCGTAGCGGCAGGCGCCGCCAAAGATTGGCGACAAGGCCAGTTGGTAGAGTCGAATTAACGCTTTCACGATGGTTGACATCACGCCTTCTTGGTCTCCTGTGACGCCTGATGAACCGCTGCCACAACTATCGAGGCTAGTTCTGACGGCTTGTGCTCCAACAATGGAGGTCGAACTACAAACACGAAATCAAGCCCATCAGGGATTTCCTTTCGATATCTGCGGTATACCTCACGCACCAATCGCCTGGCGCGATTACGGGTCACAGCTGTTCCAAGCTTTCGTGTAGTCGTGATCCCAATCCGGCTATGCACCAATCCATTCGGGCGAGCAAAAAGCGCGAACTCAGAAGTCACGACTTTCTTGCCTTCCTCGTAGGCCCGCGCGAAGTCTCGCCGTCTGCGGACACGATGATCGGAGGGTAGGCCTTGGGGCTTCAATGGGTACGGTTCGTCGCCGTGTCTTAGCCAATCACGAGGGTGCTAGGCGTTTACGACCCTTACGGCGACGTCGACGAAGAATGGCGCGTCCTCCGCGCGTGTTCTTTCGGGCACGAAAACCGTGCACTTTCCTGCGTCGCCGATTGTTCGGCTGGAAGGTTCTTTTCATCGTAAAACTCTTCGGATGATTTGCCTGGTCGCCAAGAGAATTGTCCCACAGCAGGGCCTCCGCCGGCGAATTTTGAGCGACTATCGAGAGTCGGACACATTTTGTGTCCACGCGCAACCACCAAAATTACCCCGCTTACGGATAAGCCGTCAAGCCGAATAAAACAGGACGACTACCAATATAGAAATTTACTAGTTTTAAACACCTAAAGTTCCAATTTTAATCGTCGTAAGTTCGCATGTTTTCGTATATAAATCTTTTGTTTTATTTATGTATATTTTCGGTTAAAGTTTGTCTCTTGAGGGAGTTTTCTACTTAACGTTGCACCCTCCTGGGGGCCATGTTATATTCCGGACGCTCTCCGGCAAATTGCTCGTCGTCTCCCACGCGTTATTCTTTTTGTCGTAGTGTATCTACCTTTGATATAAGCGTTTTTTGAGTTTTCCACAGTTGTGGATCTTGGTGTGAAAAACGTTTTTATTGCCCGCCTCTAGTGTTTTGTGAATCACCTTTAGTGCTTCCACTAACACCTTATGAAGTCTGGGATTTTTCGGTAAGAAATGGATCTCTGGAAATCAGTACTTTCGCGGCTTGAGACACGTCTCGATCCACATACTTTCAACACCTGGCTTCGCCCGACAGCCCTAGCTTGGAAAGACGAAAGTGTAGTGCATGTTTTAGTCCCTAATGACGTCTACCGGGACTGGCTACGTGATAATTACAGTGATTTGATTGGCGAAACGCTATCTGAGTTAACAGGGGGCCCGCTGGCCATTGAGTTCACCACCACCGCGACCGAGTCTCCTCAAGCGCCAGCACCACAGCCTCTGGGGAAGTCTGTTGGGGTGATGGGTTCGTCGGCGAGTACATCCTTAAACACAACTGGGGAAACCGTCACGTTTGAAGAGTCTGGTCCTGTATCTGGGCCTTTGAACCCTAAGTATAGGTTCTCAACATTTGTTGTCGGGACGTCGAATCAGTTAGCCCATGCCGCAGCGCGTGCTGTTGCCGAAAGTCCGTCCCGTTCGTATAACCCCCTATTTCTTTACGGAGGGGTTGGTCTCGGTAAAACACATCTAATGCATGCTATCGGCCATAAGATCCTACAGGGTAATCCTGGTCTCCGGCTTGTATATATCTCGTCTGAGCGGTTTATGAATGAGTTAATAAACTCCATTCGATATGACCACACTTTTGAGTTTCGTGAGAAATATCGAAATATCGACGTATTGTTGATGGATGACATTCAGTTCCTGGCCGGCAAGGAACGTACCCAAGAAGAGTTTTTTCATACCTTTAATGCTTTATATGACGCTCAGCGGCAAATTGTATTAACTAGCGATTCGCTGCCGAAGGAAATACCAACACTAGAGGAAAGGTTGCGCTCACGTTTTGAGTGGGGTTTGTTGGCCGATATACAACCCCCCGACCTTGAAACGAGGATAGCCATCCTCCATAAGAAGGCTGGCGCTGAAAATGTTGTAATCCCTGACGATGTAATGCTTTTTATTGCCACGAACAGTAAGAGTAATATTCGCGAACTTGAGGGTGCACTAATTCGTTTGGTTGCGTATTCGTCTCTTACTAATGAGCAGATCACTATTGATTTGGCGCGCAATGTTCTTCGTGACTCACTTAATAGCCGTGTCACCATGATAACGATCGATAAGATTCAAGAAAATGTTGCCGGGTATTTCGGTTTACGTGTTAGTGATTTACGTGCAAAAAGCAATGCTCGGCGAATCACTCACCCGCGCCAGGTTGCAATGTTTCTTTCTAAGAAACTCACAAACCATTCACTCCCTGAGATTGGTCGTGCTTTTGGTGGCAAACACCACAGTACTGTTATCCACTCCGTTCGTAAGGTCGAGTATGACTGCGAGAAAGATGAACGTACCCGGTTGGTCGTTCAAACGCTTCTCGAGGCCTTACAGTGATTTCCACTGTGCTCCACAGTTCTTGTTGTGGAAAGTTGTTGATTAATGAACAAGGTTTCTGGGGGTGTGGTTTATTAACTGTTTTACGCGTTTTTTTCGACACCCTTGGAACCCCTAAAACCCTTCTAGGATAAGGGTTTTGTTGGTTTTCGTAATAGTTAACACTACTACTACTACTACTACTAATAACTAATAATAATAATTGTTAATAGAGGATTAGTAGGAATGAAATTTACTGCAAGTCAAGAATCATTACTTGGCGAACTCCACTTCCTTCAGGGGGTTGCCGAGAAAAAGAAAACTATCCCGATTCTTTCAAATATTCTTCTACGGGCCGAAGGTAACTTCCTAACATTGGCGGCCACTGACCTAGAGGTCAGCCTAACTGGAGGTTGCGAGGCTCAGGTTGAGGAACCTGGTGGAATTACTGTCTCAGCAAAAAAGATTTTTGAAGTTGTTCGGTCGCTAACAGACGAGAAGATCTCCTTCGCTTTAACCGACGGAAATTGGCTTGAAATAACTTGTGGGAATTCATTCTTTCGCCTTGTCGGGCTTACACCTGAAGACTTCCCCGAAGTCCCAGAGACCAACTTTTCTAAAGCCGAGAAGGTTAGCCACGATCTTTTTAACGACCTAATCAGGCGAACAATCTTCGCCGTTACCCACCAAGACGCACGATATGCGTTAAACGGCGCCCTTCTCGAGATTAACTCCAAAACTATTCGGATGGTCGCCACCGACGCCCACCGGTTAGCGATGGTGGAGGAAGCTTTTAGTAGCGCCGCCGAGGTAAAAGCGATAGTTCCCAAAAAGACCCTAACGGAACTACGCAACCTTGGAAAAGGGGAAGAGATGTTGTTTGCCCAAGACAAGAACCACTTATTTTTCAAGGTTGGGCACCGCGTGCTAGCTAGCAGGGTTATCGAGGGACAA
>Ga0310125_10000200_pt1 | contig 26321 bp, 22 predicted proteins | sample CB11b_Tmax_Bot8__FD_203508 | JGI IMG/M metagenome (GOLD analysis project Ga0310125, IMG submission 203508) | Marine microbial communities from Western Arctic Ocean, Canada - CB11b_Tmax_Bot8 | ecosystem: Environmental > Aquatic > Marine > Oceanic | place: Canada: Western Arctic Ocean | collected... | reverse complement strand
TACAATACCAGCGCCAGGAGAGCCAGGTTCAGAGTCCTGGCCAGGAGATACTTGGCAAACCGGTGGAGTGCCAGTTTGGCTGACAGGTTCGTACGATCCAGAATTTAATGTCGCCTATTGGGGGACAGGCAACGGTGGTCCTTGGATGGGAGATACCAGACCAGGTGACAACCTCTACGCCACCTCAACGATCGCCTTAGATGCGAGCACTGGCGAGCTGAAAGCGCATCATCAATATCACTGGAATGATTCCTGGGATTGGGACGAAGTTTCCGCGCCACTATTAATTGACTATCAACGGCAAGGTGAAACAGTTAAGGGTATGGTTCATCCGGGTAGGAATGGTTACCTTTGGTTTCTGGAGAGAGAAGAGAATCAGATCAACTTTGTCGATGCTAACCCCTATGTATATCAAGACGTGTTTACCACCCTTGACCCAGTAACAGGGCGTCCTGAGTACGACATGTCTAAAAAACCAGGTACCGGATTTGAAGCTAGCTTCTGCCCGTCCCTTTGGGGAGGTAAGGATTGGCCGCCAGCAGCTTTTAATCCAGTCTCTAGACTACTCTTCATCCCAGCGAACGATAATGTTTGCTCCACAATGGAAGGTGAAGAGGTTCAATTTCGACCGGGTCGGCCATTTATGGGACGTGCGCCATCGGAAAATGGTGGCTTTTTTGTGCGACCTGGCACCAACCACATAGGCGAGTTGCAGGCGTGGAATGTCGATACGGGTGAGAAAGCCTGGACTACTTCCTTCGCCAGTCAGAACTGGGGCCCGGTGCTAGCGACAGCTGGCGACCTCGTTTTTATGGGTGGCACCAACGATCGCTATTTTCGTGCTTTTGATGCCAACAACGGCGAAATTTTATGGCAGCAGCGAACCAATTCTGGGATTACTGGAGTACCAGTGACCTACTCATTAGATGGCAAGCAATATATTGCCGTTCAGTCAGGGTGGGGAGTTGATGCGCAGCGTGAGCAAAATCTTTTGAATCTGGTTAAAGGTGAAAATCATTACGTGCCCCAGGGTGGAGTAATTTGGGTTTTTGCTTTGCCGGATTAACTAAATCTCAATGATTTCTATGGGCTTGGAGAAATTTCGATGGCAGATATTAGTGCAATCGACACTTTATTAGATCGATTCGAACAGAAAAAAATGACGCGGCGGGAATTGGTTTCTTCTTTGTTGGCTGCTACGGCGGTAGCAACAGTTCCCAGTGCAGCGGCGCAAGCGCCAGCTCCTGTCGCCGTCGGCCGTTCAATGAATCACGTTTCATTGTCAGTGACTGATGTGAATCGTTCTGCCGATTTTTACAATCGAGTTTTGGGGATGGAGATTATTAGTAGGCCTCCAAATGGTGGTTTGAATATGGGCTTGGGTGACGAGAGCTTTCTTGGTCTCTATAACTTACCAAATCCAGGCGGCATGCATCATATGTGTATCGGTGTTGAAAACTACGACCCGGATGCACTGGAAGAAAAGTTAGTTGATCATGGTATTCAAGCCAATGTGAGTAGAGACGCCGCTAATAGAACCAGCGGTGGCGATCAGCTCTATTTCACAGACCCTGATGGTATTTTGGTGCAGCTTGCTGCACACGGCTATCTTGGTTGATGTCTTTTAAGAAGTACTACGAAAAGACCTAACCACCAATATTCGCTTCTTATAGGTTTTCCTTACAAGTTAAAGTAGTTCTTAGCTAAGGCACTATCTATTGCTTGATCTAACTTAATAACTAAAGTCACCTGTTATTGCTTTCCTGTGGTTTCTAAAGTCTTGTTCTACGCCGACCATTCTTACACATTTGACATGCTTCAAAGCCCATATTAGGCTGGGTCAGCTTTTACCAATTATTCAGGAACCGGATTCATGAAAAAATTAAAATTTGCTGCGCTGTCTACCGTTGTTCTAATGCTTAGCACCGCTGCGCTTGCGGGCGACGGCTTCACTCCCGATGAAGCTTTTCAGACCATGTTGAAGCTCGAAGGGACCTGGACTGGCGAAGCTATTGTGGTTCCGGTCGGACAAGCCAAAGGAGACGCCGATATATCACCTACTACTGTTTCTTTTAAGACCATCGGTAACTCCTCGGTGATGCAAACTTTCGCCGCCGGAACTCCTGCAGAAATGATCAGCATGTATCATCAAAATGGCAAAGATGAGCTTATCCATACGCATTACTGTGCAATTGGAAATCAGCCGTCTATGACTTTCGCGAACACCGCCGAGCAAGGTGTCATCGATTTCCAATTCACCAAAGGAACGAATATGGATGTCAACGTGGATCCTCATGCTCACCATAGTTATATGAAGATTATCGACGAAGATACCTACGAAACGCGGACAGCTAATTGGGGGGGCGGCAAACTGACGTCCTACCGCTACACCACGATGAAGCGAGTTAATTAGTAAGAAGCTACTCAAGCACACCGTTAGAATCAAGGCGCAACTTTGTTGCGCCTTTTTTATGTTAATAGACAGAGGACGCTAGAATAATTAAATAAAATAGTAGTAGAGGTCGTTAACTCAGGCAGACGTCAGTGGGATGATGTGAAGGATTCACTTGAAGAATTTTGGGGACCTTTACCAAATCGTGGTAAAGGAACAACAATTGACGCAAAGAGCACCATTACGGATGCACTATCAAACCTCAGCATAAATTGTCACGGAGTGTATAAAACAGATAAATTTGATGAGGTTGTATTTTTGGTGAAATTAAATAGTTCAAGCCCCAAGAATTCTTATCGAGCAATATTTGTTTAGAATCTCAAAAACTACTTAAAGTGCAGAGACGTCTAAGTTAGAAATACCAACAACTACGGAATAGCTTGACTGTAGGCTTGTATCATTATTAACTTCTTTGCAAAGAATGATAATTCAATAATACGCAACTCTCGGCATTACTCCCTGCCTACAATAGTGGGGTCATAGTCGAAGGGATGCAGGAGGGTGCCAAGTGTTTAGATCGAGAAGCCAGGCAGTTTCAAAGTCGTCGTCGTGGCAGTGTTTTGCCGCAATGGCTACAATATTCATAATGCTGACCGGAGTGTCACCCGCTATCAGTCAACAGGTAAATACTTCAAACCTGACGTTTGCCGATCACGTAGCTCCTATCATTTATGATAATTGCGTTGAGTGTCATCGGCCTGGGTCTATAGCCCCTATGTCTCTGATCGATTACGCAACCGTCAGGGCATGGGCTCCAGTTATCAAGGATCGGGTGGTGAATCGCAAGATGCCCCCTTACTTCATCGATAAAACTGTCGGCGTGCAGAACTTCGTGGACGATCGTTCATTAACCGACGAGGAAATAGCCATTATTGCGAGTTGGGCGGACAGCGGTGCGCCTCAGGGCGATGAGGCCAATATGCCCCCTGTCCCGGTCTTCGAAGAAAATGTAGCCTGGACACTTCAAGACGATATGGGCCGTCCACCAGATTTGATAATACCCATCCCGGAGCCCTTCAATGTACCGGCGGGTGGCCCGAACTGGTGGATGACATTTTACAGTGATACTGGTCTGACTGAAGACCGCTGGATCAAGGCCTTCGAGACAAAACCTTCGGCAGATGGATACCCTGTTGTGCACCATGCAGTAACTTCAATGGAGTTTCCTGAAGGTGGAGGTGGGTTTCTCAGTGAGTATGCACTGGGCAAGACAGCCGATATTAATCCCCCCGGCACTGGACAATTGATCAAGGCGGGTACCAGGTTAAACTGGAATATTCACTATGCCGCCAGCCCCGATGGGAGAGATCATACGGACCAAACCAGATTGGCACTCTGGCTATTGCCCAAAGGTGAAGAGCCTGAGCACAAGCTGGTGCGCTCTCATATGGGTGATAACGAGGATCTAGACCTTCCCGGAGGAGAAGAGACAATCCGCACTGACGGCTATGAATTCCTGGATAAAAATATCCGTATGACTGCGTTCCAACCTCACCTCCACAATCTGGGTACCAGGCAGTGTATCGAGGTGATCTATCAAGATAATCGTCGACAGACACTGAGTTGTGCAGATTGGGATTTCGGCTGGCATATCGCCTACAACTACGAGGAAGATGTACAACCACTGATTCCCAAAGGCTCTATGCTGCACGTCTCTAGTTGGTACAACAACTCTACTACTAACCCCTGGGCAGGAGATTCGCGCAACTGGGTCGGTTTTGGTCAGCGCTCTACGGATGACATGTCCTTCTCTTGGATAAGTTGGTACGAACTGACTGACGAGGAATACGATGGGGCTGTTAGTGAGCGCCAGGCGCGTTTGTCTGCGCGCAGCGACTGACTATCAAATCCTTAAACAATAACAAAAATTAGAGGAGCCGCTTTGTAATGGTGAATCAAAAGACACGAATGCCTAGCGGTATCAAAGTGCTCCCATGGTCGACGAGCTTATTGACGATGGTGTTGACGTTAATGTTAATAAGCATCAGTGGGGCTGCTAGTGCGCAAATCCTGCACCGCTTCGGCCAGAGCGTACAGCCAATTTTTGAAGGCTTTGAGACCAATGTCGACGGCTCCTTCACTATGTGGTTCGGTTACTTGAATCGAAACTACGATGAAATGCCCAATATTCCACTCGGTGATAAAAACGCTTTTCAGGAAGCCGATGGCGTTTTGGTCGCGGGGCCGGTTGATCCTAACTTGATTCTGGACGATCCCGGTTTCAATGATCGGGGCCAGCCCACTTACTTTTACCCGAGGCGCCAGCAGTTCGTGTTTAGTGTTGATGTTCCCGCAGATTTCGTCGGCAAGGAACTGGTCTGGACTCTAAGTCATAATGGTGAAACACGCACCGCCGTAGGGACGCTAGAAAAAGATCATATCTGGAGCGTTGATGAGGGCGTGTGGACTGCCAACCGTGGGCGCGGAACCGGTGGTCGAACTGGAGTGACTTATACTAATGAACGTCCTTCGGTGCGTATATCAGGCATTGAAGGACAGCTATCGGCAGCTTTAGGTCGTCCACTGACGCTGCGCGCTACTGCTACCGATGATGGGCTGCCTGGACCGCGCGACAATCGGCGCAGCAGGGAGAGTGAGCCTCTCCCCAATGATTTGCCGGAAGTCGGTGGAGGGCTAGGGCGTAATTCGCCTAAGTCTCAGGGTGTGGTGAACTATACTGCCGCAGACGAAACTGGGTTAGCCATTACTTGGATTAAATACCGCGGACCTGGCCAGGTTCAATTAGATTCGGCGGTGACTCCGCTAAGTACCAGTGGCGAAGAAGCCGCAGCTACGGCTAACTTCAGTCAGAGCGGGACGTACGTGCTTCGCGCCTACGCCGATGATGGCGCTTATACTACCTATGCTGATGTGACAGTGGTGGTGCGCTAGCTGAACGAAGGTACTTGCGATGTATAGGGGTGCAATAGAATCTACTCGGACAAAGGGGGTGTACCCCGGGGTAAACGTCTCAGTAGTGCGCCCCCACTCTTCAAATTATTCAATCGGAATGATAGGTAAGTCTGCACCATAAGCGTTCCGTATAGCTGATAGATAAGCTCCGGGCATGTCAACTCACTCGCCGTTTCTTTCGCTATAGTCCCAGGAGTGAATCGAACCTAGGTGATCTTTCACATGATGCCTTGAGTGATTAGTATTCTCTGCTATTCTGCTTCAATGACTAATTTAGAAATATTATTCAGAGGACGGACAAATGTATAAGCTGCTTCACTCACTCTCATCCACAATTATTTTTTTCCTTGGTCTTTTACTTTGTTCATCAGCTATGGCCCAGAGTAACGATGAAGAAGAGGAAGCAATTGCAAGTGCTATGGCTGCCATGGATGAATTCATGGTTTCTTTTAACGCGAGAGACCCTCATTCCTGGGCGGCATCATTAAATTATCCCCATGTCAGGTTTGCCAGTGGAACTGTTACTGTTTGGGATTCCGCCGAGGAATTTGCACAAACCGATTCCTTTGAACGTTTGCAGAGAGCGGGGTGGGATCACTCCCATTGGCTCACGCGTGAGGTGATTCTGGTGTCATCAGAGAAAGTTCATATCTCAACAGTATTTCAGCGATACAATAGTGATAACCAGCCGATATCCACCTACCAGTCACTGTATATTGTTACCAAAGTTGATGGTCATTGGGGAACACAGGCGAGATCCAGTATGGCACCTTAGTGTGAATGCCCCATTATAGTGGAGACAGATTAATTCCTTCGTTCTACTTTTTAGTCGACCCGAATAATACCAATACTTCCTTCGATATCAATTTTTGTCCCCCACTGGTCTGAAAGGCGAGTAACGCGTTCTAGTATTTGTTGCGCATGTTGTTCTGTTGCTATGCGCGGGATGCCAAGTCGTGAATCGGGACCGTTTATTCCCAGCTCTGTTGGATAGAGCCGCACTTCCTTAAGTGCACCATTCTCATAATGACTCGTAGCAACCAGGCTTTCCAGAGACTGAGTGGAACCTCCAAAATTTCTCGAGAACCGCTGCATTCTTCTTCGTGGATCTGAGTCGTCAGCACCGACAACGATCGGCAATTCCCACTGCGCTTCCCGAAAGAACTCGCCCAAACCATAGAAAATCGGTTTACCATCGTAGATTTCAATGCCACGCAATGTTTGCACTCCCGTACCAACAAATGCATCAGCGCCTGCATCAATAGCCTGGTGAGCTAAATCTACATAAAACTCTGGCGGGCGTGTGCTCAAATGCTGAAATTCTACCACCGACTGACTCTGATGAATGTGAGCGGCGGCAATAACAAAATCCCCTAGCTGGCGAGCATTTCGGATACTCCTGAGCATGCGATCCACGTCATTGTCATTTAACCTGTAAACAACAGTGCCTGGAATTTCATCGCCCTTGGTTACTCGATAGCTCGGATCATTACGACCGGAACTCGAGGCAGGAATGGTTATGCCAGAATCTGGCGAAGTGCTGGCCACGGGTCGTGGGTTGTCATAGTTGTCTGCGTACTGCAAAAACCCCTGGCGAACTTGCTGCAGTGCATCGTACTGCTGCGCAGAGACCAAAATGGTTTCGCTGTAGTTGAGCATGTTGAGGCCAGGTCTTCCGCCTAAATTCCCGTTACGAGCGGTTGCTGCGAGTCGACGGTGTTCTGGCCAGATGGGAGTATGGGCGCCGACTAAGGCTGCTCGTCCCTTTGGCAGTTCGAGAAAAGCCGGTGCGGCCGCTTCTTGTAAATTGCTTCCGCTACCAGCATGTACGATGCCTGCTTCGTCTAACAAGGTGTTCGTCGAAAACATGCCTTCGAACTCAGAATCGAGAAGATGATTTTGGGCGCGATTGACCATGTCGAATCCCATCAACTTGAGATCCTCCGCGACCTTATGACTGCCAACGAAACCATTGAGTGGGCCATCGAAATCTCTCAAATTGGCTAACTCGCCTTCCATGTTTGCGACTGCAAGATCGGCATTTCTGATCAAGTCCAAAACCGCTTGTACTTCAGGGTCAGCGAGCTGGGAAGCTGGTCGGCGAATCATCAAGTCTCCCACGCTGGCAAGAACAAATTCTCCTGGCATTGTCATTGCTCGATCTCTGGCGGCTAAAGGTGTTAAATCAGTCTGTGCTGACGTGCTAGTTGTTAGAACGCTGATTAGAACGAGTAGCAGTAAATTAAACCGCGACCAAACGGAGCCTAGCTGTTTCTGGATCTTAATTGCTTTCATCGCTGTTCCTGGGGTTACTGAATCGGGGTTTACAAACTCGGCTGTTGCAATTCGGATAGCATTTCTTATCTTTGTCTAGTCGCAGTGGCGCAAGAAGAAAACAATTCAGTCCGAACTTCTATTCCTTTTTCGGCCAGTCGCTCCTGGTCTGTGCAAGACACGTTCGTATGTCTTAGCTCTACAATATCTCCAGCCCCAATACCTGGGTTCTCAAATAGCGCTTGTATATTTCTTAGATCAGGATTGAAGCGCAGATCGAGTGCCATCAGATTTGTAAGTCCACTAAGTGGTGTTATATCAGTAATGTCGTTCCCAGTTAGTTCGAGATACTCTAGAGTAGTGAGACCACGCAAAGGGCTGAGGTCGGTAAACGAGTTTGCGGCTAGTCTCAATTCAATCAAAGATGTCAATCCACTTAGTGGTGTCAGGTCGCTTATATCCTGAGTATGGATATTTAGATCCACTAGCTTGGTAAGTTTTGCCAATGAGCTAATATCAGTAACGGCATTAGTAAAAAGTAAGCCTGTCGCTCCCATATGCGACCTAGGATTTTGCCCCCCAATGAAGTCGCCGTGACGGTGCATCCGAAGCACTTTCAATTCAGTAAGCTCACTCAGGGGACTGATATCAGTCAAGGGATTTTCAGCGATCCGCAAATCGACCAGCTTGGTTAAATCACGAAAGGGGCTGATGTCAGAAATCCAATTGGTATGGAGGTTCAAATGTGTCAATTCGGTAAGTCCAGCCAGTGGACTAATGTCTGAGAGGCCTCGATTGCTGAGAGCGAGGTTAGTTAAACCTATGAGATTCTGTATTCCGGAAAGGTCATGAAATAGGTGTTCAGGATCAACCCATTCAGGCGATCCTGAAACCGACCTTCTCGCCCCTCCACCGGAAGCGCGAAGCGTCGTTAATTGCGCGGCTCGATCGCAGCTAAGAGTTTCTAGTGGCCCGAGTGACATGGCCTCGCGCACCTCCATTTCCAGAACTGCATCTGCAAAGGTTACGATGGCAGAAGCAGCATGATCTCGACAGTTGTCAGTTGGCTGCAGAGTTTGCTGGGCCCAGGACCCAGAGCAAAAAACAAGGCAGAGCGCAGTTAAAGACAATCTTATTGGAAGTTGTTTCATATCAAGGTTCCTTAAGCAATGGGGCACTTAAACTTCTGCACACGGCGATATCCTAGTCTATGACACGATAGCCCGAAGGTGTGTACTCAATAGAGCTGGGGAAGTCTAATTCTTCAATCTTTGAATGTCCTACAAAGACAGCATCATCAGCTGCTCTACTACCGAGATAACTCCGCATAAAATCGCCTTCAGATTCTCGGTCGGGTATCTGACCTGTCAGAGCCATGCGAACAATTTTCGCGACTTCTTCTGGGTTCTCGCGCTGAGGATAATGGGCCGCTGCGGGTAGTACCCAAAAGCTACTCTGGGCTTCCCGGTCATTTAGATAGCTACCCCACACATGATTCGAAATCCTAACGGGATTCACGTTATCCCCTAATCCCCAAAGATAAGCCACGGGCACGGGGCTGCGTGGTAAATTCTCCAGCCAGCGCACTTCGTTCGCCTGGCGTTCCAATAAATAGCGACCAACATAGATTAAGGAAATATTGCCTTGGTTGAATGCGAAGATATCGGAGTACGCTAGTGATTCCGGTGTGCCTTCGGTGCGCCTGGGTTGTGCTGCACGGAATGCAATCATTTGCTCGGCAGTATCGACATCGAGCATCCTCATTTGACCGGCCGACAGATTAGCGAGTGGGAGAAACATGCCGCTGTTTGATAGAAAGTGATAATTAACCGTATAACCCGGGTCAGGGTTATCCAGGTAGTTGCCGAGGAAGGACAGACCTATGCTCACACCGCGATCATGGGTATAAAGCGCGAAGTCTGCAAATTCGACCACTTCACGAACGAAATAGTCCACGATCTCTGCGTTTTCTGCCAACATATAATTGTAGTCATCGAGCGGTTTGTCAGAGAAACCGGAACCAGGAAAATCTAGCACCGCGATGTGATACTCGTCTTCGAGGAAGGGGATCATCTTGTAGTAGTCGAAACTGGAATTCGGGAAGCCATGAATTAACACAAGCTTCGGTTTGGTTTCGTCTCCCCAGGTTCTGTAGAAAATATTTACCTTAGCGTCGTTATTGTCATCGGTGGTCGAAGTCCACTCGAAATAATCACCGCCTTGATACCAGTCTCTCGCTAAATCAGAATAGAAAACAAAATCATCATCCTGTGCTAGCAAAGCCTGGGAGTTAAACAGCATAAGAAAGAACAAACAAATTTTCCTTGTTACAGCCATGATATAAACCTAATGTTTTAAAATTGATTGTTTGCAGAGTTGGATTAGCGGTCGGCCAATCGTCCAGAGCCGCCGAGTTCATAATAGACAACAGGGACAAAATCTTCCGGACCCCAGCCAGGGTCATCGGTCCATTCCGCATCATAGGCAGCAGTCGGTTGTGCAGCCATCACTTCGTCCAATTTTTTTCCCTCTCGGATCATGCTGAGAACTTGGTCTTGAATGTCGAGAATCATGTCACGAAATTCTATTAGTTCGTCTCGACCAACGACTTCGAGGCCATGACCCGGTATAACTTTTGTGTCTGGGCCGGCTAAATCGATAGCCTTATCCATAGCCGCAATTGTGCCTCTAAGACTGCCGCCGTTGTAGATATCGATAATGGGGTAGCTGGTGGTGCGATACACATCGCCAAGGTGGAGCACATCGGATTCGCGAAAGTAGACGAAGCTATCTCCATCTGTATGGGCCGGAGGTGCCAGAAAAGCTCGAACCTCTTCTCCATTAAGATGGAAGCTCATGGTGTCGTTGAAAGTTATGAGCGGTCTAGCTGCGGCAGGTTGTTGTGGGAGGAAACTGCCTCCGGCTCTAGGGAATCGACTTTTTTCCTCGAAAAAGCGCAGGCGCGTGTTGTCATGAGCAAAGATCAGCACGCCCATCTCCATCAGATTTTCATTGCCACCGACATGATCAATATGAATATGGGTGTTGACCAGAAATCGAATTTCTTCGTCGGTCACCTGCTTGACGGCTGCTACTAATCTTTCTGTCAGTGGCGCAAACAGGGAGTCCACCAGCAGCACACCGTCGGGACCGATTTGAACGCCGATGTTACCGCCGCCACCTGGGCGCTGGATCATGTAAACATTGCCGGCGACGGGTGTTATGGAAAGCTCCACCCCGGCAAAATTTCTCTGGCCATAGGACAGACTGCCTGCAGCTGAAAACGTGAGAGTTGTTATAGCAAATAGTACAAATTGACGGAGCTTATTCACTTTAGTTTTCATATTCATCCTTATTTACTTTTCATATTTTGATCTGGACGATTGATTCGCTTCTCGCGTTATTGAGTTAGTTCAGCTTGACTCATACTGTTCACCTGCTCGATTATCTTGGCATAGGCTCTTGTTGTAGCAGCAAGGCTAGCCGCAGGAATCGCTTCAGTTGTTTCAATATTGGTATGCAGCAAAACGCCAGCATGCATCAATACTATTGAGGGAACAAGATCGGCTATAGTTCTAATCTCCCCCACAGGCCCACCAGTCTCTGCCCAACGCGGAATACCAAATTCATCAAAGGTTTGCAGTGTTATTTCTGCTAATTTATTTGAACCGTTTATTTGCCAGGAAAAAGGCCCTATTGCGTTGGTGGTGCAGAGTTCATCACCGAAGCGATCAACCAGCGCATGAGCAGTATGTTCTGCATTGATTAACAGTACAGCTTTATCGAGTATCGATTCTCGATTCTCAAACAACCAGGTAAAGCCTGTTCTCGCGATATTATGGTGTCCTGGTGTGCCAATAATTTCTACTGTTCGCTTTCTATCTGCTTTCGGAATCTGGGAAAAGTAGCGCATTAATTCCAGAGCGGTGGCTACGCCGGAAGCATTATCGGCGGCACCTTCAAAATACGCATCGCGATGGGCTACGATAACAATTTTCTCGGCATCGGGTGATGCGGCAAGTACTTCGCCGCGCACACTGGAGGTGCTTAATCCGTCCACATAATCAACTTCGAACTGCAAATCAATTTCAACTGGTTCAGTCATGGTAGCTTCGGTGAGTAAGCGTTGTAGGATTACGCCATCCTCCGATCCAATGGAAAAAGTTGGCACCGATGTTCCTACATCGTAGAACGCGGTTTGCAAATTGCCTGGCAATTCGAGCACTAAAAATATTGCTGCCGCTCCCAGTTGCTCCGCTCTTTGTAAAGCCCCAGTTCTGCGCACCGAATTGAATACGGTGCTGCTGGTTGCAATTGAGTGCAGAACAACCGCTTTTCCACGCACATCCCTGCCCTGGAAATCAGTAGCCATGCCCAGGCCAACATCTATCAATTCAAGTTTCGCTCCCGCTTGAGAAGAGCCAACCGAACCATAGGCTGGCCAGGCAGAGGTCAACTCTGTGGTTTTGTTATCACTCTCAACAGTTAGGTGCCAGCTTTGAGGAAGCCATTGAGTTGGAAGCGGTATAGAATCAAGTCGTACATTTTCTACGCCTGTCTGGCGAAGCTGGCCCATCATCCAATTAGCGGTCTCTCGATCAGAACTAGTACCAATAATTCGTCCCCAAAACTGATTGCCCGCTTGTCTATATCGTTGTGCAATTTCAGCCTGTTGTTCGACGAGACGCTTCATGCGTTCGCCGTCGATTGAAGCGTAGGCTGCATTACCTGCGCTGCCTAATCGGAGGTAGGACCTATCCGGAGCAAATTCCAGACCGTTGGTTTGCTCAGAAGGTGCAATACATGCAGAAGGCATTGCAGTTCTTGGGTCTATTGAACCAGGTTGTGCTGTTACGATCGGCACATACAAGCAAAACCAGGTGACCAGCAAATGGAATGGATTCAATCGAGACTTCAAAGTTACTTCCCTTTTCGTATTCGAAATGCGCTTTGAGACGCTTTGCTCAATGATATCTAGTATAGGTCAGTTCTGGCTAGTAGCTGACAGACAAATCCGCGACATGTCGGCACGATTTTGTTCACAATACTGGATAATTTTTGGCTTCTGAGATAGTTTTCGATTTGATTGTCACAGTGGCCACTCATGCAAACAACAAAAATCCTAGCTCTACTCTTGTACTCTTTGTTTGTCTTACCGTCTGCTGCGCACGCTGCAGAGCCAGCCAACATCACTGCCACCCGTCTCGGCGATGCTCCTATCATTACGCCTGAAATGGATACTAGAATGGGCGGCAATATCCAGGGACCTTCATTGATCAAGGTGCCTGATTGGGTAGAGAACCCGCTTGGCAACTACTATCTGTATTTTGCCGATCATCGTGGCAGATACATGCGCATGGCCTTTGCAGATGAAGTTACTGGCCCGTGGACTGTGTATTCACCAGGCTCCTTAAAACTCGAAGACTCCTTCTTTCCCACCACTTGTCCTCCCTGTTCACTTGCGCCGGGGCGGACTGCTCCGCTGTATGCACATATCGCCTCACCCGACGTGCATGTGCGCGAAGATCTTCAGCAAATAGTGATGTATTACCATGGGCGGGGTGAAGGAAGACAATTCACACGTGCAGCTGTGTCTCAAGACGGTATTCATTTCGAAGGCAGAGAAGACGAATTAGGGCCACACTATTTTCGCGTGATTGAACACGATGACTACTTCTACGCCATGAGCATGCCTGGTTTTCTGCATCGCTCGTCCGATGGTTTATCGCGTTTCGAAGCAGGTCCTCAGTTTTTCAATGCCGACATGCGGCACTCGGCGCTATTGATCCGTGACGATCGCCTCTATGTGTTTTTCTCCCGGGCTGGAGATCAACCGGAACGAATTCTACTTTCCACCATCGAGTTGACGGAAGATTGGCAGGAATGGACTGCGACAGAACCGGTAGAGGTATTGCGTCCCGAATTTGACTACGAAGGTGCCAACCTGCCAAACGAACCATCCAGAAGAGGCTATATCGATGTGCGGGTCAACCAGCTTCGTGATCCGGCCATTTATCAGGAAGGTGATAACACTTATTTACTCTATTCAGTTGCGGGTGAAAGTGGCATCGCTGTCGCTGAAATTGAGTTCAGTGACCGCTAATTAATTTAGTTCATCACACCTATATAAAGAACAAAGACTATGAAGAAAGGAGTCCCCATGAATCTTCGCTCACGCTTATCAAACCTGATCACACTGATATTGCTGTGCTATCCCTTCATTAGCACTCAAGCACAAACGACCTTATCACCCACGGATCATTGCCGGGATTTTTCGGCGGATGCAATTGTCACCTTCGCAGATTCAGATCTGGCCGAGGTTGTTAATGGCGCGCTTGGATTGGATGTGCAGGCGCCGCTTAATTGCGAGCAAGCAGCTGAGTTAATGCGGCTTGCTGTTACCGCCACTAGTGAGCGCGTCGTTTACGGCGGTACCTTAAGACCAGCAAGAGTACCATCCGACCCAGCCTTCGAGAGCCTGGATGGCATTCAGAATCTCACTGGTCTAACTGTACTCACAATGTTTGATCGACTCATTACCGACATCAGCCCGCTTCGCCACCTGACGAATCTCACCGATCTTGTCTTGCACACTAACTGGATTAGTGACATCGAACCTTTAAGTGGGCTGGTCAATCTCGAACGGCTCATTATCAGTGAAAACCCAATCTCTGATATTAGTCCATTGAGAGAACTAACAAAACTTCGTCAATTGCATGTGCACGGCCTGTATCCGAATCAACTTCAATATTGGCTCGATATGGATGACGGGCGCGACCCCGATGTAGTGTTTAATGGCATCACCGATATCAGCCCGCTTGCTGGGCTCACGGAATTGCGCTTGCTACGGATTCATCTCAATGCCATTTCCGATATTACCCCCCTTGCCAATCTCGCCAACCTCATCCATTTACGCATGTACGATAATCAGATTGAAGACATCAGCGCGCTTGCTCATCTAAATAAGCTGGTTTTGTTGTGGGCCCATGGCAATCAGATTGAAGACATCAGTCCCTTGAGTGGTATGAGCGAAATGCAGCAACTCAGTCTAAATGACAATAGGATTTCCGACATCAGCGCCCTTGGGGATATGATCGAAATGGAGCATTTGTTTCTCAGCGGCAACACTATTGAAGACATCACTCCACTTAGGCGATTACAGGCATTAGAAGTTCTGCGCCTTGAGAACAATGACATTACCGACGTGAACGCTCTTGCTGGGTTCAATCAACTTAAAGAGCTAAGTCTGGCGCGGAACTTCTCGCTCTATGACGTGCAACCTTTGCTGCTTAACCAGAGCATCGGAGAGGGCGATGAGCTAGACCTGCGCTTCACCGCTGTCCGCTGTTCCGACATCGATGCATTCGCTAATCGAGGAATTACTCTTCTCAGAGTGACTACGGTAAATGGGTCTGGGTGTCCGGGCAGAAGGCTGGAAGATCCGTAAATTCTCAAAACATCAGCAATAGAAGTTGAGAGATAATCACTGTATTGACGCATTTCGAGTTTGGTGACAACAGAGATCCAGCATGGCGCCTTAGCGTGAACGTCCAATTATAGTCGAGATAGATCAAATTCATCGCCCATCGCTTACAGGCTAAACATTGCTCAGAGACTACTTTATGAATCGTATTTCCAGAAAATTAAGCCGGCGTCGCTTTCTTACTCAGTCAGGAAAGTTTGCTGCTATGGCTGCGGCGGTTGGTAGCCCTTGCTTGATGCCAAGTCAGCTATTGGCTCAAGCTCCCGTACCTCGTATCCGCGAAGTTAGGGCCTACCCCATCTACATGGATGGGCGCTCAGAGAGCTTGCTGGATCCTCCCTCTTTTTCCGGTGATGATGATCTGCGTCGTTGGCGTTACGGCGGTCCTTTCGAGCAATTACCCTCAGCTATTATTGCTGTGATAAAGACTGACCAAGGGATTACCGGGTTTGGCATGGGCGCTGGAGGCAGCGCCGCTGTAGAAATTATTGACGGCCACCTCAGCCATCTATTGCTCAATGCCAACGCCTTGAACATAGGACAGCTCTGGGATCAGATGTACACCTCGGGTATTTTTTATGGACGGCGTGGGCTATTTGTCATGGCATTGAGTGCCTTGGACAACGCTTTGTGGGACATCGCTGGCAAACACGCTGGGCTGCCAGTGCATGAGCTTCTTGGTGGAGCTGACAGGGATAGTATTGAGATTTATCAGACCAACGGCGACTTCGTGGCAGGGAAAGCCGCAGGCGTGCGGAATTTTAAACGCACGACCCGTGGAGGTCCGCGTATGCCAGAAGATGCGCGTCGTCGCTACGTCAATTCTGTGCTCGAGGCCAGAGACACTCTGGGCCCGGATGTGCGCCTGATGACAGACTGCGTGTCCCGCGATGGTACAGTGGAGTGGGCTATTGAGTTAGCCGAAGAACTGCGTCCGGCGAATCTGTATTTCATGGAAGAACTGCTCTCACCGGATAATGTGTTCGGCTATGCCGAGCTGGTTAATAGAATCGGTGGCAAGGGTGAAGCCTGGACCCGTATTGCCTGCGGAGAGCACGAGTACACGCAACATGGTTTTAATGTGCTAATACAGCTGGGTGCAGCGGAAGTTTTACAGCCGGATATCACCTGGTGCGGTGGCACCACCGCCGGAAGACGTATTTCGAGTTTGGTGGAGGCGGCTGGCCTGGAGATCATTCCCCACCGTGGAGGCAGCTCCTGGGGGTTCCCTATCGCAATAACCTCTCCCAGTTGCACTATGGCAGAGAGCTTTCCTGAGGGTTCAGAAATACTCAATGCTATGTCTTGCTCGGTGGAAAATGGATTCGTGCAAGCTCCTACTAAGCCTGGATTTGGAACTTCGTTGACGGAAGAGATGGTGTTAGATTATCGGCTATCGATTAGGCAATGAATAATTTTCGGGCAGCGTAGTAGTCAAATTTGTTGCTTAAGGTGCTGACAGCCACTTTGCGGGAGTCGCGAGGGGAGCGCTTAGGGTTTCGATGAATGCCTCTAGTTGCTTAAGTTCAACGGCGCGCAGCTCCAAAGGTTTTGCCTCGTTATGATTGAGCATGGAAGTCGGGGCATCGTTGTAGTGGATCATTACTTCCGCGAGGGATTTGATTTGTCCACCGTGCATGTACGGAGCGGTAAGGCTGACATTCCTAAGAGTCGGTGTTTTTTGGGCACCAACTAAATCATTTTTATCTCGCGCGAAGCGCAATTCGATACAGTCAGTTTCTCCGGCATCACTGAATTCTCCTAAGCAATTGAATGGATCTTGTCTGGCAGTTCTGATGCCATCGTACCTACCCATAGGTGGCAGTTGGCCGGCAACTGCCAGCACTCCAGTGTTATGAAATTCATGGTTGGTGAACAGCGGGCCATTGTGGCAGTTAATGCATTGGCCCTGCCCGATGAATAGTTTTAGGCCGGCCATTTCAATAGCATCGAGAATTTCACTTTTCCCCATTTCTTTACCATCTGCTAACTCAGCAGCATAACGATCAAACCTTGTTCTCCCTGGGAGAATTAAACGCTGATAAGCTGCCAGTGCCTTGCCGACATTAGCGAAGGCTGCTGAAATAGCAGCTTGCTGGCCGCTTTCTATGCTTTGCCAAGCTTGCTGCTGAGCGGCTGTACCCAAGGGTGAAGCTGAATTGGGGAGAGATTCTAGATCGGGAAGGCTACCAAAAGCAGATTCATAACTAGCTTTTAGCAATGCGTCTTCTGCTAGTAGGCGGATAATGCTAATACGATCAGATTTATGTTCGTGACTTGCTTCCAACGGTGCTAAGGCTTGGGCCCAATGGCTGTCTTTGCGGCCATCCCAATAGAACCAAGGGCTATAGGCGATCCCCACGAGACTTGGTGTGTGCCGCGGGCCAATATCAGTTCCCAATGCTAGGGGTAGTCCATCAGTGAACATCAATTCCGGGCGATGACAGCTTGCACAGGACACCTGGGAGTTGCTGCTTAACCTAGTATCAAAAAAGAGCCTATAACCTAAATCCAGGGCACGGCTGTCATTAGCGAGTCGGTTGCTGGGATCAGCTGATAAAGAAGGCAATTCTGCCAGGGAAAGGGATTGAATAAGTCTTAGCTCTTCCGCCGACCATTCATTGGTGCTGCTTAATGAGAAGTTGTCCCAGATAAAATAGCTGAGCGAGGAAAGGCTAATGGTTGCTACGACGATACTGGCGAGAGTTTTTTTCATCACAATTGGAGTTCAAGGATAGCCTGATCCTGATTGCCGCTCTCCGTGATAGTGAAGATGATCTGCCATTTCCCTTGCATATGGAAACGTACTCCTTGTAGAAGATATTTTCCTGGACCCACCTCTTCAGTAACTTGGGGCTCTGTTGGCAGGCCGTGATCGTGGTCAGGCATTCCCCCAATCATTTCAATACTGGCGTTGTTAAGCGGACGATTGCTGCTATCAGTAATTTTGATTATCCAATTATGAATCTTATTGATTTCAATGGGAGACAACTGGCTATGTATTTCGACTGTGTAGCCATCGTCTGAACCCACTCTGAAATCCGCACTGCTTAGATCTGCGGAGTATACCGAAGAAGCAATGAAAGAAATGCCAACGCAACAGGCTGTCGCAAGGTTTAGTTTTGGAAACATGGTCTGCTCGATTTAGGAGTAACTAAAGCTTAAAAAACAGCATTTAGCTACAGTGAGATTGTACCAAAAAATTCTCAGCAGTGGAGAAACTTCAAGAAGTGAAAAGCGGTTTTTGTAAGTGCTTCAATTGCTTTATTTGCTCAATCTAAACGAAATTCTTCTTACTTAATATCGTCGAGGTCAACTTAGTCGGAGGGCCTTTCCAGTGGTCTTGATAACAGTAGAGAGATATCAAAATAAAGCTAAGACTTACTGTTAGACAATAAAATTCAAGGGTGGATCTTTGGCCAGATCATGAACTAGGGGTAGGGTTAAAAACAAAGGAGAATATGTACATAAAAACCAAGCAACAAGCGCTTAGGTTTTATACAATTCGCTTAAAGTTAATTTTTCCACATAAAAAAGGCAGATCTATAGATCTGCCTTTTTTGCTCAAAGCTTCTATCTAGAGGTTTTCTATTCAGAACCCCCTAAATTGAAATCTTCTGTTTAGAAAAGTTGGCCGGGGCCAACTGATCCTTATAGAGCGACGATATCTTCCGCTTGAGGACCTTTCTGGCCATCAGTTACTACGAATTCAACACGCTGGCCTTCGGCGAGAGTCTTGAATCCAGAACCTGAAATTGCACTAAAATGTGCGAATACATCAGGTCCGCCTTCTCTTTCGATAAAGCCAAAACCTTTGCTTTCATTGAACCACTTAACGGTTCCAGTAATTTTGTCAGACATACTAATATCCTGTTTTGAAATAAATTTTCCCTGATCATTTGGTAAACCAAAGTCGACCGAGGAGTAAGTGCATGAAATTGGGCTGGTACTTATAGACGACAGGACGAGGAATTACTTAGAAGACTTCGAAATAGGTATAAATAGTTGGCTTTCATTCAAGCTGGCCGCATTGTAACCCCTACATTGGTGATGTCAATGCTTATCTCTTTGTTTTAATTAGTGTCTTTTGTTTTTCGCCCGGCGGAAACGATGAATTTTTCCTTTAAACTTCTCCGGCTTGCCAGCCCACTCTTCCTGGAAGATTACATCTGGACTGAAACCTAGAGCTGACATGCATTGGCTGAATTTTGCAGCATAGCCGCGTCCTGCTTCCACAATTAGCACTTCGCAGTTTGTTTTTGTGTAGTGCTGAATGAATTCGCAGAGTTTTTCCGATTGATTTGGCTCATAAAGAACATCGCTGCCAATAATTAGATCAAATTCACCGTTTTCTTTATTTTGGAGATCTTCCCAAGAAGTGCGCCAGAATGGAATGACCGGCCCGCTGTTAAGAGAAGTGTTATGGTTGAGAAAGCTCTCAGCGCATGGATGGATATCGGTAGCAGTAATATCAGCATCTCGGGCATTGAGAACCAGACTCGCCAGGCCGACACCGCAACCAAGCTCCAGTATTCGACGATTCTTGATATCGTAGTTAGACATCAATTGGGCGAGCACTTCTCCGGATGGCCAAATCATGCCAAACAGTGGCCATGACGCTGAAGAGATACCAAGTTCCTCAGCAATGCCACCAATATCTTCAAATTGATTGCGGTTTCTAAGGCACCTGAAATGAATATCGTGCTTACCAAACACACTGGTCTGGTAGCGAAACCGAAGAGAGCTCATTAGCATCCTGAAAAAGTGGAATGAAGTAGTAGTAAGAATTACACAGCGTCATGAGTGTACTGTGAGGATTCTACTAACTAACCTATCGGCTATGTCGGTGAAATGATTTGTTCTGGTTTTATTTGCTGCTAGTTGCACGTCAAAAACCAGGAAAAAGGAGTCCAGATTACTGGTCTCCTTTTTTGATGAGTTCTTTTTAAGGTCGAGCTAGCAGCCACCATTTTAGAGTTGACGTAACTAGCTCAGCGGCATCTTGTTGTACGAAGTGATCAGCAGTTGGTGCTGATACTATTGTGGTGTCTGAATCATTCCAATCCCAGGTGTTATTAAGGCCATCTGAATGCAGGGCTGTATCTCGTAAGCCGTGGAAAATTAAAAGTGGTACATCAAGTTGTGGCGATGCTGTGGGTGGGCTCGAAGCTGAAGCGTCACTAGGGTAATTTTGTTTGTAGTATGCCAGCATGCCATCAAAGCTCGATTGCTCGAATGCGGCTTGATAGCGAGGCCGCGCCGTTGGGTCTGTTACCCAAGCTGAAAGTGACTGACTATTCATTGGCCCACCGAAAAAGATATCAGGATCAGATGAAGAGCCATCGATGAACGTACGTGCATAGCTGCTGTTCTCTTGTTGTGCTGTATTGGTTGCCAACTCTCTTCCCATTCCGTTTGGATGGGGTAGATTTAAAATGACTAGCTTGTCTACCATTTGTGGAAGGGCAAAAGCGAATTGCCAAGAAACTGCACCACCCCAATCGTGACCAACAATGGTAGCTTTCTCTTCACCTAGGTGGCTAATTACCGCGGCGACATCGGATACCAAATAGCTCATGGCATAATTTTCATTGCCTTCTGGTTTGTCACTAAGATTGTAACCACGTTGATCGATGGCCACTACCTTGAAGTTATCCTTCAAGCCTTCCATTTGATGACGCCAGGAATACCAAAAATCGGGAAAACCATGGATCATTACAACAAGGGGGCCTTCGCCAGTTGTTGCATAGTGAATTTTGACGCCGCCGCTGTCAGCGTAACCGTGCTCAACTTCATTCCAGATATCGGCAAACAATTGAGTGCTGAAAAACAACGAAGAAAATGCAGACGCGAGCCAAATTAAAGCTCTAAATTTTTGTAGTGAGAAATTTACTAGCATAACGTTGGTTCCAATAGTTCTAGGGGGATATCAAAATGTTTATTCGGGTTTGAAGTTATTTCCAGACATGTCTATTCGCATCTGTGAATCCCGGTTGCGCGATAACAAGCTGCATCTTAATAAGAGATTGTCCGATTTGTAGATTAAAGCAGATTTTTGGCTGAATGTTTATGTCCAGAAGAGTAATTGAGTAAACTTTGTTGTATCTAGTTGTTCTCGCTGGTAGTAGACATAGCAGATTCCTTGATTTTATGTGAGCTGTTACACTGGTTTTATTTAAATATGATTTGATGCAGATCAGCTTAAAAGCTTTAATTTTTGACAAAATTAGCGTGTAACTACACGCTCAGGAAAATTTATATGTTGTTTAAGAATTGCTTTCGTCTGATTGGCTTGGTTATAGCTTTTTTTTTAATTATCCAATCACTCTCGGCACAAGATACCAAGCAACCTCTCCTAACAGTAAAAGAAATAATGAACGTAATAATCACTCCATCTACTGCCGCAATTTGGGGTGCTTATGAATTGAAAACTGACGAAGAATGGTTAGAAATTCAGAATGCCGCGCTAACAGTACTTGCCGCTGGTAATCTGCTTGCCCAGGGTGGTGCCGGAGAATCTGAAGAGGGAAAGGCTCAGGAAATTGATTGGCAAACTTTTAATAATCAAATGATTTCTGCCGCGAGAGAAGTATTGGTGGCGGTGACAGAGCAAGACGAAGACTCCCTATTCAATGCAGGCAATGATTCTCTCTATCCGCCCTGTGAATCCTGTCACCAGAAATATCAGCAACAGTAATTAGGTTTTAGCATAAGGTTTCGGGTCCGAAGCTTGCGGACTGAGAAGGAAACCTTCGTAAGTTTCTTCTGCCACTCGTTTGCATTCCGTTACATAGTTTGGGTAACCAAGAAAAGGCATAAATATTCTAGGCTTTCCGGGTATGTTCGCGCCTAAGTACCAGGAATTGCACCCTGTGGTGTAGAGAGTCTTCCCCGAAATTTTGTTTACACGATTAATCCATGTTTGTTCGGCTTCTTCGCTCGCTTCGATAGTTGTCAGGGAATTTTCTCGCAAATAGCTTAGGCAGCTACCTACCCATTCCACATGCTGCTCGATGGCCACTATCATGTTCGCTAATACGGAAGGGCTACCCGGGCCAGTAATAGTAAAGAGGTTTGGGAATCCGTTAATAGTCAGACCTAAGTAATTCTTAGGCCCGTCCTGCCATTTATCTTTGAGGGTTTGGCCGTCTAGTCCGCGAATGTCGATAGAGAGAAGAGCGCCGGTCATAGCGTCGAAACCGGTAGCGAAGATTAAGGTATCAAAATTATATTTTGTAATACTGGTTCGAAGCCCATCATTGATTATTTCTTCAATTGGAGTAGCGCTGACATCTACTAACTTCACGTTTTCTCGATTGTAGGTCTCATAGTAGTTAGTGTCGACGCACAGACGCTTGCAACCGACTACGGTATCTGGGCAAAGCGAGTTAGCAACTTCTGGGTTCTTAACGGTTTCCTTTATTTTTCTGTGTAGAAATTCAACAGCAGTATTATTCGATTCTTTATTGAGATTTAAATCGTTAAATGCGGCGAGGAAAGGTAACCCGCCACTTTGCCACCTCTGCTCGTAAGTTTTTAAGCGCTCTTCAGCGTCAACTTCCATCGCAGATTGGTTGTTGGGATTATTGCTGATCGCAGCATTTAATTTAGCATTTTCTTGTCGAAATTTGCTGTAGTTTGCCTTCACTTTTTCTTCGTACTCTTTATCCATCAATCTATTGTGGGCAGGGATGGAGTAGCAAGGTGTGCGTTGGAATACAGTCAATGATTTTGCTTCTTCAGCAATTATTGGAATTGATTGCACTCCAGAGGACCCAGTTCCAATAATGCCGACATTTTTGCCGACGAAACTAACCGGGCGATGGGGCCAACTGCTGGTATGTAGAATCGTACCAGTAAAGGATTCAATGCCAGGGAATGTGGGCATATTGGGTTTTGACAAACAGCCGGTAGCCATAACAACGAATTTTGCTTTAAAGTTCTCTCTTAGATCGCTTTTAAGAAGCCAGCTATCAATATTTTCATCCCAATCCATCGCGATAATTCGTGTATTAAATCGAATATTTTTTCGTAAATCGAATCGATCCGCTACGTGATTAGCATATTCTAATATTTCAGGTTGGGGTGCGTATTTTTCAGACCAATTCCATTCCTGCTGTAGCTCGTCGGAAAATTGGTAAGAATACTCAAGACTATCAACGTCGCATCTTGCACCAGGATAGCGATTCCAGTACCAAGTGCCGCCAACGCCGTCAGCGGTTTCGAATACCTGGCAAGAAAATCCTAAGCTGCGAAAATGGTGGAGGGCGTACATGCCAGCGAAACCTGCGCCTACAATCACTACATCAAACTTCTTGCTTTGTGTCATATAGCTAGGCAACCAATATTAAGGGTAGTCGCTCGAGAAACCAGAATGTGGCAATTCCTCCTAGCCCATAAGCCAGCCCTTTGTGAATGCTGAGCAACGAGCTGCTGACAAATTTCGCGAGGGCCAAGTTTACAGCAATTAAAACGCAAATAAAGCCGACCTGCCCGGCTTCCACTCCTAAGTTAAAAAATAATAATGCCAGTGGAATATCTGCATTGCTGAGGCCTAATTCTCCGAGCGCTCCGGCAAATCCAAAGCCATGTATTAAGCCAAAGGCGAAAGCAATCAACCAAGGTTTAGAATGCACTAGAGTTTGTTGCCCACGATGTCCCATAATAATTTCACGAGCTAAGAAAACAATTGAGAGCGCGATTAATACTTCAATAGGGGGTCCAGGAACTGGGAATATTCCTAGAACTGCACAGGCAAGAGTTATGCTGTGGGCAATGGTGAATGCTGTGATAGTTTTGATAAGTATCCAAAACCCTTTGAGTAGTAACAAAAGGCCGAGTACGAATAACAAGTGATCTATACCATAGAGAATGTGTTCAGCACCCAGTTCTAAATATCGTATAGCGAGGTTTCTAATCGACCCGGCGCCTGCCTTCAACTCTGCCAGTGGAACATCAATGTAATTGCCGTCACCGGGAAAATATCCGGACACACTATCGCCGCCATTCCAGCTAGCCACGACCACAACTCCCTGTAATATCCAAGGGAAGGATATACTGTCGTTAATGTTCAGACTGGGATAACAGCTGAAGCGATAGCTATAGCCGCCAGGTTCCAAGCCAACACAGCGTTCAGGCAATATTCGTTCTACATTGAATAGCGGGGGGACTTGCTGATCCACTATCGATAGGCGGTATTCGTTGTTTTCCATTTCATCCATGAACACCCGGGCAACTCCAGTAACATCGATGTCATGAGCGAATACTGAAGAACTAGCAGGAATTGCGAATAGGAAACAGAGAGCTAAAGTGAATTTTTTTGTCATAGAGAAATGCTTAGCCTAGCAGAGCTACTCAGACTGGCTATCATTGATAATACGAATGGAATATTTATTCCAGAGCTCATCTACTTGTTGCTGCAGGCGCAGGTCCTCTTCCTGAGCTATCCAATCCAGACGCACTCTATCTTCAATTTCGTTTAATGGTGCAAGGCGAGCCTCATTTCTCTCAGTTATTCGGAGCCAGTGCTGCCCTCTATTGCTAATGAATGGTCCAGACCAATCCCCAAGATTTGCTGAAAATACATTTGTAGCAAAACTTTCTTCAAAAATATTCGATAGATCAAGAAAATTTACATTGGGTAATGGCGAGGTAGACCCTTCCGACAATTCCAATAACTCTTCAGCGTTAGCGCCACTCGAAAGTAGAGTCTGCACGATAGCAGGCAACGCATCACGGCTCTCAAAAACCAACTCGTCTACCGAAACTGTAGATAATGTTTCATAACGAGAGGCATTGTCCTGATAAAAACTGAATAATTCTTCCGAGCTAGGCTGGATCACATCGCCACTTAATACATGACGCATCTTTTGAGCCAGCATGTCATAAATGCGAGCATCGTTATCCAGATCCATGGCAAAGGCTTCCTGGACCAAGATTTGCTCTTCTATAAACAAAGCTGTAATCATCTCTCGCTGTTGATCACTAACTGTTTCGCCACTATTTAATTCTTGAAGAAAAACCCTGGCGTCGATTTCGCGCTGGCTTACTTCAAGAACGTTCTCATCGTTAGCCTGTGTGAATCCATATAAAGCAAAGATTATTCCCGCTATTAAGAAGAAGTGTAGGGTAGGTTCTTGTGACCAGGATTTCAGCATAATGAGATTGTGATTCTTCCTATTTAGTTATTCTTGCATCAATGATTACTTATTGTGATAGCTAGTTATGGCTTATTGTGCAAATAGAGCAGATTGCTGAAATAGAGCAAAATCCGCAGGTATATAGGCGCTAGTGTGAATTCTGAATGAATTTGATTCAAGTGCTAAATGCTAGTTTTTTGGGTTAATTATCCATTCCAGCATAAGCTACTTCTATACAAGCTGGAATGCTCTCTGTATAATCCCTTTTTTGTAGATAGTGGTAAATCTTATGTTGCGTATAGCTGAAGAGGCCCTAACATTCGATGATGTACTGCTCCTGCCTGCACACTCCAACGTACTTCCAAAATCAGTCTCTTTAAATTCTAAACTGACCAAAACTATTGGACTTAATATCCCTCTAGTGTCATCTGCTATGGATACAGTTACAGAAGCACGTCTTGCAATAGCAATGGCTCAGGAAGGGGGCGTGGGTGTCATTCACAAAAGTATGAGTGTGGACAAACAAGCGAAACAAGTGCGCCTCGTTAAAAAATATGAAAGTGGTGTTGTTAAAGACCCAATTACTATTCAAGACTCTGCAACAATTCGCAATCTGATTGTGCTGATGAAGGAATACGGTATCTCTGGAATGCCAGTTATTGGTACTTCTGGCTTGGTAGGGATTGTAACCAGTCGAGATGTGCGGTTCGAAGCCAATCTCGATGCGAAAGTCGAATCTATAATGACTCCAAAGGAACGCCTGGTAACCGTAGGCGAAGATTTTAAGCTCGATGATGTGAAAGAACTACTCCATCGTCACCGTATTGAAAAAATACTCGTGGTTAATAGTGGTTTCGAATTAAAGGGCTTAATCACTCTAAAAGATATTCGAAAATCTGAAGACTATCCCAATGCTTGTAAAGATGAGCAAGGTCGGTTGCGAGTTGCGGCGGCGGTCGGCGTTGGTGCTGACACTGATAATAGAGTTACTGCAATCATCGATGCAGGCGTGGATATTATTGTTGTTGATACAGCTCATGGCCATCACCAAGGCGTGCTA